>Ga0182030_10015315_pt1 | contig 15037 bp, 11 predicted proteins | sample 812S3MmetaG_FD_121299 | JGI IMG/M metagenome (GOLD analysis project Ga0182030, IMG submission 121299) | Permafrost microbial communities from Stordalen Mire, Sweden - 812S3M metaG (Illumina Assembly) | ecosystem: Environmental > Terrestrial > Soil > Wetlands > Permafrost | place: Sweden... | reverse complement strand
GTACCGCTCGTCGTTGTGGTACTTGAACCGGCCTGCGAGCGACTCGTCGTCGGTGGCCTCGCCGATGAGGCCCCCCGGGCCCTCGGTCTCGGTGGCGACGCAGACGTCGTGGAGCATGGCCAGTGAGGCGGCGTCGAGCACCGCCGGCAGCTTGATGAAACCCTCGCGTCGGTACTCGGCGACCCTCTGCGCGCTGAGCAAGCCTTCGGCCACGCCCACTTCGGTCATCTCACCCCCCCCTTCGTGCTGCGGCACTCCATTGTCAGGCCACCTACGAATGTGGGCCCGAACATAGAACAGTTGCATGACAAGTTTCGGTCGGTCCGGTAACGATGCGACCTGGCTGGCCCGTTTTTGGGCCGAAACCCGGTGCAGCTCCCCCGCTCACCTCTAAATGCCTAGTAATCATGCATACTATTCCACTTGATTGCTTCCGTCCATCGAGAAGCAGGAATTTCCGAGGAATTTCGCAACGCAGGTTGCTGACAGATCGGGAAGCCCAAAAGTGGCCGCGAGCGCGATCACAGTCCGCCGAACCGTTCAATCGCCCCGCTTGCCTCGTTGGGACCCATCGGCCGGCGAATCTCGGCCTGCAGGCCCACGAGCGCTCGATGAGTCAGTGTGACCACACTGAGACCCCATGGTCGATCCCAAGGTGTCCTGGGAAGTCGTCTCCAGAGCTGGTGGGTGGTATCGACGTCGGAGCCCCACACGTCGTTAAGCAAGGGGGCCGAACTTCGCCACCTCTCGAGTTCTCGTCCCACCGTTTCTCGATCAGGCGGCCCATCGTTGAGGCCGAAGGGTTTGTTGCGGCCACGGACTGCTCAAAGCAAGGGCGTTACCGGCGGTAGGCAGATCCCCTCAAACCCCCGTGTCGATAATGAGGTTCCCTATGTCGTCGAACTGAGCTGTCTGGCGCGGGCGCACCACCACGACGGTGTCGGGCAGCTCAATGAGGGCTGGCCCTGGCGTCGAGTCGTTAAACGTGCTTCGGTCCAGCCGGAGCACAGGAGTATCGACCAATTCACCCAGCTCCGACCAATAGACCGGCCGCACATCACGCGTCACTCCCCCATCCTCGGAAGCTGACCTGTGCGCGAAAGGAGGCTTCTCGGTCACGCAATCGACTCGAACCTGAAAGCCGGTGATTTCAATCCCACCTTCGCGATATCCAGAACCCTCGCCATACAGCGCCTCATACTTGATCCCGAAATCGGCGTCGATGGTGTCCATGTCTGGATCGTTGAGAGCGCCAGCTCCCACCGGCACCTCAACGTCGTGCACCTGCATGGCGTACTTCATGCGCACCGAACGACTGACTCTGGGGGATAGCTCCAGAAGTCCTTCATCGGCGAGAGTGTCATGCGCCAATGTCTCCAACCGCTCAAAGATGTCGTTGATCGGCCCAGCAGAGACCGGGAATCGGAACGACTTCGGTTCTTGGTAGATGTGGGACACATCCGATACCGCTGCACCGAGGGCTGACCAGAGTGCGGCAACATAGGGCAGCGGCACGACGACTTTCTTGATGCCGGCCTCTCTGGCGACGGCAGTCGCATGAACTGGTCCGCCTCCCCCGAAGGCGAACAGCGCGAACTTACGAGGGTCAAGACCGCGAAGAACGCTCATACGTCTGATCAGATCCGCCATCTTGGAGTCGACAATTCGGTTGATGCCAGCTGCCGTCTCGTACAGACCCAGCCCTAGCCTGTCTGCGAGAGCTTGAATGGAATCGGCCGACAGTGACGGCTGCAACTGCATTCGGCCGTTCAAGAATGTCTTCGGATCGAGCACGCCCAGGACGATGTCGGCGTCGGTGACGGTCGCCTCGGTGCCTCCATTTCCATAACAGGCAGGTCCGGGCATCGCACCTGCGCTCTTGGGGCCGACGTTTAGACGCTCGGAACCATCGATCCACGCGATGCTGCCGCCACCGGCTCCGATCGATTCGACGTCCAGCATTGGAAGAGCCAGCTCGTATCGCTCGAAGATCGACGTATTTCTTCGCAACGGCTGGCCATGATGCACGACACTGACATCGAATGTCGTTCCGCCCATATCTGCGAGCAAGAGATTCTCGATACCAATGCGGCTCGCCAGCAGCTCGGAACTCACGATCCCTGCCACCGGACCGGACTGGACCGTTCGAATCGGCGCCCGCCTGGCCTCTTCGCCGGTGATCGCTCCACCAGCACATTGTGCGAAGAGAACTTGGCCGGCAAAGCCGTTCGCTGCCGCCCCGGACTCGATGCTTTCGATGTATTGGACCATCAGAGGTCCGATATATGCATTCATCACCGCCGTGGTTGTGCGCTCGTATTCTCCGACCTGCGAGACCAGATCCGAAGCACACGAGACAAACACATCAGGGGTTATTTCGGAGATGATTTCGCGTATTCGACGCTCGTGTGAGGGGTTCTTCACCGACCAGATGAGGCTGACGGCCAACGACTGTGCGCCTTCCTCCTCAACCAGCCGTCGGACAGCCACTTTGACTGCTTCCTCGTCGAGAGCGACGATGACGTCGCCGTCGACGTCGACCCGCTCGGGCACTTCCGCGATCAGATGCTTCGGCACCAGCGGATCTGGCTTGTCAGTCGACGGGACGTGAAGCGCTTCGTCCGGCGAGAGTCCTGCGGTCCGGCCTCCCCCACGCATCAAGAACATGATGTCGCCCTGGCCAGCGGTTGTGATCAAGCCAGTTCGGGCGCCATCTCGAGAAACTATGGCATTCGTGCCGGTTGTCGTTCCATGAACGAGCCGATCACAGCTTCCCAGCAGTTCCTCAATCGATACGCCGATCTTTCCTGCAGCACGTTCGATCGAGTCAAAGAAGCCAACTGATCGGTCATTCGGTGTCGTGGGCGCCTTGGCGCCAACGATCAAACCGTCAGGGGTGATCACTACGCAGTCGGTGAATGTCCCTCCGATGTCTACGCCAATTGCATAGCTCTCAGAGGGTCCCTTGGTTGGTTCAGACACTGTTTGGTCCCTTCGTTCTATGGCCCACGATGCGTCTCCGGTTTTGGTGGGCGCGAAATCCTCCAGCTAGTCACCGCTGCGGTTGAATCGCCGATAGACGAAAACGACCTAAGCGAAGCTCATGTCGATGCGGCCAAGAATGCGAGACCGCGCTCGGTGAATGAGAACTCGAAGGACGGCTCATCGTCGCCTCGACAGCATTCAACCGAGAGCAGGGTGCCGCAGTTCGGGCAAAGGAACTGGCGCATCACGAAGTCCACGTCGGAGAAGTCCGATGGGTCCGGATACATGATCGCATCGACCGCGCTCGGATTGACCTGGATGAGCGCTGCGCCTTGCTTGAAGTTGTCCTTGGCGGCAGCGAGATCATGGCCACAATCCACGCAAGCCCAAGAGGCATCACCGTTTGCGGAGAATGCGATGCCCAGCGAATCTCCGATCTGGTGGACCTCCTCCAGGCTGAAGGTGCCCCGGCCGTTCGAGATGGGAGCGATCGCGTCGGCCAATCGGCGCGCTCTTTCATCAGCCCTCAGGCGTTCCGTCGCTGCCGAATCGACTTGACCATCCGAGGCGATCGCCACTCCGTACTTCGACTTGGCTGCATCCCTGGTGAGCTGGTGGCGAGCGACGTCCTCTTGCACATGGCTCGGATCCCGGTGCAACGCATCTCCAAATCCACCTCCGGCCGTGTACTCCAAAGCAAACACATCACCGCTCGAGAGGGGTCGGTTGGTCTTTGGTGAGAGTCGTTCAGTCGCACCAACGAGGGCTTCGAGGTCCTCCCTATTCGTAGGGATCTGGCCCTTTGCCATTACCTCTCGGATCGCCGAATCCCTCACAATCATGTGATTCCCCGGGTGCCCGGGCATCCCACCGGCGAGCCCTGGGGAGGTGTTGATCGCTGGGTCTGTCGCGATGATCTGGGCGTTGAGATCGTCCGTCTTGTGCATGATGATCGCCTTCTCAAGGCCATTACCACCCCGCCAACGACCAGCACCACCGCTGTCAATCTGCTCGCGTCGGTAGAGGTAGAGAATCGGCAGCGAGGCCTCCCACTCTTCGAGGTTGCCGGCCGTGCTGCGAGGCCACCACCACGCTCCACCGGTGTCGACACCATCCCGGTACGGGAACGCCCCAATCGAGCCCATCAGCGAGTCGCCGGTCAGGTCAGCAACGAAGTTGCCGTGACGGTCGGTTCCGCTGGCGACCCACCAACCCGGCAGAGAGATGCCCCCGGTTGCGTTCGCCACCTCACGCACATCGGCTGGTCCTGCAAGCACCATCTTGCTGATGGCCTGGCTGGCCAGGTACACACTGACGATCGAAGCCGTGAGCGGGGTCACTGCTCCGGGATAGGTCGCAACGGTCATTGTGCCCGGCGTTGGCTGGAACTCCATGTGATCAGCGACGCCCGCAGGGCAATAGGACTGATCGAACGCCAAGAGGTTCGACCCTGCACAGATGATTCCGGATCGCCACGCAGAAAACGTTCCGTTGGCGGCAAAGAATTGCGGGTCGCTGCCTGCGTTGGAGAAGATGAGTCGGTCACCCTCCTTCTTGACGCGGGTCACCAGGCGATGCACGTCGCGGTCGTTGGGCCCAGCACTTCCGACGAAAATGGTCTCTTGCCATTCCCCGTCCGGAATGCGAAGCAGGCGGCGAGAGACTGCTTCAGAACAGTCCCGGATAATTCGCCGCATCGTCCCTTTGATGACTCCGGCCCCGTGCTCCTGCAGGAGTTCGAGCATGCGCTCTTTGGTCAATCGCAGTCCCGCAAGTTGACTCCGGATCTGCAGGGCGACCATGTCCGGCGTCCGGCTCTTGCGAATGAACATGTCCGCGACATCGACCTGGGTCACACCTTTGCGAACCAGCTTTATGGGGGGGACGGGTGTGCTCTCGTGGAACATGTCGGGGGCTTCGGCACAGAAACTCCCTGGATCCACACCACCGATGTCTCCCATGTGGCAAGAACTCAGGATCCACGAGAAGAGCTTTCCTTCCCAGAAGAGTGGCTCATAGATGACGGTGTCCATCTGGTGCTGCGTCCCGATGTACGGGTCATTCTGGAGAAAGACGTCTCCCTCCTCGATCCCGGGGTTGGCGCTCCGGTTCTCCAGCGTCCACTTGACGACGAGGTCGCCATGGCCCGTGAAGTACTGAACTGAGGGCCCGCAGACGATGTTGTCGCCGTCCTCGGTCAACAACGAGGTATTGAAGTCATCCATATACACGATGAGCGGCGAACCAGAGACTCGTTTGATGGTGTCGGAGTGGTCGAGGTTCATGTTCCAGAACCTGGACCGAAGAACTTGGTAGGTCACCGGATCGATCTCTTTGTTAAATTCTCGGTGAAGCTCGACACTGGGGTCAATGTCCAGTTCCACGGGCGGCACGTAGGAGTAGACCTTGCCGTTCCAGGGGCCACCGATCAGTCCCTCGGGATCAACCTGTCGGTTCCTGATCAGCCCATCGATCGTGCTCGTGCTGATGGGACTCCCGAGTTCCTTCGGGTTCGTCTGCTGGTCTCCCATGTGCCTCAACTCCTTGCCCTCATAGGTACCCACTGCCGAATTATTACTATGCGAATGGTTATATCACTTTCGAACCGACAAGTCTCGCGGGACAAATTCGCCGGTGGCCACGAGAAGTCCGTCGGGAGCCTCGGGATCAGATCCGAGGTGTCGGCGAACCGCTGCGGCCAACCGCAGCCAGAGATCGTCCACATAAGGGACGAGGCCGCTTTGGGCCCCCAGCATCAGGACGATGATGATCGCTCCGTAGACATAGGTCTCGGCGTTGGTGTTGAAGTTCAAGAAATGCGGGACCAAAGAGAGCACGAGTGCCCCCACGAGTGGCCCCGTCGGAGAAAGCACACCCCCCAGAATCACCATCAGGGGCAAGCTCACCAAGGCCAACGCGGTGAAGAGTCCCGGAGTGATTGCCAGATCTTGGTACAGGTAGAGAATTCCCCCGAGTCCGGCAATCACGGAGCTCAACGCGAATGCGACCACGATGTAGCCCACCGGGCCGACGCCCAGCGACGCTGCGAGCTTCTCGTTCTCGCGGATGGCCTGCGCACGCTGTCCAAAGTTCGATCGAGTGATGAGCCAGATGGCCAGGGTCACGATCGCCAGTACGACTGCGCTCAGGTAGTAGATCGATTCGCCGCTACCGAAGGTGATCCCGAAGACTGAATCGAAGTTCGAAGTGACAGTCAGTCCACTCGATCCTCCGGTGATCGCCGCGTTCTGCTCGACCAGGGCGGCTCCGTCAGCCAACGCAAAGGTGATGATCAGGAAATACAGGCCTCTGGTTCGAGAGAGCAGCAATCCGACCAACGCTCCGACCACACCGCACAAAACCAGCGTGACCACAATCGAGAGCCAAAAGTTCCAGTCCCAGGAACTGACGAGAATGGCGCACGAGAATGCGCCTAACCCCATGGAGAGACCCGAACCAAACGACAACAAGCCCGTCAACCGATAGAGCAGCGCAATCGAATACGCCACGATGGCGAATATCAGCGCGACTTCAAGAGTATTCAGGGTGGACGCGCCCAGTCCGATCAGCGGCAACACAGCGAGTATCACAGCGAATCCCGCAACCGGCCCCCAACGCCGTAGGCGGCTGTCGCCGATCCGGTGAATGGAGCCCGTCAGTTCCGCTTGGGCCTCACTGATCGCGCCTCCGAAAGTCGTGAACAATCCGGTCGGGCGGATAATGAGGACGAGGATGAGCAGCCCGATTCCGATGCCGGCAACCCACTCGCCGGCACCGTACGCCTCACCGATGGTTTCGGAGAGCGCCAGAACGAATCCGCCGATGGCTGCGCCGCTCAGCGACCCAAGCCCACCGATGAGCGCCACGACGAATCCGGTGATGAGGTAGGTCACGCCGGCCGTTGGGTCAATCGGATACTCCAACGCGAGCAGCACTCCCGCCAGCCCAGCGACGGCGGATCCCGCCACGAAGGCAAAGCTGCGAACGAGGCTGACGTTGATTCCGTTGTACCTGCTGGCGTACGCATCTTCAGCTGAAGCCCTGATCATCCGACCGATGCGGCTGCGCTGCATGATGAAGACGAGTCCGATACCGATGACGAGTGCCGACCCAATCATGACCGGCGTGGTCTTCGGGATGCTGATCGCACCGACGCTCCAAGAGCCGTTCACTGGAGAGGCAATCTGCTCCGGCGCCGGCCCCCATAGGCTGACCACCGCCTGCTCGAGGATCAAGAAGATTCCGAGCGAAACCAGGAATGCGGTGAACGGATTGGAGATGACTCTGCGCAACAAGAGACGCTCCACTACGAAGGCGATGACTCCCACCACAACGACGCCGAACAGCAGTGCTGCCAGAAGAGGGACTCCACTTCGCTTCGCTGCCCACGCCGAGAATCCGGCTATCACGAGGAATTGGCCGTGTGCAAAGTTGACTGTGCGGCTCTGACCGAAGACGATGCTGATCCCAGCGCCCAAGAGGAAATAGACGGCCCCCAATGACAAGCCGCCGATGAGGACTTGAATTGCTTCGTTCATCTGCGCATCGACTCTTGTCGTCTACTTGTCACGTGACTCACCAGCAATCGATTTCTCTTCACCCTGGGCTCGGGTCGCCGGAATCTCCGGCGCCACCCAAGTAAGCGTCTGAGAGGTCGCGCTCGCTCCACTCTCCTCGTTTGCGCTCCTCGCCGAGCTCGCCAGAACTCATGACATAGACCTTCGATGAAACCTCACTGGCGATCCACACAAGTTGCTCGGCGATGAGTATCGCCATCTGGTAACGGGAGTTGATCGAGCGGAGCAGTTCAACGACGTGCTCAGTAAACCTAGGCGAGAGCCCCAATGAAGGTTCATCGAGCACCAGAAGTTGCGGCTCCACCATGAGGGCGCGACCGATGGCAAGCATTTGCTGCTGACCACCGGAAAGCGCTGATCCAGATGCATTGCGGTGCCGCCACAGGTCAGGCATCACATCGTAGATTTCTGCAAGCAGCTTCTTACGAGAACTGTTGCCTTTGGACGCCTTGGAAGGCATCGGAAGGAGGAGGTTCTCTTCAACGCTGAGGCTGGCGAAGATTCGGCGACCTTCGAGCGCTACACCTACGCCAAGGGGAATGATCTTCTCGACGGGGTACTTCGATATGTCGACGCCATTGAAAATGATCGAACCTTCCCAGGCAGGCAGGGAACCCGTGATGGCGCGGATCAATGTCGTCTTGCCTGCGTTGTTGGACCCGAGTACACCCACGATCTGACCCCGCTCGACGGTGAGGGAGCAGGAATTGATCGTCTTCACGTTCTTCACGTAGCCGGTGGAGACTTCCGACACCGCAAGAAGGCAGTCGTGCTCACTGGCTTCTTGTTTCTCGTCTGCGGCGTGTTGCGATCCGTTGAGCATCGGCGTTCAACGTCCGCCCAAGTACACGCGCCGCACTTCTTCGTTTTCCCGAACCTCTTGGGGCGTGCCCTCAAAGAGCACGCTCCCCGCATCGAGAACCACAACGCGCTCGCAAAGCGACGAAAGAAATGGCATGTTGTGGTCGACGAGGCAGATCGTCATCCCTTGGTCGGAAACTGCCGCCAGCACGACTCCAAGGTCGCCCGCCTCGGCGGCTGACAGCCCCGCTGCGGGCTCGTCGAGCAGGAGAAGGGTCGGGGCTGTTGCGAGAGCCATCGCAACATTGACCAGCTTCTGCGTACCATAAGCCAACTCGGCTACCCGGCGTTCCGCGAACTTCATCAAATCGCAGATCTCAAGCAACTCTGTCACGTCGTCGAATGACTTTGGCGGTTGCGCCTCTTTCTTTCCCATCGCGTTCCGGCAGAGATTCGCCCGCTGGACAGATTCACGGATTGTCAGCTCGGAGAAGATCGCAACGTGTTGGAAGGTTCGAACCAAGCCGTGCCGCGCCCGCTGCTGAGGCCGCCAGCGAGTGACATCGGATCCCCGCCACCAGACAGATCCCGATGTCGCAGGAGTGAAGCCGGAAAGGCAGTTGAACAAGGTCGTCTTGCCCGATCCGTTCGGCCCGATGACGCCGAGGCGTTCCCCTTCGTGAACCTCAAAGTTCACGTTGTCGACAGCCAGCACTTCTCCGAAGGCCTTACTCAGCCCCTCACTCTTCAGCAGGGGGCCGAGCGATCCTCCCTGCATCGAACCTCCACGTTGTCCCGGACTCGGGTTGGAGACCCCGCCGGCCTCTCGCCGCCTCGAGCGACCGATGATCGGGAGGGTGGTCACTCGTCGTCAGCGACCCTATTGCGGAACGCTCTTGCAGGTGACATGAGCTGTGGGATTCTCCCCGGGCGCAACGTAACAACCGTCCACCTCGAAGTGGAGGTGATGGGAAGAGTCGAAGTACTCATCGCTCGAGAGCAGCCCGTTGTACTTCAGGCTGTACAGCGCCTTGGCGATCGCCGGAAGATTGGTCGTCGAGTTGGCCTTCTCCATGGCCTTCACGAGGAGGCCCGGGTCGTCGTAGAGGTAGGCAGCATAAGAGGAGTCCGACCCAAGGGTCCCTCCGTTGAATGCTTCAAACTGCTTCGCAAACTCGGCGATCTTGGCATTAGTCGGGTACTGCAGCGAGACCGGATAGACCAGCGCAACCTGCGGCTCCTGGATGCCAGTTGGCCCGTTGACGCCAGTGGCATCTGAAAGCGCCGAGCCCCACCCGTAGTAGTTCGGAGCAGCATTCAGCGCAACGGCTTGCTTGAGAATGGCAAGGCCCGACGGGTCGCCGTAGCCGTACATGAGGAGGTCAGAGCTGCTCGCTTTCACCGCACTCAGGTAACCCGAGAAGTCCTGCGTGCCGTCGGGGTAGTAAGCGGTCGTGAGCTTGTATCCATGCGTCGTGAAGTACTTGCCCAAGCTCGCACCGAACGTGTGGCCCTCCTCGTCATCCTCCAAGAGCAGGTAGACGCTCTTGATCGAGTCAGACTTGGGGAAGAGGGTGACCAGGGCACCTTGCGCCTCAGCTGTCTGGCCGGATGACGCCTGTGAAATGGCGATCAGAGAACCAGCGCCCTTTGCGTAGCTGACGGCCGTCGCCGGGTTGTCCATGGTGGCCGATGGAAATGGGTTGAACAGAAGGATCTTTTCTTTGACCGCCAACGGGCCTAGTCCAGGCTCGACGTAGGCCCCGCACCCGGGACCGATGACGATCTTGGCGCCGTCGTTCTGAGTGAGAGACACCAGATCGTTGACAGCGGTCGTGTTGTCCGAGTTCGTATTCTCGGGCTTCAGGTCAATGGTGTACTGCTTTCCCGCAACCGTGAATGGGTGCTCGTTGATCTGCTTGACCGCGAGCGCCACACCTTTGGCTGTCGGTATCCCGGGCGCTGCACAGCTCCCGCCTTCGTCGGTCAGCTCGCCGACTGTCACTGTGTGGACAGTGGCGGCTCCGGCTGGGCCCGCCATCGCAAAAACGATGGTTCCCGAACTTAAGACGCCAGCTGCCAGAGCAAGGCGGCCGCCTCTTCCAAGGCGTTGCGCGGCGCGATCCCACGTTCTCCCCAACATTGTTGCCCCCCATCGAAAGGCCGCGCGTCGCGCCCATTTAGTCGAATGGATCGCATCATAGTCAGCGAGCACAGAAGTGTCAAGGCCTGGTGGCCGCCTCTGTCGCTTCCTTGCGAGCCGAACAGGAGCCCAGGCAAGGGCCCGGGACATGTGTGACATCGATTGCTACTGTACGCATAGTTGGAAAGCAGCGTTGTGAGGACTTAGCTTTCGGCGCGCGAGAGATACGGAGGAATGCTCATGGTGGACAAGAGTGCGTTCGTCGTCGACGACACTGCGACATCGCTGACAATCGACGGGCAAGCTGTCTCCGGCGAAGAACAGACCCTCGCTGTCTTTGATCCGGCCACCGAAGAATTGGTCGCATCGGTTCCAGGAGCAAGCCTTCAACAAGCGGAGCTCGCGATTGCGGCGGCAAGGAGCGCATTCGACGACGGTCCGTGGGGGCGGATGAAGGGCACCGAGCGGTCGTTGCTGCTTCATCGCTTCGCTGACGCACTCGAAGGCCAGCTCGACCGTCTTATCGCCACCATCGTGACGGAGGTCGGGACGCCGATCAGCCTTGCGGAAACCCTGCAGGTCCGCACCCCCATTACCCACTTGCGCTTCTACGCCGAGGCAGCCGCACGGATTCCGGTCAATGAACTCGGAGCCCACTTCGACCCGGTTCCGAGTGCCAGTGTGGTCGGGCGGCGACCAGTCGGGGTTGTCTCGGCGATCACGGCGTACAACTACCCGATGGTCCTCGCGATTTCGAAGATCGGTGCATCGCTCGCTGCGGGCTGCACGACCGTCTTGATGCCCTCACCTCTGACCCCGCTCACGACGTTGTTGATCGGAGCGGCTGCGCGCGAAGCTCAACTCCCTCCAGGTGTACTCAACGTCATCGCCGGCGGCACACCGGTAGCTCGTCTTCTGACTGAGAGCCCTCTAGTCGACAAGATCTCGTTTACCGGGTCGACCTCAGTCGGGCAACAGGTGATGAGCCAGGCCGCCAAGGGCTTGAAGGGAGTGATGCTCGAGCTCGGCGGAAAGTCCCCGATGATTCTTATGCCTGGCATCGGATTACAACCCATCAACCTTTCGGTCCATCTCCGCTACATGCGCAATGCCGGCCAGGGTTGCATGTCCCCGACTCGGCTCCTCGTGCACCGCCCCCAATTCGAGGAGTTTGTGGAGCTCTCAAAGTCTGCGTACGACCAGGTGGCCGTTGGCGACACCTGGGATCGCAAAACTGATGTGGGACCCCTCATCCGTCCAGAGCATCGACTGAGCGTGGAAGGTTTTGTCGAAGAGGCATGCAGAGACGGTGCATATGTGGCTGCAGGGGGTGGCCGTCCACCACTCGAGAAGGGTTGGTACACAAACCCGGCTCTCGTGGTGGGGGCAGAGAACTCTTGGCGCATCGCGCAAGAGGAGATCTTTGGCCCGATTGCTGTTGCCCTCCCGTACGACGACGTCGAGGACGCTGTTCGGATCGCCAACGATTCGAAATACGGTCTCGCTGCATTCATCTTCGGTGAGGAGGAAGACGCCATCGCCGTGGCCCCCCACCTCCGCGCCGGAACAGTCACCATCAATGGAGGCGGTGGTCTTCGTCCCGATGCCACTCTGGGTGGCTTCAAGCAGAGTGGAGTCGGTCGCGAGCAGGGGCCTTGGGGGATCGAAGAATTTCTTGAACCACAACACATTCAGTGGGCCCTGTAATATACGCACCTTCTGTAAGTGGTCATCAGGCCATTTGACCTCGCGGGCCAAGAGACCGCATCGATCCCAACAGCTCCGATTGTCCTCGGCAGCCGACCTCCGGGCGCATTGTGGCTGCTCGGGACTGCATTGTGCGCTCGGGCCGCGGTCGAAACGTCGCCGGCTTGCTAACGCCTGCTCCATCAAAGCAGGTGAGCGTCCAGCGCAAAGCGCTCGACGCTCGAGTTCGCCGACAAGACTTTTCTGTCTAACGGGCGAGGTAGCCACCGTCGACCGGCAAAGCCACTCCGGTCACGAAACTCGATTCATCGCTGGCGAGGAAGAGTGCGGCATTGGCTATCTCTTCCGGCTGTCCCGGGCGACCCAGCGGAACGGCACCCATGAATCCAGAGATGAGGTCAGAGACATTTGCTCCAGGGTCGCGTCCGAAGAACTGAGGAAGCATCGGAGTGTCAATCGGGCCTGGGCAAATTGCGTTACATCTGATCGATGGGGCCAGGTCTAGGGCCATCGATCGCATCAGCAAAACGATGCCGCCCTTTGTCATGGAGTACAGCGGACTCAGGGGAGATCCGACGATCCCTGAGACGGACGCTGTGAAGATGATTGATCCCTTGCCCTCGGCCCGTCGCAGCAAGTTGACGGCTTTCGACGCAACGAAGAATGCGCCCTTCAGATTCACGTCAACGGCAAGGTCGAATTCCTCTTCGGACATGTCCAACCCCGCAGCTCCCGGAATTCCGGCGTGGTTGTAGAGAATGTGAAGCACGCCGTGGTCTCGCTCGACGTCGTCGAACAGGGATGCAACCTGCCCAAGATCCTTGACGTCCAGTTGGCGAGCTTCAGCCGAGCCCCCAGCCCCCTGGATCAACGCGGCCGTCTCCTTCGCCGCCGCTTCATGGAGGTCGCTGACGATTACGTGAGCACCCTCCTCGGCGAATCGCCTCGCTCCGGCCCGCCCCATACCCGACCCTCCGGCAGTTACAAAGGCAACACGATCTTGCAACCTCATCGGCCACTTCCCCCTTCGTTTGATGGGGCCCACGCGTGGAGCCCGTCGCGTCTTTGGCAACTCTAGTTATTAATATGAGGGATCGACTTAGGTCCGTCTCCCGCAACAGAAGCGTGGGTGCGTTGAGTCTCAGGTTGCAAGAAGATCGGGAAGCGGCGGGTGATCCTTGAGTTCCGCAATCACCGTGCTGCCGAGCAGGTTGATGGCTTCGATCGCCTCGTCGGCGCTCATCGAGGGCCACTGCGGCTTGAAGATCACCGGGTCGATGGGCAGCCGCTCGATAAGCCCGCGCAACGACGCGGTGACCTCTTCGGGCGAACCCAGGATGGCGTGGGAGCCGGTGGTCTTGATGAAATCATCCTCGAGCTGGTCCTCGGTGTAGACGTCGAGACCCCGCTGGGCATAGGCAATGTAGCGGCCCTTGGCCACCCTCGTGAACTCTCGGAGCGCCTCTTCCCGATTGGCGGCCACCAGCACGTTGCGGCGCGCCGGCTGAGGTCCGAATGGCTTGTTTCGTTTCACGAACTCGGCGCGCATGATGGCGAAGCGCTCTGCCATCTGCTGCTCGGTGGCTTCGGGGGGTACGGGGTAGAAGTCGCCGTAGCGTCCGGCCCGGCGAGCTCCCCGGTCACTGTGCCCACCGACCCAGAGGGGCGGGTAGGGCTTCTGCAGGGGCTGGATGTGAGGACGAACGTGGTCGAGCTCGAAGAATCGACCTTTGTGGGTGACCTCAGGCTCGGTCCACAGCCGAATCAGAAGCCCGATGATCTCGTCGAGGCGCGGCGCTCGCTCCTTGTACGGGATCCCGAGGTAGTCGAACTCCTCGGCCCGGTACCCGAGACCGAGGCCGAACTCGAGCCGGCCCTCGGTGACGATGTCGAGGGTGGCGATCTCCTCGGCGAGGATCACGGGGTGGTAGAGGGGGGCGATCATGATCTGGGTGCACAACCGCACGTCAGGATCGACCTCGGCGGCGAGGCGGGCCAGGACGGGGACGGGTTGAAGCCATCGCAGATCGCCGTACAAGAAGTGCTGGCCGATACAGATGTATCGGATCCCGTTCTCCTGGGCCGCGTGCACGATCCGGAACATGTCCGAGAGCTGCTGACGCGGTGGGGTCGACGACGGGACGTCGGATAGCAGGATGCCGAATTGCATGAGTGCTCCTCTCGGTTGGGCCACCGCACGGCGGCCCCGAGCATGTAGTCAGTCGTTGATGATGTTGGTCAGCGTGTGGACGCGGCGGCTGGCGAACTGCCAACGACCGTCCTCGCGCACGTAACGATCGGCGTAGCGGAAAGCGAAGAAGGTCTTCGAGTCGCCGCTACCGAACAGGGCGGCGTAGCAGGCGACCGCTCCTTCAACCGAATCGGAGCCGATCCCCTCAAGAACCTGGGATGTCGGCGTGTGCACCCTCAAGCGGTGCGCCGTTGCGGCCCGGTGGTTCAGGTACGCCACAATGGCGTCCCTGCCCTCGGCCGGCTCGCCCTGCAACCCGTGGAACGTCGCGTCCTTGCCGAAGAGGCCCAGCAGCGTCTCGTAGTCCTCGTCGTCGACTGCCATGGCGTACCGGGATACCAATTCCCACAGGGCCGAGCGGTCCTCCAGGGCGCGCAGCCTGTTTTCGAGTTCATCGGTCATCGGTCACTCTCCTTCTTTCTGCTCCACTTTTTCGAAAGTTCGCACGATCTCAACTGGACCTTCATCCCCCACGAAGCACGAAGCCGGTGGCGTTCCACAAGAAGCCGCCCGGGGTCACCAGCGCGGTGGCCGCTCCGGGGACCTGGCGTTCGCCGGCGTCACCACGCAGTT
>Ga0182030_10015312_pt1 | contig 15039 bp, 15 predicted proteins | sample 812S3MmetaG_FD_121299 | JGI IMG/M metagenome (GOLD analysis project Ga0182030, IMG submission 121299) | Permafrost microbial communities from Stordalen Mire, Sweden - 812S3M metaG (Illumina Assembly) | ecosystem: Environmental > Terrestrial > Soil > Wetlands > Permafrost | place: Sweden... | reverse complement strand
TCGACGATGCCTGCTCTCGTGGTTTAGCTTAGGTCGGTGGACGGCGGGCACGCTCGGAGGCTCATCACGGTGCGCTCCCTGCCGGCGGGACGGCGCGAGGCTGGTGCTATCTCGATGATGGTCGCCCGCACTCTCGGGCTGCCATTCGCCGAGGCGCGCGCGCTGCTGGGGCGCCTGCCGGCGGTGTTGCCCAAGCCACTCGACACCGTGGGCACCGACGCGCTGGTGAACGCGCTCGAAATGGCCGGGGCCACGGTCGATAGCGTCCTCGTGGAAGGCACGGTTACTGCGTGCGAGGCGCATCCATCGTTGGAAGCCCTGGAGACGTGCACCCGATGTGGAGCATTCATCTGCGCGCTGTGCGCCGCTACGAGCGCTACCGCCGGTCAGTGCCGGGCGTGCGCCGGGCTCGCTCGGCGTTCGCGAACCTTCTTCCATATGCGGGTCGCGGCGCTGCTAGCCGTGCTCGCCGGGGTGCTTGTGTACGCAGGCAAGGACGTATTGCAGCGGCGCGCTCGCAACGAGTGGAACCGTACGTTGGAGGTCGGGCTCGTGGTGGTTCGGCTCGGCCCCGTCGACGGCAGCGCTATCGATGCCCTGCGGGAGCGAGTCCGAACGCTCGAGGACATTCTGGCCGCCGAGGCCGCGCGGTACCGAGGCCCCGGAGGCCCGCGTCCTTTCGAGGTCGCGGTGTTCGGCCCCGTGGACGTCACCCGGCGGCCGCCGACGCCGGAGGGGGACGGCGTGATCGACCTCGCCCGCTACGCGTACGCCAAGTCCCGCTACGCCGCGAGCATCGACGAAGCCGGCGGGGTCCCCCGCGGGCTCGACGCCCGGATCTACCTCGTGGCTCGCCCGGGCCGGGAGGGCACGCCGAACTTCGTCGAAGGGCTGAGCGAGCAGGGCGGGCGCGCGGGCTTCGTCGAGGTCGAGCTGCACCGCACGATGGTCGACTTCGCGCTCTTCGTATTCGCCCACGAGCTTGGACACACCCTGGGCGCGACTGACAAGTACGACGATTCCGGTGTCACCATGATTCCCGCCGGCTTGGCCGAACCGGACGCCGAGCCACGGTTTCCGCAACGCTTCGTCGAGGTCATGGCACATGGGCGGCCCGTTGCGCCCGGGGATGACCGCCCCCCGGATGACTTGCAGGAGCTACGGGTCGGACCAGTAACGGCCCGCGAGATCGGCTGGCTGGTGAAGTGACGCTGGCACCAGGACAGGCGAATGGGATGGGCGAAAGGGATGGGCGAAAGGGATAGGCGAATGGGATAGGCGAAAGGGATGGGCGAATGGGATGTGCGAAAGGGATGGGCGAATGGGATGGGCGAATGGGATGGGCGAATGGGATGGGCGAATGGGATGGGCGAAAGGGATAGGCGAAAGGGATAGGCGAATGGGATGGGCGAATGGGATAGGCGAAAGGGATAGGCGAATGGGATAGGCGAATGGGATAGGCGAATGGGATAGGCGAAAGGGATAGGCGAAACGGATGGGCGAAAGGGATGGGCGAATGGGATAGGCGAATGGGATGGGCGAATGGGATGGGCGAAAGGGATAGGCGAATGGGATAGGCGAATGGGATGGGCGTCACCTTAAGAGGTGGCGCCCGTGTGGCATGTGACTACCGACGGGCACCGAGGCGGGTGAGCATCGCCTCGACGCGGTTGAGAAGGGTGTCGCCGATCTGCGCGTCGTTGAAGCTGACGTAGCCCCAGGCGACAGCAACTCGCAGGGCCGCACGCGACTCCGAGCTTGAGCCCGCGGCCGTGCTGAACCGCGCGATTCGGTGGCCGCCGGGACTCCGGTTCCCCTCGGCGATATTGAGCGCGACGGAGCTGAGAGCTCGTCGAAGTTGGTCGGCCAGGTCCCGATCGTGGTGGCGGATGCGGTCGACCACGGAGCGAAGTTGTTCGATGGCTTGAATTGAAACATCGAGTACGTGGAACGAGTGGGCGGTTGGTCTTGCTTGCATGCCGCCCCCCAGCGAAAGAACCGTGACAGCGCCCCGCGTGACACAGATGAATTTGGCGCTGGCGCGGTTCTTTCGCGTCCAGGCAGGCAAGCAAGACCAACCGCGCGCTTGTCCAATCGGTGTTCGCGATCGAATTCGACTTCGTTATCGGACTTCATTGTCCTGCTTCGCAGTCGCTCATCGCGATCGCAGTCGCTCATCGCGATCGCAGTCGCAGTCGCGATCGCAGTCGCAGTCGCGATCGCAGTCGCAGTCGCGATCGCAGTCGCTCATCGCAGTCGCTCATCGCAGTCGCTCATCGCAGTCGCTCATCGCAGTCGCCCATCGCGATCGCAGTCGCACATCGCGGTGGCAGTCGCTCATTCCGTGAGACAGGCACATTGTGGGGCAGCTTGATGAACCGATCGGCGGCCAAGTCAGCCAGAAACCGGAGGAGCAGCTACCTCCCGAGGTTCAACGAATCGAGCGCCTTGCGCGCATCTGTGAACTGCGGCTCGAGGCGCAAGGACTCCCGGTATTCCTGGGTAGCTTCATCGCGCTTCCCTTGTCGCTTCAGAACGTTCGCAATATGGTAGTGCGGCAGCCCCCTTGAAGGCGCAAGTCGGGAGGCCGTTTGAAACTCAGCGAGCGCGCCTTCCAAGTCCTTCTGCCGGTCCAGCGTCATGCCCATGAGCAAATGCCCGCGCCAGTCCCCTGGCCCAGTGACCAGGGCTTCGGCAAGGGCTTCCTTGGCCTGCGCATACTCACCCGCAGTGAACAAGCCGCGCCCGAGATTGAGATGAGTCTCCGTCACAGTTGGATCGGAGTGAACCGCCGCCCTAAATTCGTCGATGGCCGATGGGTACTCCCCCAGCCGGATCCACTCGTCACCCATCCGGGTGTGCAGCTTCCAGTCGTGGGGCGCCTGGCTCAAGTAGTATCGGAGGAGCGTCAGCGTATCGCTCCAGTGCGATTCGTAGTCTCGCAGAATGACCGTACTTCCTACTACCAAAGTCGCGCCCAACCCAGCGAGAAGGGCGCGGAGGCGATATGCGTTCAATGTGCCAGAGACCGCCGAAAGCAAACGGTTCATTTCCCAGTTGATAGGCAGCAGCAATCCCACCATAGGCAGGTACATGGAGCGGTTGGCGGCAACGGACGACGTATATCGAAAAATGCCCAATGTTGGCACAATGGCAACGACGAAAAATAGGCTTCCCGCAAGCCATGCGCGGGTCCAGCGCGTCGAGAGCACGGCAGCCGCGACGACGATCACAGCGCCCGCGACGGCCCCAAACACCTCAGCATTCGCAAACGTCGGGGGAAGGTAATAGTCGGATACGAGTCCCGCTGGCCAGACTACCTTGGAAAGGTAGAGGCCGATGCAGTACCCTATGACCAGGGGCACGTGAGAGAGAGGCATGAATTGCACGAATCCATCGTTGGCCGTCCTCGCTTGCGAAATGATGGCCACCGCGGCAGACACCCCGCATAAAACCAAAAAGGGAACCTTCTCCCACAACGTTTGTCGATTCAGGCGATTGAGAGGCCAGTAGTCCAGGACCAGAAAAATGGCGACTACCGGGAGGGTCGTGGGCTTCGAGAGCAGCGCGCCCGCGTAGAGAATGAGACATGCGCCGTATCGTTTCCAATTGCCGTGGCCTGCGCGGGTGGCATGCTGCGCATAGCTCACATATCCCACGAGTGATCCGAGTGCAAAACACGTGGACAATACCGTCTTCCGTTCAGCAATCCACAGGACGCTGTCGGCGTTGAGCGGATGAAGTCCATAGAGCAACGCCGTAAAACAGGCGGTAGGCCAGTTCTTGAAGAGTAGCCGGAGAAGAACCGCCACGAGCGCCACATTGAGCAAGTGCAGGATCACCGCGGTCCGATGAAAAGGCAGAAGGCTACTCGATGCTGCGGGTTCCAAGAAATTCAGCATCAGCGACAAGAGCGAAAAGGGGTGGTAATACCCGGATACGGCAGAAGGCGTGAGTACTTCGGTGAATATCGTTTCCACCGAGCTCCAGCTCGGGTGTCGGATCACGTGTGAGCCAAGATAAAACTTGTCGTCCATGTAAAGAGCGCGGGCCGACAGAGCCGGCCAGTAGGCCACGAGCACAAAGCCAAGCACGGTAGCGAGGGTCACGAGCGAAGCCGCAGTGCCCTTCAAAGCAGAGTGAGGTGCAGCGGAGGCGATTCGTTTAGGGGTATCGTCGCCGGCTTGCGTCTTCTCTAGGGGGTCGCGCATTGTCTGCGAAAGGGACGGTGGACTTGCGCCGGTCGGGTGTCAACGCTTCAGGCCGAAGGTCTGCAACCGAAATGAGCGCGCTCGGCCACAGTCGCGTGGGCCCACAAAGACACCGCGACGCCAATTCGCCAGATGGTACTGCGTCTCTCTCCAGCCCCACTCACTTAGACAGCAGCGCAAGGGCGTCTCGAAGTGTCTCCGCAAACGGCGCATCTCGAGCTCGGTCTCCGAGCGACGCAACCGCTCGATCCGCTTCGACGGGCTTGAATCCCATGTTGGTGAGCGCGTTTCGGAGCTTTGAGTCGTCGCTGCCGCTCGTCCTCGGACGATCCTGGGCACCTTGCGCGGGTCGGATGCCGATCGACCGGGGAAGCTTGTCGCGCAGTTCGAGAAGCAGCCGTTCTGCGATTTTCTTTCCTACTCCGGGAACCGCGGTGAGAGCGGCGAGATCCTTGCGCGCAACCGCGCTCTCGAGGTCGCTCGCAGGCAGAGCTCCGAGGATGGCGACGGCGCTCTTCGGTCCGACATTGGACACGCCGAGCAAGATCCGAAACGCCAAGCGCTCCGTCTCATCGGAAAATCCGAAGAGCGCGAGCGCGTCTTCCCTCACGTGGGTGTGGATCCAAAGGGTCACTCGTCCTTGGTCGTCGGCGTGAAGGCGTCCGAGTGTTCCCAGCGGCACCGTGACCTCGTATCCGACGCCGCCCACGTCGAGGAGGACGCTCGAATCGCTGTCCTGCGAGATCGCTTTGCCAGTGAGTCGGCCGATCATGGGATCACGCTTTCCGCGCCGGGATTTGGTTCTTCCGGCGCTTCGGGAGCTCGGCGGGCACTTCGCTCGGGCGGTCGGGCAACAGCGCACGCGAGCATGGCGAGCACGGGCGTGACGACGATGTGATACCGATCTTCGCCGAAAAAGATTGCGTGCGCGACGATCACGGTCCCTAGATAGAGCACTGCGAGGACCATCGCCGGTCGGAGCTCGGGGCGACCAGGCAACGGGAGGATCGGAACCGCTGCTGCGAACACGGCCAGTGGCCAGAACGACGGCGTATCCGAGCAGAACGCGATTGCGGCAACGCCGCCCGCCACGACGAGCAATGCCCCTTGGACTAGCGATCCCCGGAAACGCCGGGTTGGCGCGATAGCGACGAAGCCGAACGCTCCCGCGGTGACAAGGAGCCGGTGCGCGAGTGTGGTCGCGTCTCGAACGCGGGTCACGACTCGCTCTGTCCAGATGTCGGGCCGGGCTTCGTGGAGGTAGCCGACCGCGAACGACTCATGGTCGAACGTGTATCCCAACTTGGCTGGTATCAGAGCGAGCCAGTGAAGCGGACGGGCGCGAATCTCCGACAGCCCGTACGTGAGCCAGCAGCGATCCTGCTGAACCTGGCCGGTGACATCACGGCAGCCGTCGCTCGCTCGAAGGGTTTCGAATCGGCCAGTGGCACGCGGGAACGCACCGATGGCGAGGTTCCACCCCGCGTTCGTGCTGACGAGGGCGCAGCCATCCATCACCATGCAATTTCGCGCAGTCCAGGGCAGGACTGGCACCAGCACGAGGGCGCTCGCCGCGACCGCCGATGCGATGCGCGCTCGGATCCCTTTCGTAGAGATCCAGCCGATGATGGGAGCGCACAGGAACGATTGCGGCCGAACGAGCACGGCTACTCCGAGCGCAAGCGAGCTGAAAATCATACGCCCTCGCGGTACTCGATCGGTCACCGCAAGCCAGAAGGCCAGGAGCGTAAGGAGTGCGGCCAGCGGCTCGCTCATGATCAGCGCGCTGTAGAGAACGAGCCCCGGATGCAGCGCGACGATGCCGCCTGCGACTCTCGCTCGCGTCTCGGAGAGGGCGTGGCGAGCGACAGCCCAAGTCATCACGGCAAGCGAGGCTCCGACGAGCGAGTTCGCGACTGCCCCGACCGAGTGGCCGGAACCGAGGACCTTGTAAAACAAGGACAAAAATGCGCTGTATCCGACGGGGTAGTGGCACCAAGGATGCCACACGATCAGCCCACCCCGGGTGATGTCGTCGGAGTAGCCGTGGCCTTGTGCGATCCGGCGAGCTCCGAAGTCATAGTAGTGACCGTCCCACACGGGCTCTCCCGCCCACATCAATGCCGCGACGAGTCGCGGTATCAACGCAACTACGAATAGGAACGTGCCGAAGCTCCCCAGGTAGCGGGGCAGTGGACGCTGGGTCACGCCGGATCCTTGCCGCGCGCAGCGAGATCCTCTCGCAGACGACGCAGGTATGTCTTCTGCACCTGCACGGGATCCAGCCGCACCTGCTTCGCAAATTCGACGAGAAACCCTCTTACATAGACCAGTGCCGGCAATTCGCCGAAGCGCTCGTCCTCGATCGCCTGCAAGTGCGATCGGGCAATCTTCGTCGTCCTGCTGATATCGGCGAGTTCGAGTCCGAGCGACTCTCTCACTTTGCGCAGCAGTCCACCCGAGAACTCCGTATCCGGCCCGATTTCCCTCTGGAGCTCGTGCTGGAGCATCACCTGCTCGACGACCAATGCCGGACGCGCGGTCGCCAAGGTCTCGGGCTCCCTTTCGGGCCCCGAAAATGTCGACAGGTCGTAGGCGCGTCGGCGCACAGCATCGAGGAGCGTGTCGTACGCTTCGTCGAGCTTTCGCTGGGCCACGAGCAACCGGTCTCCGTCGAGCACGGATACGACCGCCAGGCCTCCGGACGCGTAGATCTCGCGCTGACGTTTGTAGGCGCGTCGAACCTCTTCGTCCGTGGCCGAGCGACTGACCCCCAGCACCATGTATAGCGTTGGCTCTTCGGTCGGCATCGGCGTTGCGGCCGTGCGCTCTCCGGGTTTGCCCGTGGCCAGCGCCAGGACCCTTCGGGCAATTCGCTCAACATTCCGGCCACTCTTGCTCGTCGGACTGTCGACGAGCAGTGGTTTGTTATGTCGAACCGTGAGCCACACCGTATCGTCGTGTTCCACGTGTCCGAGCTCGTCGAGCATGAGCCCGTAATGCCGCGTCACGATGCCGCTCATCCATGCGCCGAGCTCCGTATCCGGGCGTACGCGGGTTTGATTGACCACGAGCTGGATTCGGAGCGACTGCGCTTGGGCCCACGCGAGCTCGGCGAGCGATCGGTCCGTGCGCGCGAGCACGTGGATGAGATCCAGTGGAGCGGGCAGGGCGCCGAGACTTGCCATCGCTCGATTGAGGAGGGCAAAGCGCATCTTGTCGCGCTGGAGCGCGCGTCGCATGCGTCTACGGAACATCGATCGAAGGAACCTGTAAGTCGCCTCCACCGCGGGCGGTTCTGGAACCGTTACAGCGATGGGAACATCCGCTGCCAGCATGATATCGACCGGGCCATCGCCGTGTCCCGGACCGGCATCTACGACGACGTAGTCCACGCCTAGACCCATCAGCGCCCCCAGCCATCGAGCTCGTCGCCCAGCGCGAACCGCGGGACCGGGCGCAACTGCATCGTGTGCAGCCGGGAGCAAGGACAGGCCAGGCACATTCGTTGCTTGCAATACCGCGCGCATCCGTTCCACGGGGTTGCCAGAAAGATCCAAATCGAAGCAACCAGCCTTGGCCCCAAAATAGGCGTGGAGGTTTGCGCCCGTCGGATCGGCGTCGACCAGAACGACCTCCTTGCCGAGCTGCGCAAAATAGACCGCGATGTTCACGGCCGTCAGACTCATGCCGACGCCTCCGCGACCGCCTCCGACGGCCACCAGGCGCGTGACGCGCCGAGCGGCCCCTTCAAACGCAGCGTCGTCGCTGATTATCGGTATGGTGACTTCGGGGAACGAATGAGACGAGGAATGCTGATCTACCACGTGGGCGAGAAGCTACTTCCTGCTGGGAGTCCGCGTAAAGTGGGGCCGTACTCGTCGATGGGCACGAGGCAAAAGGGCAGCCGCCGCCGGCTCTTGACAGCGACATACGGTGACCCGCTGCGCGAACGATTCCATGAGACCGAAAGGCATCGGAATCTCCGTCCGGGCGACCGCACTTCGATATGACGCGGCGTGACGAGGGACGATTCTCCCACACACAAGCTTTCCGTCCAGTGCACGAACACTTGCAACCAGAAGGGCGAACGCTATCCTGGTAGAGCTCACGAACGTTTCCACGGCAACGACGCATTCTCGACTCATGGGACCGCGAACCGCGCACGCAGGCGACGAAACGTGTGGAAGCGACGGATGGTGCCGTCGCGACCTGGCTACCGATTCCGCGGCTGATTGGATGGCAGGGACTGGTCACGGCGCTCCCGATATGGAGCGGTTTGGAGTCGCGAGCGAGAGATGAGATACTCATGGGAACGCGTCTTTACGTCGGCAATTTGTCCTTTTCGTCCACGAGCGAGACCGTGCGCGAAGCATTCGCCCAAATCGGAGAGGTGACTGATGTGCACATCGTCACCGATCGGGCGTCCGGTCAGTCTCGTGGCTTCGGGTTCGTGACGATGGGTTCGCCGGCGGAGGCTCAGAAGGCCATCGAGGCGATGAATGGTGCATCGCTCGACGGTCGTGCGCTTCGAGTCAACGAAGCTGAGGAGCGTCCCCAGCGCAGCGGTGGCGGAGGCGGCGGCGGTGGCTTCGGCGGTGGCGGCGGCCACGGCGGTGGTGGTGGCGACCGCCGTCGTGGAGGCGGTGGCGGCGGCGGAGGTGGTGGGGGCGACCGACGCCAGCGTTGGTAGTCTCGCTCCGAAACATGTCTTTCCGCCGGTGGCGGGTGGGCATGGGTCGGCAGAAGTGAGACCGTGGTTGTGATATGAATGAAGGGGGAGAAATCCCCCTTCAAACATTTACGCGCGTTGAGCGTGGCCGACCGGCGATACGAATTGTGCACCAGCCCGTGGATCACGTTCTGAGCGTTCCGATTGAAGTCGAAGTGAGCGTCGCGAAGCACCGGTTGCGGGCGCTTTATGCGCAGAAGCCGGTCGTCCTCGCCCCGATGGAAGACGTGAGCGACATCGTGTTTCGTCGCATCTGTCGCCGATACGGGGCGTCGATGACCACGACCGAGTTTGTCAACGTCGAGGGGCTGCTGCGCGGATGTCGAAACGCTCGGAGAAAGCTCGAGCTCTACGACGATGACACACTCACGTCGATCCAGATCTACGGATCATGTCCGGATCGACTCGTGGAAGCGGCAAGGGTGGCGGAAAGCGCATCGCCTTTGGCGATCGATATCAACTGCGGCTGTTGGGTTCCAAAGATTGCGCGGCGAGGGGCCGGGGCTGGCTGGCTTCGAGACCCGGACGCCATGGTGGCGATGGCTCGAAAGGTAGTGTCGGCCGTTTCCTTGCCGGTGACGGTGAAGACGCGGGTTGGTGTCGGGCCCGAGCGAGACATGCCAATCGTGGATCTTGCGCAAAGGCTCGAGGACGCTGGCGTCGCCGCGATCACGATCCACTGCCGTACGGCTGAAATGGGCTATACCGGCACCGCAGATTGGTCGTGGGCGGCTCGCGCTCGCTCCGCGGTCTCGATTCCCGTCATAGTCAATGGGGATATTCGCAGCGCAGGCGATGCGAAGCGGGCGTTGGAGGAGACGGGCTGTTGCGGCGTCATGATCGGACGTCGGGCGATCGATCATCCATGGATCTTCGCCGAAACCAGATCCGTACTCGATAAGGGAGTCGAGCTCGATCCTCCGACACCCGAGCAGAGAATATTGCTTTGCGAGGAGCACCTGCGAGCGAACGCAGAGCGCCGCGGTGAGCTATTCGGTGTTCACTGCACTCGGCGGCATTTTGCGGGATATCTCAAGGGCATGGCGGGAGCCTCGGCGCTGCGCCAAGCGCTCAATCGCTGCGAGACGCTCGTGGGGTGCCTCGAAATTCTAGAAGGCGCACGACGGCGGGCCGCAGCCGCAGCTGAGTAGCGGGTCGCATCCTCTTCACAAGGGAAGGGTCGCGCTGCTGAAAGAGCAGTCGGAACAAACAATTCCGCCCAGTATGCGGGCCGTCTGATCTATTTCCGGAACCAGATTCCCTCGGCGGACAATTCGGGATAGCGATGTGCTTCTGGTCGACGAAACGTTTACCCGAGCCGCGGAGGTGATGCTGTGCTCGTGTTCCCCATTTGGGTGGCTTCGGTCCTTGTGGCGACGAATGCTGGCGGCGGGGTGAGCTACACGCGCGTGTCCGGTGAACCCGAACCGGGTAGCGTTCGTCGGCTAAGCTCGATGCCCTCAGGGGAAACGATGGCTGGTGGAGCAGCCCTTCGAGGGTCGCAATCGGCTGGGAACACGTGTCCGGACTCGATGGCTGATATCGACGGCCTCTACTGCATCGACCGATACGAGTGTTCGCTCGTCGAGTCTCTCGAGGACGGAACCGAACGACCTTGGCCGTATTACCGAACTCCGGCGAAGGATGTCTCCGTGAGGGCAGTGAGCCTTTCGGGAGTGTTCCCTCAGGGATATGTCAGCGGGCTGCAGGCGCATGCTGCCTGCGAGGCAAGCGGCAAGCGGCTCTGCTCGTCGCGAGAGTGGAAGAACGCGTGCATGGGCCCTCAGAGAACCGTATTCCCCTACGGGAATCAACGCCGCGCCGGTCGCTGCAATGACAACGGTCGAAGCAGTCTTCGTTTTTTTAATCCGCAATTGGATGACAAACCGGAGCACAGGTGGATGTGGGGTGCCGGTGGGAACATGAACGATCCCCGCCTAAACCAGCTCGATGGCACGCTCACTCATACGGGCGAGCGCGAGGGGTGCACAAATGAATACGGGGTCTTCGATATGGTCGGCAACCTGCACGAGTGGGTTGACGATCCAGACGGCACGTTTCAGGGCGGGTATTACCTCGATACCCATATCAATGGGGATGGTTGCAACTATCGAACGACTGCGCATCCGGTGTCCCATCACGACTACTCCACCGGATTTCGATGCTGCGCCGATCTTTCTTCCGGATGATCGGCGGGGGACCCGCGTAGCGTTCGCCCATGCTCGGCAAAACGGAAGGACGCCTCGCGCTCGTCATCCTCCTGACAGCCACCCTGCCGCTCGCCAGCGCGATGCTTCTCGCGTACTCGCTGCTCGACTACGCGTCATCCGCCTGGATAAGACCAGAAGTGGAGCAGGAGCTCGAACGGGGGATTGAGCTCTACAGGGATTTTGTCCGTGTCGCGAAGGACGGGATGAAATTTGAGGCGAGCGCGATCGCCTCGGATGCGACTCTCCGCGCTGCCGCGCATTTGCACGACCAAGGGGCTTGCGCCCGATCGCTCGACGCGAGTTTCTCGCGCTCTCAGGGTGAGATCGTCGCGTTGGTCGTGGAAGAAGCGGATGGTCGAGTTCTGGCTCGTCGCAATAGGGGAACGCCTGTCGACGATTCGAGCGAACGAATTCTCGAAGTTCGCCTTCCGATTGATGCCGGGGACTCCAATGCTTCACTCGTTGCCACCTTCGCGTTCGATCGCCGATACGAGCGTCAGCTCGAGCGCGCGGGTCGAATTCATGAGGCCTACGCGCAGCTCGCCAAGGAGCGCGTCCGAGTCTATGCGAGCTATTTGGAGGCCTTTGCGGTGCTTCTCGGCATCACCGCAACCGTTACCGTCGTGCTCGGATTTGTGCTGGCTCGTGGGATCACGACACGAATCAGCAGGATCGCAAACGCTATCAATCAGGTGGCGGGAGGCAACCTCGATGTCCGGGTCCCGGTGACCGGATCCGACGAAATGACGGATCTCGCGAGGGTATTCAATCGGATGCTCACCGATATGCAGCAGTCGCGAGCGCGAATCGAATACCTTCAGCGCCTTGGAGCCTGGCAGGACATGGCGCGACGTCTTGCGCACGAGATCAAGAATCCGCTGACTCCGATCCAGCTTGCTGTGCAGGAATGTCACCGGAAATACTCGGGAAGCGACGTTCGCTATCGGTCCTTGCTCGACACGACTCTCGAGATAGTCGAAGAGGAAGTTGGCACGTTAAGGCGCCTCGTCGGAAACTTCTCCAACTTTGCGCGATTGCCGCCAGTAGAGCTCCACGAGGCCAGCCTGAGGGATTTCTTGAGCGATTGCCGGACCCAGCTCGGCCACCTCGGCGCCGAAGCGCAAGACGATGGTCTCGACGACTCCTTGGTCGGCGCCGATGGCGAAATTGCGGAGGTTCTTTGGGAGATCCCAGACAATCCAATTCTGATCGCGTTCGACCGCCAACTCATGCGCAGGGTGTTGGTCAACCTCGTGCGAAATGCGGTTCAGGCTGTGCGAGAAACGGGTGACCAGCCAGCGAGTCGACGAGGGAGAGTGCTCATCGGTGCGGAGCTCCAACCGGAGGCGGCCGTAATCACGATTCAAGATGACGGTCCAGGAGTGCCCGAAGAGGTTCGAGAGCGGGTGTTCGAGCCGTATTTTACGACCAAAACCGATGGCACCGGTCTTGGCCTTGCAATCGTAAAAAAGGTTGTCGTAGAGCACAATGGGACCATCAGTGTCCGACGGTCGGCGCGTCTGGGCGGGGCTGAGTTTGTGGTCACTCTGCCGCTGCCCCATTCTCTCGCCAGCGATGCGGCAGCGGCTCGTTCGAACAAGGCGCTCGAGGACCCTCCGTCTCGGCGTCGAGTCACCTCCGAGTAGTGCCCGTGCTACGTCTGCAGTGGCAATGTCGGACCACGGATCAGAGCAGTCGCTCGTTCGAACGAAGTGGTTTGTGCCCGCAGTGCTCATCGGAATAGGTCTGTTCGCTGTTCTCGGTCGGTCGCACGGTCCCAGTATGGTGGGTAAGCCCGCGCCCGATTTTGTACTGCCAGTCGTTGCGAATCCGTCGAGTCTCGGCGGTGGCGGTGTGAACGCGACGCTCAGTCAATTGCGAGGCCATCCCGTGGTCCTCGATTTTTGGGCGACGTGGTGCCCTCCCTGCCGCGCTGAAGTTCCCATTCTCGAAAAGGTGTCACGGGCCTGGCAGTCGCAGGGCATCGTCCTCCTCGGGGTGAACGTCGACGGCCTCGATCAGGGCGATCCCCGCGCGTTCGCCGAGAAGCACGCCATCACGTATCCGATTGTTCAAGACGCGTCCGGGCGCGTATCTCGTGCTTACGGGATCGATACGCTTCCGACAGTGGTCGTTGTGTCTCGAGACGGGAGCATTCTATCCGTCCAGTCCGGTGTTGTCGGCGAAGACGAGCTCGGGGACCTGGTTCGCCCCGCGCTCTAAGGAGTTTGAGTCGAATCAGTCGCGATGTCCTTCGATCGCGTTCTCAGGGTCAGCGCGTTCGCGCAGAAAGCCCCCGTGGAGACCGAATGCTCGTTGGACAAGCTCGGGGGTTATCACGTCCTCGGAGCTCCCCAACGCAAGAAACCTGCCTTCGTGGAGTAGCGCGACGCGCGATCCCGTTCGCCGAGCGGCGTCAAGATCGTGCATAGCGATGAGGCAGGCGATGCGTTCGCTCGCGACAACTTCTTTTAGAAGGAGCTCGAAGTCGCGCCGATGATGAATGTCGAGAAACGCTGCTGGTTCGTCGAGAAGCAGGACGCGAGGCTGCTGCGCCAACGCTCGCGCAATGCAGACGCGTTGCAGTTCGCCCCCGCTCAACGTGTCCACTCGGCGTGTGGCCAATGAGTCCAAGCTGCATCGATGCAGCGCGCTCTCCACCGCGCTTCGATCCTCGGGCGACGAACGCATCCAAGTCCCTTGATAGGGAGCTCTTCCCATGGCGATGACGTCGACGACCCGGAACCCACTCGCACGTTCCGGCGCCTGTTGCACGAATGCGACGATTCGACCCACCTCGCGACGGGATAGGAGCTGGGCGTCCTTTCCCGCGAGCCGTACGACACCCCCCGTGGGTCTTAGCAGTGCCGCTGCCGCACGAAGTAGCGTCGACTTTCCAGACCCGTTCGGTCCGATCAACGAAACCGTCTCGCCGCCCTTGAGAGACAAGGTAATATGCTTCAGCACAGGAGTCGGACGACTCTCGTAGCCGACGCGGAGCGAATCGAGTTCGAGCAAATAGTCGACCGGGGAGTCGTTGCGGCTAGTTGGCGCTTCTGTCACGTTGACCCGTCACAGCAGTGTATCCTTGGGATCGGCGCGAAGCGCGGCGGCGACTGCTGCTCTCTCTCGCCCCGGAGAACGATTGTGGACCCGACATCCGAAAATCATGCGCCCGCATCTGCAACGGCTGACAAGCCAAGAAGGCTTGTCAAGAGGTACTCGAATCGCAAGCTCTACGACACGAAGGACAGCAGATACGTCACCCTGCTCCAGATCGCTGAAATGGTGCGCGAAGGCGAGGAGGTGCAGATCATCGACAACAACACGAAAGATGATTTGACCGAGGTCACGCTCGCTCAGATTATCTACGAGGAACAAAAAGCTCGCTCGCGGCTCGTTCCGCTTCAGACGCTCAAGGATCTCATTGTCGCTCGCACGGAACGCGTCCTCGCAGATCTGCGAGAGGGACCGATCGGGCGCCTTATCCCGGGCTCGAATCGACCTCCAGAGGAGAAAACCGACGTGGCAGCGAAAGACGGGAAACCAACGCTCGTAGACCAGGCCAAAGAGAAGATCGAGGAAGTGACGGTTCAGCTCGATGAGCGGATCACATCCATCCTCGCTGGATTTCGCCCCTTCCAACAGCTCCAGCAGGAAGTTCGCCGCCTGAACGAACGACTGGACAAGATCGAGCGGCAGATCAACGGCGGGACGCCGCCCCCCGTCTGAAGCGCAGTGCTTTTTGCCGATACCTTCGCGATCCCGGCGTCGATCGTCCTCGCCTACGGGAAGTAGGCTCCGGGCGACTCGCCGCCGGCCTCGCTCGGTCTCGACAAAAATCACTGCGCTTCTCTCGGCTTTCCCCTTGTGGCGGACGAGACTT
>Ga0182030_10015311_pt1 | contig 15039 bp, 16 predicted proteins | sample 812S3MmetaG_FD_121299 | JGI IMG/M metagenome (GOLD analysis project Ga0182030, IMG submission 121299) | Permafrost microbial communities from Stordalen Mire, Sweden - 812S3M metaG (Illumina Assembly) | ecosystem: Environmental > Terrestrial > Soil > Wetlands > Permafrost | place: Sweden... | reverse complement strand
AGTTCTGGGTCAAAGAAACCAGATTCTGGCTCGGGGGAACTGCTTGCAATGCTGATAGGGCTCTCTTCATGAACTATGGCGGACCAGTTTTCCTCGGCATTCCGGGGTTGGTAAGCGCCCCCTGGGATGGTTTCTCCACGCCACTCAAACCGGCGAACTGCGTCCGAGATAACGATTGATCCAGAAACCTCGTCCTCCGTGATGTGCTCTAACGTTCTTTCGATGTAATCGTTGCGGTACCTGTGTGCTGCTGAGGGATACTTGCATGTATATTTCCATCGAACCGTTAAACCTCCATCGCTTGCTACGTGCCGTTGATTTTCGTAAAGCACTGGTTCTACGTTTCTGTCCCTAGGAAATTTCTGATTCGTCCACCGAATATTACGAATTCTCCTGACTTCGTTGACGGGAACTTCGACAACGCTCTGTTCAAGTGGATGCCGTGGATCGTCAAGGTCGACCTCATAGAAGAGACAAACTTCATTCAATTTTCTCTCGAGCATCCCATTCATAGCACTACAACGCTGAAGTCGATGGCCACGAAGTTTAACCTCACCAGTCCTCACGTTGCGAACGATTCCTTGAATGCGGAGAAAGTCCCCTTCAGGAAGCTCCACCGACTTGCATGGTCGTAAGGTGAGATTTCCGAATGGTAACGTTTCCATTGTCTCCTCATCATAGGAGATTGGGGGATTACGATACGGGTATATCTTGATACACGATTCCCGACGAGGTGGTGTGGAACCATCCTTGTTCGGCGTCTCTTGGACTGATAAAGTCTGCAATTCTGGCTCCTCGCTCCATCGCTCGTCAAAGTCATCAAGGTCTATTAAGACATCATTGGACGCCGGGTGTTGGGTTCTGCTGCGATGAAGGGCTGAGGGGGCTTCGCTCACACTTCCTGCTCTTGATACCTCTTCGTCATGATCCAGTAGTGGCCAAAATAAGTACTGGTCCACGACAGACGATGAGCTAGATACATTGCGGTTCCGTCTGTGGAGTTCTTTGGTAGCGTTTTCATCTGACAAGTCTATGACATTCGCGCTATTAGATCCTGTGACATCGGCTGGGCAATTAGCACTGCCTGCGTGCGAATTCATTCCCAATGACGTGGAAATCGGGGAAAGCGAAGAAAGAGATCGAGGAGCCCGTCCAGAAGAGAGTTCTCGGGAGTGTAAGCGGCTTCTATTTCCAGGAGTAGCAACGTTGTCTCCGCCGGTTGACAAATTGAATTTCCCGGATTCGAGAGTACTAGGAGCAAAGCTGCGTGTCTGGCTCATTGAGCTTCTAGATTCTCTTGCTGGTATAGGCGAAGGTCCGTTTTTTTTGGACGCGGTCCGAGAAGAGTATTTCGAGGGGTCGCGTTCAACCTGGCTGGAGGCCTGGGTAGGTCGTGTAAATGGACCTGTTCGCATATTGTCAGTACATTGACACAATGCCACGATTTTCTCGACCAGCCGCCATTCTTTACCTCCTTGACAGCCAAGTTGTGGAAGAAGGTAACTGGTCGCTCAAATTCATCATTCTGAAATAGGACCGGGGCTATATAGTCTCCAATCCTGAAGTGTCGATTGAATAGGAGATGGCGACTTACTATTTCCTAGGATCTCTATATCATCAGGTCCGTCATCTTCTATGATTATGAATTGATCGCCATCATCAATATTCACGATTGGCTGCATGCTGGAATCAATTTTCCTGGGCCAATGAACATGTGCCGAACTCAAGAAAATTTATTCAGAGGGCCTGATGTAGCAATCCCTGATGAACGTTTTTAGCGGAGCGGAATAGTTGTCTGGAAAGATGGATCGCAGGGAATTTGACTGGATGTTAGAGAGTATATTGATGGAACAACCCACACCTGTTGTGAAGGTAGTCGAGGGTGAAGCTAGTTGTACGTGTTCAAATACTTTGAAGTGCTGGGGGTGTAAAAACAGAACTTTTTGGGAATCTCCCTGGATCTTTCGAGATGATTAGAGCTTCTAATATATCATTCAGAAGCTTTGTTTAGACACTATCCTTACTATGATCTCTCTTGGACTATAATGGACTAGAAGTATTGCAAACCAACACCTTGTTGCTCTTATGGAAAGTTGGTAAAAGAAGTTGTGCAGAAACACTACAACGCAAACGCTAATGGAAGTACTTCTTCCTTCGATGCCATTAGTTATTGTGTCACTCACTTGAATGTGGGAGACTGCAGAAGTTATCTTTTAGGCAGTGTTGATCAATGGCGGAATTCGCTGTCCCCTTTGTATGTGTCTGCGAGAATTGATATAAACCTCTGAGTTCACGCCCTGGCTGACAAGTCTTTTCTCCAGCTCTCACATTGCTTTGATGCCATAATGATCTAAAGGTTCGCAATGAATCCTGAGGCTAAGAGGACAGGGTATAGTGAAACTATTCAGAGATTGTGATTATGAGATGTGATATAAAGAATAAATATCGAGAATAGCTCCATAATATGAAGTACTTAGGTACTAGCTATTCTAGGGCAGTACTAGTACGCCTATAACAAGCGTTCACCGTGGCCTTCCTAAGCAAAAGCATATTGTTATAGGGAGACAACAAGACCACAAGTGAAAAGGCAGGGTCGCTTTGAGGCTGATTTCTTGATTTCTTGAATAGGCAATGCAGAAAGATGCAAGCAGGTGGCGTTCTAAACGCCCGCTGTGGCTGTGCTGTGGCTGCACCTCGGAGAACGGGATGGTGGAGCCGAGAAAAAGATTTTGGTTCAAGGACCCAAATTTTGGAAGTGGGATTTCCTAACTTACAAAATGGATCACCCGCACCCCTCCAATCCAAGGAGGGTCCTAATCTTTAGACATTCTCATTGAATATCCAGACGACTCGACGAGAACATTGCCCTGACGATTGAGAATGCTTCTCTAGGTAGATACCTACCTTTACCACGTTATCTCCCTCATCCGAATATTTCGAGACGTGACGGCAACCGCGTCGACTTACTTCCAACAAGTGAGTACATATCTTTCCTGCAGTGTGTTCTGCGCTCGCAATTATGCAGTTTAGAATTGGTCATGATGAAGGAAAATTATTCAAGATGTTAGACTTCCGAGCAAACTCTGCGGATACAAATTTTGGCTGAACCACTACTCATTCTCTACCTCGTTATTTTTCGCGGAAGCTGCCCTACCTGATACAGTGCTAAGCAAATCGCAATAGTTCTTTCGAGATCACATCTTTGAAGTAGACTCAAGATGTGTGGTATCCTCGCGCTGATCCTCGGGCACATCGATGATCCTTCCTCTACGACTGCTGCCGCAGACCTACACGATGCGCTCTATTATCTTCAGCACCGAGGACAAGATGCTTGTGGAATAGCTACTTGTGCCTCAGGAGGGCGAATCTACCAATGTAAGGGAAATGGAATGGCTGCGAAAGTCTTCCACGATGGATCTCGAGTCCAGGATCTCCCAGGCTTTATGGGATTGGGACACTTGAGATATCCTACAGCAGGTAGCAGTGCTAGCGCTGAAGCTCAACCTTTCTATGTCAACAGTCCGTATGGAATTACCTTTGCTCACAACGGAAACTTAATAAACGCCGAGGAGCTTCGAGAATACCTCGATCTTACTGCACATAGACATAACAATACCGATTCCGATAGCGAATTGATGTTGAACATATTCGCTAACGAACTCAATGAGACTGGCAAAGCTCGTGTCAATGAGGAAGATATTTTCAAGAGCTTGGAACGAATGTATGCAAGATGTGTTGGTGGATGGGCTTGTACGGCCATGTTAGCCGGCTTTGGAATACTTGGGTACGTACTTATGCCCTTTATTCGCAATGTTATGGGAGCCGGGCTCCTGAAATGTGTCTTAAGTGCCTCGTCAGCTCGTCAGCTGCCAAAACATCTGTGATGAACCCGTACTGATTTACCTATAGCTTCCGTGATCCGTACGGTATCCGTCCTATGGTACTTGGCTCTCGACCTTCTGGTTCTTCGACCGGGGCTATGGACTACATGATGGCTTCGGAGTCAGTTGCTTTGCGACAGCTTGGATTCTCTGATATTGTGGACATTCTCCCCGGGCAAGCAGTTATTATCCGCAAAGGATGTGCTCCTATGTACCGCCAAGTCGTTCCTCAACTCGGTTACTCCCCTGACATCTTTGAATACGGTTGGTCTTTTTAACTTACAGATTGCTATGTTTTGTAGGGGGCCTCTGGAGGTGGGAGCTGTCTCGAGAGCATGGAAATGGATTACGTCTGTCCTCGTGTCTCAATTCCTGAATCAGCTCCCAACTCTAGAGCTCTCACCAAAGAAAACGACTGTTCAATATGCTAATTAGATGGCAGTCTATTTCGCTCGTCCAGACACGATCATCGATGGCATCAGTGTTCATCGAAGTCGCCAAAACATGGGTTACAAGCTTGCTGATACTATCATCAAAACCCTTGGTCAAGAAGCAGTCAAGGAGATTGATGTTGTCATTCCCATTCCCGAAACATCCAACACATCTGCAGCAAGCCTTTCAGAGCGCCTTCGGATTCCTTACTGCCAAGGTTTCGTCAAGAATCGCTATGTCTTCCGGACTTTCATAATGCCTGGGCAAAGTGCTCGTCAAAAGTCAGTCCGGCGAAAATTGAGCGCGATACCATCAGAATTTGCTGGACGGACTGTTTTGTTGGTTGATGATAGCATTGTACGTGGAACAACCAGTCGAGAAATCGTCAGCATGGCTCGAGAAGCCGGTGCAAAGAAGGTTATCTTTGCATCATCCTCGCCTCCCATCACGCATGCGCATATCTACGGTATTGATCTTGCATCGCCCCAAGAGCTGGTAGCGCATAATCGAGACAGGATCGCAATTGCTAAGCATATCGGGGCTGAGGAGGTCATCTATCAATCCCTTGCGGATTTGAAAGCGGCTTGCGCAGAACTTTCGCCCCGGGATCCAAAGACCCAAGAATTTGAGGTTGGCGTCTTCTGCGGGAAATACGTAACACCGGTTACCAAAGGCTATTTCGAGCACCTTGAAAGGGTCAGAGGCGAGAGCAGAAAGATGAAAGTCTTGGACGCTGCAAAGGAAGCAGTTCTCGCTGGCCAAGCCGGGGAGAAGGAATTCGAACTTATCACGAATGGGGCAGTCGTCACTACAGGTGGCGAAGTTGTGCCAGAAAAGAATGGCAAGCCCGTGAATGGGGATGTGCATGGTCATGCCAGGCGGAAACGAGAACGAGAGGACTCAGGAACACCACCAGTCAGAGACCGTCAAGATATAAGGTATGTGTAGTCTTTCATGTCTCTTGACTGATTACATTTCACTAACCTTACCAAACAGTTTGCATAATTTTGCACATGAGCCGCAAAGGGGCTATGAGTAAAATTTTCAGATCTAGGTTTTTTGGGTATGGGTTGGATATCTGCTGCAAAATTTTATAGAGGGTCAACCGCAATGGATTGAAATCATTTAAAATGCTGTGCAGACTCTTCCAGTGAATACCGACTTTGTTTTGCTCACAACTCGCTTAGATGAGAACTCGTGCTTTCCATCAATTGCCTTCAACGTACATCTATCTAGGAAAACCAGTAATCACTAACGCAGCAAAAAAAAACTCAAAAAACTCGTAAATTCATAAGATCTAGCCGCTTTCCCCATCTTGGTCTCTTATTGCTCAAAGATCTGCGACATAAGATTCATATCAGCTCTAGTATCTCGAAAGTGGGGAAATCGGCGCCCTTCCGAAAAACCTCACTGTCTTTCTGTCGAAGTTTTGTATAAATAGTATTTTTAGGTCCCATTTTGTTGTTATAACTTCACTTGAAATCTACTTCGAGTTTTCATTCACTTAATCGCTACATCTTATCTACAATTCCTTCAAGATGACAGAACCATACCGCCTCACGGCAACCCAAGCCCTATCATTAATCCAAAATGGATCTCTCACCGTTGAAGAATACGCCAAATCGCTTCTCTCTCGCATCGAAGCTCGCGATCACATAGTCAAGGCATGGGCATGCCTCGATCCAGACTTTGTTCTTAAAGAAGCGAGAAAGCTAGATCGGATCCCTCCTAAAAAGATAGGTCCTTTGCACGGTCTTGCTGTTGGTGTCAAGGATGTGACTCTTACCAAAGGTGACGCCCTCTCTCTTCCTCTTCATAAATCGAAGTTGACAGGAGTTGGATAGACATGCCCACGGGCTATAATTCAGACATCTATCGGAACGATTCACCTGCCCTTGTAGATGCAGCACCTATCATTACTCTCCGTGCTTCCGGTGCCCTCCTTTTCGGGAAGACGATAACCCCTGGATTTGCGGCTGTGGCTGACGGAGGACCATCAACTAACCCAGAACTCCTGGGGGTCATCGTCAGGTTCTGGTGCCGCTGTGGGCAATTACCAGGTACCGATTGGACTTGGTACTCAGACTGGAGAAAGCACTATTCCACCGGGCTCCTTTAATGGAATTTATACCCTCAAGGTCTCTAGTTCTCCCAGAGCTTGTGAATATGCTGACAAAGTATCAGCCAACATGGGGAGCCATCTCTCGAGAAGGACTGGCGGAATATTCCATGACCTGCGATACACTAGGCCTGTATGCACGCTCTGTCGAGGATCTGGAGCTGCTTGGGAAAGTTTTCCAACTAGCAGACGATGAACTGTTTCCTTCATCCCCGTTTTCGCTCAAATGTGCGAAAATTGCATTTTGTAAGACACACGTCTGGCCCAAAGCGGGTCCTGGGGCCAAGAATGCGTGGAGTAAGGCAAAAGAGCTGCTGGGGAAAGAGGGCGCGAATGTGGAGGAGATTGAACTTCCGAAGGAGTTTGAGAATATTAAGGAGTGGCATGGTAATGTCCTTGCTGGCGAGGGGCGTACGAGCTTTCTTGGGTTGAGAGTGTTCCTCCTCGATGACCGATAGATGCCTACTGATGAGTTTACCTAGATTACTTACTTGCGAAGGATAAGCTGAACAAGGACATCATGGGACACGTTGAGAACACGAAGAAGCTCACTCGGAAAGCCCAACTTGAGAGCTATGACGGTTGCGCTCGACTTTGCCCTGAATGGGATGGAATTGCGAGTAAATACGATGCATTAATCACTCCTAGTGTTATGGATGAAGCACCAGTAGGGATTGAAAGTACTGGAGACGCAGTAAGTCTTCTGTTCATGGCCCAGATTCGTGAAGCCGATGATAATCGATAGTCTTTCTGCTCCATGTGAACAATACTTCAAGTTCCGGCGCTGAACTTACCAGGCTTTACTGGCGAGAATGGGTTACCTGTTGGATTGGCAATGGTAGGCCCTAGGTACCATGATTTGCATGTCCTCCACGTTGGGAAAGCGAGCGGGAAAATATTCGAAAGCGAGGGCGGTTTTGAGTCGAAGCTGTTCTAGATTAGGAGAAGAAAATCTGAAGGCAATGCCACCCTAAGTCATTCTTCTAAGTTATAATTATTAATAAAAATAGCCCTTGTTCTGGAAAGAATCAGGCCAATTTCTCTACATTGAAGCTACCTAGTAGGTATGATCGGTCTACCAAGATCGAGAGATCCTTCTAGGGAAGTAGCGCCTCGCTTGTTCCTGACTAGTCCAAATTGGCCATCCTGCCTCATCGTACTAGTACCTGCCGCTAAAAAGGTTAGACTTTACCAATCGTCATCTTCCATCAACAACCTTTCATTCTTTCATCCCGATTTCTTTCAACAACTCAACTTTTCTTGGGACTACTTCGCACAATCTTGTCCGAACTCTCTGAAGGATTTCACACTTATCAAGTGACTGCAGTCAATTCCCATATATTACACCTTCCCCGCATCTTATTCTCCAGCTCTATTCTCACCTCACGTTGACCAACTTCATTCTGTCATCAACCCTTTGTTGGACTGCATGTCTGAATATTGAAGCCACTGCGCATACCTCAATGCTCAGCTGTTGATACCACACCTCATAAAACTTCAATACAAAGGGGGGGTCCTGAGCTTTGGGAGACTGCATCTCTAGCCTTGTCCATTAGACATACTAGAAGAAGGCATCCCTATACGGTCTCCACCTGCAGACTACTGTATAGACCGTCCTTCATGTGGGCGGGGATATAGGGTCTCCCACTTGCTGAGGCACCTCCAGATCTCAGCCCCAGCTCATCTTCCCCCCAATTTGGACAGGATATACAAGCTACATTCCTCCAAACAGCTCTATATAAGGGTATCATCCTTCAAAGAAGCTCAGACATCCTTCCAGGCCGCGTATAGACATACGCTGCAGAACTAAGTCCCCACAGGCTGCATGGTCACTTAGGAGGGACTTTCAAGACACATTTACTACCACTAACTTTTTGTAACATTGGCATATCGAAAAGAATTTTCTCCGGGGTTCTTTAAGGCAGTTGCGAATTACCCCGCATTGAAGGGAAGTGTGAAATACCCTCGCACTTTCTTCCGCAACCATATCTACTCGCACATCTTTCCAGCAACGTCAACAGCAAACACAGGCCAAGTCCTGACTTCTATACGACCTCTCAGTCTCAGCGACTATACATCAAGAGTCTCTACCATTCTTCAACAAAGTTTTGCCGGTGTTCTCTAAGCCCAGGTGTGAATAAAATTCGAAACCCAACATTACTCTGCATTTCACCACATCCAGTCGCACGTCATTCCAACAGCCCTAAAACGGGTCAGCTCCTGACTTCTATACGGCCACTGTACGAACTCTATACGAACTTTCAGTCTCTGCAGCTCTCCAACAAAAGTTCCTGCAACCGTCCAGCTAACTTCTGGGCTCCGAGTGGACAACTCTGTTCAACTCTCACTTCGAGACATCGGGCATCGGACATCGTTCTTCCGAGATACTTGTAAGTTTGACTCAGAGAAGGCTTCATCCCATCACTCTAACCCTCATAAGCTTCAGAAATACGGGTCTTCTCTATCAACACTCCGGGGCGCCCAAATCGCTTGCATCTATAAGGAGGACACATAGAGCTCTCTACCGACTATCAGCCCCCCAAACCGCCAAGATTTAGTGTTCATATCGGACAAAGAGTTCACCCCCCTATTTCAAATTATATTATCTGAGGTACCCCGCACTTGACTCACCAGGGATAACAGCTTCACCTTCCCCCTTATCTCAGATTACTTTTACCCAAGCTCCAACCTCCCCCTGACTCACAGGTGACGCATACACCTCCAACACTCTTAATTCTCCTCAGCTCCTGCTCTCCATCTATCACTATCAGTACTCTGAGAGCAATCAAGGTTATCGCATCTATTCAGAGTATCTACACAGCCTCTATAGCACACATAGACTGCTCCATTGCATACCGACAGTACTATAGCCAAGCTTCAGCGCTCATTGTGGGCGGCTTGATTCACCATCCCCTCTTTCAGATTTTCAGTTATCCCGGGAAAATTCTAACTCAAAAGTGAGACCTACATCTCCGACAATCTGTTTCTCCTTAGCTTCAGAAGTAGGCTGCCGATTCATCAACCTTTCCAGGGGTCCCCAAGCTATCACATTGGTATAAAATACCAACGACTCTACAGAATAACGAATAGCTGGCCAACTAGTTCAAAAGCGCTTGCATTAAAATTAAAGTTCAGAGGTATGCTAGTTCCCCGAAGAAGATATCAAATATCTTTGAACCCGCCATATATCGATATCTTCGTGAGAGTACTAATTCCAAGTTGGGACTTACCAGGTGCTATACCATCCTTCAAAATGCCTACTCGCGCAGCTGCGAAGCGAGAAGCGGCTTTTCTGAAGGAAAGCTTGGGCGCTGGATCCCTATCATCGCCGCCAGCAACGCCGATAACTAGCAAAGAGTCTGAGGTCAACCCCACGGGTGACAACGACATGACTGGCCAGGTTGAAGACAACTCGGATGAGACTCAAATGTCAGCCCCCGCTTCAGTCAGTGCAAAACGAAAGCGAGCCCCTCCGAAGAGCAAGAAAATGACAGAACCAATTAATGGCGGATGGGATGTTCTTCCTCATGGTATGGGCAAAAAAGGTGATCTTGTTGAGGGTGCCGATGATAAGGCTCAGAATGCGACTGAGCCTGTTCCTCCACCAAAAAGGCGCGCTAGACGAGGCAAAGCTAATGATGAGGGCGGCAATGCTATAGCAGCTGATGTCGATAGTGTAATCAAAACCGAAGACCAGGATAAAGTTAATACTGTCACCACTGGATTCTCGAGAACGAGCTCGCCGAAGGAAGTTAGAAGAAAGGCCAAGGCTGAGTCTGTTGATGGAGATGTGAAAGATGAAAATTCTGAGGGAGAGAAACCGGCGAAGAAGCGTGCCCCACGAAAGAAGAAGGCTGTCAACGTCAACACATTTGAAAGTGTCCTCGATAAAGTCAATGATCTCGTTGATGCAACGGCATCTCCAGCGAAGAAAAAGCGGGCGAAGAAGCATCCTTATGGATTGACACCTGGTCAATCACCATTCCCAGATCACGTCAAACCAACTCCAGGGGATTGTGAAGAGGTCACTCGCTTGCTATCTGAGCTCCATGGTGCAGTCACAGCTCCAGAAGTAATTCCACCTCCATCGATGGAAGTTACTGGCTGTGGTGAGGTGCCAGATCTACTTGATGCGATTCTCAGAACTTTATTGAGTGCCTCCACCACTGCACAGAACGCCAACATGTCTTTGAAAGGTCTCAAAGACAGATTTGGTCTCCGCACATCCGGTATCGGCGCCGGCAGCGTCAATTGGGAAGCTGTTCATCGAGCTGAGCTGCCAGATGTCATAGAAGCCATCAAGCGAGGTGGGTTAGCAAAGAGCAAGGGAACTAACATCAAGAAGATTCTCGAGACTGTCTATCAGCAGAACTGCGCTCGCCGAGATGCCTTATTGAAGGAGAAAGAGACCGGTGAGCTAGCAGATATTGCAGGTGCTAAGCGGGAGACGCAGGAACGGAAGGACGTGGAGATCAAAATGGCTGATGACGGTATGCTCTCAATGGATCATGTCTTCGAAATGACCACAGATGAGGCCATGGAGGAGATGACCAAATTGCCGGGAATTGGTGTCAAGACTGCTTCTTGTGTCATCCTTTTCTGTATGAAACGTCCCAGCTTTGCTGTCGATACTCACGTCTGGCGTCATTGCAAATGGCTCGGATGGGTCCCGGCAGGTGCTACCAGAGACCAAACCTTCAGTCACTGTGAGGTTCGCGTTCCTGATCATTTGAAGTATCCGTTGCATCAATTGTTCCTCAGACACGGCAAGACATGTGGACGTTGCAGAGCAAACACCAGTGCGGGAACGGAAGAATGGAATAACACTGTCTGTCCTATTGATCACCTGGCTACACGGACTGAGGGGAAGAAAATCGTTGGTCGGAGTTTGGTTAAGATACAGAAGGGTGGTAGCGGAAAGAAAAGAAGCAAGAAGAGCAAGAAAAAGGGCAACGAGACAGAGGAGAGTGAGCTCGAGATGGAAGTTGAGATGTCTGAGCAGAATGATGAAGTATCAGACAACGCGAGTGCTGAGACCTCTGAAAATGCTACGGACGATGGCGAATGATGCAGACGGTCTGATGAGATTTGAGGCGCGTGGGTGAATTGAGCTTTGAGGATGTATATTTATGGCAGCAGCATATATTGATTTAGCATGGCGTTGGTTTGCAAATATGGCTAGGACATTGGCGATGGTATTTACTGTATTATATATGGCATTGGCTTTGGCAATATGAGCATAGCGATGGCAATTTGTAGGTATATTAGTACCGCCCACGTATATCGATAAGCTTAATAGATGATTTACTCAAAAAGGGCAGTAGCGGATTTAGCGCAGTCAAATATTTTGGTGGTTTATCCCACATATCTTGCGCAAAATGCCAATCTCTATCTAGGTCACTTACCCTCAAAGTGAATCCGACGTCTGTATTACTTAGCTATTGCATTGCCTCGATCTTTTATATTTTTAAGAATCGTAGTGCAAACAGCAATGATAGATCTCTATGACAGTGGAAACAAAAATTTGTATTCCCCAGAGACTACTCGATCAAGAAATCGAAGAAGGATATTGGCCCCATATATTTATTTCACTTGCCCCTTTAACGCCCACTTCCTAATGCAGCGACACGAGGAGGCTCGGGGCCCGATCATCCGCAAGGCTGTTCAGCCTGAATTCGAGATATCGCGCTAGCAGGGATCCTCTTTCCCCAGATTCAAAAATTGTTCCACGACGCGTGAAGCCAGCTCACCTTGTACGCTATAAATTCAATTGCACATTGTCTTGATACCTTCACTTGTGCTTTCAGTTTGCTTCTTGTGACTCCTACCATACCTCGACCCATTTCTCCCTGCGATTGAGGCTCTATGTGAACTGCAGAAGGGACGCAGCTGAGTAACGTATTTGGACTGGATTAGAAATCATAATGAAGCCAAACGAGGCCGAAATCAATCCAGATGGATTTCTAGTTACCTGGGAGCCTGGTGAGATGTGAGTGCTTCAATTTTGTCGAGGTCGTCGGTCTGCGATTTTGCTAATTGGTCTCTCCTAGCCAGCGATTAATCTTCACAGGTGCCGCACTTGGAACAGTATTTGTTGCCTTTGTCCTTTTTGGTACTGTATGGTTCATGGAATGGCTTAAAAAGGAACCCATCATTAAGTTCACAATTACTGTGCCCAATCCTCCGGGGGATGGTAGAGTTCTGGAGAATCCGTCTATTAAGGTATGAATTGTACAAGAATGAGGCAAAGAAATTGGATACTAATCATAAACAGGCTCCCGGCTCCACAGCTATTCAATGCTATGCTCCAGCGACTGGAGAGTTTCTTGGATTTGTAAATCCTGTTACTCCCGAGGGAATCGACCGAGCGATTGAAAAATCCCAAGCTGCGCAGGCGAAATGGGAACGCACGACCTTCTCACAACGACGACAAGTCCTCAGGTGCATACAAGATTTCATAATGGAAAATCAGGAGGATATCTGCCGGGTTGCTTGCCTTGATTCTGGGAAGACCATGATCGATGCCTCACTCGGAGAAATTCTTGTGACGGTTGAGAAGCTTCGTTGGACCATTCTACACGGCGAGAAGGCACTTCGTCCATCCCGCAGACCCACAAATCTTCTCATGACATACAAGGCAAATCATGTTGAGTATGAGCCGCTCGGAGTAGTAGCTGCTCTGGTCTCTTGGAATTATCCTTTCCACAACCTCGTGGGACCCATGATTTCGGCGATTTTCGCTGGAAATGGCATTATTGTCAAGGCATCCGAGAACACAGCATGGAGTGCATCATTCTTCACCTTAATTGTGAAGGGTGCTCTTCATGTTTGTGGGCACGACCCTCATCTTGTCCAAAGCGTAGTGTGCTGGCCGCAGACTGCCAGTCACTTGACATCTCACCCATCCATATCCCACATTACCTTCATCGGCAGTCGACCAGTCGCCAAACTCGTTGCTGCATCTGCTGCCAAGTCTCTTACTCCAGTGGTTGCTGAATTAGGGGGCAAAGATGCGGCAGTTGTTCTCGACTCAGCGCTGGATGACCTCCCTCGTATTACTGAGATCCTTCTTCGCGGATCTTTCCAAGCTGCTGGGCAGAATTGCATTGGAATTGAGAGAATTATTGCCTGTCCGAAGGTTTATGATGAGCTTGTCCGAGCGCTCGAGCCTCGCGTTCGCGCTCTACGTGTGGGCTCTTCTTTGGATGCTCCGAAAGTCTCACAGGTTGATATGGGAGCTATGATCTCGGACGCGTCATTCGACAGACTTGAGAGTCTCATTCAATCGGCGGTCAAAGATGGAGCTCGTCTGCTTGTTGGAGGCTCCAGATTGAACCATCCAGTTCACCACTCGGGCCACTATTTCCAACCTACTCTATTAGTAGATGTCACTCAAGAAATGGCCATCGCAAACGAAGAATGCTTTGGACCAATTTGCGTTCTTATGCGTGCACAGAAACCTGAAGATGCATGTAAAATGGTCAATGCTCCCAACTTTGGTCTGGGAGCCTCGGTATTTGGCGAATGGGATTGGGCTATGAGAGCAACATTAAGAAACCTGAAGACTGGAATGGTAGCAATTAATGACTTTGCAGCATACTACGCCGTCCAACTACCATTTGGAGGTGTTCATGGAAGTGGGTATGGCAGATTTGCTGGAGAGGAGGGGTTAAGGGGATTGTGTAATATCAAGGCTGTTTGTGATGACAAATGGGGTTTTCTGGGCATCAGGACGGCCATTCCTAAGCAGCTTAGATATCCCATTCCGGAGACAGGAAAGGGCTATGCTTTTAGCAAGGCTGTAATTGAGATTGGCTATGGAATGGGTTTGCGTGGAAGATTGCAGGGTTTGAAGGGTATATGGAGGAATCGTTAAAGGGGGTAGGGAATGAGGTGCGGAGAAAAGAAAAGGGAACCCTATCACGAGTTGAAAAGTTACAGCAGGGATTGTGTGAGAATATCTGACACATTGAATGCTAACCTCTTACAACTTCACAACCTCATTGTCTCACAAGTGATGGCACGCTCAGATATCCACCCACAATGACGCGAATGAGGTCAAGCCCATGACTTGAATAGAAATCTATTCTATTCAATATCATAATTGAGAATGACTGAATATCCAATGGTTTCGATCCTATGCTGGATAAATGATTACTCTCAAACAACATGCTTACCCAAAGCATCGCCCAAGATCTCCGTCAATGCTAGCACCTTCTCCTCTTGAAATCTTCTTCCTACGATTTGAACGGCGACATGGGCACCGTCGTAAATCTCGGGGTCATCTAACATTGATCAGCACGCCATCTTTCACAACACAAACAAGCAATTGCAACACTTACAGCTTAAATAAACCTTTTCATCCTGAGCGTTCAAAGGTTCATATCCCTCGTCTACAACATCAATGCTTTTGTCTACCAGTGTGACAGGTAATACCGAAGTCGAGTAGTCAAGCAAATTGACCCAAGCAGTCAAACCTGGCGTGACACGTTTAGGTTCATTTGAGCAGTCTGAAAAGAAGACTTACCATAATATGCATACAGATTTGGTCTTGCAGCGGCAAAGGGAGCGCAAGGTGCAATGACAGCTTCTACTGGCCGGCCAGTT
>Ga0182030_10015307_pt1 | contig 15043 bp, 22 predicted proteins | sample 812S3MmetaG_FD_121299 | JGI IMG/M metagenome (GOLD analysis project Ga0182030, IMG submission 121299) | Permafrost microbial communities from Stordalen Mire, Sweden - 812S3M metaG (Illumina Assembly) | ecosystem: Environmental > Terrestrial > Soil > Wetlands > Permafrost | place: Sweden... | reverse complement strand
TGAATTGGAAGGGAGTAGAAGCAACTTTTATATAGGTCTTACCATACCACGGCAAAAAATGGAAGTGAATACTTTCATGCATGGAAAAAAGGTGAACTCGTTGATTATCCCAAGGAAGCTTGACCCACTCGCTGTATTTGGAAAGAAAAAGTGACTTGGATGAAATTGAGTCTCTCTTGCTACTCCATAATTCAGTAATATAGACTGTAAATCCTACTTCTGATTCTAATGGCCTACTAAAGTTGAAATATCTTAGGCGGCTATACATGAAAGATTGCCAAATCTTTTATGAAAGTGAATTATATTGTTGTCACAGAAGGATTATCGAAATATGTGATACTGAAAAAGCTTCAAAGGAAGCCCAGCGCAAGTAACGCGCCCATATGATAGACCCATCCCAGAAAAGAGCCCTTGGCTCAACAAGAAAACAAAACCATGCAGCGTAAGAAATTGTTCATCCTCCGTAACCCCGCCCAGCGAGCTAATGCTGTTTTTGTGTTGATCGAATTGGCGAGAGAAGAGGTGCCTTCTTCTTTCTCTGTGGACGTTTTCTGGTAGACTGTAGCATTAATTAGCTTCTATCACCCAAGAGGAACCCTGGACCATCTTACAGCTTTCATAACAGTCTGCTCTGGCGCATTATACTCTGGTGGAGACATAGTTTCTGGGGGAGATGAGATTTTCGGAGGAGGGGTCATTCTTTTCGGTTCCATGGCGAAGAGGCGTCTCTTAACAGGTAAAGCAAGACTGAGCTTTTCCTCTTCATCCTGAACCATATCCGAAACGTGTATGAAAAGTATTTTCAATAACTCACAGCATCATCTATAATCATCTCCTCATCATTTCCCGCCTCTAGCCCACCCCCCGACTTCTTCACCTCAACCGAAAATTCCTCCTCCATCTCCGCAACTTTGCCAACCAAATCCTCTAATCTTGTCCTTAGCTCCCTAACCTTTTTATTATGCGTCTCCAACTTCTTACTATTCTCCTTCTCTTCCCCTTTCGCCATAACAGGAGTCAGTCGAACCCATTGCTTTACCCGTTTCTCCAACCCCGTGACAGCGAGTTCGAGATTTAGTTGTCTGTTCTTGTATTTGTTCGCATTTTCGAGGACAGAAGCTGGGATATCGGGTTGAGATTTGAGTTGATCAAGGTTGTTCAGACGAGGTGAGAAGTGCACGAGATCGGCTTTGAGGGTCGTGATTGAGGCGAGGAGCGAGGATTTCTTGGTGTCAAATTCGTCCGGGGACATCTTTTGGGAAGTCTTTACTCGCGGCATTTTGAGGTACTGTCTTTTTCGTTAAATATGTGTGATTATGAAAGGTCGCTGTGTTTGGTATTGCTAGGGAAGGCTGATATTGAAGAAAATTGAGGTTGAAGAAATGTGTTGGTTGAGCGTCGAGGAAGAAACTTTAATGCCGATAATTCTTGCGTTTAAATACTTTCAGAAAGAGTGGCGAGTTAAAAAAAAAATCTGAAACTCGTCTTCCAATAAAGACTGCAAGCAACTTGGGGTTCGGGACGACAGTTGCTTCCCTTTGAATATTGAAAAGTGAAGAAATGAGCTTTGAAGTTGTACTGCCCCTTTCATCTCCTCTCTTCTGACCACTTCTCAGGTATTCTTTGAGGTGAATAGGTAGTAATCAAAAATCGGATATCTTGTATTTTGATTTACAACCAACCATTGAGTAGAATTGAAATCAGAAACTCTTGGTAAGTCTTTGTGTCTGAGAGTCATGTGATTACTTCTAACTTCTGCTTGAAGCAAATTCACACTCACCAGGTATTGAAGCTTCGATTACTTTGCATATCGCCCACCTTAGCATTTCATGCTCTTTCACTTGGGGTAAGATTCTTAGTAGTAATAAGCACAATAAATAGCTATGATAGCTATGAGTAAGAAATCAAGAGGGCAAGAGGGGAAATGGATCCCAGAGAAAAGAATACAGATTGAAAAAGGATGTCTCAAGAAGTTGTTGGCCAATGATGGAAATTGTAGAGACAACTTCCTATATTTTTATTTCGTCCGGTGCTAAAATAGTCTTCTAGCTATTTGTAAAAGGTGATTTGAAGAACCATCTGTCGTTCCAAACAGCTGATGCTAAACCTCCTTGGGTCGTTTCTTCTGAGAAGTTACAAGTGATCCTTTAGAATCAAACTCATCTATAGGTACTATAGTTGGTTTTGGATCGATTGGTGCCTTCTTTACCTGCCAAAAACTTCTCATTTGTTTCATTGACATTTTCCCTGTCTCACTATCTATTAGTTGCATTTCATATTTTCGAGAGAAAACGCACCGTGTAAATAAGAAAGAGGTGAATGGAAAATCTCAAGTATGAGTACGATATCCAATGGCATAACGGCTAACTTCGGGCTCAGAACGGTCCAAGGAACACATTAGGACCGAGCAAATCATCCATGCTCGATGACCTCCTTCTAACGCTATGCTCCGAAGTAGGGCGGATTCTCTCAAGGCATTCGAGTTCTGAGACATATATCCAACCATCCATTCGCGAAAGCGGGAATTGTCAAGTAGCTTCCCACCAGCAGCCTCTATACCAATTTCAATAAAGGTTTTAATGTCGTGTTTCTGCTCTTCCAGTCTACGCAACGCAAGAAGACAAAGCCTCTCAAGTCTCCAGATATCCTTAGCGGTCGCCACAGCAAATTATTTAGGTGAATACTTACGCCAGAACTAAAGCCAACTTATATATCCTCACATAGAATATAGGATCTAGCTGCGCCGTCCCAAGCGCACCATCAATAAGGCATCCTGATTTGAAAGATAACTCTTCCATCTCAAGATATTGAATGAGAGCCCGGACGACGTTAGGATCACATCCTTTGAAATAAAGGCAGTCATTCTTTCGAATGGATAAGGGCATGGAGTCCGGTTCTTCGATCCACCCTTTGATGATGGGAGATATTTCGAGAAGTTCTTTGCGAACTTGAAAGCTCTGCTCATTGTCTTCTGGGCCGGCTATGATCGTGCCCGTAATAATTTGAGGGCTGTGATTTGGAGTCAGCTGGTTTGCGATAGACATACGATTGCGATGAACATTTTTATTGGCAATGTGCTAGGAAATAGACAGCCTACTCTGGAACTATCATCTTGGTAAATGACGGGATGAGATTACAGAAGGATTTGATACGATATATTGCCTAATTTAATTCAAGCTCAATCGGTCGTGGGGGAAGTTTTCATGAAGTCGTCGTGGCTGAGAATCCACACGTAAACGCTAAAAGATCAGCTTGTTGGTGTTTGAGATGCGGTCGGGTTTCAGGAATGTTCGATGTCGATCGCGAGAAGCAGAAGCACCTTCCTCTTCGGGCCCGGTTAAATAAGATACCTCATAAAGAGGTGCCACAGCAAGATGAATCTAGACACCTAGATTTTATAAAATTTCTGGATCTGTAATGTACTTGATGAAGATACAAGTGACTACGCTACTGAGCGCTAATATTTTACCGAGAAAAGCCCCTGCCACTGTCGTTAACTGGCATTGTTTGAGTTTCAGCTTTTGTAACTATTTCAGAGCATGGAAAAGAATCATATGCAAATAGCCGACTAGAGGCGCAGGTGTAGGGATGTTTTTCGAAGTAGAAGGCCTGTCGCCTAAATGATTTCAGGCTCCAATCCCATCCATATGCGTCATCAAACTATCCCACTCCGCCTGTATCCAAAGTCAGCACCACCTCCCTCGTTCAAAGAGAAGAAATCTCTTATCTAAGGCGTATTCGTAGGTCCTAGCTAGTGCTGCGGCTGCAGCCTATCAGCAAACAACATCAACTGATCCGACCCCAACCAGTTATCTCTCTGCTCATTTATCTCCTCATTATTATTCAAAATCGCGATACTATAAATTTGATTTGACGACGGGATTGCTCTGCTCGAGCCCGAGTATTGATTGCACAACGGAGGGTCGGTGGAGAAGGAGGAATAGTTGGTGCGAATAGGCGTGTAGAATGTGCAGATGTACCGCGTGGTGAACGGGTGGTGCGTCGAATGTGGAATTGGCGAGGTGGCGATTATCCCATGTTTCTCGCGCTTAACAGATCTGAAGGTCCGGTTTTTGGATAGGTTGCCGGCTTAGTTCCTCTGCATTGAAGCTTTGGCGGCAATTCTTGGTTGTCAGGCCGTAGGGGCGGAATTTGAAGAGCAGATAGGACATTTGTGCTAGGCCGGAGAAGTTTTCTTGAATTCCAGATGGGTGATGTCGATGTTATCTACGCCAGCGGGAAGGTGTACGTCGTTGGTAGCGAGGTTGGAGGTGTCGGGATTTCCAAGCAAGGGGCGTAAAGTATCATGACTCCGGCCCAACAGCGATGCCGTTCTTCTAATTGAAGGAGATCGAAGTTAAAGTTGGAGGGATAAATGTGGCATGCTAGTGCAATGGTTACATTGTATGTCATCCCTGATTCATTGGTCTAGTAGAATCAAAGTGGTTTCCAGATATCACCGACCGAGCAGAACCCAGGTGGGATCCTAACTGTGACCCATAGCATATACCAACATGATCAATGCTTGCAAGTATTGCACATTATGCTTGCCCCGAAAGACTCCTTGTCTAGCAAGACAATTCATCGCAGTTTCGCGATAACGTCTGCTCAACATGCGGATAATGCTACAAGCATCTTGACATCGAGCTAAATCGCGAGGCACGATGATCGAGGCTCTTACCTCATATTCCCATTGGATGAAGAAATCAAAACACCCACGTCTCTAGAGCCCACCCATCAGACGGAAAAGAAGCCTGAGAATTACTTTCTGAAGTAAAAGAAGCTGGACTTAGATAGAAAGTTTGAACTGCTTCTATAGGAGGGGAGAGCATGGGACTAGTGCTTCCCCTTGAACCGCGGAGATCTGAGGACCAGTATGTTTCCGCAACAGACTTTCGAAATTGCTAATTCGATCCAGGAGCTCCTTATTTGAGAATTCAAAGCGAGAGGTATAGCTTCATCTCGAGAGTCTTTGTAAGCGTAGTGATTAGGGCAATCTCGTCAACGGCAAGGGTCTCATGGTGGACGAGTCCTTGAGCATTTGATTTTTCGACGCCGACAGGGTTCACAACTGGCTGGTTGTCTGACACTATGCTTTAATGTTTATTTATGTGGACTCGCGGAGTCGGCCGGACCGATGTTTTCCATTGTATGCTTCTTGGACGCACGATTGAGGTTTTTTGGCAGTGTCGTCGTCAGATCCGGGATGATGGCGGGGTCGTCGTTTGAACGGGGGACAGGAACTAGAAAATCACGTGGAAGGCAAAATATACATTTCACAGAGCTGCTCCTTGCAATAGGGTCTTAGTAGGTATGGACCGGCTCTGCTATCTTAGATCAAGCTTTCTAGCGAGTGGTCAAGTCTTGAGAATTGATAGGCATGAGTCAAGTTCCCGGGGGTTTCGCGAATTTTCGGAGTTCAAAAATATTCCATCACCATTGTTTACGAACATATCCTAGAATCTATATATGGCTTCTTAACATACCCAGCCAAATCTCGATCTGCTACATAAAGTTCCCCACCTACAAAAATGCCTTCACGGCCTTCGCAACACCATTCAAATCCTCGAAATTGTGCCAATGCCCAACCTGTTGCAGCACTTGAAGCTTCGCTCCTTTGATCCCTGCCGCATACTTCTCACAAACTGCAGGTGGAGATACCTTATCTTCGTCACCTGTGATGATGAGAGTCTGAGCCTTGATCTGCGAGACCGGGAGCTCCTCTGTTACCCCAGCAAGTGCCGTGCATCCCTTCGCGTATCCTTCAGGATCTTGACCAAGAAGAGACATACGAACTGCAGCTACTGCAACTGGGTTTTCTAATTTCGACTTCTCAGATGCTCCTGCAGTAACAACTGCATCCACAACCGCTGCCATTCCAGAAGCTCGGACAGTTGCTGCTCGAGCAATCGATCCGGTTTGAGCACCCTCTGGTAACGGGTTCGGTGGTGGTCCAATGAGAACCAGTTTCGAAACTAGTTCGGGATATTTGACGGCGAGTGTAAGAGCAACATAAGAACCCATACTATGGGCGAAAACAGTTGCACCGGAGATTTTGACTTGTTGTGCCAACGCGGCGAAATCCGCGGCGTAGCTCGATATTGATACTACTGAAATTGCAGAGGTGGGGGAGAGACCGTGTCCTTCAAGATCCAGAAGATGCAATGAGTGAGACTTGTCCAAACCCAAAGATGCAATCAAAGGAGAGTAGAATTCTGATGATCCTCCAAGACCATGGACGAAAATGATCGGAGGTCCGGAGGCATTCCCGGTTTGACGGTAATACAGTTGTTTCGAGTTGATTGAAGTGAGACCAACACCACCATTGGTCTTGTTGAGATTGCTGATGGGAACATGAGTTTCTTTCGCGACGCGGGAGATCGTTTGGTTTGTGGCTGTTGGTTCTGCGATAGTGTTTCTGAGAGTTCCAAGACCTGTTACCGAAACTTCCACAACATCTCCAGGCTTCAAGAAGACGGGAGGCTTCTTTCCAATTCCAACACCCGCTGGTGTGCCCGTTGCAATCACGTCGCCAGGTTGGATTGTCTGTCCTTCTGATAGTGTGTGAACGAGGAATGGGACGGAAAAGATGAGCTTCTCAATGGTAGAATCTTGGCGCGATTCGCTGTTGACGTGAGTTTGCACTCGGAGGGACTTGGGAAGTTTGCTTGCAGGCACTGCAATTGGACCCTGAAAATTTTATTAGAGCGCTTCTCGCCCACTTTTGGGACCTTTCCTAGGGTAACACTGACAATTGGGCAAAATGTATCTGGAGATTTCCCAATGTAAAATTGCTTGTGGTCTCTCTGCCTTTCTCTTGCGGTCATGTCATTGATAATGGTATATCCCCAAACATAATCCATCGCATCCGCTTCCTTGATCCTGAACCCAGATTTTCCAATGATCACACCAATTTCTCCCTCATAATCACAGCTTTCTGTGAACCTAGGGTGAGGGAATATTAGTTCTCCACTAGATATTATACTGGTCGCTCTCTTCGTGAAAATAACTGGATGAGTTGGCTGGTCGACTTTGTCACTGGAATCGTATCCAGAGGAATTGAATTCCTTTGCATGCTCAGAGTAATTTTTACCAACAGCAAGAACATCTCTGCCACTGATAGGGGCAAGCAATTCAACAGAGGAAAGAGGGATTACTTCGCCAAAGGGCTTTATTTGTGACTCCCCAATTTCAATTACTTGGTAGAGATTTGCGAGTGGTGTTCCAGAAACGAAGCTCAAGGGTTGGATGACTGATTTCTCCAAGTCCAAATGTCCAATTCTCGACTGCCCCAGGGCTTTTGGGTCGCGATATGCGGCGTAATTCGTAAATCCAGCGTGGGTGCTATTTTGAGTCATTTTTTTGTCTTGATAGGTTTTTTTAACGAGCTTCAGAAGTAAATGTACGAGGGGTGGGGTAGTTTGGAGGCAACTTTATGCTCTTTAAACGTGTCGGGACACGATAATTTGAAGGATTGAAAGAGGGAAAGGAACTAGAAGCGGAAGAAACAAGATGCAATTTTTTTTAGAGCTCTTAAGGGCCGCGATATGCAATGAAGGCGAATTTGAAAGCGAAAACAGGACATACTTCAACTACCTCAATGCTTCACCCCACCATAAAGCTCTGCCCCGCAGCAAGTTTATGTCACTACGTGATCATTCGTCAATTGCGATGGCATAATTCCGCGCCTGAGTTTCGCCCTAGCAAGAGCAACGGTATCCACCAAGCCCATTCTTCTCCGTCATCTCCGCCGCTAAACATCCCACTCCCTCTTCTCCTTTTCTGTTCAACAACATCGCATGAAAATCCTAGGGCACGGGACCTGAAGTCGGCCTGAGGCGCCTTAGAGGTCCCTGACCATGCTGTTCTCGGTATGAAGGCTGGTTCTGGAGGTCTGTGGGGTCTCCGCTAATATGCCAGCTCCAGCTTACGGAAAGTAGCGCTCGATCTTTTCCTGTTCCAGCCCTCAACTTCGCAAGCTTCAGCTTTATGTTGAAGAGATGTTGATTCGAGGCCAGCTCCTGCATTGATTTATACAAGATGCGCTGCTATTCTTGAATAAACAAAGCTCTTTTTGTTCTGTTTCAGAGTCAGTCTTTCAAGCACGCTTTCCAAGTCTACGTGCCATTTCTATTCCTCTGCTGTAAACCTAGAATCATGTCTCCCTCAAGTTCCGATATTTATGATCATGCTTCAAAGATGGAGTCCAACGGTGGAGATGCGGCTCAATTGGAGAGGTTGCAGACAGCCGGAAGTCACACCGATGACAGAACTCAACCCTTCTCCCTGTCGTCCATCGAAGTTTCGCCAATACAGCACCACTTGGATTGCTCTCTTTGGTAGCAGGTCAGCCTTGCTCATTAATTCCACAGAATAGTACTAAAATAGGCATCTTCTTGATCTCCATATTTAGAGTTAGCATCCACAGTGTCACCACACCTAGTATCTTGGTCGGTGTTCTTATCTTCTTTGGTGGAGTATGCATAGATTTTTAAACTCCTAGAAGTATCTCGTTCTGCTCTGGTGATAGAAACAGAGATGAAAATTGTTTATCAAGCATGTCGCTTTAAACAACGTCTACAATTGTACCCTTCCCATTGCATTTTGTTAAAAGACCATCCTCCGTGTTGAATACTTGAAGAATTCATCGAATGTCCAAGCAACCATTCACCAGGTCAACTGAAGGTAAGCAAGACAACGACTCATAGACAGATTAACATATGGTAGGACTCATAAGTATAATAATATCTAATCTGCCTATACCTAATTCATAATTGAAATTAGCCTCTCCTCCCCTTACCAATTATCAGCCCCCAACTTTCTCAACCCAACATACCTCACCGGTTCCTTAAACCCATTGAGCAAGCCCGTCGTCCTCCCAACCCTCAGCCCCTTTCCAAACTCCCCTTTCCGGCAAAATTCCCAACGACATTTCTGTCCCCCAAATGACTGAATGATTTGTGTTCCCCCAGGATGCTCATTTATGAACTCTGTACAGTCTTATACTATGTCACCAACCACAATCACTTTACCAGATACATTAGTATTAACCAAAAAAAAAAATTCCAATTCAAGCAAAAAGAAATTGGGAACGGTAAGTGAGGAGGGGCAGCACGCAAAAGACCTCCACTCTCTTTATCCTTCCGCCATGAGACTTCATTAGATGGAGCAATGGGATGCGAGCGAGTGCCCAGTTTTAGCCAGTCCATGTCCATATCGAGCAAACCTTTAGAGGGAAAATAACATGTGTGAGGGGGCACTGTACTGTGGAAAGCGAGGAATTCTAGGTTCTGTGGGGAGCTAGGCGATTTGGGGGTTGAGGAACATGTGTTTCTAACAGCGAGGAGTGCGCAGTGTTATATTGATTCGGGGTATACGATGTAAGTCCCCATCTCTCATTTAGATATCTCACACACCACGACTGCCGTTTTCAAAAGGGATGTGGTGATATATTAATGCAGGCGATATCCCAGGTCCCCGCTACTTGGATAATGGGAAAGATATGGTGAGAGATGGGGACCTCATCGCTCGAATTATGGCGTATCCTGATGGGCCGAATGAGATGAGGGAGGTGATTCGCCATTATTTTAAGCAGGGAGCTAATAATGTGAAATTGAGTATTAATGGAGAAGATGTGAGTTCGGTTGTTGATTTTTTCATTTTGGGGTGATAACGGATGGGATTAGATCACGGAGATTCGATCTGCGCAAGATTGTTACTTCAGTGATGAAGAGACTGCGTCTTGTATGGATGGAGCTCATGGACTTGGGAAACGAATCTGCGCTCATGCGAGAGCGCGGGATTTGGTGAAGATGTGCGTCAAGCATGGCGTAGACGTCATTTATCACGCATCATATATTGATGATGAAGGAATGGATATGCTTGAAGCGAAGAAGACTGAGCATATAGTAGCACCTGGAATCAATCGTTTGATTGCAACTCGTAAGTTCCTTCCTTCCCTAACAGTGGGAAGCTACTGATGAATGAAAGTGCACGATGCAGCTGCGTTCAGATATCCATACAAAAAAGCGGCAGCAGTAGGTTACCGCAATGCGAGGTCTCATAGAGATGCACCGGCGAGGCATCACCGTCCTCCCAGGTGGTGACTACGGCTTTGCATGGACGCTACACAGGACCTATGCCCAAGACCTCGAGCACTTTGTCAAGCTTCTCGGACTCACACTTATGGAAGCTATCATTGCTGCTACGGCGGGTGTGGCAAAAACTCTTCATGCGAGAGAAAGGACTTGGGAAGATCCAAGAGGGGTTTTATGGCGATTATATCTTGATTGACGGCAACACACTTGAGGAAATCTCGGTCTTACAAGACCACGACAAGTCGAAAGTGATTGTGATTAATGGACAAGGCTGGCAGGAAGGAATATGTGGCCCCACGCGTGCTGGTCAGGACTCAAATTCTCACCACATTGGACCCAATTTCCCAGAGGTTAAGGACATGCAGAAGAACTGTTGATGGATTCATAACTTCGTATCGGCGTTAGGTGGTGGCTATCTGGCATTGTAAGAACAATCTTTGAACGAGACTGATTACTGGAAATATTCGAACAAATCACTCTTGATCTCTTCTTGAAACCGTCACCCACATCTCCGTCTGCGCACATATACCATAGTATTCCGTCTTCCAGACTTTCGTCGGATCGACAACGGCAAAATCAAAACGTCTGAACAACTATTGAAATCAGATTCACTTCGCTCATCTCAATTCTAGGTGCACTTACCTCAACGAAAACCTTGTTCAATTCCAATAACGCGATATTCTTGCCCAGACACTGCCATTTACCAACCGCAAAAGCCAACTCAAACACCTGTTCCAGCTCTTTGATCTTTTTTTTCTCACCTTCAATCCATCTTTCTGGCCGAAACATATTAGCATCCTCGCCCCATCTTTTCTTATCTCTCCAGATTCCAAAGGCACAGTAGCCGACGCTCGTTCCTCCGGGAACAAAAGTGTCGCAAATGGTGTCTCCTCCAGGAGGTACAGTTTTAGCCATTAGACCTACCACTGGTGGCCACATTCGCAGTCCTTCTTTGATGCATGCTTGAAGATAGGGAAGTCGCCTAGCTTCAGCGTCGGTGATGGGGGATGAGACTGATGCATTGGTGTACTCAGCGCGAAATTTTGCGAGTATGAGCGGATTAGTGATGATGTACATAAAGGTGGAGCGTATTGCGGTCGCCGTGGTGTCAGAGCCAGCGATGCTGGGTCTGTGAGCGGAAAGCTTATCTTATAGACGATGACGGAACTTACATTTGAAGAATACTCTCAGACTCGGCTTCCTCTTTAGTTAGGCCATGAGCGATAAAAGATCCTAGCATATCTCCTCTTGCCTCTTTCTTTGGGCCAAACCTGGTAGCGACAACTTCCTTCGCGATTCTTTTACATTAACATCAGCAGAATTCTAAATATGAAGGTGATTTGAGCGTACCCCATGACATTGCCAAATCCAACGAGATCTTTATCAGATGGTAGGACCTTCCTCATCACACTTGTCTGCAGCAACCAGTTGAGCCATGGCAGGACGCAGACCATCATGATTGCTGGAAACATATCATCCGCTGTGGTGAGATAGTTATTAAAATCACTATCCGCCGCGATATATCCAAAAGCCTTGCTAAACGCAACGGTGGAGATCACGTCCATGGTTAGGTATTGCGCCTTGCGACAAAATTCCAGAGGCTTGAATTCACCTTTCTCTGGGACATACTTCTCGATAAGCTTGACGAAGGCCGAGATGTTTTGATCTATCGATTCCTCGAGATGTTCGATTTCTTTTCCAGAGTACTATGAAGTGATTATTCAATCCATTTCCAATCCAATGGCAAAATAAACTTACTCCAGCAGCCATTTTCGACCGGAGCGCAGCATACTTCACTTCATCTCTCTCGGATTCGATGTTTTCTTTGGCTGGATCAAAGCGCATGCCAACATACCAATCCGAGCGTTTGTAAGGCGACCGCACGGAAAGAATTCTTCGCCATTCAGCAGCATCGTTCACCACAATATCATTTGGACCAACTCGAGAAAGGGGTCCTACAGGAGTTAGCCGCGTTAGCATGCGAACGAATTCAAAACAGTCGAGTACCGTATTTCTCTGCAACTCCAGCATAGTCCAAGTGCATTCTGCCCCCAGCAGTTGCGCGAATAAGCCATAACTTTGAGAATGAAGCCCACCACGGTCCAGGAATATGTCTCAGCCGAAAGCAGCTTCGAAACGAATCCAAAACGATGGCTCCCACCAAGACCGCAACAAGTGGTAATGCGTAGAGGCTCCAATTCTCGCGGGCTCTGTCAATGAAGCTAGGAAGAACTTTTAAGAGGGAAGTCATTTCGTCTTGTCCTACGACGGAGAACTGAACTTATATTTCGCCGTAGAAGATGGCGACAAACTCGAGATGAGGAGCTGTGCTGCAACCCCGCCTCAGTACATGCGTCCCCACTTTCTCCAGCAATCGAACCCTCTCAGAACCACTCAATTGGAAGAAACGAAGAGCCAATGATCTAACCACTAGAGTGCCATTCCCTGTAAGCCACTGTTCAGAACAGCCTGTCGCGACAACTGGGGACTTGGCTACCCGAAGTTACACAAAGCATTAGAGGGTTGCTCTATGGCTTCCACAAAACCCGTTCGACGACGGCGGCATGGAATGCAAAGCGCGGTCTGCGATTCTTTGAAAATGAGGCATGATTTGTTGGAAATTGACTATGGCTTTCTCACCGGGGGTGATGAGCGGTATTCCCCGGGCCGTGGTGGGGTCAACAGGGGATCAGTTGCGCCTGGTTGGCTCCTACCGTTCACAAAAGAAACTTATGGCAAGGAACAACCTCAGCAGGCCCGCGCAACCCCCTCTCAACTTAGTCAACTGTCCGAGTTTGCATATTTTGACTTTTCTTACCCAAATTTCCGCGTTTTCGGTCCCCTTCAAGTTTTCTTCACCGTTTCTAGGAATTTAAGTTTTACCTCTCGGATTTCATATTACGAGCATGGCGGCCCAGGGAGAAGGATCATCCAAAGATTCTCCTAGTACGGCACCACTAACAGTTGAGGCTGAGGAACCCCCACTTTCTGCGGAGGCGGATCAGCCTCCTACATTTGAAGCTGAGGTAAGGAATTTGCGCTACCACAACGACGATATTCAAACTAATGTCTCCAGCCGGATGATTATGCCGATAATGATTCAACGTTTGGTGTAAGTATGAATCAATCTCGAGCGACCAGGAAGAGAGCTTATATGATTGTAGAGTCTAGCTAGTTCGACGACATCAATTGGATCTAGTATTCTGAAACATCGTGAAGAAAATGGGAGAAGGTATCATGCGTATAAGGAAGGACGTAAGTGAAACTTTCCACCGCGTTCAAGACAAAGGCTAATATTTCTCAGGATATGTCCTCCCAAACGACGAGGTAAGATCCTAGACTCGGCATTTGTTTCCCACTAATGAAAAGAAAAGGAAGAAAATGATCGGTTAGGTACGTCAAAGCACTCCTTAAATTCATCTCAGACCTGACAAAAGCAGATCTGCAACATCACCTGATCCTGTTGACTCAAGACGGCAAATTATTCATGAGTCCCATTCCGAAAGACAAAGCATTGCACCGAGTTCTCGACGCAGGAACAGGGACCGGCATCTGGGCCATCGATTTTGCAGATGAGCATCCAGAGTCACAGGTACCATCCCTAACCTAAATTCCCACCACCAAGCTCACATTTACCAGGTTACCGGCGTTGATCTGAGTCCCATCCAACCCCCATTGTACGCTTTCCCCACCAAACAATGGACTGGAACCACGACCTTAGTCTGCAACTTACAATCTCCAGCGTCCCTCCAAACCTAACATTCGAAATCGACGATCTCGAAGAACCATGGACGTTCTCCCAAAAATTCGACTTCATCTACACTCGGATGCTAACCGGCTCTTTGGACGACTGGCCGAAATATTTCTCTCAGGCTCTCTCGTACATCCCCCCTTAAAACCCCCATTCCCATTCCCATCCCTCCCCCTCTTCCCCGGTCGTCCATTCGCTCACGTGAAAGCAGGAATCTCCAACCAGGCGGCTACCTCGAGCTCCTCGACCTCACCTTCCCAGGTAAAGTCGACGACGGCACGTGGCCCGAGAACTCCGCACTCCTAAAATGGGCCCAGAAAATGCATGAAGCGGTCGCGAAGTTTGGGCGCGAAGCGGATAGTGCGAGACGGTATAAGGATCAGATGATCGAGGCGGGGTTTGAAAATGTGGTGGAGATTGTGTATAAATGGCCGCAGAATCGGTGGCCTAAGGATCCGAAATTGAAAGAACTAGGTAAAATCCCTCCAATTCTTCTCGTCTTTTTTAAGAGGTTTGAAAGGGAGGGCTCGTGGGGTTAGGGGAATAGGGGTGGGTGCTAATGGGGTGGTACATAGGGTTGTGGAATCTAGCAAACTTACACGACAGCCTCTCGGGTATCAGTATGGCGCTTTTTACGAGGGGGTTGGGGTGGACGGCGGAGGAGCTAGAGGTCTTTTTGGTGGATGTCCGAAGGGAAATGAAGGATACGAGGATTCATGCATATTATGACGTGTAAGTTCCATTGCTTTTATTGTACCTTTCTAGGTGAAATAAAAGCTGATGGTGTGGAAGATATGTGGTTTATGGCCAGAAACCTGCTTGAGTGTTTTTGGGGTTGGGGGTGAGATGGGAAGAAGAGGTAAGAGGAAATTTGTGGGAGGTCGATATCTTTTTGTTTCGGGAACAGCATTACGTATTAAGGGGGGTTTTCTGACTACTCCAATACCCTTATAATATTAATCAACACTAGTACAGTAGTGTTAGAAACCTTAAGGCTCATTCCTCCATGAAACCCAGTCAGGCTAGGGAGTTTCGTTAAGGAAGTTTGAAATTGAAAATGTGATTTACGAGGCGATGAGAACTTTACGAGTCACAAGTTCCATAGTTCTAAGTCTCATACATCTCATCATCCTAAAGAATTTATTCGGGTCTCATTATTCTTCTCAAACTATGCTTATTCCACTTTTCGTAGTCC
>Ga0182030_10015306_pt1 | contig 15044 bp, 9 predicted proteins | sample 812S3MmetaG_FD_121299 | JGI IMG/M metagenome (GOLD analysis project Ga0182030, IMG submission 121299) | Permafrost microbial communities from Stordalen Mire, Sweden - 812S3M metaG (Illumina Assembly) | ecosystem: Environmental > Terrestrial > Soil > Wetlands > Permafrost | place: Sweden... | reverse complement strand
TTCTTTCCCATAATCAAACAAAATCGTCCCTTTATGTTTTGAGTCTGACCATCCTGGTCAATCGACAGCGATTGATCGGGCGACGTACGGGACGAGCTCTAATTACAAGTGAAGAAGGTCTGAATTACTGACAACCACATTGAATGGAGCAGATTGGCACTCGCGCGAAGTAACCTTTGCTCCTACATTCCCCTTAACCCATCATGACTTGTACGCCCGCGGGCGCTCGCACATAATCAAAGACCCGCCGGCCGTCAGCCATGTGCCATTTGACTTCGATTGTCCCGCGGGGGTGCGGCCAGGCGCCCTCCGCGTCAGCGATGCTGCTAGCCTGCACATCGATCCGTACCACGTCGAGGTTCGGTGCTTCCGGAAACTCGATACCCAGTACGCGCTTCGACAGATAATACGCCGGGCTTGCCGACCAGGCATGGCAGAGGCTCTGCTCCATGTTGAAGAACTCCGGCGTCGTCTTGGCGCCCTGTGCCAGGAAAAAGCCCCAGCCTTGCCGCATCAGACTCTCAGCCGTTTCCACCAGACCAGCCTTGTATAGCCCGTCCAGTATGTAGAAGCAGAAGTGCGACGAGACGCGATATCCCCCGGACGCGTCGTACCCGTTGACGAAGGGAGTGCGCAAATCGCCGGCAACGTGGGCGCGAATTCCAGCGAGCTGTTCGGGCGTGACGATTCCGGCACGCACGGCAAAAAGGTTGGAGTGTACCGAGTGGGTGGCGCCCGTCAGGTTGTCGCGGAAGCAACGCTTCTCCCCATCCCAGAAAGCCTTCGGAATGCTCTCCGACACCGTCGCGATCCGGCGCTCGAGTTCGCGGGCATCGGTACCCTTAGAGATCGCGCGCGCCAGTCGCAGAGCGCTCTGCATCGCTAACAGATAGCTCAGACTGAAGAAGCAACTCACGCCGCTGTGGTCGCCGAGCGTTTTGGGCGTTTCGGAATCGCCTCCGAAGCCGCCCAGTTCCGGCAGATTCTCCATCAGCAAGTCCGCGCGCCGGTCAGACCATTTGTGGAAGTACTCCAGGTTGGTGCGGATCGCGGGCCAATCGGCCTCGATACGGCGGTCGTCCCCGCTCGCGTCATAGTAAGCGCGATATCCTTCCACCATGTTCAGCGAGAAGTCGTTGTAGGTGTAAGCTCCCGTGTTGGGATAGACGATGCGGAAGCGCCCGGTCGAGTCGAGCGACTGCCCGAACAGTTCAAGCGATCGCCGCATCAATGCCTGATACCCGAAAACGGCCAGATTGACATGGTACTGAATGATGGTGTCGCGGACGTACATGCCGCGTTCCCGGCCGGCGCAGTCGATGAATGCGTCTTCCATATTGGCGGCCTGGGTGCGCTCGCACATGCGCCAGACCTCCGTCAGGACGGGATCGGAGCAGCGGAAGCGTCCCTGTGAAAAGGCCGGGAGAGTTGCCGCACGCAAGTTGAATTGAAGAACGACGTCTTGTCGCGGATTTCTAATCGTTACCAGACAGTAGCGAGCGCCGCGCGGACCGGCAGGCATCCAGCTCATCTCATCGAGCGTGCACAGCGCGCGGTCCCCCACCGGGTACCAGCTGAACTGCTGGACATGCTGGCGGTCGGGCGAAAGCCGCTCCGTGTAGATGACGTCCAGCGTGGCCCCGCAGACACCTCGCAGGTGGACCTGCGGCAGCGCCAGATGCATCCACTCGAGATCGAACAGAATCGCGAAGCCCTCGAGGTAGTCCGCCAGCCGGAACGTGTGCCCTGTGGACATTCCGCGCGGAAGCGATTCCCACGAGTCGCCATACTCATCCCAACTGATCTCGCGGCACGGACTCTGCGCCGTATCGCCGCGCTTCACGTAAGTCCACCCGCCCACATCTTCCAGTCGATCGTCGGCGGCGTACGGCAAGGGCTTGGATTTGAGGAATCGCCCATAGTTCTCCGCCGTCAGAATCGGCGAATGGCGAAATGCGTATGGCGATGCCGGATTCTGGTCGGTGGAGAACACCAGGCCGCCAGCGAGCGGAAGCGCGAAGTACTCGTCGAGCACGTCGAAATAGGCGTCAACCGTGCCGAAGAAATAATTCCAGCCCTGGTGCAGCGTCCATCGCTCGGTGTTGCGCATTGGCCGGTCGATGGAGTCGGTTCCCTTGGCGACTGGGGCACCGTTCAGCCAGTGCCGTCCGTGAAATACCCCGACAGCGACGGTCTGATCGCGTGGCGAATACAGCCACGAGCTGAAGGCCACGAAATCGCTGAACTGGTTCGCGTTGTCTTCAAAGTGGTGGGGCACGGGCACCGAGAAGGAGTGCCATTCCTCGGTTTTTCGGAGGGGCAACACCAGCGCAGGCGCGTCGATTTGCACCCTGCCACCAGACATAAACTGGATGCTGCGCGGCTGCAGTTCGCCCCAGGAGTCTTGCTTTTCGAGTTCCACACAGGGCGCCCAGTTGGAGTCATCGAAGCCCGTCAACTGCCAGCCATCCTCAGCGCTATTTTGCTCAAAAAGATCGGCGGCAGGCAGCGCAAAGCTCAGCCTGGGCGCATAGCGGGAGCGCGCCCGCGACCTGGCAGCCCGCCACGATCCCGCATTCGTCGTAAGGTCCACCGAGCCGCCATCGTACTTCACACCTCCCCAGGCGATCAGCCCGCCGCGCACCGGCATGGCCTTGAATGTCTTCAGTCCCCAGAAATTCACTTCGATGGCGATGACGTTCCGTCCCGGCCTGAGGAGTGCCGCGAGCTCGTGAGTGTCGAACAGGGGATATCGCGGGTCGCAGCGCACCGGTCCGAACTCCACGAATTGGCCGTTGACGAAGAGCTGGTAAGATGTGTCGGCAAAGAGACGGAGCGACGCCGAATCGACGCGTCCGGAAACCGTGAACGCCTTCCGGAACAAGGCGAAGGTATTCCGGCCTTCGCCGTGAGAGTCGTACCAGACGAAGCGTGCGTCCGAAGGCCGGTCGGCCGAGCCTGCCGTCGCGACGCCCGCCACGGCGGCGGCTACTCCCGTCTCGAGGAATGTTCTTCTGGTCATGTTGCCTGACTAGAGTATAGTGCTTCAATCGCACGATGGACTCGCCGGAATCCGTCATCTCGCGTAACGGCGCATCACCGCTCTCGTCGCCCGCACCACCGCTCGCCTGGCATCGCCCGAGAGACCCTCACCCATCTCAAAGTTGCTGCCCCCCATAGCGACGTACCACGCGTCGGGATTCGCTCCGTACGCCTCGTGCGCCAGGCGCAGCAGTATCGCGGGGCTCACGTAGTGTTCCATCGAAGAGGCGACGCTGCTCGCCGCTTCGTGAAGGGCCTCCACCGAGATGTCGCCCGGCTGCAAATTTGCGTCGGCGTCCAGGAAGAATACGGCGCGCGCCGCCGCGATCCGCTCGGCGATTTCGGGCGTGAGCTGATGTACGGCGAGTGCATCCACGCCGTTCTTCCGCAATCGCCGCGCCGCTTCCGGACCCACCCCGTCGTCGCCGCGCAACGGATTGCCATAACCGATGACCAGCAGTCCGTCACGAGCCACTCGCTACCTCGTCCAGCTTTTCTCCTTGCGGCCCCACCAGTTCGATCCGGAGGGCAGGCCCTCCATTGGCATGCGTCGAGCAGCTCAGGCAGGGATCGTAAGCGCGGACCACCGCGGAGACGCGATTCAGAATGCCCTCTTCCAACCGGTCCGCCTTCACGAAGTGCTTAGCCACCTGCTCGATGCTGCGACTGATGGCCAGATTGTTATGGCCGGTGGCGATAATCAGGTTGGCCCATTTCATGCCGCCGTTCTCGTCCACCTTGTAGTGATGAATCAGAATGCCGCGTGGAGCCTCCGCCACACCGATTCCCTCCGCCGCGTTCACCTCGGCGCGCGCGCGGACGTGGCGATCCAGAATCGCCGGCGTTTCCAGCAGGATCTGCAGGCGCTCCAGGCAGTAAATCGCCTCGATCAGGCGGGCGTAGTGAAAGTGGAAGGAGCTGTCCACCATAGGCCCGAAGCGTTGGCGGAACTCCCGCAGCTCGGCATCGGCGTCGGGCGTACCGCAACGGTCGGCAGTATTCAGGCGCGCGAGCGGCCCCACCCGGTAAATTCCGGCGGGATAGCCGACGGGCTTGAAGTACGGCGCCTTGAGGTAGGAATCGGACAGCGAGGCCTCGCCGATGTAGCTGGCATACTCCGCAGGGTCGATCTCCGCGGCGACCGAGCCATCCGCATTCTTGAAGCGGATACGGCCATCGTAAAGGCGCAGGTCGCCTGCGTTGCTCACCATCCCCGCGTACATAGTTGGCATCTTCCCGAAGGTGGCGATCTCCGTCTCGAAGCCCTCCAGGATGCACTTGAAAAGATCTAGCGTACGGCGTGCGATGGTGCGCGCTTCGGGCAGGTCTTTCAGGATTTCGTCGCGCGTCGCTAGATCGAGCGGCGTCGCCACGCCTCCCGGTACAATCCCCGGAGGGTGGATGCGCTCGCCTGCCAGCCGCTCGATCACCTTTTGGCCGAACTTACGCAAAGCGATGCCGTCGCGTACGATATCCGGGTGCTTCTCCGCCAGACCGAGCACGTTGCGCTTGGCCGGATCGGAATCCATGCCGAGCAACAGATCCGGCGCGGAGAGATGGAAGAAGCTGAGCGCGTGCGATTGCACCATCTGGCCGCAGTGGATGGCCTCGCGCAGAAGGGCGGCCGCCGGCGGAATGCGCACCGCCATGATGGCGTCGCACGCCTTGGCGGAAGCCAGCAGATGGCTGACCGGGCAGATGCCGCAGATGCGCGCCGTGATGGCGGGCATCTCATAGTAGGGCCGGCCCTCGGTGAACTTTTCGAATCCGCGCACCTGCGTGACGTGGAACTGGGTCCGCTCGACGTTGCCGTCGTCGCCCAGGTGAATGGTGATCCGCGCGTGTCCCTCAATGCGGGTAATGGGTTCGATGTTGATTTTTCGCATGCGGAATCTCCTATCCGAATTTCACTCCGGTTGGCTTGGCCATGCGGCCTTGCAGTAACTCTTCGAGGACCGCCAGAATCGCCTTGGGCGGCGGCGGGCAGCCCGGCAAATGCACGTCGACCTTGACGAATTCGCGCGGCGGCCGGGCCTGCGGCAACAGCGCCGGCACGCCCGCAGTCGGGATCACGGGGCTGGTATCGGCGCCCTCAATGTAGACACGCTCCATGATGCGCTGCACCGGCACGACATTGCGCATCGCCGGAACGTTCCCCGTAGTAGCGCAATCGCCCAGTGCGACCAGGACGCGGCTGCGCGCCCGCACCATTCGCAGTCGTGCGACGTCTTCCTGCGAGGACACGGCTCCTTCCACGAGGACGACGTCCACACCCTCGGGGAATTCCGTGGCATCGACGAGTGGCGAATAGACCAGGTCGGCCTTTGCCGCCAGTGAGAGAATGCCCTCATCCAGGTCCAGCAGCGACATGTGGCAACCGGAGCATCCATCCAGCCAGACGGTGGCCAGTTTGATTTTGCTCATAGCTGGGATCCTTTCCGCGCGGCGGCTGTAGCCACCGCATCGGTGCGTTTGACCATTTCCTCCACCGCTCTGCCTTTCTCTGCCATCGCCCCCGTGGGACAGGCCTGCACGCACTTTCCGCAGCGCGTGCAACTGGCCGCCTGCGCCCAGGGTTGATCCATTTCGCTGATCACCCGGCAATGAATGCCGCGCCCCATGATGTCCCAAACGTGGGCGCCTTCCACTTCCGCGCAGACCCGCACGCAGCGCGAGCATAGGATGCAGCGGTTGTGGTCGATGACGTAGCGCTCCTGCGAAAGGTCCACCGGCAGCGCCGGATAGCGATACGGAAAACGAACGCTGGTGACCCCCAGGGAGGCCGCCAGGTTCTGCAATTCGCAATGGCCGTTGCAGACGCACACGGCGCATACGTGATTGCGTTCGGCCAGCAATAACTCCACCACTAAGCGACGGTATGCCGCCAGGCGCGGCGAGTTGATGGTTACCGAAAGGCCCTCCTGCACCGGTGTGGTGCATGCCGGCGCCAGGCGTCCGCTGCCACCCACCTCGACAATGCACAAGCGGCAGGCGCCGACGTCCTTCAGGCCATCCATATGGCAGAGGGTGGGAATGGTCCGGCCGGCGTCTTGCGCCGCCTCTAGAATGGTCTTGCCTTCACGCGTAGGGACCAACACGCCTTCGATTCGGATGGATATCGATTTGGTTTTCTGGATCATTGGGTCACCTCTGGCGTCACCCTCTCACATCGCAGCGCAGGCAGCGCGCGCATTCGTCTTCCGCTTCCGCGGCGGTGAGACCGAGCACTACCTCGTCGTCGTTCCGCTCGCGCAATTTCGGCGCTAGCTCGGCTGAACGGTGGCGAGTGCTCGCACTCAGATTGTCGGGCAACGCCCGCATGTATTCGAATCCGCCGAAGAGCTGTGCGAATCGCTTAGCCCCGGTGAGCTTCTCATCGATCTTGCGCGCCGCCTTCTTGCCATATCCCATGGCATTGGAGACGTTGGACGCGCCGGTGATGACGTCGCCCCCGGCGTAGAACTTCGGCCGGCTGGTCTCGAGCGTGTAGCGGTCCACCACGAAGGTGCCGGCTTCCGCCAGCGTCAGACCGGATGCGCGGGCGAAGTCTAGGTCGATAGTCTCCCCAACGGCGAGCACCACGGTGTCGCAATCGAAGCGAACCACTTCGCCCGTTGGCACCGGCTTGCGCCGGCCGGATTGATCGTATTCTCCCAGGCGGGTCTTCTCGACTTCGATACCTTTCACCTGCCCGTTGGCGTCGCCCAGGATACGGTGCGGCGTGGAGAGGAACAGAATCCGCACGCCCTCTTTTTCCGCGGCGTCCACTTCTTCCTTGATGGCCGGCATGTCTTTGCGCTGCCGCCGATAGATGATGGTTGCCTCGGCCCCCATGCGCCGTGCGCTGCGGGCGGAATCCACCGCGGCATTACCGCCGCCGATCACCGCCACCCGCTTCCCAGTCTCTTTCATGGCCCCGGAAGCGATGCGCTCCAGGAACGGGAGTGCGGGAAAGACGCTTTTCAACTCGGTCCCAGCCAGGTAAACCCAGGATTCCTTCCAGGTGCCAATTGACAGGAAAACCGCGTCGAACTGCTCCTCCAACTCGTTCAGCGTGATTGCCGAGCCCACCGGCGTATCGAAGTGGAAATTTACGCCCAACCGGCGAATCAACTCCACCTCGCGCGCCAGAACGCGCTTGGGGAGCCGGTATTCGGGGATGGCGTAGCGGAGCATGCCGCCAGCCTCTGGCTTGCTCTCGAAGACCTCCACCTCGTGGCCTAAGAGCGCGAGATAGAAGGCGCACGTGAGGCCTGCCGGACCGGCGCCCGCCACCGCCACACGACGGCCGGTAGGCGCCATCTTGCGAGCGGCGAACCTTCCGGCGGTAGCTTCGAAATCGTCGGAAAGCAGCACCGCGTCCGCAATGAAGCGGTGCACTTCGCGCATGTTGACCGCCGAGTCTTGCGACTGCCGCCGGCAACGGTTGTCGCAGGGATGCTGGCAAACGCGGCCGGTGGATGCGGGCAGGGGATTGTCCAGGATCACCGACTCGAAAGCGTCCGCCACGCGGCCCTCACGCAGCAGCTCCAGGAAGCGCGGGATGTTCATGTGCAGCGGACAACTGTTCTCGCAGGGCGAGAGCGCCAGGCTGTCGCAGACTCCGGCGCGGCAGCGCTTGGCAATGATGTGATCCTCGAACTCGTGCCGGAAGTGGCGCATGCTGGTGAGCACGGGATTGGGAGCGCTCTGCCCCAACCCGCAGAGCGACGTGTCGCGGATCATGCGGCCCAACTCGTCCAGCAGATCGAGTTGTTCCAGCGTGCCGGTACCTCTGGTGAGGCCGCTGAGCATGGTGAGCGATTGATCGAGGCCCGCCCGGCACGGCACGCACTTGCCGCACGATTCGGAGTGCGTGAACTCGGTGAAGAACCGGGCGATGTCGACCATGCAGTTGTCTTCATCCAGCACCACCATGCCGCCCGACCCCATGATGGAGCCGAGCTGCGCCAGCGTTTCGTAATCCACCGGCGTGTCGAACAGCTCGTGCGGGATGCAGCCTCCCGAAGGTCCGCCTGTCTGCACGGCCTTGATGCTGCGATCCTTCAGCGCGCCGCCGCCCACGTCGTAGACGAAGCGCGCCAGCGGAGTGCCTAGCGGCATCTCCACCAGGCCGGTGTTGGCGATCTTGCCGACGAGCGAGAAGACCTTGGTGCCGGCGCTCTTGGTGCTGCCGATCTCCGTAAACCACGCCGGACCCTTCAGCACAATGGGAGCGATGTTGTACCAGGTCTCGACGTTGTTGATGTTGGTGGGCTTTCCGAACAGCCCCTTGCTGGCGGGAAACGGCGGGCGGGGCCGCGGCCTTCCCGCGAAGCCTTCCAGCGACGCGATCAGGGCCGTCTCTTCGCCGCACACGAACGCCCCGGCGCCTTCCACCATTTCGATATCGAATTGGAAAGGACGGCCAAGAATGTTGGAGCCCAGCACGCCGCAATCGCGCGCCTGCTCGATGGCACGGTGCAGGCGTTGCACCGCCAGCGGATATTCCGCCCGCACGTAGACGATCCCCTGCGACGCTCCGGTGACGAAGCCGGCGATGATCATGCCTTCCAGCATGGAGTGCGGGTCGCCTTCGAGCTCGTTGCGATTCATGAAGGCGCCCGGATCGCCTTCGTCGGCGTTGCAGATGACGTACTTGGGACTTTCGGTGGACTTGGAGAGAAACTCCCACTTGAGCCCCGTCGCGTAGCCGGCGCCGCCGCGTCCGCGCAGCTTGGCGGCTTTAATCTGCTCGATGACCGCCTCCGGCCTGCCATCGATCAGCACCTTATATAAGGCCTGATAGCCGCCCACCGCGATATATTCATCGATATCGTCCGGCGCAATCAGTCCGCAGTTGCGCAGGACGATGCGTTTCTGGCCGGAGAAGAACGGAATGTCGCTCCACAGGGGCAGGTCCGCGAATCCCGTGCCGTAGCGGATGTGGGACGTCAGGTGGTCCCACTCGTCGATGCGGCACCAGGCGAGATCGCGTGGAAACGTGCCGGCATTCACGGCGGCCAGGATGCGTTCGGCGTCGGATGCCTGCACATGCCGCAGCAGCACCAGCGGCTTGCCCGGTATCCACAGGTTGACCATGACTTCCTGCGAACACGCGCCGAAACAGCCGGTCGGCACCAGCCGGATATCCATGCCGTCGCGCTCAATCGCATTGCTCAGCGCATGGAAGACCGCCTCTCCGCCATTGCCGCTGCCGCAGGTTCCCATGCCCACCGCGATCCGCGGGGCGTTCGGCAGGAGCTTGGCCAGTCCCGCTTCGCGAACGGCATTGAATGCGCCAATGTCCCCGATGCGACTCATGGGTGGCTCTCCTCTCCCAGCGCGCCCACCTCCCGCGTCAAGGCGCCCTCGTTCATGTGGCCGCAAATCCGGTGATCGAGCTCGACTACCGGCGCCAGCGCGCACTGGCCAAAGCAGGCCACCGTGCGGATGGTGAATTTGCCGTCGGGCGTGGTGAGCATCACCTTGTCGGCCGTGCCCCCGTCCTGCTCTTCGGCCAGGCCGAGCTCCAGCCGGATGCTCTCCAGCAGGCTGCGCGATCCGCGCGCGTGGCAGGCGGTGCCGCGACAGATGCAGATGGTGTGGTCTCCCTGCGGGCTCAGGTTAAACAGGGCGTAGAACGTGACCACGCTGAAGACTTGCGCCACCGGCAGGTTGGTCTTGGCGGCGATATAACGCAGCTCGTCGGCGCAGAGATATTTGCGGGGATTATCCTCTTGAACAGCTTCGAGGATGCCTAGCAGGGCTCCCGGCCGGCCGCGATGACGAGCGATCACCTCGTCGATAAACGCATAATTGGCCATGCCATATATTAAGATCTGTACATCTTATATTGTCAATGGGGGGTGGTGGCGCCTAATTCCCCATAGTTTTCGGGAATCGGCCGGTGAGGCGGACCCCCTGGTCCGCGCGGGACGCCCTCGTCCCAGCCGGCGCCGAGACACCGAATTCCTGAAGTCGGCCCCGGTGAGTTGGCGTTCGTGGAAATGTGTGGAGCCGCACCGCCGTAGTGTGGCAGCCAATCCTGGCTGCAGGCGGGCTTTCAGGCCGCCCCTCGGCGTTGGCCATTTACCGCATGCAGCCAGCCGGCCAAGTGGGGCAGGCTTCAGCCGGCTTCAGCCTGCGGAGGGCTTTAGCCCGACTTTCTCCGGCTTCATCTACATCCATGCGGCGGTGCGGAAGCCCAAGAAATTCGTCGCGTATCGAGTACGGCGGCCTGAAAGGCCGCCTGCAGGCAAGATTGCCTGCCACACGAAGCGCTACCTGCAAATCCCACGGCTTCAGGAGTTCGGACGCTCTTCTTGGCCCGTGCGGACTAGCGCAAGCATGCCCTACACGGCAGAACGCCGGCCGAGCGTTACTGCAACATCATCATCGGGTGGAGGCGCTTGGCAGTGTCGAAACTGCGCAACTTCTGCAGCGCCTGCGCCTCTATCTGGCGAATGCGCTCGCGAGTCAGTCCGAAGCTCTGGCCGATTTCTTCCAGCGTGTATTCGCGATCGAAACCAATCCCGAACCGCATGCGAAGCACCCGCTCTTCGTTCGGCGGCAACATGCGCAGAACGCCCGCGGTCTCATCTTCCACGTCGTGAACCATCAACGGATCGATGATCGACCCGGCGGCGCGGCCCACCAGCAGGTCCCCCAGCACCGACTCGCCATCGCTTCCCACGGGAAGATCGAGCGACACCGGATCGCGGGCAATCGTGCGCAGGTGCTGCACGCGGTCCGCGGTAGTCTCCAACCGATGAGCGATCTCCTCATTCCGCGGATTGCGCCCGAGTTCCTTTTCCAGTTCGCGCGTCGCCCGCAGGAACTTACTCAGGCTTTCGTTCATGTGAACCGGAATTCGAATGGTGCGCGACTGGTCGGCGATGGCGCGCGTTACTGCCTGCCGAATCCACCATGTAGCGTACGTGGAGAACTTGAAGCCGCGATGATAGTCGAACTTATCGGCCGCGCGCATTAGGCCGATGTTGCCTTCCTGGATCAGGTCGAGCAGGTGAAGTCCGCGATTGACGTACTTCTTGGCGACTGAAACCACCAGGCGGAGGTTGGCCTCCACCAAGGCCGCTTTGGCAGCTTTGGCTTCCATCTCCCCGCGCCAGGCAAGTTGCAGCCATCGCCGGCTCTGAGCCGTCCGGGGGCCGTCTTCGATAAGGGTCTGGAACTGACGCCACTGGTCGGGACGGAACGGAATCTGGCGAACTTCCTGCGAGCACTTTACCTGCCATCGCAGGATTTCGCCCACCTGCTTCGCACGCAAGTTCTTATACCTCTGCGGAGTAGAAGCGAGTTTCCCCTCCAGCTCCTGCCACCGCTGGTACATACGGGCAAATTTTGCCAACCTTTTGCTGACGTCCACGCGAACATCCGCCCGGTCGTCGTCATCCATGCTGGCAAACTCGATGAACTCGTCGGCCAGGCTCTTGTCCTTGCGCACTGTCTCGGCGATTTCGAGAATTCTCTGCCACACCAGCGGCGAGCGGGAAATGGCCTTATGCATCAATAGCTTGCCGCGCTCCATCCCGCGAGCGAGGGTAATTTCCCCCTGCCGGCTCAGCAGGCGTACGGCACCCATCTCACGCAGGTATACGCGGACCGGATCGTCGGTAAACGCGGAATCCCGGGCCGCTTCCGGTTCAGCGAGCTCGTGCTCCAGCGGTTCGCCGGCCTCTTCCATGGCGATTCCAGCCGAGCCAATCGAATCTACCTCTAAGAAATCTTCCAATCGATCCATTGAATTCTCCCGACCAGTCCTCGGACTCCTCCATTGTTTTCAATGATTTCGGGGACAAGTTTTTTGCGGAGCCAGTATTGAGGGCCTATCTACATGATTGGATGCATTCCCGATGTACCAGGTTGCATCGCCATGAACATCACAAAATATCGTAGCACTTCCAGCACTCTCTACGCTCGCTTTTGGGCATGGAAAATCACGCAAATTTACAGACACCGAACCACGGACTGCGGTGTCCCGGGGATGCCCCCGGCGAACAGCCCCAGTTCGAGCCATAACGCGCGGGATCGCGGATTGGGAACACCGGTTGTCACCGGGCTCGCACCGCGGGGATGCGGTATCTTCAGGTAGCTTCGACGCACTCCTACTTTGCCCACTTACTAAGATGGCATAGTGTACGATATAGCACGGAGCGTGAGGCTCTACTCCCTTGCCACTCCGCGGAGTCACTGCCGGTCTTATCCACACCGTGTCAGCAGCTACTGCGTTTCCGCCTCCGCACCGCTGGGACGATCGTTCGTTTCCTGCGGTCCCTAAGTCGGTAGCCTCCCCCAGCGGGCCTGGCATCGCGCCCGAGTGCCCAAGTAGCGCACGGGTGCTTAACCGCTTTGGGGCAGCGTATTGCAAACCCTGTAACCGCTCCCTTGCGGTCGCGGCTCTGTATGGGCGCAGCGTGTTTGCAGGCAGTTACAGAGCTGCGCGGACCGGGGCAACCATTCCCCCGAATCGGTTGAGCACCCGTAGCGCACCCTTCGCCGGCGACTACTGCTATAACGGAAGGCAGTCATGAAGAAGCTGACCCTCGCCATCCCCATCCTTGCCGTGCAAACCCTGTTCGCGGCCGGCCCGGTGGAGGTCCGCACCGGCGCCTCTTCCATCGTGCTGGCCAATGACTTCCTGGAGCGCACCATCTCCCTCGCAGATGGCGACATCGGCACGCGACAGCTTCTGAACAAGATCACCGGCCGCGCCTACTCGCTGCGCGGCAACGAGTTCGAAATCAAGTACAACGGCGAGCACGTGGGCTACGATTTCGGCGACGAGAATCCCCGAGCCTTCACCGCCGCGGACGCGCGGGTCGCCAGCCGCAACGTCGACGACACATCCGCCGGAGGCAAGCGCCTCACGCTCCACCTCGCCCCGATCCGCAATGTCGCCATCGATCTGATCTACGAACTGAACCCCGGCGACTTCTTCACCCGCCAATGGCTGCATATCGCCAAGCCGCGGCAGGGTACGCTCTTTCTCGAATGGGTGGCGCCGGCCAGCAACGAATGGGGCGTGCCGCGATTCACCCTCGGCGGCTTCGGACAGCCGCTCTTCGCCGAAGACCTGTTCCTCGGCCTCGAATATCCCACCGGGATCAACACGGTCACGCACTCGGAAGTCACACTCGGCGGCAACGTGGGGCTCAACATCCCCGACGGCGGCTACACCAGCGAATCGGCCGTGATGGGCGTGGCGCCGAACGGCCTGGTCCACCAGCAGTTCCTCGACTACGTGTCGAAGATGCGCGTCGCACCCGTTCGGCCGTACCTGCTGTACAACTCCTGGTACGATCTGCAGCGCCTCGCCATGAATCACGACAACACGCTGGAGCGTGTGCCCACTTTCCAGAAGCTCCTGCTCGGCAAGTACGGACTGCATCTCGATTCCTTCGTTCTCGACGACGGCTGGGACGACATGCACAGGCTCTGGCAGATCGACCAGCAGCGCTTTCCCGGCGGCTTTACCGATCTCGCCAACGCGCTCAAGACCATCGGCAGCGGACTCGGCATGTGGTTCGGCCCCATCGGCGGCTACGACCAGCGCAATGTGCGCATCGCCGCCGCCAAGGGCTCCGGCATGGAGATCAGCTCCGACGGCCGCTACTTCTGCACCGCCGGCAAGAACTACAGCCGGCTCTTCGCCGACACGCTGCTGAAGTATCAGAAGGAATACGGCATCAACTATTTCAAGCTCGACGGCATTGTCTTCGGATGCAACGCGCCCGATCACGGCCATCCGCAGGGCGTCTATTCGGATGAGGCGACGGCTCGCACGTTCATCGACCTGCTCGGCAAACTGCGCGCGCAGGATCCCAAGGTCTTCCTCAATATCACGACGAGCATCTGGCTGAGCCCCTGGTGGCTGAAGTACGCCGACACGGTGTGGATGGGCGGCGAGGATTCCGGCTATCTGCCGTCGGTGCCGACACTCGCGCCACGGCAGAGCGCGATCAGTTATCGGGATTCTGTGCTCTACGACGACTTCGTGAAGCACAAGGCGCAGTTCCTCATCTCATCGTTGATGACCCACGGCATCATTAAGGGTAAAGCCAACATGCTCGGCGGCGAGAAGGAATCGATCGAGGACTGGCGCGACGAGGTGGTCCACTATTACAGTGTGGGCAATATGATGTACGAGCTGTACATCTCGCCGGAGATTCTCTCCCAAGAGGAGATGGACGTCCTCGGCAACGTCACGAAATGGGCGGTGGCCAATGCCCACCCGCTGCTCGATAACACGACGATGGTGGGCGGCGATCCCGCGCAGCGCGAGCCTTACGGGTACGTGCATTCTAACGCGGAGAAGTCGATTGTCATGCTGCGAAATCCCTTCGTGCGTCCGCGGACGATGAAGCTGAAGATCGATGAGGAGAATGGGTTTCAGAAGTTCGAGGGGACGCAGAGGGTAGAGACCACTTACCCCTATCGCGGGTTCTTAGCGGCCGGGATGCCTTGGAATGGCACCTTCACGGTTAACCTTGAAGGTTACGAAGAGGTAGTGATTGAGATGGTGCCCGAGCGCACCGGCGACTTGATCCTAGGGGGCGGCACTACTCTAGGTGTCTCGCAGCAGCCAGTTTTCTCGCCGGCCACGCTTAAAAACGTAACGAATAGTCTGGAATTGCGCGACACCGTGGAGGTACCCCTCGACGGCCCGAAAGCGCGACTCGCCGTGCTGCTGGAGCCCGACCAGGAAATTCGCGAGATTAAGGCCGACGCCACTGACGACGGCAAGCCACTCGCGCTTTCCACCGAAAACGGCGAGCACGGCATATGGCACTGGTTCTACGCCGATCTCACACCTGGCAAACACTCGATTGTCCTGACGATTCACTCTGCCGCACCGTCACACCTTTCCACATGGTTGCTCACTCAGCGAGAGCATCGAAGTGACGGAGGCCGCCTGCGTACGTCACCAGACATCGAGCGCGGCACGCACTTACTCCTCGAGGAGACCATCCGATGAAACGTCGTGAATTCCTAGCCGCATC
>Ga0182030_10015304_pt1 | contig 15045 bp, 9 predicted proteins | sample 812S3MmetaG_FD_121299 | JGI IMG/M metagenome (GOLD analysis project Ga0182030, IMG submission 121299) | Permafrost microbial communities from Stordalen Mire, Sweden - 812S3M metaG (Illumina Assembly) | ecosystem: Environmental > Terrestrial > Soil > Wetlands > Permafrost | place: Sweden... | reverse complement strand
TGGCAGACGCCGCGATCTCGCCCGCCCTGCGCCCAGCCCGGCGGAATCGCATAAGCGCGGCACAGCCACGCGACGATCTCAGCCGCCGGCCGCGCGACGCTTTCGGGAAACCCGTCCCGGGTGAAGCCCTCGATTTCGAGGCTAACGCCGGCCGAGTTGAACGCGCATTGAGCCCAGGCTTTGTATTGAATGGGTACGAGCTGCGTCACCTCGGAGCCGTCGGCCTTCATGACCAGATGCGCCGAGGCGCGCGCGCGCGGGTCGCAGAGCCATGCGACGGAGCCCGCATAGCCGCCCTCGGTGCGATGGCAGATGACGAGATCGTGCCGGATCGGCGTCGGCGAATAGTTCGGCGTCGGCCGTTGCACGACGCGCGGAAGCGCGAGGTTCATGGTTGCCTCCAGTTTTGCGGGGATGAGTCGCGGCCGTCGTCGAGCCGCGGGTCTGCGCGTTTGGTTACGGCGCCTGCCCGGCGACCAAGGCCGCCCAACAGCGCGTGAACCGCAGTTCGTCATGTCCGGCCGCGTCGCTGATGCCCTCGAAGAACACCGAGTCGCCGGCGTACTGCGCGATGCGCGGGTCGGTCGCCGTTCCGGAGGCGATCACGTTCCCCGCAGGGTCGAGCACGCTCCCCGTTATGGTCGAACCGCTGAGCGTGTATCTATAAGTATATTCTACGTTTGCGAGCAGTCCACCGGAGTAATAGCTAGTAAAGGTCGTCATAGGCGTCACGCCGCTTACGTAAATCGACCAGTCCAGATAGCCGGTGGCGTCGAACCGCCCATGAACCATGCCGTTCAGGAAGTTCTGGCCGGTGACGAAAAACGCCGCCGTCGGGCCGCTGGCCACGCCGCGCGAAGCGGTGATGCTGCTTGCGGCATAGACGCTCTTGACGGTTGGGACTCCTGTCGCCGAGCGAAGCTGGATGGTCGGGCCGGTTGCGGAAAACGTAGTCGAAACGGTAGCTGTGATGCCGGCGGCGATCATCGCGGCATTAGCGTTTATCGCGGATGCAAAGCTATTAGCCGCCCCAAGCAAGTTGGTGTCGCCCGCGACGGTCGTGTAGTTGATCTGCGTATAGATTCCGCCGCCATACGGCGCTGCGTTGCCGGCGGACGCGCCTTGCCCGCTAGGTTGAACTTGGATCGCCAACAGGACGCCCGAGGCGAAGACGCCGCCCAGCGCCATCCCGACCCATACGTCGCTCAGCACGAACTTGCAGCCGATCTCGAACGGCATGGCGGACAGATTGGCCTGCGGGTAGTACGCGCCGACGCCGCTGCCAGTATCTCCCATATATCCGCTGCTCGACGTCACCGCCGACCCGGCGGCGCCGGTGACGACCCACGCCGGGCCAACCAGGGGAACCTTGCCGTTCAACGAGACGGAACCGCCCGAGAAATTATCCCACAAGAGCCACGAGGAAGGCGCGGCGAGGTTGCTGGCGCTATCCAGCAACGGCAGGACGCTCGTGTTGAGCGCGTTCACCATGCGGTTGGCGAGATAGTCCGAGCCGGGGTCCGGCGGGTGAACGCCGTCGGCCGAGACATACGCGTTGGAGTTGACCGCATTGGCGTTGATGACGCCTCGGTTCCAGGGGCCGCCGCCGTTGTTCCAGCTTCCGGTGATCCACGAAATCTCAGGGTCTTGGTAGACCGGGATGAAGAACGTCTTGCCAAGCGGATCGGCGAAGGCGATGACGCCCGCTTGAACCGCCTGCTCCGTCGCCAGAGAGCCGCTAAGCGACCACACGCCGAACACGACGATAGGCGCGGTCGAGCCGCCGTTGCGGATCGCCTGCAAGGCCGCCGTCACCGCCGCCGTCACCGTCGCGGCCGGATAGCCGGTATCGTTGGTCGACCCCATGAAGACCCATATGTCGGGGTTCTTCAGAAGCGCGGCGGGGATGCGCTGGCCGAAAGTGGTGAGCGACGCGCCGGGGTTGACCCAACCCGTGCCGCCTAGCGACCATTGCCAGCAATCGGTCCAGCCCATGCGCGCCGAGACGCGCGCACCGACCTGATTGCCGCCGATGAACGGGCCGTAATTCGATCCGTCGAAGATGCTGTCGGAAATGAACATCGCGCGCACGTCGTCGCGCGTGGCGGGCGCCGAGACGCGCCCGGTCGGCGTCGTCACAACCCCGGCGAAAGCCGGCAGGAGGCTCATGCTCTGCGGCCACTCGACGGTGACCAGGCGCTGCTTGCGCGTTGCGAACTGGAACACAACATAGGTCTGCGGCGAGGCCGTCACGACCACACCGTCGGGCGAGAGATACCGCCCGTCGATGGAAATCCTGAGCGGGTTGAACTGATTGTAATTGCCGAATTCGATGGCGAACGCGTAATCGTCGACATATAACGCCACCTTCGCGGTGGACGTCTTGCCCATATAGCCCTGATACGTCCAGACATTGCCGTTGGCGTCGGCGAAGGTCGACGCGCCCGAGGGTATGGCGGCGACGACGCCGGTCCCGAGCGTGGTCAGCTTATAGGTGTTGAAGTTGGCGATGCCGAAGGCGTTGAGCGCGAAGGTCGCGCCGACCGTGATCGCGGGGTAGGTAGTAGTTTGATAGCCGTGCAACAGACCGAGCCAACCCAGGCTCAAATCCCATGTGTCGCCATAGACCCTGAACGCGCTCGCGAGGATGCCGGAGCCGGTCCACGGGTTCGTAAGCGCCGCGACGACAGTCGAGGGCGCGCTGGCCGTGATCGTGATCGAAGTCGGCGCGAGCGGGTCGTTGGCCGTCACCGAAGCGTAGCCGATCCAGACCCAACTGACGCCGGTGTCCTGCGTGACGGCTGCCGACGACGCGACGCCGCCGCTCGGCGCGGCGCCCGCAGTCGTGCCGGCGGTGATCGCCTGATACCAGGAGCCGTTGCTGGAGCGGACGTTGCCCTTGAGGATCGTCTGGCCGCTGGCCCAGGCGGGCGGCGGCATGAGATGCAGCGCGTCGGCGCGGTTGGCGCCATTCGACGCGATGGCGGCAAGGCGGCGCAGTTTGGCGCCGAAGGTCTCTTTCAGAGTAATTGGAGGAAGCCCGGTCATATTTCAACTCCCTCAGTTCGTGCGGATCGCGACCTGCGCCGTGGACGCGGGCGCGTAAACCTGCACGCGCCCCTTTTCGACTTGGCTGACCCAGGAGCCGCCCTGCGCACCGGCGCCGGAGCCGGCGGAAAGCGCGAACACGCTGGCGTTGTTCGGCGCCGATCCGCTGGAGGCCGCGCCATCGTCGAGAACGATCGCGATCTGCGCGCCGCTGGTGTTCTCGACGTCGATGGAAAGCCGTGACGGGCTCGCCGCGGCCGTCGCGATCAGCACGTAGCTGGCGTAAGGCCCGCTCGCCGCGAAGTTCGCGCCGACATTCGGCAGCGTCGGCTTGTTGGCGCTGTAGTCCGCGCCCGTCGAGCCCGACTGTGCGACCGATCCGATGGCGTTCGATCCCGCCGCCAGAGCCGGAAGTGAGGAAAGCGAAACCGGCTGCGTCGTCTGCCAGAATGTTCCCGACACGGGTAGGGCTTGGCCGCCGCTGACGCCCTGGATGCTAACGACGCCGCCCGAGGGCGTCCCGGCAGTTCCGAGGCCGCCAATAGTCCACGGGCCGCTCTGCGTCGCCGCGACCGTCTGCGCCGACCACGACACGGTCCACGGCCCACTCGCCTGCGTCACCGCGCCGATGGTGTTCGCGCCGGCCGCCAGCGCAGGAAGCGCAGCGAGCGACACCGGCTCCGCCGTGCCCCCGCTGACGCCCTGAACGCTGACCACGGCCGCGTTGGGCGAACCGGCCGAGCCGGTCGGAATGGATGCGCCCGCGCCGCCTCCGCCCGCGCCGGTCGGCAGTCCTGAGCCGCCGGAGACATTGAGCGCCGTCGTCCCGCTAGACGAAATCGCCGCGAGATAGGCGTTTGAGCCGACGCTGTAGGCCATCCAGCCGCCGGCCGGCACGACGTCGTTCGACGTCGTCGCTGCGACGCTCGATCCGCCGAGTTGCACATAGGCGGCGGCGGCGCCCGTGTTGTAGACGACGACGACGCTACCCGCCGGCAGCGCGACGCGGCTGGATGTCGTGGAGACCGAGAGTGGCGTCGCATAGGCCGAGCCCGGCTGGAAGCCGCTCAGCGTCGCCGCGAACGACCCGGTGACGGGCAGCGGGTTCGTCGACGACACCGGCCCGATGCAGTTGCCGCCCGACGAGCAACCGACCAGCGGCGCGACTCCGGAAACGACTGTCCCTTTGCTGTCCAGGTAAGTCTGAGCCGAAGCGAGCGAGATCGCCGCCAGGGTCGCAGCCAACCCGATGGAAATGCGTTTCATGGCTCCCTCATTTTGCTAAGCCTTCGATTCGGCTGAAGATTCACTGAAAGATCGCGCGCTCGGCGGGTCCAGCGCGCCATCGCGGGGAAAAAGGTCTTGCGACGGAAAGAGCCGTCAACCGGCGTCGCGTCAGGAGGTCACGTTGCCCAGATCGACGGACGCGAAAACCACGGAGGAGACCGTTCCCCAGTCCTCGGCTTCGACGACCGGAGAACTGACAAGACCGAAATCGAGGTTGGTCCCGATTTGCAGCGCCTGCGTCACCGGTCCAACCGAGGACGCCCCCGACGGCGTGTAGCTGTAGACCGCCGAGGTCGAGAGATCCTGCGCGCCCGCGCCGAAAACATTGAAGGACTGGAACTTGAAATAAAGCGTCACGCCGATCCAGGTTTCCGGCAGACTGTATTTGACGACAGCCGAATCGAGCCGCGAGAAAGCCGCGCCCGTCGCGTGCGCGGCCGGCGGCGTGCCAGCGTAGCCGCGTTGTAGCCCCGTCAGGTTGTAGGCATAGGAGCCGGTCAGCGTCGCTGTCTCATAGGCGAGCAACTCGCCGTCGACGAGGCTCAGCGTCGAGCCGGCCTCCGCCGACGCCGCGCTCGTGCCCGATAGCTCAGCGCCGCTTTCCGCCAGATTCACGCTAAGCGTGTCCGTCGTATCCCAGCCGCTCGCGCTCGCCAGCGGCGCGCTCAGCACGCCCTGGCGCAGTGGCTGCGTGATCACGCCGATCTGCGAATAGGTCGCGTTGTCGACGCTCGCCCAGACAAAGGCGCCGCCCCAATTCGGATCTGCAACCCCGCCCGCGCCGCCGCTCGCGCCGACCCAGACCTGCGCCAAATTGTCCGTCAGCGCCGGCGACGGTTCGTAGATCAGCGGCGTGTTGATCGAGGCAGCCGCCGCGCTTTGATTGGGCTGGAACGAAACCGCGCCGGTCGAGGGGTTGGCGCCAGGTGTCGAGACGCCGAGCACCAGCTCCTCCGCCATGACCGCCAGCGCCCCGGAATCGTCCTCTTCGATGCTGACGATGCGCACGGGATAGCTGTTGAGGCCCAGTTTGGCGTCGGTGATCGTCACCACGTCCATCGGATCGAGCAGGCAATATTCGAAGCTGAGCTTGAACGCATAGGTCGTGCGGACATAGAGTCCGCGTTGCAGAATCGTCTGGGCGACAATCGGCCCGATCGAGATCTCGTCGCAGATCTCGTGCGCCTGGATCGTAGATCCCACCCGCATCCCGAACTGTTCGATCTGCGACTGGTCGCGCGCCTCGACCGGCGTCGTGCCGTATTGATTGTCGCGCGACAAACATTCGAGGCGCTGGATTGTCGGCAGACTGAACGGGTCGACGCGTTGCGCCTGAACCGGGTCCTTGTTACCCTTCTCGTCGACGAAATCGAGATCGGTCAGCGCATAAACCGGCGTCAAATTGGGAACAAAGGAAACCGGCGTGTTGACCGTGGCCGAGATCGTCACCGGCGAGCCCTGGTCGCCGCTGTGGAACAGATAAGTTCCCGCGGGCGACACACCATATTGACCCGGCGAGGCCGGCGCGCTGGTCCCGATATAGGTCAGCGCGACGCCGGTAAAGGCATAGACCACGCCGCCGTCGGAGACGAAATTCGCCGGCGCGGAGACGACGACCGCCGGCGCAGGATAACTGCCGTTGCTCTCCTGTGCGGGTATCGGAACCGCTGTCGTCAAAGTCTTCGCAACATTTCCCGCGGCGATCGTCAGGTCGCCGTACGGGATGAACTTGAGCTGCCCGCCCGACCAAACAGCCGCGCAGTTGACGAGCTGCAGCCAGCGCGCGAGGATCGACGAGCCCTGCTCCGGGCTTGACAGCAGCGGCGAGAACGCGATCCCCATCGCTCGGCAATAGGTCTGCAGCGAGGCGTCGCCGCCCGAGCCGTAAAGCGTCGTCAGATTGATTGAAGCGGCGTTGAAGCCTGCGCCATATTGTGCGTTGGTGAGGAAGTCGTAGATCACCTGGGCGGGATCGGCGTCGACGCCGTTGACCCCGGTCCCGGCGAGGACTCCCATCACCTCGAAATTATGATTGCCTACGTCGGCGGAGCCGCCGAGCTGATAGTTCGCCGCACACACATAGGCCGTGCCCTGATAGGCGAGCGCTTCGGTAGGATACGCGGTTGAGAGGTAACCCCACATCGTCTGAGGCGTCGCGCCGTCGAACAGATTGAGAGAGAGGCCGGAGAGCGTATAGGTCGATTGGTCGCGCCAGATATAGCCGATGCCGGAGATTGGGCCTTCCGACAGCGCCATGATGATGTCGGCGGAGAAGGTGTAGCCGGTGGTCGGTCCGCTGAACAGGCCGCCCTTGCCGCTCTTGACCGCGTTGGTTCTGAAGTTCGAGTAGAAGATGACATTCGGGGCGAGCTTGGTCTGGCCCCACAAAATCGGAATCGGCAGCGTCGAGACCGACGTTTGCAGTTGCAAGCCGGTATAGTCGGGCTTGGTTTGATTGGAGGGGGAGCGAAACCAGCTCAAGGGTCGAGACCTCGCAAACTGAAGAACCTCGCGTCGCCCAGGCGTTCGCCGAGCTCCGCAACACGCCGCACTTCGTCTTCGACGACCTTCCCGGCCGGCGCGAAGGCGTGGATGATCGTAAGCGGATCGGTCTTCGACACGATCCCGCCATGCGCGTAGCAGCGCCCGATTCGGAACAGCATCACGTCGCCGGGCTCGGGGCCTGAGCCCGTCGAAGGATCGATTTCGCGCGCTCGGTCGATGAGGAAGCCGAGGTATCGCTCTTCGCCCCGGTGCAGCATCCAATCCTTGACGTAGGGCCGCGGATCGAACGGCGGCACGAGACCGAGGTCGCAGAACACGCGCACCAGGATCATCGCGCAGTCCACGCCGACGCCGTGCAAGTCGGCGGCATGGTGATAAGGCGTGCCGAGCCACGCCCGCGCCGCCGCGACGACGCGGGCGCGCGCCTCGCTTTCGGCTTCAAGACTTTTTGGCATTCTCAAGGGCTGCCTTTCGCGCTGCAGTACGCCGAGCAAGATATTCGAGACGGTACTCCGGGGTCATATTTGCCCACCAGGATTTCATCGTTCTCGAAATTTGCGCGGCGGCCTCTGGATCATTCGCGTGCAACGCGAGCCCGCCTACTCGCGCCGCCAGGGCGCGTTCCTCATAAGAAGCAGCGCGTCGCTTCCCTTCAGATATGCGTTCGCCGATCTTTGCGCGCTCATTTTCAGAGCGCGAATCCCACTCCGCCCTGGCCCGCTCGGACGCAAGGCGGCTTCGTTCACCGGGAGGTATTCTTTCCCATTGAGCCTTCGCCGCGGCTCGGTGCGAGCGCTTCGCCTTTTCGGACAGCAGCTCCCAATTCTTGTGCCCTGGCCTGAAGCGAGTTTTCTGCGCCCTGATCTCACCCTCTGCACTGAATGATTTCGCGACCCCTTTTTGAGCGCGGCCAATGCGAGCGCGAGTTTCAGGGCTCACAATCTTTCCACGCTGCAATAAGGAAATCTTTAATCGAGACTCTGGAGTGAGACTTTGAACACCGTTTCGACCTGACGTTTTATTTCTTAACTGAAATCCGGAACGTCGCAGCTTCTCGATCCAAAAGTATTCCGCGTCGCGCCAATCAATCGAGCTGCCCTTTTCGAGGATTTCGACCGCCAGATCTTTACCGAAAGTGCGCCGATGCTCCTTAATGCGACGCTTGATCTCCTTGGTGGCGCCAACGTAGCCAGATCCGTCGCTGAAGCGGATTAGATATATGACCCATGCAATATCCCTGACCACTCTGCTAGCTTTCCAAATGCAAGAACCGCCAAGATGCTTATAGCATAAGCAAGTTGTGGTGGAGGAACGAACGGAAAACCGCGAAAATTGGCGAGATTGTTGAACCGGCCCTGACACGTCCCGCGCGTATGGTCGCAACCGAACGCAACCGTGAAGCCGTCGCCGGGCGCGGGCGTCTGCGGCAGCGGATACATCAGCGACAGCGACACGCCAGCAACCACGCTCTTGACCGTCGCGCGCACGTTGGCGTTGGCGCCCGATGTGAACACGAGCGAGCCCTGCGCGTGACCGCTCGCCGCGACGCCGCTCATAATCAGACCCGCCGTCGAGCCGGCCGTGGCCGTTCCTCTCGCGGAAAAGGTTCCGCGAATGACGCCGCAGCCGGAATCGTACAGCGCATGCACACAGGTCGGCGAATACAGATTGCGCGGCATGTCGTAGTCGAGGATCACCAGATCGCTCGCCACCGTGATCTCGGCCGAGGTGCGTCCGACATTGTCGACTGTCGAGACCCGGCCGTGGAACAGCGTCACGCCGCCAATCACCGTCCCGCCGATGGCGGTGAGGAACACGCGGTCGCGCTGCACGCTCGCGCCGTCGAAGGCGCCTTCGCGTATCGCCTGCAGCGCCGGATTGCCCGAAATGAGATCGGTCGGCCGTGCGGCGATTGTGATCTGCTGCTTGTCGACCTCCAGTCCGACGCTCGACTTGTATTTGAGCCCCTGCACCAGCGGCCCCGTCGCCGAAAAGGTCGCGCCGTTATAGGTCACGGCCATGTCGACATTGGTCCAGGTCAGGATCGTCCCCGTCGCCAGCGTGAAGGTGAAACATTCGGCGAAGGCGAGCGGGGCGTCCGGCGCGGCGCGCGCCGCGTTGATCGCGGCCAGGACCGACGGCGTAGTCGTCTTCATTGCGCCCTCAGGGAACGGAATTTCACGCTCTGCGCGCGCCAGAGACTGGCTATGAACTGCTCGAAATCGAGATCGTCGCCGTCGAAGCGGCAGAGGAAGCCGAAATATCCGGTCCATGCCAGCGCGGCCCCGCTCGCCGGCGGCGCGGCGAACGTCACCAGCCCGCTGCTGATCGTATAGGCCGAGGGATTGACCGCGACGCCATTGCTCGTGATGTACGGGCCGCCGAAATAGTCGGCGGTGAAGGTCTGGAAATACGGACTCGGCGTCGAGGCGAGCGACTGTTCGAGTTGCAGGCCGTAGATGTCAACCGCGTCGCCGGATGTCACGAGTTCGACGACGCAATAGGCGTCGCCGCCGGTCGGTGGCCCCGCCTGGCTAAACCGCTGCCAGGATGACGTCAGCGACACGGCGACATTGCCGTTGGCGGGCGTGCGCAGATAGACGTTGCCGCTGCCGGTTCTGCGGCGAAGCCAGACCGACGACACGTAGTTCGCGCCGGCCGCAGTCTGCAGCTGGTAGACGTAGGAGCCCGTTGCTGCGGCGGTGAGCGTCTGTGCGGCCGTCCCGCCGAAGGGATCGGAGACCCCGCTAGTAATCGTCAGGCCGCTCTTGCTCCACACGGCATTTGTGAGGTCGCCGGAATAGTTGACGAGGTTGTTCGGCGCATAGGCCGCCGCGTAGCCCTGCACCTGGAACAGCGTCGGCGCGGCCGGCGTCCACGGCTGCGTCACGGACTCCGAGAAGCCGCCGAGCGTGCGCTGAAGCTGAAACGTCGTCGTCGTCCCGTCGCCGGTTCCGAAGGCCTGCGCCGAGACGGCGTAATCGGTCGGGTCGTAGTAGATGAACGATCCGTATTGCCCCTGGCATTGCAGGAACAGACCCATCAGCGATTGCAGCGACTGCGCGCCCAGCCCACCGTATTGCGCGCTCGCGGTCGCGTCGAGCCCGTCGAAGGTCAGTTCGAACTGCCAGACCGGACTGGCGTAATGCGCGCTGCGCACCTCTCGCGCCGAGACATGGCTCGCAACCGTGGTGGCGAAGGTCGGCTTCTTGTGCACGCTCCAGCCCTGGCCCGGTAGCGCGGGAAAGATCGGCGGGCTCGTCATCGGATCGCAACTCCCATCGTCAGGGCCTCGCCGTCTGCAGCTTTACCGTCGCCCAGCGCCAGAGCAGCGCCATGAAATTTTCGAGATCGGCGACGTCCTCGGCGAAGCGGCAGAGCCACAGCACGCCGAAATCCGCCGAGACCGCGACGCCCGGGCCCGGCGCCGTCGCAAAACTGATCGCCGGATAGAAGCCCGAGGACACGCTCCACCCCGTCGCCTGCGCGACGCCGTTGAGGTAGACCGCCGACACGCCGCTCGTCGCCTGAACCGGCTCGACATAGCCGGAGAAGCGTCGCACAAGCTGAAACTGCGTGGTCGCGCCATCGCCGGCGCCGAGCCCCTGCCCGCTTGCCGTGGCCAGACCCGGCGGGCTCAACCAGAACGCCGCGTTCTCGCCCTGCCGCTGCGCGTAGAAGGCAGCGACCGCCTGCATCTCCGCCTGCGCGCCGGCGCGCAGCACGTCATAAGTCAGTTCGATGTCGTAGACCGCCAGCGCCCTGCCCGGCCGGCGGCTCTCCCGGCCCGAGACATGCGCGGCCACATTGGTCGCGAAGCGCGGCCGCACTTGCGTCGACCAACCAAGGGTCGCGAGCGCGGGAAACGTCGGATAGCTCCCCGGCGTCGGATCGGCCGAGGCCGCCGCCGGCGGCGTCGGCATGCGCCCGGCGCCCTGCCAGTCGCCGTAAGGCCAGTTCGCCGCGTCGCCCCAAACGCTCGACAGCGCCGGAAAGGCAGGAAACGGCCGCGCGTCCCAGTTCCACACGCAGCAGAACGTCCACTGGATCATCGCGACGCTGCTGGCGCTGGCGTTGTTGGCCTGCCAATAAGCGTAGATCGCGTCGAGCGCCATTTCCGAGATCGTATCGTCGCGCACCGGCGCCAGCGCATCGCCCGCGGCGTTTGTCCAGATCGACCAATAGGGCGTCCCGCTTTCCGTCGAGGACGGCGAATAGAACAGGTTCGGCTGATTGCTCCCCTTGTCGACGCTGGGAACGCCATATTCGAGAAAGACGATGGGCTTCGACTGCGCGACCCACTCCGTCGCCGGCCCCTGCGCGACCCAGCCGCTCCCCGCGTCATAGACCGCATAATGCGGACTGTTCCACCACCAGCGTAGTTGTTTGTTCGCCAGAATCTGCTGGCCCGCATAGTAAGGTTGACGCGCCTGCGCGGCGCGATCGCCCTCCGGCCGCGAGACGATCAGGCCGGAGCCGTTGGGATCGTCGCCGGCGCCGAGATTGTTGGAATCGCCGTAGTACCAGTCAAACTTCTCGCCGCCCTCGATGTTGGCCTGCAGATAGGCGCTCGAATACAACATCGGCGCGCCGCTCAGGCCGAAGCCGCGCATTGCGGGCGTCGGCGTCGGCCAGGATGTAGGCGGCGCCGCCTGCCAGTTGGTGGCGTCGAGCCCTCCCGTTCCCGTCGTCCAATCGGACAGCGGCAGATAGTTGTCGAACGCCACGAGGTCGATGGCGCTCGACGCATAGAGCTGGTCGAGATGCGGCCACTGCCCGTTGGCGCCCGCATGTTGCACGCCCATCCAGACCGACCAGTCGGCGGAATAGGCGATCAGGTTCTTCAGCGTCGTCGTGTTCTTCGTCAGTCCCGCGCCGTCGAACACGCCGCGCACATCTGCGGCAAGCTGCGCCAGACCGGCGACAAAAGGATATTCCCAGACCGCATGACCGTTCGCATCGGTCGTTCCGGCCTTGGTCCAACCAGGCCCGCGGATCGTCTCAAGCCCGCGCAGCTCCGAGCCGATGGCGAACAGATCGACCCCACCCGCGACCACACAGAGGTTGGCGTAGTGCAGGATCATGCGGCGGTAGGTCCAGTCGGTCGGCGAACCGGAATAGCCGACCGTCAGATTGACGGCGTCGCGGGTGAACTGTCCCGGCGCGGCGCCTCCGAGAAAGGCGGCGACGGCGCTCGACGCCGCCGCGGTCAGGTCCGGCGAATAGGAGATCTCGCCGCGCCACGGCAGCCCCGGCGCGGTCATCAACAGGAACGGATAGAACACGACCCGGAAACCGCGCGCCTTCAGGTCGCGGATGCAGCGCACGATCGAGGAATCGCTCGGCGTCCCGCCATACACAAAGGTCCCGTCGCTCGCCGTCGCCATCGGTATGAGCCCGGCGCTCGCCTGCGTGAGTCCGGAGCAGCGCCAGACATCGGTCCCGCCGCCGCTCTGCTGAAAAGTCCCTCCGATATAGGTCGTAGTCGGATAAACATGGGCGGCGCCCGCCGTCGTTCCGTCGCAGAACCAGGCGCAAACCAGCGACACAGTCGCGCATTCCGGGTGCTGCGCTTGCAACTGGTTGATGCTGACGGAATAGTCCGTTGTCGGCGACTCGCCACTGTACGTGTTGATCGCCGTAAGCGCCGGCGCGGCTACGCGCCGGCCGAGAAAAGCGATGGTGTCATAGCTGAACTCGCCCGTCGCGGGCAGCAGGTGGACGCCGGTAAGGGTAGGCAATGGCGCGCCTCGCGGGAGCGACGAAGGTCGCGGAAGGCGATCCGCCGCATGACTGCGGCGGTCGAATGCGGGAGATGAGGAAGATTTCGGCCCAGCTCCTCTTTCGGCGCTAAGGCTCCAATATACCCAATATCTTCGGAAACGGCGTAATGGTCAAGCGAATTTCTGTTTTTTCGGAACTCGGCGGCGTTCTTTCGAAAGACCGCTATGCAAGCCAAACCCTTGCGAGGGCTGGTCGGGGCAGCAGGATTCGAACCTGCGACCTGAAGTTCCCAAAACTTCCGCGCTACCAGACTGCGCTATACCCCGCTTTGGCCCGTGTGGCTAACATGCGCGTGGGCCGCGAACAAGACGCATCAGGCCCCGATCAGACGCGCGCGTTCGCCGTCGAGCCGCTCCGTCGCCTCGCCGATGTCGAAACGCGCGCCAACGCGCGCAAGGCCCGCTTTGCGCAGCGCCTCGCGCCGCGACGGGTCGGCGGCGAGGCGCTTGAGCGCCTCGGCGAACGCCTGCGCGTCTTCCGGCGCGACAATCTCGGCCGCGCCCTCGGCGATCTCGGCAAGGCCGCCGCGGCCCGACGTGATAAGCGCGCAGCCGCTGGCCAGCGCCTCGATGGCCGTGCGGCCGAACGGCTCGCGCCAGACCGACGGAACCGCGGCGATTTCCGCGCGCGCAAACAGCGCCAGCGCCTGCGCGTGCGAGACTTGTCCCCGGCATTCGAGACGCTCGCCGAGCCTTTCCCGCCACGGCGAGAGAAGCCCGCTGGGATCGGCGCCGGCGACGATCAGCCGCCAGCCCGGCATATGCGGCGCCGCCAGGGCGAACGCCTGCGCCAACTCCGCAACGCCCTTGTCTGGGATCACGCGGCCGACGAAGGCGACGATCCGCTCCTTGGCCGCGGCCGGCGCCTCAACTTGCACGCCGGGGTAGATGACGGTCACGCGCCGCTTGGGATCGTCAACGCCCTCCAGAAAACGGGCGCGCACCCATTCGCTGATGCACCAGACCGCATCCGCCGCTTCGAGCAGCCGCCTTCGCTTGACGGCGGTGCGCGATGCCGCCATCTCTTGCGGGTCGTTCAGCAGATAGAGCGCAAGTTTGACGCCCGGCAGCCGTCGGCGCAGCGGCCCAATCATATACGGGCGGTTCTGGATTTCCAGCGCCGCACACCCCTGCGCCCGCGCCGCGTCGGCGACCGCGATCATATAGGCCGTGCGCGCCCGCCGCCACCAGCGCCGCCATCCCTCGAACTTAAGGTAACGCACGTCAGGGTATTCGCAGGTCGCCGCGCCCATGATTACGATCCGGTCGCGGAACCTACTGTGATTGGCGAAATCGCGCGCGCAGAGCGCCACCGCGCCCGACTTGGTCAGCGTAAAGCTTTCGCGCGACGGCAGCACGACGCCGATACGCCCCGCGCTCACCACAGCCCCGTCGGCCAGCGATAAGCGTGCGAAAGCGTCCGCCTGAACGTCACTTCCTCGATGAACCCAGCGACAAGCCTTTCGTTGAAAGCCTCATGCGCCTTGCGCCATCCCGCTTCCGCGACGCGCCGCCGCGTCGCATCGTCACGCTTGAGCCGCAGCGCCGCCTCGACCATCGCCTCCGGCGTCGCGGCGAAAACCATCTCGCGTTCCGGCTCGAACAGCTCCATCAACCGATTGACCTCGAAAGACAGGACGCTGAGCCCGCAGCCGAGCAACTGGCTCACCCGGTCGGAACTGTAAAGATAGAGCTCCTCCTCCGGCGCCTGCATGCTCGCCGTCTCCGCGCGATCCGAATTGAGATTGAGCCCGATGCGCGCCTGCGCCAAGCCCTCGAAATACGCCGCCCCGTAAAGCCCCGGCGCCCCGTCGAAGCCGTGAAAGCCGCAGGCGAGCCCCGCCGCTTTCATCAACCGAGGCGTCGCGCGCCGCGAATCGTCCACGCGGTCGCCGCTGGCGTTGGCGGCGAAGAACACATCGCAGGCAAGATCGTCGCGCTCGAAATTGCGCAACTCCTCCACTGACGGATCGACAGGATTGGGAATGAACGCCGAGACATTGCTAGCAGTCGAGAACCGCCCCAGCGCCGCCCCCGCCGTCGTCACAAAGGTCGCATCGACGACGCGCGCCCGGTCGGTGAGCAACTCGGCGTTTACCTCGCGAAACAGCGGATCGACGCAGACCTGCGCGATGCGCGCGGGCCTCGCCTCGGCAAGCGTCTGCGTCGCGATCAGGCTCGAATGCATGAGCACGATCAGATGCGGCGCGTAATTTCGCAAGGCCTCGCGAAACTTCTGCTGCGCCGCCCCGCGCCCCGCACGCGAGGAGCGGAACAGCGACGCCGCCCGCGCGACGTCGCGGTCGCTGAAGAACAGCACCGAGTGCCCGTTGCGTGAAAACCCGTTGGCGAGCTTGCGGTCGACGCTGTAGAAGCGCCGCCCCGGCTCGCGCTCGCCCGCATGGCCTATGACCAGAATCCG
>Ga0182030_10015303_pt1 | contig 15046 bp, 7 predicted proteins | sample 812S3MmetaG_FD_121299 | JGI IMG/M metagenome (GOLD analysis project Ga0182030, IMG submission 121299) | Permafrost microbial communities from Stordalen Mire, Sweden - 812S3M metaG (Illumina Assembly) | ecosystem: Environmental > Terrestrial > Soil > Wetlands > Permafrost | place: Sweden... | reverse complement strand
GCAGCGGATAGACGCCGGCAACGAAGTCGCCGGCTTGCGGCCGCTGGCTGTCGCCGCCACGCAGGTGCTTTTCGATCGTCTCGTCCGAGACGGGAGTAAACGCCTGATGCGGGCATTCCCCACACTTGACCTTTGGCTTGCCGCACAGTCCCTTCGCCCATTCATTGGCGCATGCCGGCGAGTAGCCTGACCGTTCCGTCTTTCGATTCTCCCAGCGCAGCGGGAACACATCAGCTCGGCCAGCGAAAAGGCGCCGAAACAACCCTACCTTCTCTGCTGCGGGAGAACGGGCGGTCACATTTGGCTCGTTCGCGATCAACGACGGCGGATGATTCGTGCGGATGCACGACGCCGTCTGCCGCTCAAGCTCGCCAAGCGACACCTCAAGTTCGGCGCGCTCCGCTTCCAACGCCGCGAGCCGGGCCCGAATACGAACCGCCTGTTCTTCGTTCTCCCGATTTTCCATCAGCGTCGCGAACCTGCAAAGGCATCCAAACGCACCCGAGGCACCCTAATCCACATGACTGCAAGTGTGAGTTAACGGCTCACCAGTCGAGCGCACGACTGTTTGTTCCGTCGGCAAGCTGACCGAACCGAACGCCAGTTTGGGGCACTGCCTGAGCCGGGAAGTGCACGTGTCATAGAAAACGGTCTGCGCCACCCGATGCCTCGATCGTCGCGCCGGTGACGAAGCCGTTCCGGTCCGAGCTGAGAAACGCAGCGATCGCCGCGATTTCCTCAGGCGCGCCGGCGCGGCCCACGGGGGTAAGCTCCGCGGCGATGCGGGAAAGCACCTCGGCGTCCGAAAGAGAGCTGAACTCGGGGCGGGCGCGTCGAACGGCAGGGGTCATGTTGTTTGCCCAATTGTCCGTGGCGACCGCCCCAATCCCGATCGCATTCACCAGGATGCCATCCTTCGCGACCTCGAGCGCGAGCGACTTGGTCAAGTTGTCGATGGCGGCACTCAGCACGTGCGACACGAGCAGCTTGGGGTTGGGGTAGAGACCCCCGATCGACGACATATTGACGATCCGACCCCAACCGCCTTTCTGCATGTGGGGAATGACCGCCTTGCAAAATCTCCGCATGGCGGTGAGCTTCACGGCGGTCATCTCGTCCCAATCCTCCTCGGTCGAACTCATGAGGCCGCCCGCGTGGGCGCGCCCGGCATTGTTCACGAGGATGTCCACCGAGCCGAAGGTCGAGATCGCGTGGTCGACGACCTGCCCAGCGGCTCCCGGTGCCGCGACATCGATCGCGATCGAGCCGACTTTTGCTCCCGGCTGCTGCAGGAGTGCGGTTTTCGCGCGATGAAGCCGGGCAGCATCACGGGCAGCGATTATCACCGACGCGCCGTTCGCCAGAAGCTCTTGAGCGACCGCAAAGCCAATGCCTGCGCTGGCGCCCGTCACGACGGCGACCCGCCCCGATATTCCAAGATCCATGTTGTTCTCCTACAGGGGTCCATCACGAGGGTTTTCTTGCTGGCTTTGCGATCAATCTCGTGGAGGCGGCTTGCGGCTCACCCGGGTAAGAGGGGCAGAAAGCCGAGGGATGAACAGAAAGCAATAGGGTAATGACGGGTGGGTCCCTGTAATTCCCACCGTAATTCCGACATGGACACCATTTGTGCATTTGACATTTGCATCAAAACTCATCAATGGAATCAATGTTCTCGCCGCCTTGCGAATGGCTTGGTTTTTGCCCAACCTAGCCGTCGTTTCTCCAGTTTGGTTCCGCTGCCCATCTGGTGTAAACTGCGTGATCTGGCTGTGCGGCAGAGAACGGGAAAGGCTCTAGGGTGGCAACCAACACCGCTTTGCGGAGAGATGGGCAAAAGCTAACTGCCTTTTTGGATAGCAACGTCGTCGTCTCGTACGTTAGAGGGGAGGGGGCGGCTGCGCACATTTTTGACCCAGAAGTGCGTTCTCGCGTTCTTTACGCGGTAAACCCTGTCGTTCTGCAAGAAGCAATACTTGCAGGAGATGAGCGGATGCGCCCCGCGCTCATGGAACTAATTGACAACAAGACGATTAACATTCTCGACATAGACCCGAATAAAGCTGAAGGCGTGTTGCAACGCACGCGAGAATTGCACAATCGTATTGCCCATTCAAATGACCTCCTCATATTCTCTAACGCATCTGCTTGTGATTACCTTGTCACTGACGATACATCTCTAACGGCGTTTGCTCCCGACGATGCGCCTATCGTGCTCAATGCTGAGCAATTTCTGGCGCGGGTATTGTCTCAGCCGTGAAGCTCTATCTCGATACGGGACTCTTCATTGACTACCTCGTTTCACGGGGCCATAGCGGTACGGGCCTGCGCAGCGCGGCCCGACGTGGTAGAGCGTTGGCTGCCATTTGTTCAGATGCCGAGCTTCTGTTGCAGCGTGTCGCTACAAGCACCAAACATCAATCTGCTACGTCCGTTCTAAGCTACTACGAAGTCGAGGAAGCGCTTTACAAACAGCTCGCCACAGACGCAAAAGGAGTGGCTCAAGCGGCGGCCCTCGTGTTGCCGGTGGCACGCCCGATTGTCATTCAAATGCAAATGGTTATTCGCCTTTTCAGAATTGATGTTGTCGACCTAACCGCATCGACCGTGCAAGCCCAGCTTCTGCAACAAGAGATGTATTTGCGCAGTATTAGAGCCGCCGATTCACTGCACGTCATGACAGCAATTTCGGTTGGAGCGGATATTCTGGTCTCAGGTGATGATGCCATCTTGCAACTCGACGGGGTTCTAAAGAATATATCAGGAAACACCTTGCGTTGCCTCGATAGCGACGGCGCGCTCAGGCTCATCTAAACCGCGCGCCCTTTTCCGCCGAAGTCGCATAAGCTCCACTACGTCAATCGACGACCCCTCAAATACCCTTATTTTTAAGGGGGGATGCCGTATTGCAAAAGTCGACTTGTGCAACGCGCTTGCAGAGCGACTATCGGAATTACGGCGACAGCCACGTTTCCCCCCTTATTCGAGCGACCAAGCAGGTTGCGCTAGCGCGAACAAGCGGGGAAAAAGTAGCGAACCGAGAGACATGTGCGATAAACGCAAGAGACGACGCAATCTCGGAATAGGCCCCCATGCAGGACAATCTGATCGACGCCGCCAAGGAAGTGCGCATCCGCCAGGATCTCACGCTGACGGCGCTCGGCAAACGCCCTGCCGACCGAGCGTTGCGCGTCGGGCGCTTTTTTGATGTCCACACGCGCTCCTGGCGCGAGGATTGGGAGATCATCGTCAAGGGCCGCCGGATCGCCTGGGTCGGCCCGGCGGGTGTCTATGGGGGCGAGGTCGGCGAACGCTTCCATGAGCCCCACCTCGCCGCGGTTCCCGGCTTCGGCGAAGTGCACAAGCATATCGAGAGTTCGCATCTGACGCCGGAATGGGAAGCCGCCTTGGTGCTGCCGCGCGGCAACACCTGGACATGTGAAGCGAGCCACGAATTCTCCAACGTCAACGGCCCGCGCAATCTCGAATTCTGGCTCGAAGCGCGCAAACGCGGGTCGCCGCTAAAAATATTCCCGCTGCCGGGCTCGGCCGTCCCGCCCACCGCCTACGAATGGGGCGGAGGCTATTTCGGCTATGACGAGCAGAAGCAGTTCATGGCCGAAAGCTTGATGGTGGCGGGCCTCGACGAGGTCATGGACTGGCCGGCGGTGTGGAACCCCGAAAACCCGTCCTACAAGCGATTGTGGGGCATGATCGAGGCGACGTTCGCGGCGCGCGGCGTCGTCGAGGGACACGCCTCGGGGTTGCGCGATCTCGCCTCGATCAACGCTTTCGCTGCGGCAGGACTTGCCTCCGATCACGAGGTGCAGACCCCGGAAGAGACGTGGGACAAGCTGACGCGCGGCCTGTTCATCGAGCTTCGCATCTACGCCATGCCCGAGATCATCAAGTTCCTCCTCGACAAGGGACTTTCCGATTGGTCGCAGATCGCCTTCACCACCGACGATCGCAGCGCCACCCACACGCTCGAACTCGGCGCGACCGACTACAATATTCGCCTCGCGATCGAAAGCGGCCTTGCGCCCGAGATCGCGATCCAATGCGCAACCCTCAATCCGGCGCGCCACATGCGGCTCACCCCCTTCGTCGGCAGCCTGGCGCCCGGCCGCTATGCCGACGTCGTGCTGCTATCCGATCTACCCTCGCTGAAAATCGAGAAGGTCTGGGCCGACGGCGCGCAGGTTTCCGAAGGCAAGCGCTACACGGGCGGCGTCCCGCAGATCACGTGGCCCGGCTGGGCGACCGATACGATCAATATCCAGCGCGAAGTGACGGCGGCGGATTTCGTGCTGGCGGCGGAGCCCGGTCGCGCGACGATGAACGCTGCCGTCATCCGGCCTTTCCACTGGCACCCGGATTTCTACACGATCGAATTGCCCGTACGCGATAGCGAGACGCAGCGCGATCCGGCCCAAAACATCACCAAATTCGCGATCGTCGACCGCTTTTCGGGCGAGGGGCGGATTGCCAAGATGTTCTGGCGCGGATGCGGGCCACGCACCCCGGAGACGGCACTCGCCTGCTCCGTCGCGCACGACAAGCACAATATCTGGGTGACTGGCTCCTCGGACGCGGCGATGGCGAAGGCCGTCAACGCTTTGATTGCGATCAAGGGCGGCTGGGCGCTGGTGCGGGAGGGGGAACTCGCCGCGACCGTGCGCTTCGAGATCGGCGGCCTGATGTCGTGTCGGCCAGCCGAAGAGCTCGATGCCGACATGCAGCGCCTCTACGCCGAAGGCCGCAAGGTCGATTGGATGTACGAGCCGACCTTCCGGCCGCGCTGGTATCCGGGATTTCCGGAAAGACTGATGTTTGCGACGCTGACCTGCGCGCCCTGGACCTGGGTGCTCGTGGCCCCGTGCGAGCAGGCGCCAAACGGCTTCGTCAACGTCCAGACAGGCGCGACCCACCCCGTCGTTTGGTGAATGGCCTGCGCCTTGCACTCGCCGAGAGCCGCCGACGCTTGCCTGGGACCCGCAGATGAACGATGCCGCCACGCCGATCGCCAGCGCCACGTCGCACCCGAGCGGATTTCTCGATCGGACCTTCCATCTGAGCGAGCGCGAGACGTCGGCGACACAGGAAATCATCGCCGGTGCCACGACGTTTGCCGCCATGGCCTATATTCTGGCCGTCAATCCTTCCATCATGTCGAACGCCGGCATGGACCGTGGCGACCTTGTCATCGCCACGGCGCTGGCTGCTCTGTTCGGCTCGGCGATGATGGGTCTTTGGGCCAATCTGCCGCTGGCGGTAGCGCCGGCGATGGGCTCGAACGTCATCTTCACCTACGTGATCGTCAAGCAGATGGGCGTCCCCTGGCAAGGCGCGCTGGCCATGGTGGCCTTCACGGGGGTCGTCTTTCTCATTCTGTCGCTGTCGAAGCTGCGCGAGAAAGTGGCCAAGGAGGTGCCCGAGGCGCTGAAAATCGGCATCCAGGCCGCCGTCGGCGCGCTGATCCTGTTTATCGGCCTGCGCGGGGCGGGCTTCATCGTGGCCAATCCATCGACCTATGTGGCGATGGGTTCGCTCAAGAACCCCGCCGTACTGCTCACCATGCTCGGCATCCTGCTGACGCCGCTGCTCGTGGTGCGCAAGGTCCCGGGCGCCCTCATCATAGCCGTGGCGGCGATTACGCTCGTGGGACTGTTCGTGCCGGGCGCCAACGGCAAGATGGTGACCGCGCTGCCTGCATCGCTGGTCGCGTGGCCGCGTTGGCCTTCGGGCACCTTCGGCCAGCTCGACTTCAAATGGCTATTCTCGCATTTCCTCATCGCGCTGCCGCTGTTGTTCTATTTCATCTGCGCCGAATTCTTCTCGACGCTCGGCACGCTGATCGGCGTCACGGGCGCCGCCAATCTACGCCAGGCCGACGGTTCCATCCCTAACGCAACCGCTGCCTTCGCGACGGACGCCACGGCGAGCATCGTCGGTCCGATCCTGGGAACCTCGGTCGTCACCGCCTATATCGAATCGATCGCGGGCGTTCAGGCGGGTGGACGCACCGGCCTGACCGCGCTCACCGCTGCGGCGCTTTTCGCTCTGGCCCTGTTCTTCTGGCCGATTTTCGTGATCGTGCCGCCGCAGGCGACGGCGCCGGCTCTCGTGATCGTCGGCGTGCTCATGATGCAGGGCCTCCAACGCATCGACATGAGCGATCTGTCGAATGCCATTCCGATCGCTCTCACGTTGCTCGTGACCGTGCTGACCAACAACCTCATCAACGGCATGGCGCTTGGCACGTTGAGTTTGATCCTCATATTTTTGGCGACGGGGCGTGGCCGCGAAATTACCGGCGTCGTCTGGGCCTCGGGATCGTATTCTTGGCCTTCTTCTATGTGACGACGATGCTGATGTGACAGGGACGGGACTTTCGCGAGCCTCGTCCACGCTAATTGGTGCTCCGCGCTCCGAAACGCCGCGGCGGCCGTCGCTTGCCGCCGAGGACCCTCTTGGCCTCTTAGATTAGGCGATGCCCTGAAATAAACGACTCGCTATCTCAGCCGTCATTGCACGGAAAAGCTTTCCCTCCGGGCGGACCAGGATGCGGGGAGCGCCGCAGCCTGTCCGCGACGCTGAGACGGCCGGCATGTCGTGGTGAAACGCCGGGCAAAGTATCGATCCCTCAACTCCTATTAATGTTCTGACTGTCGATGTGGCAGTTTGGCGTCGACCGAATATTTGCGACGTCCGACGAACAGACAGATCGCAGTGCAACGTTGTGGGGGCGTGGCGATGCGTACGGGGGTTCCGAAGGCCGTTCTGTTCGGCATTCTTCTCGACCTTGCCGTTGCCTCGGCGGGGAGGGCGCAGTCGGTCGACATACCCTTGCAGTTGGCGAATGCCGGGGATGGCGTGATCTTGGTGATCAACGTCGGCATCGGTGAGCAGAAACCCCAACCATATCTGTTCGACACGGGGTCGGGCGTGTTCAACGTCGACTATACCGCCGCCGCCTTTGGCAATATCCCCTCCAACATGTCGTCGAGTGGTCTGCCGACCGGCCTCCTCTATAAATACGGCGATTCGAACGCGAACAACGATTACTACGTCAATATCGTCGGTGTCCCGTCTCTGACGTTCTATCAGAGCGCGACTTCTCCCTCCGGCGAGACCATCAATGCCGTCACGTCCAGCGGGGCCTCGTCGAATTTTCTCATCGGCGCGGTCTATTCGCACATCGACAGCAACGGCAATAACGTCAATCTCTCGCAGCCACTGCAAGCATCGTCTAGTTTCTCCGGCTACTACGGCATATTCGGAGCCGACACTCTCGCGGCGTCACTCTCAGGCAACGCAACGCGTACGCAAAATACGGAGCCCGGAGTTACCCCCAACACCAGCACGGTCGTCGTCGGCGGCGTGCTCGGACAGGCGGTCATTCCCGCAACCACCGCAGGCTACGTCGTCGCCGCGAATGGGCAGACTCTCACCGCGCTGGAAGCCAGCAGCGGTTCGTCCATCGCCGGCGCGTCGACCAACGGGCCGCAGGTGGGCCAAAATGTAACCACCTGCAGCCCTTGCGTCATGCTGGGCTTGACTCCGGCGCTATTGGCGCAATTCACTTCGACCAACACGCTGGCCGCGACGACGACAAACGGCAATAGCTTCCCGAATTCGGGCGCGCCGAGCCTCGATCACTTCGCCATTTCGATGACGGTTACGTTGAGCGACGGGGTTCACGCGCCCTACACCATCACGCAGCCGACGCTGCTGGATACTGGTACCGCGGACAACAACATATACAGTGCGACGGCTGACCCGCGAGCTTATACGACATACACATCCGAAGCGATCGATAATAACAATCCCGAGGATAGCTACTACTACTATTTCGTACATTCAGGCGTCACGTTGAGCGCATCGAGCCCATCGAGCCCATCGTCGGGAGCGTCGTCGACCAGCTACACCGTCTATCATACCGGGCCTTATTCCGTCGATACCGGCGTCGTTGAGGCAGAGACCCTCCAGCAGACCATTCTGGGGGTGAGTTTTTTCCTGCAGAACTCCGTCCTGTTCAATCTGGCCGGTGAGGCGATCGGCTACACGCCGAATTTCGTTACGGATGCCGACATCACGACGACGACCGCCTCGCCGCTCGTCATCGATGGCACCACATCGGTGCCTTTGGGACTGGCCGGCGTTATTTCGGGTAACGGCGGCGTCTCCGTCGTCGACGGCGGCTCGGCGACGTTGAGCGGCACCAACACCTATACCGGCGCGACCGTAATCGACGACGGCTATCTGGCGATCGCCGGGCCGGGCAGTATCGCGGCCTCGATCGGCGTCAGCGTCACGACGTCCGGCATGTTCGATATTTCGAGCGCCACGAGTAACGTGACCATCGCCACGCTTTCGGGAGACGCCAGCGGCATGGTGTTTCTCGGCGCCCAGTCGCTGATCCTGGCGAAGGCCTCGACCACGTTCAACGGAATCATCGGCGGCAGCGGCGGGCTGATCCTGCTCGGCGGGACGGAAACGCTCGCCGGCAGCAATACCTACAGCGGGGAGACTCTCGTTCTCGGCGGCACGCTCGTCGTCACCGGCGACATCTCGCCGTCGAGCGGCGTGGCGATCGGCGCCGGCGGCATGCTGCAAATCGGCAACGGCGGTGCGTCAGGCTCCTTCGCCGGCAACGTTCTCGACGACGGCGTCTTCGCGATCGACCGCTCTGACACCTTCACTTTCGCCGGCGTCGTATCCGGGACGGGATCGTTCGTGCAGGCCGGAAGCGGCACCACCGTTTTGCGCGGTGCCAACGCTTATTCCGGCAGCACCATCGTCAGCGCCGGGACGCTGCAGGCGGGGGCGGCAAGCACCTTCTCGCCGGCGAGTGCCTTCGCCATCGTGTCCGGTGCCACCCTCGACCTGCACGGGTTCAGCCAAACCATCGGATCGCTCGCGGGCGCGGGCAACGTCAATCTCGGCTCCGCGACGCTGACCACGGGCAACGACAATACCAGCACGACCTTTTCCGGGGTCATCGCAGGGCAGGGGGGATTGACGAAGATCGGCACGGGCACGTTCGTCCTGGCCGGCAGCGATACCTATTCCGGCGGAACGACGCTCACGGGCGGCACGCTGGGGATCGCCAATTCGCAGGCGCTGGGCAGCGGCGCCTTGACGATGGCGGCCGGCACGACCCTGCAATTTGCGGCAAGTGGCCTCACGATCGCCAACGCCATCGCCCTTCCCAGCGCCGCCCCGACCATCGACACGGGCGGCAATTCGGTAATGCTCTCGGGCGTGATCTCCGGGTCCGGTGGCCTGACCAAGATCGGCACAGGCCTGCTCGATCTCGCCGGCAAGAACACCTACTCCGGCGGAACGACGCTCACGGGCGGCACGCTGGGGATCGGCAATTCGCAGGCGCTGGGCAGCGGCGCCTTGACGATGGCGGCCGGCACGACCCTGCAATTTGCGGCGAGCGGCCTGACCGTCGCCAACGCCATCGTCTCTTCCGGCGCCGCCCCGACCATCGACACCGGCGCCAATTCGGTAACGCTCTCGGGCGTCATCTCCGGGCCCGGGGGCCTGACCAAGATCGGCGCGGGCCTGCTCGATCTCGCCGGCGCGAACACCTATACAGGCGCGACCATTGTCACGGGCGGCACGCTCCGCATCGCCGGCGATATCTCGTCCTCGAGCGGCGTGACGGTCGCAACCAGCGCCACGCTGCAACTCGGCAACGGCGGCGCGGCCGGCTCCTTCGCCGGCAATGTGGTCGACAACGGTGTCTTCGCGATCGACCGCTCCGACACGTTCACTTTCGCCGGCGCGATATCGGGGACGGGATCGTTCGTGCAGGCCGGGAGCGGCACCATCATTTTGGCCGGCGCCAACGCCTATTCCGGCAGCACCACGATCAGCGCCGGGATGCTGCAGGCGGGAGCGACAAGCACCTTCTCGCCGGCGAGTGCCGTCACCATCGCATCCGGCGCCATCCTCGACCTGCGCGGGTTCAGCCAGACCGTCGGATCGCTTGCGGGCGCTGGTCAAGTCGCACTCGGCTCGGCGTCGCTGACAACGGGCAACGACAATACCAGCACGACCTTTTCGGGGGTTATCGCGGGGCAGGGGGGATTGACGAAGATCGGCACGGGCACGTTCGTTCTGGCGGGCAGCGACACCTATTCCGGCGGTACGACGCTCAGCGGCGGCGCGCTCGGGATCGCCAATTCGCAGGCGTTAGGTACAGGCGCCCTGACGATGGCGGCGGGCACGAGCCTGCAATTTGCGGCGAGCGGCCTCGATATCGCCAACCGCATCGTTTTCCCCAATGCCGACCCAACCATCGACACCGGCGCCAATTCCGTAACGATATCTGGCCCGATCTCCGGGCCGGGCAGCCTGACGAAGATTGGCACGGGCGTGCTCGATCTCACTGGCACGAACACCTATACCGGCGCAACGATCGTCGCGACGGGAACACTCGTCGTCGACGGCTCGATTGCCGCTTCGTCTAGCCTGACGGTGGATCCGGGCGCGACATTGGCCGGTACAGGAACGCTCCCGGGTCTCACCGTCTTGGCGGGGGCGAGCGTCGCGCCAGGCGCCACCGTTCCATTCAGCACGCTCGCAACAGCCGGGCCGGTCAGTTTCCTGGCGGGCTCGACCTATATCGTGGACGTCGACGCGACGGGACGCAGCGATCGCATCGTCACGACGGGAACGGCGACGCTGTCGAGCGCGGCCGCCGTGACCATCGTGGGAGCGCCCGTCGCTTATTCGGCCAGGACGACCTATACGATCCTCACGGCGCAAGGCGGCGTCGGCGGGACATTCGGGACGGTGACGGCGACGTCGAACCTCGCCTTTCTCCAGCCGCAGCTGAGCTACGACGCGCAGGATGTCTATCTGGACTTCGTGCAGAAGGCCTCTCCCGTCGCTTTTTCCTCGGTCGCCGTGACGGCGAACCAGGTGGCGGTAGCCAATGCCGTCCAGTCGCTCGATCCGGCGAGCGCGCTCTATTCGTTCGCGGCCGGCCAGACGGCGGCTGGCGCCCGGCAGTCCTTCGGGAGCTTTGCGGGTGATATCCACGCGAGCGCGGTCTCCGCCGTCTTCGACGACACGCGTCTGCCGCGTGAGGCGGTCCTCGACCGTCTGACCAGCGCCATCGGCGAGCCGGGGGCAATCCACGGCACGGACCTTCCCTCTTTCGCCCTTACCACCTGGGGGCAGGGCTTCGGCTCGTTCGGTCGCACGGGCGGCAACGGCAATGCGGCGACGCTCGACCGCTCGCTCGGCGGCTTCATCCTCGGTGCCGACACGCTGCTCGGAGATCGCTATCGGGTGGGTGTCACCGGCGGCTATACGCAATCGTTCCTCAGTGCGACGGCCGAGAGCGGCCATATCGATACGACCTACATCGGCCTTTACGGCGGCACGAGTTTCCAGGCGCTGCAGCTGCGAGCCGGTGCGACCTATGGCTACAATCGCTACAACGTCGACCGTGGCATCGCTTTCCCCGGTTTCGTCGACGCCGCGGGTGGCGGCTATGGCGGCGACACGTTCCAGGCCTTCACCGAGGCCGGCTGGCGCATTCCCCTCACCAAGGCGAATTTCGTCGAGCCTTTCGTCGGCGTGCTGGCGATGCACATCGATACGAACGCTTTTCATGAGTTCGGCGGCGCGGCGGCGCTGAACGGCAGCAGCGGCAGCTATGACGACGCCGCCTCGACGCTCGGCGTGCGCGCCGAGGCGGGCCTGCCCGGCGACCTCCCCCTTCTGGTGCGCGGCATGCTGGGCTGGCGGCACGTCTTCGGCAACGTGACGCCGCGCTCGGACCTGGCTTTCGAAAGCGCCCCGCAGATTCCCTTCGTCATCTCCGGCGTCCCGATCGCGCGGGACGCGGCGGTGGTGGAGGCCGGCTTCGACTGGAAGTTAGGTGCCCACGCGACCGCGGGGCTCATCTATTCGGGTGCGCTCGGCGGGCGCGATCAGGACAATGCCATCAAGGGCAAGATCGAGGTCGACTTCTGAGTGTTTCGATGTGATCGATTGAAATCCTCGCTATCGATCACAATCGAGCCCTATAATGATCGATAGAGAGGTCTCCTATCGATCATGCGGTGGAACTAGGCGGGCGAAGATCTGCCAAGCGCTCTCAGAATTCCTCCCAACTTTGAGCGGCTTGGGCGGGAGCTGCCGTGCGGACGGCGGCCGCTGCGCCACGCCTCGCCACAGTCTTCGACTCGGGACGCGGGGCGGCAGGTTTGGCGGTCTTGCGGGTGGCGGGCGCAGCCTTCGCTCCCTCGCCGATCTGGAAGCGGCCGACGGAGCGGTCGAGTTCTGCTGTTTCCTGCGACAGAGAATGGGCCGCGGCGGACGTCTGCTCGACCATGGCGGCGTTCTGTTGCGTTACCTGATCCATCTGACCGACGGCAGTGTTGACCTGCTGCAGCCCGGTCGCCTGTTCCTGCGCGCTGGCCGCGATCGTGGCGACGATGTCGTTGATTTCGGTGACCTGGGCGACGATCCGCTCGAGCGCTGAGCCGGTCTCGACCACGAGGCCTACGCCCTTCTCCACTTGCTCGCTCGACGTCGAAATCAATCCCTTGATCTCCTTGGCCGCCTCGGCCGAGCGTTGCGCAAGCGCCCGTACTTCGGAGGCGACGACGGCAAAGCCGCGGCCTGCATCGCCCGCCCGCGCCGCCTCGACTCCGGCGTTCAAGGCGAGAAGGTTGGTCTGAAAGGCGATTTCATCGATCACACCGATGATCTGGCTGATCTGTTTCGACGATTTCTCGATCCCGGTCATCGCCTCGACGGCATTGCGAACCACGACCCCGCTCTGCGCGGCGGCAACCTTGGCCGCTCCGACAACCTCGCGGGCATGTTTGGCGCCCTCGGCCGTCTTCTTGACCGTCACGGTAACCTCGTCGAGCGAGGCTGCCGTCTCTTCCAGACTCGCCGCCTGTTGCTCGGTGCGGCGCGACAGGTCGTCGGCGGCGGCAGCAATCTCAGCCGTGCCCGAACCGATGGCTTGCGCGTTGGCGTTGATGGCGCGCATCGCCTGATGCAGTTTTTCCATGGACGCGTTGTAGTCGCCGCGCAGCTTTTCGAACGTGGGATCGAGCACGCTCGTGATCCTGTATTCGAGGTTGTTGTCGGCCAGTTGTGCGAGGCCGCTGCCGATCGCGGCAACGGCGCGCACGCGCTCGGTGACGTCGGTGGCGAATTTGACGATCTTCACCACCTTGCCTTTTTCGTCCAGGATCGGATTGTAGGCACCTTGGATCGTGACGTTCCGGCCGCCCTTGCCCACGCGCTGGAATTCGCCTGCCTGGAACTCGCCTTTTCTGAGGCGCTCCCAGAACTCGACGTAATCCTTGCTGTCGCGATAGGCTGCGTCCGTGAACAGGCTGTGGTGACGGCCGACGATTTCGCTGAGCGTGTACCCCATCGCTTGGAGGAATTTATCGTTGGCGGTGACGATCGTTCCATCCACATTGAATTGGATCGTTGCTTGTGATCGTCCGATGGCATCAATCTGCGCGGCATAGTCCAAGTTCAGCAAACGAGCCTGCGCATTCGCCCATTCCACCACGAAGCCGACGCGTCGGCTGCCCTTCATCAGCGGGGTCACCAAGAGATCGAAGACCCGCTTGCCGATCCAGATCGTGGCGTTGTGCCGCTGCTTCAATTGGGCGAGCATGTTGCGTTGATGCGACGGATTTTTGTGAAAGACGTCAATATTGCTGCCGATCAGGGTGTCGACGCTGAAACGGGGCAGCTCCTTTTTCAGATCAGGCTCGGCTTCGAGCAGAAGCTCGCGAACAGAAGAGTTCATATAGACGATGTTCAGCCGACTATCGGCAATCATTATGTTCGTGCGCAACGCATCTAACGCCAGGATCTTAGAAGTTACGTGGCCGCTGTTGATGATGCGCTCGAGCATGGCTTACCCCAGGTGGGCACGGAACGGGCCCAATCGACAGCACTATGCCGTCGCCCCGATCTTCGAGTAGATCTCATAGCGTACATGTATTAACAGTCTTATACTCGGAGCATCTTTCAACCGAACTGATATAGCTGCCGCCCAAGGGTGCGAGTCCTGGGCGCAGACTGGGGTATCCATTGCCGACAGGCGCGATCATCCTCGCGGCCATTACGTATTTGTACGAGTTGCGGCAGCAGCGTTCACAAAGAAGGCCGAACAAGCTCCACGACCATTTGAAATATTATTTATCGCCGCCCGCGGGCGTGTCTCCCATCGATCACTATGGACTGCCGGCGGCCGGAACTTCGCCACCAATGGCAGGGGCAAGCGCGTCCCGCGCGACCTCCGCGAATGCCCGCTGTCGCGGCTGCGGGTTCTCCGACATACTCGCGCGAGTTGCCGCACGCGGAGCTGCGCCATGGGGGAACTGCGCTTCGAGCAGGGGTACTTGGCCGTCGAGGGACCGGAGGGCGACGTCCGCCGTCCGGCGACGGCAGAGGATATCGCTCGGTTCCGCTCGTGGTCTTTGCAGTACGACACGGCTTTGCGCAGCAAAGAGCCCGCCGGGATCTTGCTCGCCATCGGCCGCGACATGCGCAACTGGCTCGACGCAAAGGACGTGCTCGCCCGGCTCGTGCCGTCCTTCGGACCCATCGATCTCGTTCTTGTCGTATCGCCGCGGCCGAACGAGGCCGAGCGGGCCCTGATCGATGCGCCCTGGGAACTGCTCGCCGATGCCGAGGGGCAGCATCTGGCGGGTGACGACAGGCGCTTCTTTCGCCCGGCGAGGCGCCTCGGCCGGCCCGCCACCCCCCGGCCGCCGGCCCACCGCGACCTCTTCCTCCTGTTCATGGCTGCGGCGCCCGCAGGCGTCTCCGAACTCGACTACGAGGCCGAGGAAGCCCTCATCCTCGGCGCGGTCCAGCATTTGCCGGTGCAATTTGGTGTCGAGGAGAGCGGCTCGCTCGACTTTCTCGCCGACCGCATCGCCCAGGACGAACCGTTCGAGGCCCTGCACATTTCCTGCCACGGTGGCGTCGAGAAGGATCGAGCTTTTCTCGCACTCGAAGACGAGCGCGGCCG
>Ga0182030_10015300_pt1 | contig 15048 bp, 10 predicted proteins | sample 812S3MmetaG_FD_121299 | JGI IMG/M metagenome (GOLD analysis project Ga0182030, IMG submission 121299) | Permafrost microbial communities from Stordalen Mire, Sweden - 812S3M metaG (Illumina Assembly) | ecosystem: Environmental > Terrestrial > Soil > Wetlands > Permafrost | place: Sweden... | reverse complement strand
TCGCCCGATTCGCTCTCGATGATCTATATCCCGTCGGCCGCAGGCGGCCAGGTCCCGCTTTCATCCATCGCAAGGTTCGAGGAGCGGCCTGAGCCCCTTCTCATCAACCACATGGGCCAGTTCCCGGCGAATACGATTTCGTTCAACGTGCCGCGAGGGGGCTCGCTCGGGAGCGCGGTGAATGCGATCCGCAGGGCCGAGCAAGAGATCGGCATGCCCGCGAGCATATTCACGAGCTTTCAGGGCGCTGCGGACGCGTTCGAAAGCTCGCTGTCAAACGAGCTCTTTCTGATCGGGGCCGCGGTCATGACGATGTACATCATTCTGGGGATCCTCTACGAGAGCTTCATCCACCCCATAACGATTCTTTCGACGCTGCCGTCGGCCGGGGTCGGCGCGCTGCTCGCGCTCATGGCGGTCGGTAGCGATCTGGGCGTCATCGGGATCATCGGCATAATCCTCCTGATCGGCATCGTGAAGAAGAACGCGATCATGATGATCGACTTCGCGCTCGACGCCGAGAGGAACGAGGGGCTCCCGCCGCGCGAGGCGATTTACCAGGCATGCCTTCTCAGGTTCCGGCCGATCCTGATGACGACAATGGCCGCGATTCTCGGGGCCGTTCCGCTGATGCTCGGCACCGGAATGGGATCCGAACTCCGGCACCCCCTCGGCGTCACGATTGTGGGCGGCCTCATCGTGAGCCAGGTGCTTACGCTCTTCACGACGCCCGTCATCTACCTTGCCTTCGACAGGATAGCGGTCCGCTTCCGCAAAAAGGGGTCAGCCGCCGCCGGGGCCATGGGGGGGGTCGCGTGAACCTCTCCGAGGTCTTCATCCGCAGGCCCGTCGCGACGACGCTCTTCACGGCCGGCATGGCGCTCGCCGGTGCGACTGCCTACACCAGGCTGGCAGTCTCGCCGTTTCCGCAGGTGGACTCGGCGACGATCTCGGTTGCGGCGACGATGGCGGGGGCGAGCCCGGAAACGATGGCGACCAGTGTCGCGACGCCGCTCGAGCGCCACCTGGGCACGATCGCCGACGTGACGGAGATGACCTCCACGAGCTCGGTTGGAAGCACGGGCATAACGCTCCAGTTCGGGCTCAATCGCGACATCGACGGCGCCGCCCGCGACGTCGAGGCGGCGATAAACGCGGCGCGCGCCGACCTTCCCACTGCCCTGCGGAGCAACCCGACCTATAGGAAGCAGAACCCGGCCGACGCCCCGATCATGATCCTGGCCCTCACTTCGAAGACCCTCACCCCGGGCCAGCTCTACGACGCGGCATCCACGATACTTGCCCAGAAGCTATCGCAGGTGGCGGGCGTCGGCAATGTCGGGGTCTGGGGAAGCTCGCTTCCGGCCGTCCGCGTCGAGCTGAACCCGTCGGCCCTGTTCAAGTACGGGGTGGGCCTCGAGGACGTCCGCGCCGCGCTCGCGGCCGCCAACGCCAACAGCCCCAAGGGCGCGATCGAGAACGCGACCCTCCACTGGCAGATCTACGACAACGACCAGTCGCATATGGCGAAGGACTACCACAACCTCGTGGTCGCCTACCGGAACCGCGCGCCCATCCGCCTCAGCGACGTCGCCGAGGTCACCGACTCCGTCGAGGACATCCGCAACCTTGGCATGTCCAAGGGAAGCCCGGCCGTCGTCATCCCCATCTACAGGCAGCCCCAGGCCAACATCATCGAGACTGTGGATCTCATTCGGGCGATGCTCCCCCGTCTGCGGGCGGAGGTTCCCCCGGCAACCCAGCTCGACATCGCGATTGACCGGAGCACGACCATCCGGGCCTCGCTCCGGGACGTCGAGCGCTCTCTTGCAATCGCAATCATGCTCGTCGTGCTCGTCGTTTACCTTTTCCTGCGCGACGGCCGCGCGACCCTCATCCCGAGCGTGGCCGTGCCCGTCTCGCTAATCGGGACGTTCGGCGCGATGTACCTGCTCGGATACAGCCTGGACAACCTCTCGCTAATGGCGCTCACGATCGCGACCGGGTTCGTCGTCGACGACGCGATCGTCGTCATGGAGAACATCACCCGCCACATGGAATCCGGAGTGCCGAGGTTTGAGGCCGCGATAATCGGCGTCCGGCAGGTCGCGTTCACGGTCCTCTCGATGAGCCTGTCGCTGATCGCCGTGTTCATTCCCATTCTTCTCATGGGCGGACAGGTCGGACGCTCGTTCCGCGAGTTCGCGATAACCCTGTCGGTATCGATCCTAATCTCGATGGTGATTTCGCTGACGACGACGCCGATGATGTGCGCCCGCCTGCTCACCATCCGGCGAAAGGGCGAAATCAGGGGCCGGTTCCACAGATGGACGGAGGCGGCCTATGAGGGCCTCCTCGACCTGTACCGTGACTCGCTTTCATGGGCGCTCGGCCACTCGTTCCTGATGATCATCTCCCTGGCCTGCACGGTCGGGCTCAACATCTGGCTGTTCACGATCATACCAAAGGGATTCTTCCCGGAGGAGGACACGGGCCGGCTGAGCGGCGGCATCCAGGCTGACCAGAGCATCTCGTTCCAGCGGATGTCGCAGAAACTGAGGGCGTACATGGGGATAGTCCAGGATGACCCGGACGTGGACGACGTGGTCGGGTTCACGGGCGGAGGGCGTGGCGCGAACACCGGATTCATGTTCATCTCCACGAAGCCGCTCAGCAGGCGCAAGGCCTCCTCCGAGCAGATCATCGCCCGCCTGCGGCCGAAGCTCGCCCGCGTGCCCGGAGCCCAGCTCTTCATGTTCCCGCAGCAGGAGACGCCGCGAACGGGCGGGCGGCTTAGCAACACGGCCTGGCAGTATACGCTCCAGGCCGACAACCTCCAGGACCTGCGCGTCTGGACGCCAAGGCTAATGGAGGCCCTCAAGAACGAACCCGCCCTGATCGACCTCAACTCAGACCAGCAGGACAAGGGGTTGGAGACTGACCTCATCATCGACCGCGACACGGCCTCCCGCCTCGGGCTGACGGCGGCCCAGATCGACAATACGCTGTACGATGCGTTTGGGCAGCGGCAGGTTTCCACGATCTACGAGTCGCTCAACCAGTACCATGTGGTCATGGTCGTGGCGCAGCGCTACTGGCAGGATCCGTCGGCCCTCAAGGACATCTACGTGAGCTCGACCGGGGGCACGGTGAGCGGAACCCAGTCCACCAACGCCGTGGCCGGCACCTTCGTTGGCTTTTCAGGGTTTCCGATCGGTAACTCGAACACCAGGAGCTCGGTCAGCGCAAATTCGGTTGCCGCGGACACTGCGCGCAATGCGAGCATCAACGCGATCGCCACGACGGGCAACGGGGCGGCGTCGACGGGCGAGGCGGTAAGCACGCTCCAGGAGACGATGGTGCCCCTGTCGGCGTTCACCCACTACGGACTGGGAACAACCCCCCTCGCGGTGAATCACCAGGGCAACTTCGTGGCCGGAACGATATCGTTCAACCTAGTTCCGGGCGCCTCGCTTTCGGACGCGGTCGCGGCGGTGGAGCGGCAGGCGGCCGCGATCCACATGCCTGGAACGATTCACGGGGGTTTTCAGGGCACGGCTAGGACATTCCAGGATACGCTCGGCAACGAGGTGATCCTGATATTGGCGGCAATCGTCGCCATCTACCTGGTCCTCGGGATACTTTACGAAAGCTACGCCCATCCGTTCACGATCCTCTCGACGCTCCCGTCTGCCGGCATCGGCGCCGTCCTCGCTCTCATGCTGTTCCGCCTGGAATTCAGCCTGATCGCGCTGATCGGCGTGTTGCTCCTGATCGGCATCGTCAAGAAGAACGCGATCATGATGATCGATTTTGCGATAGACGCGGAGCGATCGGAGGGGCTGAGCCCCCGCGACGCGATATTCAAGGCATGCCAGCTGCGCTTCAGGCCGATCCTCATGACGACGATGGCCGCGATACTGGGTGCGGTCCCCCTCGCCATAGGCTACGGCGACGGCGCCGAGCTGCGCCAGCCGCTTGGGATTTCGATCGTTGGAGGACTGGTCGTCAGCCAGCTCCTCACCCTTTATACGACTCCCGTCGTCTACCTTTACATCGACCGCGCCCGTCTCTGGATCCACAGGGCATGGGTGAGGCTCGGCATCCTGGCTCCGGACAAGGAGCCGGAGATGGCGCCCATTTGATCTCTAACTCCGAAGTCCCAATGGATTTAACCACCAAACACGCCCCGATGGAGCGCACGGGAAAGGCGCCCCTGGCCTTAGCCGCGGCCTGCCTCGTGCTCGCGGCCGGGTGCGCCGTCGGCCCGGATTACAAGCGGCCCGCCATGGCGCTGCCCGCGGCCTTCAAGGAGGCCGCCGGCTGGAAGCAGGCCACGCCCGGCGACGCATCAAAGAGGGGCCCCTGGTGGGAGGTTTTCAACGATTCGGAGCTCAACAAGCTGGAATCGGAAGTCGATTCCTCAAACCTTTCGATCCTCCAGGCCCTGGCAAACTACGAGGAGGCGAGGCAGATCGCCCGCTCCGACAGGACGGGCTATCTTCCGTCGGTCGGCGTCCTGGGGTCGGCCAACCGCGAGAATGTACCCGGGTCGGCGGGCGTGCCGGGCCGCGGACTGACGTCGTCGCTCTACACCGCCGAGCTGAATGCCTCTTGGGCGCCGGATTTCTGGGGAAAGCTCCAGCGGACGGTGGAGTCCGACATCGCGGCCGCCCAGGCCAGCGCAGCGAACCTGGCGTCCGCCCGGCTCTCCACCGAGGGAGCGCTGGCCCAGGACTACATCGAGCTCAGGGCGTCGGACGACCAGATAAGGCTCCTTGAAAACGCGATCGAAGGCTACAAGCGGACCCTCCTGATCACCCAGAACAAATATGCGGTCGGCGTGGCCGCGCGAAGCGACGTCATCACGGCGCAGACTGAGCTCGACAGCACGCGGGCGCAGCTGATCGGGGTCGGCGTGCAGCGCGCCCAGTATGAGCATGCGATCGCGGTCCTCCTCGGAAAGGCGCCGGCCGATTTTTCCATAACCCGGAGGCCGGAGCTGGGGATCGCGATCCCGGTGATCCCGGCGCAGATGCCGTCGAGCCTCCTCGAGCGCAGGCCCGACATAGCGTCCGCCGAGCGCTCGGCCGCACAGGCGAATGCGAAGGTTGGGATCCAGGTATCGGCATATTATCCGGCCGTCAGCATCTCCGGCGCAGGCGGGTACGAGGGCTCCCCCATCAACCAGCTCATCACGACACCGTTCAGGTTCTGGACGCTCGGGGCTGAGGCTTCCGACACGCTCCTGGACTGGGGCCAGCGGCACGACCTCGTTCTGTCCGCCAAGGCCGCCTATGACGCTGCCGCATTGAACTACCGCCAGACCGTGCTCACGGCCTTCCAGCAGGTGGAGGACAACCTGGCCGAGATTCGGATCCTTAGCGACGAGGCACAAGTGGAGCAGGATGCCGTAACCGAGGCAGCGCTGGCGTCGAAGATTTCACTCAACGAGTACAATGCGGGAACCGTCGACTTCACAACGGTCGTGACCGCACAGGTGACCGAGCTCACCAATCGCGAGACCGCGCTGAGCATCAACGGGGCGCAGCTGACGTCGAGCGTCGCCCTGATCCAGGCCCTCGGGGGCGGCTGGACCTCCGACGACATTCCAAAGCCGGGCAAGGTCGTAGCGCGATAGCGGCCGGGGCCACGCTCAGGCGCCCGAGGCCGCTTCCCGGACAATATCCCTCACGGCCTCCAGTTCCTCGGCATTCACGGTGTGCCCCATCCCGGCGAATATGGATTTCGTGACGCGGGCGCCAAGGGCCCGGAATATCTCCGCGCTCTCCTCCACGCTCCCGAGTGGAATGTGGGAATCCCTGTCGCCGCAGCCGAGGTAGACGGGGGTGCCGTCCATGCCGCCCGCCGGCTTGCGGGCGGCGCCTGGCGGCCCGATGAGCGCCCCGCTCAGCCCCGCCACCCCCCCGTACCGGCGGGCGTTCCTGCGCGCGAATTCGAGCGCAAGGCAGGCGCCCTGCGAGAAGCCGACGAACAGCACCCTCCCCGGTGGGACCTCGTTCCCCGCCGCCTCATCCATCAGCCCGGCCAAAATACCGAGTGCTGAGGTGAGGTACGGTTCATTTTGTTGGAGCGGCACGAGAAACCGCTGCGGATACCACGAGTTGCCGGCGGCCTGCGGGGCAACGAGCGCCACTCCGGCAACGCCGGCGGACACCTCCTCCCCCAGCAAATAGATGTCCTCCGCCGAGGCGCCGCGCCCGTGAACCAGCACAAGCACCACCTGCGCGCTGGCAAACGGCGCCCCTCCCCGGAGCACACGCTGTCCTTCATGAATCCGCATTGGGGCAACAGGTAGCACCGGATATCCCTTCGGGCAAATGCGGCTGGAAACCAAAGATTACGATCATCAAATGGAGATTGGAAATTCAACCGTAGCCGGAGGGAATGATCGCCTCCAGCCGGCATCGGGCCAGCCAAGTAGGCAGCAGGTTCTGCCCGCGTTTCAACCTCGCCCAACTCGCCTCCCATGTCATTCCCACTTTCGGTGGATTTTTCCAACGACGGGGCGCCGGATGCTCGCTGTGGCACCGGAGATGAACCGGCTCTTTTGCACGGCGATGCAATCACGGCCTCTGCCACATGGACGCCAGTCGCAGGCTCCCTGGCCGATTACGTGCAGCCGCCTCCCCATTCGTGAGTGGCCGGGTTGTGTTTTCAGCTGGCGCCTCGTGTGGAAATTCCGCTGGCGCGCAAAATGCATCGGCAGGCCCGGGAGCCCGTTAGGCAAATGGCCCTTCGGTTGAATGTCGCATTCTGGAGCCCTCCCGGATTTACCCGGGTGTTTAGATGCCGCCCGCTGCCAAAAGACGACCCGCCGGCAACCGGCAACTGATACTCGGGACGCTGGTCCTGGCCGGATTGGTCATTCTCGTTTATTTTCCAGCACTCAAGGGCGGCTTCATCTGGGACGACGACGATTTTCTAACCCAGAACCCCTTGATCAGTGCACCGGACGGCCTGCGGCGCCTATGGCTGACCACTCAATCCTCCGACTACTGGCCGCTCACCTACACGACGCTGTGGCTCGAGTGGCGCATATGGGGAATGAATGCCGCCGGCTACCAGGCGACAAACGTGCTCATGCATATTGCGGAATCGCTGATTCTTTGGGCGATATTGAGGCGGCTGAGGATTCCCGGCGCATATCTCGCGGCGCTTTTCTTCGCACTTCATCCCGTCAACGTGGAGTCGGTGGTTTGGATCACCCAGCGGAAGAATCTCGTGGCGATGCTCTTTTTCCTGCTCAGCATCCTTTGCTTCCTGGAGACCGGCCCGGGCCCATTCGGCCGGGCCTGCGACGTTGGTACGTGCTCAGCCTGCTGGCATTCGCACTGGCCATGCTCGGCAAGGGATTGGTGGCGCCGCTTCCAGTCGTGCTGCTGGGAATCACCTGGTGGCATCGTCGGATCGTTGCCTCGGACTGTATTCGCATTTCGCCCTTCTTCGCCGTCGCCGCGACCCTCACATCCGTCAACATCTGGTTTCAATCCCACAGCTATGTGCATTCCCGAAGCGCAGGCTTCGTCGAACGGATGCTGGGTGCCGCTGCCGGGCTCTGGTCTTATGCGGGAAAGGCAATCTGGGCCGCCAACCTGTGATTCATCTATCCGCAGTGGAGCATCCGCGTGGACGACATTCGGTGGTGGATCCCATTGCTGGCTGCCGCGGGCGCAACGGCCGGACTTTGGGGCCTCGGGAGGCGCGCCAGCTCCGTCTGGGGCCGCGCCGCGTTCTTCGCGTGGCTGTATTTCTGCGTGATGCTTGCGCCGGTCCTGGGATTCACGGACGTCGGCTTCATGTTGTATTCGCTCTTGGCCGACCACTACCAGCACCTCGCCCTGATTGCCGTCACCACGCTGGCCGCAGCCGGCCTTGTGTCCTGGGTCGGCCGCCTCCCGCCGTTCGCGAGTCAGGCGGGTTGGGCGCTATGCGCCCTCCTTGCTGGACTTCTCGGCGCGCTCACGATGCGCCAGAGCAGCATGTACCGTGATCCGCAGACGCTTTACACCACCACGATCGAGCGCAATCCCGCCTGCTGGCTGGCCCAAAACAACCTGGCGAACGACCTGGCAAGCATTCCGGTCCGGATGCCGGAAGCCCTGACGCATTATGAAGAGGCGCAGCGAATCGATCCCGGTTTCGCCGAGGCCCAACACAACATTGGGTTGCTCTGCGCCAAAATGGGGCGATTCGACGAGGCGATCGCGCATTGGGAAATGGCCCTCAAGCTTGACCCAACCCTGACCGATGCGCGGGACAACCTGAACGAGCTCCGGGCAATGCGCCGATAGACAGGGTCAAAGCACCGGGCCAAGAGACGTCCCATGCTTTGCCGGAAGCGAGAACCGACCGGCGGCACGAAATGTCGAATCCCCTGACAGGGGACCCAGATCCGGCCCTGTCACGGCCGAGGCTGCGTTATCGGCGCCTGGGCGGGTTGGGCGAGAACATCGGCCACGGTTCGCTTCAACACGTCGGGCATAACCGGCTTGGCGAGAATACGCTCGACCCCGAGGTCCTTCGCCATCGGCAGGTATACCGGCCGGCTGAAAGTCGAGCCGCCTGATATGGCTATGACGCGTGGCCTGGGCGCCGTTTTCCGCAACTCCTCGATCAGCTGCAAGCCGTTCATGTCGGACATCACGATGTCCGTGATGACAAGATCGGGCAGAGATGCCTTGTAAAGCGCGAGTCCGGTCGTGCCGTCGTCGGCAGTGTCCACCTTGTGGCCGTCAGCGCGCAGCACCTCAGCCGTCAGGATGCGCAGGTTTTCGTCGTCATCGATAAGAAGGATTGAGGCCATAATGGGAGTCGGGGTTTGGGCGGGGTTCGTGCTGTCAACCGGACCTCGTCGTGGACATGCGCGTCATGCAGTTGCCAAATTTGCCGCCGGTAGACCGCTCAGCCCGACGAGGTCTTGACGCCGGCCTCCGCCTGCGCGCGTTCGACAACCTCTACCGATTTTCGGGCCTCCTCGATTCCGCACTCAACCGGGTTGCCCGCCGCCACCGCCTCCAGAAACGCGAGGTCCTCGGCGCGGAACATGTCGTCGCGTTCAGTCGCCATTTCCTCTCGCGCCCAGGCGCCGTCGGCGCCGCAGGTTGAAATCGTGCAGTGGTCCCATCGGGCGAACTCCACGAGGATAACGCCCTGCGTGCAGATGAGTTCGGTCTGCCTGCGGCGCGGCATCTGGAAGAAGTCCAAATGGATGCTCGCCATGCGCCGCTCCTCGAAGTCCAGAAGGATCTCGGCGACATCCGGGGCCTCCATGCCGATGTCGCTGCACGAGCGGGCGATGCACTTGACCGCCCGCACCGGCCGGCCGGCATACCAAACTGCCAGGTCGATTTCATGCATCAAGTCGAACGCTCCGCCAGACTTGACGACGAAAAGCGTTCGGTAGTCCGGCCTGACGGTGGGCAGGTGCTCGCCCACGAGGCACCGTATGGAGACCAGACGGCCAAAGCGGCCGCTGTCGAGCAACGCCTTGGCCTTGCGCAGCCCCTCATGATAGCGGAAGCAAAGGCCCGTCATCACGCTTCGTCCCTCGCGCAGGGCAACCGAGGCCAATTCGTCTATTCCCCCGCTCCCGGCGGCGAGCGGCTTCTCGCAGAAGACATGGGCGCCGGCACGAAGCGCCTGGATCGCCATCGGAATGTGCATCTGCGGGGGTGTGCAGATGAAGACCGTGTCGGGCCGGCCGGCCAGAGCCTCGTCGTACGAGGCAAAGAGGCGCGCCGGTGTCTCTCCGCCCAATGCCTCGCGCTGCGCGGCCGCCGGATCGCAGGCGCGAATGTCCCTCAGTCCAAGCCTGTGCAGCACCCGCGCGTGGCGCTTTCCGATGCTCCCGCAGCCGGCAATGAGGACGCTCAGTTCATCGCTGCGCTTTGCCATGCGGTCAGCCCTCCATCCAACGGCAGATTCGCTCCGGTGAGGTTCGACGAAGCCTCGCCGGCAAAAAGGACCACGGCGGCCTTGTCCCGTGTGCGGCCTGCGATTGCGACCTCAGCCCCGGCCTCTGCGAGCGCCAGGGCAATGTCGCAGCCAAGGTTCCGGGCCCCCCTGTAACGATCGCAGTCTTTCCGGTCAGGCCGAACTGCTCCCGTATCGTTTCTCCATTCATGTGTTTCAATTCACGACCACCCCAGACGTTGAGGGTAAACCGATACCAACGCCCGGCAATGAAAGCAAGTACTGGCGGATCAGGCGCACCGTCTGCTGATGATTCGCACGGGGGAACTCAGGATTCTCGCAGGCGCGCCACGCCGGCTGGCCAACGGGCTTATGCCCCCAAACCATGCCGGCCAGGCCCCTTCTTTCGTCCCGGAGCCGCTCCCCCTTGCCAGCAATTTAAAGGCGTTCGTTCAGGCTGGTCTCCGAGCCAGGGTGCCTGTAGACATGGAAGCGATTCCTTATCACTTAGACTCATCCGATGACATTCCAGAACCAAACTGCCATTGTGACGGGCGCAGCGCGCGGGATTGGCAAGGGGATAGCCGTCGCCCTTGCCCGCGAAGGCGCAAATGTGGTCGTCGTGGACATCAACGCGGGGCAGGCCACGCAGGCCGCCGAGGAGATCCGCAAGCTGGGGTTTAGCGCCGTGGCCACACCGGTGGATATCACCCTGCACGAGCAGGTGGATGGCCTTGTGCAAAGCACGGTGGCCCGATTCGGAAAGATTGATATTCTGGTGAATAGCGCCGGTGTCGTCAGCAACAGGGCGGTCTTGGATCTGCCCGAGGAGGAATGGGACCGGACAATCGCCGTGAACCTGAAGGGCGTGTTTCTCTGCACCAAATACGTGGCGAAGGCCATGGCCGCGCGAAAATCCGGCAGGATAATCAACATTTCCTCGTTGTCCGGCAAAGTCGGGGCGCCTGGACAGGCGGCTTATTGCGCCTCGAAGCACGGCGTGATCGGCCTCACGCTCGTCTCGGCAATCGACCTCGCGCCTTACGGTATCACGGTCAACGCCATCTGCCCCGGGATGAATGAGACCGAGATGATGCAGGAGGTGCTGGCCCAGCGAGCGGCCAGCAGGGGCCAGACGGTTGACGAGGTGCGCCAGGGGATATTGGTCAAGACTCCGCTCGGTCGCTTTGGACGGCCGGAGGATGTCGCCCAGGTTGTTATGTTTTTCGCCTCTCCCGCGGCGGCCTATGTCACGGGACAGACCATCGACGTCGATGGCGGCCGGAGGGCCAATCTGTCCTGATCCGGCGCGCCTCAACGAGCACCCGGCGCAGACCTGCCATTACACGAGAATATATGAACCTATTTGACCTGACCGGAAAGAAGGCGCTCGTCACGGGCGCCGGCAGTCCTGAGGGCCTGGGCCGCGCAATGGCCCAGGCATTGAAGGAGGCGGGCGCCCAGGTGGTCGTTCTCTCCCGCTCCAAGCGAATTTTCGAGATCGCCGAGAAGGACGGCTTTTTCGCCATACAGGCCGACCTGGCGGACCGGGCTGAGCTCAAACGGGGGTTCTCCGAGGCGGTTGGCCATCTGGGCACGATGGACATTCTCATCAACAGTCACGGCTTCACCCATCTCCATGAGGCCAAGACGTTCCCGATAGAGGATTGGGACCGGATGCTGGAGACGAACCTGACCTCCGTGTTCCTGCTGAGCCAGCTGGCGGGAAGAATCATGCTGGAAAAGGGGTACGGCAAGATCATCAACCTGGCCTCGATGATGACGTTCTTTGGTGGAACACTGATACCTTCCTATGCGGCGAGCAAAGGCGGACTCGGGCAGCTCACAAAGGCCCTCGCCAATGAATGGATGAGCGGCGGCGTCAATGTGAACGCCATCGCGCCGGGTCTCATGGATACGGAGATGACCGCTCGCCTAAAGACCAACCCGGCGCGCAGGGAGCAGTTTTCCATGCGGATTCCCGCCGGCCACTTTGGAAAGGCAGACGACGTGAAGGGTGTTGCGGTTTTCCTGGCCTCTCACGCCTCGGACTATGTGAGCGGCGCCATAATCCCGGTGGACGGCGGATACCTGTCACGCTAGGGCGGCCTCTCCATTCGGCGCCCAACTTAGCCTTCTTGCCCCCGAGACAGGCCGGCGGCCGCAAGTCGCCCGCCCAATGAAAAATCACCCCACAAAGGCAGCATCGCAAATGTCCGGCCTTTCCCCATCGCCATGAAAATCGAACTCGCTCCAGTCGCGCTTCCGGAATTCGGCCTGCCGGCCGACGATGTGGCGATTCCCGGTTCCACTTACGCCGGCAGGCTTGCGGACCTGGAGAGCCGCTATGTCCAGCGGGGCTATGACCTTACGGTGGTTTATGCCGACCGCGAGCACTCGGCGAACATCGCTTATCTGACAAACTACGATCCGCGGTTCGAGGAGGCGCTGCTCATTCTCAAACCCGGCCGCAAGCCCACCCTCCTAGTGGGCAACGAGGGAATGGCGTACGCGAAGGCGGCCATTCCGACCGAAGTGGAATTCGTCCTCTTTCAGCCCCTCAGCTTGCTCAGCCAGCCGCGGGGCGAGAGCGTCTCTCTCCAGGAGGCGCTTGTCTCGGCGGGCGTTGCCCGGGGGATGCGGATCGCCTCGGTTGGCTGGAAGTACTATTCGACCCAGGAAACGCCGGAGCCGGCCCGCTGGATCGAGATTCCGGCCTTCATCGTGGACACATTGCGGCAACTGGGATGCTCCGTCGAGAATGCGACCGATATCCTCATGCACCCCGAGCGCGGCATGCGGGCTGTCAGCGACGTGGACCAGCTGGCGGCGTTCGAGGCGGGGGCGAGCTTCAGTTCACAGGCGGTCCACGATATTCTCTTTGGCGTCCGTCCAGGAATGTCCGAGTTCGAGGGGATTCAGCTCGCCCGGCTGAACGGCTGGCCCATAAGCATGTACCCCATTCTGCTCGGCGGGGAGCGCACCGATCTCGGGTTGGGCAGCCCTTCGCACCGCAAGCTGAGGCGCGGGGATCGGGTGACCACCTGCATCGGACTATGGGGCGGGAACACCAGTCGGGCCGGATTTCTGGTGGAGAGCGCGAACGAACTCCCGGCGGGGGCGCGGGACTACGTCGACAAACTTGTCACACCCTATGTCCGTTCGGCCATGGCCTGGTACGAGACGATAGGAATTGGAGTGACCGGCGGGGAGGTCTACGACGCGGTGCACCGGCACGTCGGGGATCCGTTCTTCGGTGTGAAGCTCAATCCCGGCCATCTGATCCATCTGGACGAATGGGTCAGTTCGCCGATCTCAAAGGGGTCGGGAGCCAGACTCAGCTCGGGAATGGCTCTGCAACTTGACATCATCCCGGCCACCGGAACGGAGTACTGGACAAGCAACGTCGAGGACGGGATCGCCTTGGCCGACCAGGCCCTGCGCGAAAGCCTCGCCCGCAAATACCCCGCCGCGTGGGACCGGATCCAGCGCCGCAGGGCGTTCATGAAGGAGGCCCTGGGAATCTCCCTGAAGCCCGAGGTCCTGCCGTTTTCAAATATCCCGTGCTACCTGCCGCCCTTTTGGCTGTCGCCGGGGAAGGCCATGCGTCGCAGCTGAGCGGATCCAGGAAGGCGGGGCGCACGAAAGGGTCCCCAAAGCGATATGAAGGCCTCTTCTCGACCTTCGCTTCAACGGGCTGCAGCGCCAGGCCCTTTGTTGTCATTCGCCCCGGAACACGCGGTGCATTCGCTGCCATTTTCCAGATAGACTGAGCCCATGCCGCGCACCGCGCCACACTGACATCGCTTCATGCCTCCATGAACCCCATGTCGCGACTAGCGCCCACCGTCACAGTCAAACGGATTCTGCCGTGGCTGGTAGCCGTGGCGTTTTTTATGGAGTCGCTCGATGCGACGATCCTGAACACGGCGGTGCCGACAATCGCCGCTGCCCTCCATGTGGCGCCCCTGAGCATGAAGTCGGCGCTCACCAGCTACATGCTGAGCCTCGCCGTCTTCATCCCCATCAGCGGCTGGGTGGCCGACCGCTTCGGATCCCGCCGGGTGTTCGCCTCCGCAATCGGCGTTTTCATGTTCGGTTCGCTCATGTGCGGCCTCTCCAGCAACATTCATCTGCTTGTTGCCTCACGCATCCTGCAGGGCTGCGGCGGCGCCATGATGGTGCCGGTCGGGCGGCTCACTCTGGTCAGGACCTTCGCGAAATCGGAGCTCGTTCGCGCGATCAGCTTCTTTTCCATCCCCGCCTTGATCGGGCCGATGCTCGGCCCGATGGCCGGCGGCTTTATCGTCGACTACTTCCCGTGGCGGGTGATCTTCTTCGTCAATCTTCCGATCGGATTCATTGGCCTGTACCTCGTCTATCGCTATCTGCCGGATTATTACACGGAGAAGACCGATCCGCTCGACTTCGTCGGCCTCGTCCTCTTCGGCTCCGGAATCGCCCTTTTCTCCTACGTCCTCGAGATCTTCGGCGAACATACGCTCAGCGCCACGGAGATCGTCGGCCTTCTCGCTCTTTCTATCCTCCTTCTCTTTGCCTATTGGCGCCATTCGCTGACCATTCCGCACCCCCTGCTCCGACTGCGCCTCCTCCTCATCCGGACGTTCCGGTCGTCGGTCGCCGGCGGCCTCGTCACCCGCCTCGGGATCGGGGGCATGCCCTTCCTTCTCCCGCTTCTCTATCAAGTCGGACTGGGCTACGGCCCCCTCCAGTCCGGCTTGCTCATGATGCCCCAGCCTCTGGCCGCCATGAGCCTGAAGATGACCATGCCATGGGTGATCACCCGCTTCGGATATAGGCGCGTGCTCATGTCGAACACGATGTTCATGGGACTGTTCATCGCGCTATTCGCCACGATCGGTCCGGGCACTCCCGTGTGGCGGATCGGTCTCCAGGCATTTTGCTTCGGGTATGTTTCCTCGCTGCAATTCACGGCGATCAACACGATCCTCTACGCCGACCTCACCGAGAACGACATCAGCATGGGCAGCAGCATCGCCAGCACAATGCAGCAGCTATCGCTGAGCTTCGGGGTCGCGATGTCCTCGCTCATCGCGGCATTCTTCATTCCCGACCGGTTCCATGCCAGCG
>Ga0182030_10015299_pt1 | contig 15048 bp, 12 predicted proteins | sample 812S3MmetaG_FD_121299 | JGI IMG/M metagenome (GOLD analysis project Ga0182030, IMG submission 121299) | Permafrost microbial communities from Stordalen Mire, Sweden - 812S3M metaG (Illumina Assembly) | ecosystem: Environmental > Terrestrial > Soil > Wetlands > Permafrost | place: Sweden... | reverse complement strand
TCGTCGGGGTCGTCGGGGTCGTCGGGGTCGTCGGGGTCGTCGGCATGAGCGGGCCGGGCTCCTGGCTGAAGCGCAACGGCAAATGGCTGATCATCCTGCCGCCACTTCTGTTCCTGCTGGTATTTTTCCTCATTCCCTTCGCGTTCGCCCTGTTCATCAGTTTTTCCGATACGGCCGTACGCGTACCCCCATTCACGGACATCCTGGCGATGAGTCCGGATTGGCACGTCCATCTCACGCTGAACCTTGGCAACTTTAAATACCTGTTCACGGACGAAGTGTATGGCCTTTCGTATTTGTATTCGATCGAGACGGCATTCTTTTCCACGCTCATTTGCCTGGCGCTTGGCTATCCGATGGCATACGCCATCGCGCGGACCTCGAAGAGCACCCAGAGCATCCTGCTGCTCGCCATCATCCTGCCGTTCTGGACGTCGTTTCTATTGCGAGTTTACGCGCTCGAAGGGATCATCCGCGAGACCGGTCTCCTGAACACCGCGCTCCTGTGGCTCGGAATCATCCACCAGCCGCTTCAGATCATGCGCACGACTTTCGCCGTCTACCTGGGCATCATATATTCCTATCTGCCGTTCATGGTGCTCCCGCTGTTTGCAACGTTGGAAAAGCTGGACCACTCGCTGCTCGAGGCCTCCGCGGACCTGGGAAGCCCGCCTTGGCGGGCCTTCATCGACGTGACGCTGCCGCTGTCGATGCCCGGCATCATCGCGGGCTCCATGCTGGTCTTCATTCCGGCGATTGGAGAATTCGTCATTCCGACCCTGCTGGGCGGACCCGACAACCTGATGATCGGCCGCGTGCTCTGGGATGAGTTCTTCGGCAATCGCGACTGGCCCGTCGCGTCCGCCGTCGCCATCGCGTTCCTGGTTCTGCTGGTCGGTCCCATCGCGCTCTATCAGCACTACAGCACGAAGCAATTGGACACCTGACGATGGAAAACCGCGCGTCGCCGCTTCTGATCTCGATTCTTTGCGTCGGCATTGCGATTCTCTATGTCCCGATCGTGGTCTTGATCGGCTATTCCTTCAACGCGTCGGCGCTCGTGAGCGTGTGGGGCGGCTTTTCCACCATGTGGTACATCCGCCTGCTGCACAACGATCAGATCCTCGACGCCGCCTACCTTTCCCTGCGGATCGGCGTGGTCGTGTCGACGGGAGCGGTGATCCTCGGCACACTCGCGGCGATCGCACTCGTGCGCTTCAAGGTGTTCAGGACCCGGCTGCTGCTCACCGGCATGGTGAATGCGCCCCTCGTGATGCCGGAGATTGTCACGGGCATCACCCAGCTGCTGCTGTTCGTCTCGATGCTGCACCTGTTCGGCTGGCCGCACCGCGGCTTCACGACGATCGTGATCGCGCACATTGCGTTCTGCACGGCCTATGTGACGGTGACCGTGCAATCACGGCTTCAGAGCGCCGACAGGTCGCTGGAGGAAGCAGCCATGGATCTGGGGGCGGGACCCGTCAGGGCCTTCATCGACACCACGCTGCCGGCGATTGCCCCCGCGCTCGCATCCAGCTGGCTCCTGAGCTTCACGCTGTCCCTGGACGATCTCGTGATCTCGAGCTTCGTCTCGGGTCCCGGCGCGAGCACGCTGCCCATGGTCATTTTTTCGAAGGTGAAGCTGGGCGTCAGCCCGGACGTGAACGCGCTCGCAAGCCTCATCATCTGCGTCGTCGGGGTGGGCGTCCTGATCGCAGGCCATCTGATGCGGCGCGCCGAGCGTCAGCGGGCCGCCGACATGCAGCTCGCAGAAGACTGAGATCATCCCCCGGGGCCGAGGTAACGCGGATCGTGGGCGGGTCGGGTGAAAATCTCGCGCACCAGCGGCTCGAACGCGGACAGCGGCTCCCAGCGGTATTCAGGATCGAACGAGCATTGGTCCCAGTTCGCGCAGAACGCCCGGCATGCCTCGTACCACGGATGGTCGCGAAACCTGTCGCGGGCGTGACGGTTCCCGCCCTTGTGGTGAACGTAATAGTAAGTCTGAAAGAGGCCGTGCTGCTCGACGATCCAGGCGACTTCCGCCCGCACGTACGGGCGGATCACAGCTGCCGCGAATTCCGCATGATTGTAGGGGGCCAACTCATCGCCGATGTCGTGAATCAGCGCCGCCACGACGAGTTCGTCGTCCGCCCCGTCCGCGCGCGCCCGGGTGGCCGTCTGCAGCGAGTGTTCCAGGCGGCTCACCGGATAGCCGGAGAGCGAATGGTCCAGGCTGCGCAACGATGCCAGAACCTGGTCCGGCAGCCGCAACGCGTACTCCCGCTCCGACCGGTCCAGAAGTTCGTAGTCCTCGCGCGTGCCGTCCTCCATCCGTCGAAAACTCACTGTATCGCTCATGGTCTGCTCCCTGAAAAATCGTTCATTTTGCAGTCTTGACGCGCGTCCAGGTCCGGGTGCGTATGCGTTCCGTGGCCGCGCTCACCTCGGCGGACCGGTAGAGCCGCTTCTCGATCTCGGGTGTGGGATACAGCGTCACGTCATTGAGGATGCGCGGATCGATCAGCGGCCTGGAGGCGAGATTGTCATTGCCGTAATAGATCGAATTGCTGATCTCGGCAATGACCTCGGGCCTCAGAATGAAATTGATGAACTCGTAGGCGGCTTGCGGATGCGGGGCACCCTCCGGGATCAGCAGCGACGAAAAAGTCTGATTGGCTCCCTCCTTCGGAACCGTAAACGCGAGATCGAGGACGACGCCCACCGCCCGCGCACGCTCCCTCGCCATGGCGTAGTCGCTGGACCAGGACATGGCCACGCAGACTTCGCGGTTCGCCAGGCCGTTCATGTATTCCGAGGAATCGAAGGAGCGGATGTATGGCCTGACCTTGAGCAGCAGCCTCTCGGCCGCCTTGAAATCCCGCGGATCGTTGCTGTTCGGATCGAGACCGAGATACTTCAGCGCCAGCTGGAGCACATCCTCGGCAGAGTCGACGAAGGTGACTCCGCAGTCGGCAAACTTCGACACGACGTCGGGATCGAACAGCATGGCGAGACTGTCCACCGGAGCGTTCGGCATGCGGGCCTTCACCATGTCGACATTGTAGGCGAAGCCGTTGATGGAATGCAGATAGGGCACCGCGTGTGCGTTGCCGGGATCGTAGGCCGCCTGGATGGCCAGAACGCGCGGATCGAGGTTCTTCCAGTTCGACAGCTTCGATTTGTCCAACGGAATGAAGACCCCCGCTCGGATCTCCCGGCTGAAGAAATCGGTGGAGGCGCTGACGACGTCATAGCCCGAGCTGCCGGCCATGAGCCTCGCTTCCATCGTCTCCTCGGCGTCATAGACGTCGTACACCACCTTGATGCCGGTCAGCTTCTCGAATCGTGCGATGGTGTCCGGCCCGATGAAATCGGTCCAGTTGTAGATGAACAATCGGCGGTCATCGTCCGCGGCGGCGCCCGCGGCACCGAAAACCAGCGTCGCAAACGCCAAAATCAGCAGCCACCGCGACGGAATTCGACTGAAGGACATCGGCGTAGCTTACCATCGCCCGCAGCAACGCCGGGCCCGGGTTCGGCGCGAACCCGAGACCGAGGTAAACACACCGTGATCCGCTCCGTCCTGGCATTGGCATTCTTTTTCCTTTTCCTGCAAACCGCCAACTCGGAACCGGGCGGAATCGCCGGCCCCGCACGGCTGCCGGTCGCGGGGGCCGGCCCACTCGGCGCAACGGTTCGCGCGCGCGACCTTGGGGTGCCGTTCGACGGCACCCCCGGCCCGCTCAATGCGATCACCGACGTGGACGGCGTGCTCGTGGGTCACACCACGTTGATCTCCGGCGCAGGCAAGCTGCAGACGGGCAAAGGGCCGGTCCGTACCGGCGTCACCGCCATCCTGCCGCGGGGCCTCAAATCCCTGGCCGATCCAGTCTTCGCAGCGACCTTCGCGCAAAACGGCAACGGGGAAATGACCGGGACGGCGTGGATCGAGGAGTCGGGTTTTCTCGAGGGTCCCGTGATGATCACCAATACGCACAGCGTCGGTGTGGTGCGTGACGCCACGATACAGTGGCGCATCGCGCACGGCGCGGCCGATGCCACCGGTTTCTGGTGGTCGCTGCCCGTGGTGGCCGAGACCTGGGACGGCTGGTTGAACGACATCAACGGCTTTCACGTGAAGCCCGCGCACGCCGTCCGCGCCCTCGATGCCGCCCATGGCGGCCCCGTCGAGGAAGGCAGCGTCGGCGGCGGGACCGGAATGATCTGCAACGGCTACAAGGGGGGAATCGGCACCGCCTCGCGACGCTTGAGCGCCACCGAGGGTGGATTCACCGTGGGTGTGCTGGTCCAATGCAACTACGGGCGGCGCGAGAACCTGCGAATCGCCGGTATCCCTGTCGGCCGCGAGATCCCCGCGCCAGAACCCTATGCGTTCATTCCATCGGACCTGGCCGAACACGGCTCAATCATCGTGGTCGTGGCCACGGACGCACCCCTGCTGGCTCATCAGCTCAAACGGTTGGCCCGCCGGGTGACGCTGGGACTGGGGCGCAATGGCAGCGTCTCCGGCAACGAATCCGGCGACATCTTTATCGCCTTCTCGACGGCCAACCCCGGCGCGGCGGCAGCGACTCAGGTGGTGGACCTGAAAATGCTGCCCAACGATTCGCTCGACCCTCTCTTCCGGGCAACGGTGGAATCCACCGAGGAGGCCATCGTCAACGCGATGGTGGCGGCGACCGACATGACAGGGGTCGACGATCACCAAGTCATCGCCCTGCCCCACGAGGCCTTGCGCGAGGTGCTGCGCAAATACGGCCGGCTTCTCCCTTGATCACTCGGACGGGCTGCCGCCGCGGCCGCCAGACTTTGGCGCGCGCTACCCGGCCAGCCGCGCCGGTGTGTCCGACGATAGAACTTCCGCGAGGCTGGTGTCGAGGATGTGCACCGCTTCATCGACATCACCTTCCTGGATCATCAAGGGCGGCATGAACCGTACCGTGCTCTGGCCACAGGCGAGCAGTATCAGACCGTTGTGGTAGGCGCGGGTGACCAGGGCGTCGCACAGTTCCTTCGCCGGCGCTTTCCCGGCCCGATCGGCGACCAACTCGACCCCGATCATCAGTCCCTTGCCGCGCACCTCGCCAATCACGCCGTAACGTCCCGCCAGGGATTGCAGTTTGTCCATGAAGTAGCGGCCGACCCTGGCCGCATTGGCCCGGTACCCGTGCTCCACCAGATCGAGCGTCGCCAACGCGGCCGCGCAGCACAGCGGATTGCCCCCGTATGTGTTGCCGTGGGCTCCACGCGTCCAGTTCTGCATGAGCGTACGCTTTGCCACCATGACCCCGATGGGCATGCCCGAACCCAGGCCCTTCGCGAGAGTCATGATGTCAGGCTCCACATCCCAGTGTTGAGCCGCGAACATCGTGCCTGTCCGGCCGATGCCGGATTGCACCTCGTCGAAGATCAACAGGATGCCGTGGCGGTCGCAAAGCGCCCGCAGGCCCGCCAGGAATCCATCGGGCGGCACGAGGTAGCCGCCTTCGCCCTGGATGGGCTCGACGAGGATGGCAGCCACTTCCTTCGCCGGCACGTTGTGCACGAACAGAACCTCCTCGATGTACCGAAGCACTGCGGCGCCCTGGTCGGCGCCGGCAAACAGCGGTCGATAATTGTTCGGATACGGCACGTGAGTCACGCCCGGCATGGCGGGAAAGAATCCCTTTTGCTGGGTGTACTTGCTCGAGGTAAACGCCAGCGACCCCATGGTTCTGCCGTGAAAACCCCCGAGAAACCCGAGGAACCGTCCTCGACCCGTGATGTAACGGGCCAGCTTCAGCGCAGCCTCCACGCTCTCGGTCCCTGACTGGGCGAAGAACGACATCACCGGCTCCTTCATGGGCGACAGCGCGTCGAGGCGCTCGGCGAGCCTTACCTGCGCTTCGTGCCAGTAGTCCGAGGAGATGTGCAGAAATCGGTCGGCCGCTTCCTTGATGGCCTGCACCACCGTGGGGTGACTGTGGCCCGTGCTGCACACGGCAATGCCGGCGGCAAAATCGAGGAAACGATTTCCGTCCACATCCCAGACTTCCGCGCCACGCCCATGCGACATGACGAAGGGATAGTCGCGGGGATACGAGGGGGAGACGACCAGAGCGTCGCGCGCAAGCAGTTCGCGGGCCTTCGGTCCCGGCAGTTCGGTCTTGATGTGCTTGTTTTTCATGTGAAGTCCAATTCGCCCAAAAGACGGCCAAGGGTGTCGAGCGCGCCCCGCAGATCGTTCTCCCGGATCACGAGCGGCGGCGCGAGAATGATGAGATTACCGCGAATGGCAAACGATATGCCCCGTTCGCGCGCCCGCTCGAGCAATAAATTCATCGATGGATGCACGCCGGGCCACGGAACGGGAGGCTCGCGCGTCGCGCGGTTCCCGACCAGTTCCAGGATGGCGAACAGTCCGCCGCCCCAGCGGACGTCGCCGATCACCGGGTGCGCATCCTGCAGGGACTTGAGGTGCTGCAACATCTCCAATCCCAAGGTCCTTGAACGTTCGATCAATTTCTCATCCTGATAGGCGGTGATGGCGGCTACTCCCGCCGCACAGGCGAGCGGATGTCCGCAGTAGGTGAGCCCGGTGGACAGGAACTCATGTTCCAGCCGTTCGGCGACGTGACGCGCAAGCACCACGGCCCCCAGGGGCACCGAGGCGCCGGTCAGGCCCTTCGCCAGGGTCATCATGTCCGGCCTCCCCGCCTCGCCGTGTGCCTGCCATGCGAACCACTCGCCGCAGCGCCCAAAGGCGCTCATGACCTCGTCCGCGATCAGATACACGCCGCGGTCGCGCGTTTCGCGGCGCAGGGCCGGCCAGAAATTGGAGGGGGCGATGATCCCATTGGTCCCGGCATTGGGTTCCATCAGCACGGCGGCCACCGCTGCGGCCCCGGCCGCCGCAATCACGTCGCCGATGTGGGCGACGTTGCGTTCGGCGCACTCGACGGGATCGTCCGTGCCGTAGGGACAACGATAAGCATAGGGTGGAGGAACGCGGAGCACGCCGAAAGCTCCGGCACCGCCGTGCCGGGTGCGGCTGTCGCCGGACAGGGCCATCGTGGCATAGCTCGCGCCATGGTAGGACCGGTCGCGCGCGATGATCTTGCCCTGCGGTCGACCGGCGGCCTGCCGTGCGAACTTCACCGCGTGCTCGTTCGCATCGGCCCCGCCCAGCGTGAAAAAAACCCGGCCACCGGTGAAGCCCGATCGCTCCAGCAGCCGCTCGGCGAGTTCGGCGCGGGGCGCCGCGCCCCACGCCGAACTCGCGAAACACAGACGCTCGGCCTGAGCCTTGATTGCCCGGATGAGTGCGGGATGCTGATGACCCAGATTCATGCACTCGGCCAGACTGCTCATGTCCAGGTAGCGCCGCCCCCTATCATCCCAAAAATGAGCGCCCTCGCCACCCGCGATGGTCGGCGCATTCCAATCGGCCTGAACGCACCAACTGTGCAGAACACTCGATCTTTCGGTGGTCAATGAAATTCCCCAGGCTTCCGGCGTCGACGCGATCGCGCGTGGCGATTACGACCGCGCCCGGGGATTCTGTCAACCGGTGCGGCGCAGGCCCGTGAGTTGCCGGATGAGCCGCGCCCGTGAGACCAGGGCACGAATCACGCAGGCGCCGTGGGTGGGGTCGGGTTCGACGACCATGAGGTGGGACAGTCCGGCGTCTTCCAGCAGCTTCAGCAAATCGCCGGCCCGCATCGTCTGGACCGCCGTCCAATCGATGGCGGTCAGCGAATCCCAGGGCGTCATGATGTCGGCAACGCGGATGTCGCGGTGATGGGAGAAGTTCGAGGACTGCAGGAATTGCATCGGCCGCTCGCCCTGAATGTCGTAGGACGTGATGAGTCCCACGATGCGGTTGTCCTGGTACACCAGCATGGCGCGCACGCCCAAACGAATCATGTCGGTCAAGGCATCGTCGATCTGCCGCTCGGCGTCAACCGTAACGGGATGCTCGCGGGTGAAATCGGTGATGGCGAGAAGTGCCGGATCATCCCGATCCAGATACTGTCCATCGACGACGGAGCGTCGGGGCAGCACTCCGGACGCAAAGTTTCCAGTGGACACGAGCCAGGTGTGCTTCATAAGAGATCGGGACAACGCCTCTGCCGATACGTTCCCTTATTCCTATACCTGAGTCCACTGCCGCATGACAAGTTTTTCAGCTGGGCGCCCAAGCATCATGATATAATCGTTAGATATCTAATGATCAGAGCTCGATCTTCCAGATGAACGACCTCGACGAACGCTTTTCCACGGCCTTGCATGGGACGGCCCGTTCCTGGCGCCTGGCGGTCGACCGCCGGCTCAAATACTTGGGGGTCAGCCAGGCGGGTTGGATGACCATCGCAGTGACGGCCCGATCGCCCTCGCCGCTGTCGCAATCCGAATTGGCGGACCGCCTGGCCGTCGAGGGGGCCACGATGGTCGCGATGGTCGATCGCCTCGTCAAGGCAGGGCTCGTGGTCCGCGCACCATCCACCACCGATCGGCGCGTCAAACACGTGGTCCTCACGCCAGCGGGATTCGCTTTGTACGACACCGTCAAGGCCGAAGCCGCCGCGGTGCGCACCGAATTGCTGTCGCGAATCGACCGCGGCCGGCTGAATATTGCGACCGAGGTGTTGGAGGCGCTGCAGGAGTTGATCGAAACCACACCATGATCCGGCCTCTCAACCGACGGATGATCACGCTCTCGATCATGCTGGCGACCATCATGCAGACGCTGGATACCACGATCGCCAACGTCGCACTGCCCCACATGCAGGGCTCCTTGTCCGCGTCGCAGGACCAAATTGCGTGGGTGCTTACGGCCTATATCGTCGCCGCGGCGATTGCCACGCCGCTGACCGGTTGGATCGTGGATCGCTTCGGCCAGAAGAATGTGCTGCTGGTGTCTGTCATCGGGTTTACGCTGGCTTCCGCACTGTGCGGCCTGTCCGATTCACTGGCGCAGATCGTCGCCGCACGGCTGCTGCAGGGGGTGTTCGGTGCCGCCCTTGTCCCCATGGCCCAGATGGTGGTGATGGACATCAATCCGCCCGAAAAGCAGGGATCGGCGATGGCTGTCTGGGGCATGGGCGTGATGGTCGGTCCGATTCTCGGCCCGACGCTGGGTGGGTGGCTCACCGACAGCTACAGCTGGCGCTGGGTATTCTTCATCAACATCCCCATCGGAGCGCTCGCGACCTATGGCATCTGGCGCTACATCCGTCCCGTTCCGGGCGCGCGCGCATGCGCTTTGATCTTTTCGGGTTTGCCACCCTTAGCCTCGCGGTGGGCGCGCTGCAGATGCTGCTGGACCGCGGCCAGCAGAACGACTGGTTTTCCTCCACCGAAACATGGATCGAAGTCATCGTCCTCGTCATCGCGTTCACTTATTTCGTCGCGCACACGCTGATGACGCCGGCGGAGCGGTCGTTCTTCGACTACCGCCTCGTCCGCAACGGCAACTATGTGACCGGCCTGCTGTTCATCTTCATCGTCGGCATGGTGTTGTATGCAACGCGCGCCTTGGTGCCGACGATGCTCGAGGAATTGCTCGATTATCCGGTGGCCACCACCGGACTGGTCACCGCTCCGTCCGGTCTCGGCACGATGCTCGCGATGCTGGTCGTCGGCCGGCTTGTCGGCAGGGTGGACCTGCGCCTCCTGTTGTTCACCGGATTCAGCGTCAGCATACTGGCGCTCTGGCAGATGACGCGCTATTCGCTCGACCTGTCGCAGGGCGACATCGTCTGGCCCAGCGTGATTCAAGGGATCGGAACGGGGCTGGTGTTCGTGCCGTTGAGCGCCGCGACGTTCGCCACGCTGAGCCCGCAAATGCGGGCCCAGGGGACGGCCATTTTCTCCCTGGTGCGCAACATCGGCAGCAGCATCGGCATCTCGTTGGTGCAGACCGTGCTGGTGAGAAACACGGTGGCCGTGCACGCCGGTCTGGTCGAAAAAATAACCACGGCTTCGCCCGCCTGGAACAATCCGGCGGTTGCCCGGGTGTACGACCTGTCGCGACCGGGAGGCGCCGCCGCGCTCGACGCGCTGATCCTGCAGCAATCCTCGATGATCGCCTACGTCAACGACTTCCGGCTCATGTTGTACCTGACGATCGCTGTCGTGCCCCTGCTATTGTTCATCCGACCGCCGCGCCGCAACGACGCACCGGTCGACGCGCACGCGGTGATCGATTAGGACAAAGGCTCCTGCGTTTGCGGCACGTTGGCCGCCGCGCCGTCGGCTTCGGCCAGGAGTCTGCCGGCCTTGGGTCCGATCCAGCGCTCCACGTCGTCAAATACCGTGAAGACGGCGGGCACAATGACCAGGGTGAGCAGCGTCGAGGTGATGAGCCCCCCGATCACGGCAATCGCCATGGGCGAGCGAAAATCGCTGTCGCCGCCCCACCCCATCGCGACGGGCAGCATGCCGGCCACCATAGCAACGGTGGTCATGACGATCGGCCGCGCGCGCTTGTGGCCCGCCTCGAGGAGCGCCTCGAGGCGCGGCGTGCCGGCGCGCATCTCCTCGATCGCAAAATCCACGAGCAAGATCGAATTCTTCGCGACGATGCCCATCAGCATGAGCAGGCCGATCACGACCGAGATCGAAAACGGCTTGTTGGCGACCAGCAATCCAAGGGCGGCGCCCCCGACGGACAACGGCAGCGCGGACAGAATCGTGATGGGCTGGAACAGCCTCGCGAACAGCAGCACGAGCACGGCCAGGACCATCAGAATGCCGGCGCCGATGGCGAGCGCGAAGTTCTGCATCATTTCCTGGAAGAATTCGGTGTTGCCGATTTTCACGATGCGCACGCCCGCGGGCAGGTTCTTCGCCGCCGGCAGGTCGTAGATTTTTTGCGTGCCGGAACCGAGCTCGACTCCGGGGCTCAAGTCTGCCTCGAAACGCAGGCGCCTCGTCTGGTTGTACCGCCGGACCACCGACGGACCCTGGCCGAAGCTCAAATCCGCCACCGACTTGAGCGGCACCGCCGCGCCGGCGGCGGTCGGCACGGGCAGGTTTTCCAGCGTCGACAGGTCGCGCCGGGCGCTCTCGATCAGGCTCACCCGTATCGGAATCTGGCGGTCGCCCAACGAGAATTTGGCGCCGTTTTGCGGCAGGTCTCCAAGCGTGGCGATACGGATCGTCTGGCTCATGCTCTCGACGCTGACCCCCAGCTGCGCGGCCACGTCCAACCTCGGCTTGACGACGATCTCCGGGCGCGGCAGATCGCCGCGGATCTGGGCTCCGCGTATCTCATTAAGGCCCCGCATTTCGGCCAGCAGCCGGTGACCGACCTTTTCGACCAGCGGTGCATCGTCGCCCACCAGGAAGAATTCGATGTCGCGGCCGCCGCCAGGCCCCTGGCCGGAAAAATTCAGACGTCCATCCGCCACACTGGTCAGCTTGACCGACATCGCCTGTTCCCATTCCTTCTGGCTGACCCGCCGCTCGTCGCGAGGGACCAGACTGACATAAATCGTGGCGTTGCGGATCTCGCCCGAATCGCTGCCGACGAACTCGATCACGTTCGTCACCTCCGGCGACCGACGCAGCACCGCGGCGGCGGCCGCGGATACGCGGGACGTATCCTCGAGCGTGCCCCCGGGAGGGACTTCGATGTTGAGCATGGCGCTCGCGAAGTCCTCGGGCGGCAGGAAGGCCTTCGGCACGATGTACAGCGCCGCGCATGAAAGCACGAAAAACAACACGCCTCCGGCGATCGTCTTCCAGCGATTCGCCGCGCACCACGCGAGCACGACCAGATAGGCCGCCATGACCGGTCCGTCGGGATGGTCCGGCGCGTGCGTGACGTCCCGGCGCAGCGTGTAGGCCGCGAGCACCGGGGTCATCAATCTCGCCACCATGAGCGAGATGAACACCGCCACGGCCACCGTCAGGCCGAATTGCCGGAAATACTGCCCGGACACGCCGCTCATGAAGCTCACGGGGAGAAAAACGGCGATGATGGTGAAAGATGTCGCAACGACGGCGAGACCAATTTCGTCGGCCGCATCCATCGCGGCGCGGTAGGCGGTTTTGCCCATGCGCATGTGGCGCACGATGTTCTCGATCTCAACGATGGCGTCGTCGACCAACACGCCCGCGACCAGGGACAGCGCGAGCAAGGTGATCTGGTTGAGGGTGAAGTCCATCCACTTCATGAAGGCGAAGGTGGGAACCGCCGACAGGGGTATCGCGAGCGCCGAGATGACGGTCGCCCGCCAGTTGCGCAGGAAGAACCACACCACGATCACGGCGAGCACCGACCCTTCGATCAACGCACTCAATGACGAGTCGTAGGTGCGCAGCGTATGATCGACGGTGTTGGAGATCATCGTGAAATGCAGTGCGGGAGATTCGAGCTGGATCTTCGCGAGTTCGGCCTGCACGGCCTTGTACACGCTGACGTCCGACGCCCCCTTGGCCTTGAACACACCAAACGCGGTCGCGGGCCGGCCGTTCAGACGCGCTATGCTGCGCACCTCCTCGACGCCGTCATGCACGTCGGCGATCTCACGCAACCGGTACGAGCGGCCGCCGCCGGCCGTGATGTGCGTGTCGCCGAGGGCCTCGGCCGTCTTGGCGCTGCCGAGCACTCGGATGGCCTGCTCGCCGCCGCCCACCTGCGCCCGCCCCCCCGGCGCGTCGAGATTGAGCGCCCGGACCTGTTCGTTCACTTCGTAAGCCGTCAGCCCCATCGCCTGGAGGCGCCCGGGATCGAGCTCCACCCGGATTTCGCGGCGAACGCCGCCGCTGCGCGACACCTGCGCCACGCCCGGAACGTTCAACAGCCGCTTGGTGACCCCATTGTCGATCGACCAGCTGAGCTGTTCCGGCGTGAGCGTGGTGGTGGTGACCGCGTAATATACGATGGCATCACCGTCGACGTTGACGCGCCGCACCTGGGGTTCGAGGATGCCCTGCGGCAGATCGTTGCGCACTTTCACCACCGCGTCGCGCACGTCCGTCACGGCGCGGTCGATGGGCGTCCCGATCTGGAATTCCACATCGATCTCGACACTGCCTTCGATGATGTAGGTGGTGATGTTGCGGACGTTTCCGATGCTGGCGATCGAGCCCTCCACCCGTTGCGCGATCTGCGGCTCCATCTCCGTCGGTGCCGCACCGGGCTGAGAAATGGTCACGCTGACCAGGGGAAAGGAAATATCCGGATCGAGATTGATGGGCAGCCGGATGAACTCCACTATCCCCAAGAAGAACAGCACCACGAACAGCACGAGCGGCGTGATCGGATGGCGAATCGCCCACGCGGAGATGTTCTTCATGATTCCGCTGCGTCCCGGGCGACGGGATTGACCTCCTCACCGGCCTCGAGGAACGCGCCCGCGGTCGCAACGACTTCTTCCCTGTCCTTCAGCCCGTCCGCAATGCTGACGCCGCTTCCGACGATGCCCGAGACACGGACGGCACGCCGCTCGAGCCGGTGCTGGGCGTTGACGACCAGCACGTAGCTTCCCTTGTCGTCTGTCAACACCGCCGTTTGCGGCAAGATGATCCGTTGTGCATGGCTCACGGTGACTTCCGCACGCGCGAAGGCGCCGGGGCGTAGATTCGGATCGGGCTCGAGGGACACCCGGACCGTTCCCAGACGCGTCTGCGGGTCGATCACGGCACCGAGCAATCGGACCTTTCCCGGGTAGACGCGGGTTGTGCCGGTCAACCGAACCGCCACGTCCTGACCGACTTGCAATGACGGAAGGTCCTGTTCCGCGACCTGACCCCGCAGTTCGACCTCACCGCCCTCGGACAGGCGGAACAGGGCCTCACCGCCCGGCGTTGCGGTCTGACCGACCTCGACATTACGGGTCAGGATGGTCCCGTCGGCCGGCGCGCGCACCTCGGCCCGGGCGAGCCGCGCCCGGGCCTCGGCCAGCTGCGCCGCTGCGAACTTCACCTTCGCGGCCGCGGTTACGGAGGTCGACTTGCGCCGCTGGGTCTCCTCCACCGACAGCGCCCCGGAGGCGCCCACGGCCAGCGCGCGCTTGTACTCGGCTTCCGCCAGTTCGGCCTCGGCCCGCGCCTGTTCGAGCGCCGCCTCCAGATTGGCCACCTGCGGAGCCAGCACGGATACGTTGAGGCGCGCCAGCACTTGCCCGCGCTTGACCCGGTCACCCGCCTCCACATAGATGGCGGCGATGCGGCCGGCATCTCCTTCGACCCCGATCGGCATGTCGTAGCGTGCGGTGATCGCTCCGATGATCTCGATGGTCGTGGGCTGCGTGCTCACCCCCACTTCCGTGACCGAGACGGTGGGGATCGCCACCTTGTTGGTGACCGCCTTCTTCAAGGCCAGCGCCTGCGTCAGACGAAGTCCGAGCAGCACGAGGATCGCCAGAACGACGGCCAGCACCACCCACAGGCCGCGCCGCGCGATCGGCGTCTGGGGACTGCGCTCTAACATGCTAATTTCATGCCCACCTGAAACACCGATCATCCATGATGCCCTCCGTCCGCCACATCAACGTCCCATGATAAGCAATTCGCTGGCATAAAGCGCCCACGACGCGCCCAGCCGCGTCCACCTCCAGACGGAGGGCGCCGCAGGACGGCGTGGAGCGAATCGGAAAATCGAGTCCAAGCTCCGGCCGCCGGGTCGATCGCCCGACTACTCGACTACACGATCGATGATGAGATCGCGGGCCCCGCTGGTTCCGACGTCATAGGAAACCTCACCGTACAAATCGCCGGCGGCCGGAAGCGGCTGACCGCTGAACGAAATGCGTGCGGTGATCGACACCTTGCTGCCATTCACGAGGACGCGGGTGGGTATCATGGAGTCCGAGGCCGAGAGGCGAATTTGCGTGCCGAGCGCCGCACTCGTCAGGCGTTTTGCCGCCAGCGGCGGTCCCTGGCCGCCGGGTTCACGCGCGAATACGAACAGGGGCGCCTCTGCGGTGAGCCGCGACTTCAGTCCGGGCGCGATGCTGACATTGATGACCGCTTCGGCCGGCGGCCCCGCCGTCGCGCCTGCCTTCGATGCGCCGGCCGCCGGTACGCCGGCCG
>Ga0182030_10015296_pt1 | contig 15051 bp, 18 predicted proteins | sample 812S3MmetaG_FD_121299 | JGI IMG/M metagenome (GOLD analysis project Ga0182030, IMG submission 121299) | Permafrost microbial communities from Stordalen Mire, Sweden - 812S3M metaG (Illumina Assembly) | ecosystem: Environmental > Terrestrial > Soil > Wetlands > Permafrost | place: Sweden... | reverse complement strand
GATTTTCATTTCGCTAAAAGTGACCTTTAGACTTGGAGTCCTCACTTGGAGTCCTCACTTGAAGTCCTCATTTGATAATCCTGGCATCTAGACGCAACCTCATGATTTTGCAGACTTAGCAAAAGAAAATCCCTCACGTTGCCATCCATGTCGCGGAGAATTTGTAAGTCCCCCGCATACTGAAGCAATTCCGAAAACGAGGCTGGGATCAGAGTGATTGATAGCCACATGAAGCAATAACTCCTTCGAGTCAGCCTTACTGCCTACGTAATGACCCCCACTGATTCGAAGCCAAACTTTGGTAAGGTGCCCCTGAAATTGCATATTCTCACAGCATGCATTTTATTCAACCCGATTCTTTTGTTCTAGAAAGGATACCACCCACACCCAAACCCTGAGCCCGGCGATCTTCAGCCCCCAACATCTTCTCATTCTCTGCCGTCCCGTTGTCGAGGCTTCGACGCCGAAGAAACATCTCGAATCGGAATCAGTTCCCAGCGCCCTAGTCATTGGGAATTCAGCGAAAGCGTTTCTTGAAACATGCCTTTCCTGTCGCCCGATTCCCAAGGAGGAAGGTCCGTAAAGAGTCCACCTTTTGAATAGGCCGTTTGAGTATTTGAGATGTTCAGATGGTCAGGCATTTTTCTGCCAGGAACTGAGATCGCACCTGAACCTGTGCCGAAAGGCGGGAATCCTTCCCACCAATCTTCCCTTGATCCCAGCCTTATGGGGGACGCCCTCAACTTGGATCGCTGAATGACGACTCGCAGGCGTGAAACCTTCGTTTTCCTATCTCGTCGAAATCTTTGATGCTCTTCTTCTCCCGCTAGAAGCGAGTGCTCCAGCATTGAATTCAAGTTCATCAACTTTCCCGCGTTGAATTAATTATAAGGCGCTTATCAACCACGTTGCATTCGCGTTGCATTGATCAATAGCCCCTTGTATTGACCAACCAAGTGATCCAATGGACCAATTAGGATAGATGATTAGTGAGGGACCCAGAACAGATTCTGTATCTTTTCGTTGCCCGCCACATCGAATTTTATTTCGCCGATAGGCGCCATCTTCAACATGACTGAGCTGCTGTGCCGACGAGGGCGCCGCATGGCTTTTCGTGTTCATATTGCCTCCTTTCTACTGTTGTCTCTTATGCTACTAGAATTAGCTATAGCGAGTAGTGCGCACATTAATGACTGCCTCATCAATGAAACATTCATCCCCGAGAATGCAATAAAAGACTTCCATGTCATGTGAGTGTAGCGCAAACGGAGTCCATAATACATGTTATCCCTGATGACGAGGAGAAAGCCTGTCAAGTTACAGGAGATTATTTTACGTTGTGACAGGATGAAGAGGATAGAAGAAGCAAAATTCAGAACAAGGTTGAGGGACACGTGTTTGTTGGTGAGATGAGAGAGGCTAACGCAGCCCACGGCATGTCAATACTTTGGGTATGATCGCCAATCCTTTTGATACAGGCAAAGCAGTGAATTCTCAGGGTGTACCCGAGAGAACAGAAAAGACCCTGGGGAATAATGTGTCGGTGTAGATTCGTCAAATTACTTTGTTAATGTTGTACAGTTCATATCAATTGGATGGAACCTATGACCTGATGTCATGAGTGAGATTTACATTAAATTAAGCTCGGATAGTAACGCAATATACTTGAATTTGGCGGTTTAAGGGCCTCGATCTCTCCTGTCTCCTATTTTAGTGACGGTTGTGGTTGCGATCAAGGCGTGTGGGATTCACCAGTCGCGTGCAATACCTAAGCCTTTTAGCATGGTTGGCAACGACTTTCAGCCTCTGTATTAACACACTTCGTATGACCAGAGTTTGATCTGAATTTCAAATTCGATACCAGAGAAGTGTTCTCTAAATTTAAGAAGACTGAGAATTGAAAAGCCCTCTTACAGGATTGGATTGTGACCTTAAGCATTGAAAATTTGAAAGAACTCTCTTCTAAAATGACAACTTTGTTATTATTCGGCTATTTAGATTTTGCTAGGCACCCATTGAGGTTTCTTCTTTGAGGCAAAAGCATCAAGACCAATCTTCATATTTGGCCCTTCAAAGAGCTGCTGATCGTACCGATCAGACGTTCTCTGAGTTGCCCGCTCTATGCTGCCGGTTTCGAGAGCTTCTCTTAATCCATGCCTTGTGACGATAATCGCGTCTGGAGACAGGCCAGCAATCTTCTCAGCTAACTCAACAGCCTCAGCGACTACTGAGTCGGGCGTCTTCGAGATCTTGTTGATCAAATTGAAGCCGAGGGCCTCCGTGGCGGTTAACCTCCTTCCTGTCATCGCAACTTCTGAAGCAATCTGAAGACCGCAAGTTCGTACGATTCTTGGAAGGCCTCCAGCCGCAGCATAGAGTCCTACGGTGGCTTCTGGCAATCCAAACTGAGCCTTTGGTGAAGCCACTACCATATCGCTGCGCTAATGTCAGTGGGGGCACGTAACTGATATCGAAAATTACTGGTAGGATTCCACTCACCAATTGAGGGTAATTTCAAAGCCACCACCCAAAGCAAATCCATTCACAGCTGCAATAATCGGCTTCTTCCCAGTTCGCCGACTGATTCCACAAAATCCGGAGGGCGGATGTTTCCTGGCTGACATTGGAGGCGGCGAAACCTTACACTTTGCTTGCTCGATCAAATCCTGACCAGCACAGAAAGCTTTACTTCCAGCCCCAGTGATGATGGCCACTCTAAGAATTGGTTCGCTATCGAACCAGGAGAAGATAGACTCCGCTTCCCAATGGGCGTATGACGGGATGGAATTCATCCCGGTTTCACGGTTGATCGTGACCAGGAGGACATATTGAGCAGGATAGCTCAAGCGGAAGGACTCTGAAGAGGGGGGCTTTGTTTTCAAATCTGCGGCCATTTTGAAGCTGAAATTGCTATGTTCATGTATCAGAACTTTTTGACGATGGGAAAGAGCGATCCTTGTTCGGACTCCGTAGGGGAAAGTCCCTATATTTCAGGGGTAAAATACCCGAAACCCCGCGTTAGATTGGGCTTTCAAAGCCGAGGTTCACTGAATCCGATCACTAAGAGCGATTTCTCACGTGTCGGTGATACGCGCTTGCTCTCGATCACAATCCTTGTCCAACGTTGCTCAAAGAGATTTCTACAGTCGGGGAGAACCTTCAGCAGAGTTCCAAAAACATAAATGATGAGGTTAGGTGGATGATCTACACTTGGATTAACAAATAAATAATGAACTAGGAATTCGTAAGTATACTTTAACGGGATCGATATGAGGATCGCTCTGACATTTTGCAGACTTTCCGAGAACAAGAATTCAATCATTAGAAGGGTTCCTCAAACATGACAGGATTTAATCCTCCGGTAACGCGATTTGTGCTCGTTGAATTTCCCGCTCCCCATTTACTTCTCGTCACGATGAACCTACCAGACCAGATGAATGCATTGCCCGTGGAAGCGTGTTGGGAGATGGACAGGCTTTGGAAATGGTTTGATGAAGAACCAGATCTGTAAGCTAGCTCGGACTTTATGACTTCTCTTGTTAGGCACCTGGGCCTAAATCTCTGGCAGGCGTGTGGGGATCATCACCGGCGCAGGAACGAAGGCTTTTTCTGCAGGAATGGACTTGAAAGGTAAACCTCGTGGCCTCGAGATGTTCATTCTCGGCTGATAGACTAGCAGAGCGCGGAGCTGTGGGCTTGACTGATGACTACGAGACCGTGGCACGTAAGATGAGATACCCTTCCAATGGATTCGCAGGTATGACCCGAAGAGTTGGGAGGAAGCCAATCATTGCGGCTGTCAACGGCCACGCTCATGGCGGAGGATTTGAGATAGCTTTGAACAGTGATCTCGTCATCGCATCAAATCATGCAACGTTTCGACTACCTGACGTTATTCGAGGCACAGCAGCTCTTGAAGGCGCATTTCCTAGAATCTGTCGAATCTTTGGACTTCAAAGAGCAATGCTCCTATCTTTGACCGCTTATACATTGCACGCGAAAGAAGCTATGGAATGGGGGTTAGTGCAGAAACTTCTACCGATTGAGGAGTTGGTGAAAGAAGCGGTTAAAATGGCAATGTTGATTTCGAGTATGAGCCCCGACTCAATTATCGCCAGTAGAGCAGGAGTAAGACAGGCATGGGAAACGGCTAGTGTAGAGAGGTCGACACAATTGACTGCAGATGCATTAGGTCATAGGCTCATGTCAGGAGAGAATGTTCGAGAAGGATTGCTTGCATTTCGAGAAAAAAGGGAACCAAAGTGGGTACCCTCAAAGCTGTGATATGGAAAGAGCACATGGCATCAATATCAAGGAAACACCACCATAACTCTTGAACTAAGGCGCTACATCCTGAAAGACCTTCTTGAAGACCCGTAAGTTCTCTCCATCATCAAAAATTGCAAAGACAATCTCCTCGATCCCAGTCACCCCAGGTCTTTTCCGATCCCCACAAATCACCTTCCTGAAGATCTTGGCGACCTCCTCAGGAGGATTTCGATAAGCCCCACAACCCAAAGCTCCAAGCACAAGATGCGAAATTCCCTTTTTCTTCGCAATCTGCACAATCAACCTAACTTTCATCAACATGAGTTCATAATCGCTCTCCCATGCATAAAATGGCCTCTCTGTTCCCTGCATCCCCCGAAACTCAAGTTCCGGTCCTCTGATTGCCGCACACGAAATGACGTCCACGTAGAACCACTCAGGCTTAGGCATTTCAAGCTGGTCTGAGGTGCGGAACACAAGGACGTCGGGTGAGTAGATGGCGGCTTCTTCTGGGATGCGATAGAAGCTGTCGCTGAGGCTATGGAATAATGTGCTTCTCATGCAGAGAGATTCTTCTTGGGCCACGGCACCGTTGAGAACCCCTCCTCCCGGTCGGAGTTCGGAGGCCATGTTCAGAGCGGCAACTCGAGCGTCTGGAGTTGACTTGATAATAGTTTGGACGGCATCGTAGGTATCGGACTGAATGATTCTGATTCTTGGAGAAGTAGAATTTGGTGATGAGGGTTGCTCGGTTTGTTTTGATGATTCGGATGTGATAGTTTCTGCTGGTATTGCTGAGGCTGGAGGCTCTGATGCTACAGCTGCATTTGCTGGATGCTGCCCTGGAGCCTTGGGCTCTGGTGCGTAGCGGATGAGCTCTGCATCTTTGATTCCAAGACGAGCCCGTGGATTTGATTTGAGTATATTCGGGATCACCTTGTTGATGGTATCTTTTGCGAATCTTGCTCGATCCTTCTTGCTCAGCCTTGCTGGTGATGAGGTCGACGAAGTTGATACCATCATGCCTTGCTTGAGCGACTTCACGAAATTAGAAAACATCTTATATATAAGTGAGCGACAAAGGCCGCTTAAAAGGTGAACAATATCATTCTACCAGAAAGAAAGGAAGAATCGTATAGAAGGGAAATTCCAGTCGCGCTGCCTTGCAAAGGACCTGAGGTCAATGATTGGTTGCATCACGTGGGTTCCACGACCACTCAGCCTCCAGTTTGACTTTAGGCTCCAGCATCACCATGCTTATTCTGATAATTCATGTTTCCTCAAGCCCTCTTTTGTACCTTTCAATTTTGGTATCGTCTTTGCAAATGGCATTGTCGTAGACATATTTTATGCTCTGAGTACGAGCCCCTGATGTTGAGCTTTGCATCGCTGCGCTCGTGATTGGCCGAAGGCTCGATGTCCTTTCTCCGCCTTATTCGGAGTAGTCTTGGCAAACTATCTCGCACGCTTGCTCTCTCCTTTAGATCCTACGCCTTAAAGATGCATCCCTATTGTGGATCTCTTGCATATCGTGCAGCTCTAGCAGGTTGTTTAGACGAGTCGTATCTTTCTATTGGTTATCAGATTGATGTCTTGTCCTGGACGATGTCACCCTAGCAATAAATATTGCGCCAATCTATCCTGGTAACTGAGCTTTCTGACGTCTTGGTACCGATATCTCAGCTTTTGAATGCACTTTAGAGCTTACTTTGCTATACTCCCTTGCATATCGATGAGCCGGGTTTGTTCGTATCGATGTACCTTATAAATGTGGTGTCTGCAACCCCTCATAAGTGTACCGCTTTTCAAGTCTCCCCGTTCTAAAGCTCTAGATATCTTTTTCTTGTCAATCAAAAATTCTCGCCAAGTGCAATAGTATTCCTGTAGTTTACAGGACAATGGGTTGAGTTCTTGCATGTATTTCCCCACGCATCATTTCGTGAGCTCGGACGACCCTTTGTCCCAAAACAGGAGATTTTATCAAGATCCCTTTCCTATCATTACCATTAAATGTTATGATTCAACTGTACTGATTCTGTTCTTAGATTCTGTTAATATCGATCTGCGCAGTAATCTTTACTATCGGAATTGGCTCGCTCATCAACATCGCCAGGACCAAGGGAACGCTCCGGTCTGAAAATTGATTGTCAATCTTTCACGAAGAAACTATTTTACGGAAATTAACGGGCGCGCATCCAGCAACCTCTCTTTTCCATTTGATCGACACGCACAACAAGAGTGGAGCACCCGAAGCCAAAACGTATATCTTTACACTCCCATATTACTCTTAAGAATGAGCTTTATAAGATCATTTCAAATTCGCTACATTATCTCATTTATCCTAAGCTCGCAATGATTGGTTTCAGTTGGCTCGCTGTTAAGAAGGTCTGCCATAACAAAACAATTCTTCCCTTGGGCGCGACCTCCCGGAGCGCTTTTATTGCTCCGCTATTTCGAGGCACTTTAGATACCTTCCCTCTTCTCTACTTGACATCACTGTGCTGTCTAGCTTGTCAGTCATAAAAATAGTTCTCGACTGCGAGTATACTGAACTGAGCAGGAAGATCACGGCACAGATAACGGGCGTTGCATAATGGTAACCGAGGACTCAGGGGCGAATCATTATAATAAACTTCATGGAACGCTAGTGCTGTACACCTCAAACCGTCTTTCAAAATCTAAAAATATCCCCTCCGACCGAGATTGGAAAATTATCGTATTCATAGCCCCTATTCGAACGGGCCCGTAAACTCCTCACCACGCGAGATGCTGGCAAACTATTTCGTGTTCCCAAAACAACTTTCTTCCGTCAATGTAACCAATTGTCTACAGTCTTAGTATCACTCAAGGTTGTACTTCAGCTTTAATGGAAGTCCCTCACATCTGCCAAAACTTATATTCGCGCTATCAAGCCCACCCAATTTATTGATTTCTATCGAAGAAGTCACGAGACCCGTCTTCCATCCTTTCGGAAGGACGGCGTACTTCAAATTGAAGATTGAAGTTGAAGAGATACGACAACTATGATGATTTATGGAGGTTGGGAATGAAAATTTACCAAGATCTGTGGAATTAAGTTTCCCGACAATGCTCAAAATTCCATGACATTCTATCTGCTTTGTTTGTTTTCCGTTCTTTACTGAAGCAACGCCATCCTTCTCTTACAGAGTACTAACTCCTTCACCATCTATTCTTATAGATACACAAAGCATTCATTTCTACTCCGAATGGTCTTCTATGATTTCTGTACCCTTTGTCTCCTTACTCAGTATAGTCTTAATGTCCCTGAGAATGCCCGCGAAGTCCGTGTCCACGGTGTCAAAACAGTAATCAGTGCTTGGGCTCTTCGGGTCAACAGACGGAGCCATCCTGACCTTCCCTTTCATTCGATTGCCCAGTTGGGCTTGCAATTTGGCTTCAATGTTTTTTGCTCTCTCGGATTTGGGTGCGAAATATGAATCCAACCAGTTCTGAGGCGCGATAGTCCATTCTATTTCATGGCTGTGGGGCTTCTTTATGCTATTGAGAAAGCTCATGGGATCGGAGACCCCCTCAGCATCGGAATCCTGAGCGGATTCTGATATGAATGAACGAGGACTATCAGATTTCATGGACATGGCGTCTTCAATAGATGGAGCCTGGTTATTGGTACCTGACCTTTTGAGAATCCCCTTGGGAAAAGCGCTGGCAAAGACGGAAAATGTCAGAAGAACGGAGAGGAGAAGCAGACACTTTTGCAGTCTTTGAGGCGTGGCCATCTTGAAAAGAGAAGAATACGAATGACTTTAGTGAAAGAGAAGAGAAGGAGATTTGAATTCTGCTCAGGGATTTAGAACAGATAGGAACTTTCGATGTGTTTGAAAGAATATTCTTTGAAAAAGGGCTGAGAGGGTTATTTTATCTCTTTTCAATCCGTACTGCTGAATTGAAAGTACTGTGGCAGGGCAGGACGAGAATAGAACTTTTCAACTCCTTCAGGATCTACGCGCCGTTCCTGCCTGGTTTCTAAAACTAGCCACTTAATTAGTCTTCAAACGCACTAGTATAGTGTTTCGAGGGTCGACCCTTAGGTCGATTTCCCAAACTAGGATGGCATGAAGGTGGCGGAGCGATGCAGTCAGGGAAATCCTCCCACTTTAGGCTATAAGTTTCTATCGTGCTACTCCCAATAGTAGCCACAACATCCGACCAGCTGAGTCTCAGTATCGCTCTCGGTTCTGAGTGTCGAGACACAGCATTCCAGTATTGGGATTGAGGAGGCACGTGCTTTACCTCGTCCACGACGCCAGTGAAGGTTTAGATTGCAGGGCTATATCACTCTCAGAAAGACGCGCACAATTAGAGTTCTTTTGATTAGCACGACTTACCAACTTCCCCTCTTTTCTGGGACCTTCGCAAGTGGCGATGAACAGAACGTCTTCTAGACGCTGAATGTTCTAGATCCGGGTCATTGAAAGAGGTGCAATATGTGGAATTTGGCCCTTTTTAGGAATTATAAAATCATCTCCGAGATGTCAACCGAAGCGCTTAAGCCTCACTGAGAAATTTTCTGTCCCCAGTGTCTTGCTGTGCTAGACCTTTAGTCGGCCGAAGCCCACCTCACTCCGTCAATTTATCCGCCAGTCGAGGCTCCAGCTCTTCCATTGTCAGTGATTGTCATCGTCTGTAATCATCTATCTTCGCATCTTCAGACCATGTGCTAGTCGGAAAATTCCAAATCATAGATTGACCAGTCGATTTTGCCTTCACCAAACAGATTATGATGGACCGACAAGAGTCTTCCAAACAACTCGGAATCTTTAGGCACGAAGAGAGTGTGAACAATAGCCGATTCAAAAATTGGCTGGCGGTCTTACGATTTCTCAGACTTTGAGAGGAAAGTGATGTAGGCTGGGAGGTCCTTATATATTGAAGGGCAAACCCACAACATGTAAGAAATTGAATAAGATGGGAAGGTACATCGATTGTATCCTCCAATCACATATTCAATCAGCAACCCTCAAGGCATTCTTTAGCATCTGAATAACCTGCCTATCTTTAGGTGTTATACTCATCGCCGACAATTCAACGAGTCAACCGAGTCTTTGCCTTGTCACGCTGGACCAAAAACAGATGCGTTGATATCGTTGAGTCCTCGTAGAGTTAATAGTGAGCGCGGAGGTGAGAGCCTAGAGTGGAAATTTACACCCGCCTCGCTCCGCCCTGCCCAACGACCGGGATTGTTCTGATTAGGTAAGCCGACATGACATTAGCGACCGACAGCAGTATCGAGAATCTACTTTGGGCCAGTTTCCTTCTGTCTGTTCGGTTTCTCAGCCCAGTGTGCGAACATTCTATTGCATCTTAAAGTTTATGACCCATATGTCTCACAAGAGTCGAGGTTCTTGAAAAGGGGGTGGCACAGATGCGGGGGTGAGGATGGCTGCAACCTATATCAGGCAAAGTATCCGAATGCTTACTCTGTTGCCTGAAGCTTTGATCATGACTCACAACGCTTTCCCCCCGACTATATAAGCCTCCAAGTAAACCATACTTGACCCCGGATCCAAGGCCACATTCAACCACTCCTTCGGCACTGAGATTTTAGGAACCGATCATGTCTTCTGGCGGAGTCTTCTCAGAGACTTTACAATCAATCACTACCACCAAATTGACAGAGCTTTCCAAGAAGCGTACCGTCTTCGAGGATCAGAAAGCTATCCTTCTCGCTGCCGCTGCTGTTGAATCGGACCAGAAGGAGAAACTTCGTATTCTCGTCGATGGCGTCAAGCAATGCTTCTCTTTGAAGACTTCGAGCCGGAAGAGAGGAGATCGACACGGCGGAGCAGGACGGATCATTTCTAGTAGTACCAAAGATCCTCGTCTTGAGGTGCTGCTCAGAAATTTAGAGCGCTTCCTTGCGCAAGCTCAGTACGATCCTTCGGTGTCGTCTAAGCTGCTGCGTGATTGGGAAAATTCTTTGAAGCAACAACTAAATGTTCAGTCTCTGAAATATCAATATGCCACTCTATACGGAGAGCTTGTCACTGAGTGGTTATCGTCAGAGCAAGGCTCTACGTCAGTCAACGAAGATTCAGAGATAACAGAGGACTTCGAGCATGTTCGGAAAGACACGCAAGTAAGGGATGAAGGGAGAGCTCAATGGGAAAGCATGGTCTTCAAGCCATTTGAAACAAATTTGGCAACCATTGTGGAATACCTTCGTGGTTTCTTCGAGAATGATGGTGCTAACAAAGATGGTATCAAAGCATTATATGAGCTTCGAAAAAGCGTCGAAATTTTCCAATTCAATCTCTCGAGTCCTGGCCAGTTCAATCAAGAAGTTCTTCGATGGACTATCAATGGCCTTCTTGCATCGGGGCTTCTCTCCGAGGAAAAACGAGCGGCTTTAAAGGATTTTCTAATCAGCCCAGTCATTCTCACAGAGGTTGCCGATGTTCTCAATATGCGGATGGCCTCTATAGATACGTGGTCATGGGACATGGAAGGCTTGCCGTAGGTGAACATTGGGGAGTAGAAAACTTCCTATTATAGATCATTTCATAAGGGAATGTCTCAGCAGACCCGAGACATTTACTCATGACTTATGCCTACTCCTAAATCTATCGTAAGTGAACGACTGCTGACTCCCCGATCCTCCAGTGTAGAGCAACGACGACATGTCACGTCCAAGTATCATATATATATTGAGGAGGATCTACTCCAGGCAATTTTCCTGCAATACATCGGCGTCAAGTGGTCAGTCTTTTTCAAGAAGGCTGCTACCGATTTCCTCAACCAGGCCTGGAAATCTGTTTGTCAGAATATCCCCAAGGATGAGTCATTGAGAAGAAGATGGTTTCTTGGTGCTGAAAAGAAGAGTCCCAGTGTGCAAAGCAAGCGACAGAGACTTCATAAGTCTATCTACTTCATGTCTCAGCTTCCAGACTCTGAATATGACGACAAGTCCGCCCTTGAAGGCGAAGAGGAGGCCGACTACGATACTCGGCCGATGAAGCGAACAAAACAAACGGCTAGAGCGTCATTTCAGCCATATGCGCAGGGCCCGCCACAGCAGGCCCCACGTCCGAGAAAACAGATCGCGAGTAAAGCTTTTCGCCGATCTGCTCCCATATCCGACCCCGATTACGATGAAGAACGTGATTCTGAAGATGATGATTCTGAAGATGAGGACAAAAAGCCAAAATCTCCTATGGAAACAAAGCAATTGCTACTGCATCTCCTATCCAGTGAGATTCTGCTAAATACTCATCTCAATGGAGAGTTCACCGCCGTTCATTCGGAGTTTAACGCTTGGAGTCCATCGTTACCTCACACCACAATCCATTCCGTCTTAGCTTTCTTCGGGCTCTCGCCAAAGTGGTTGAGGTTTTTTACTCAATTTCTGGAAGCGCCGCTAAAGTTCGTCGAAGATGGGGATTCTGCTGAGACTAGAATTCGAAAACGAGGCGTTCCAGGTGCTCATGCTCTTTCGGCCTTTTGTGGTGAGGCTGTTCTCTTCTGCTTGGATTATGCTGTCAATCAACAAACCGATGGCGCGCAGCTCTATCGTATGCATGATGATATTTGGATTTGGTCCCCCTCCCATGAGGAAGTTGTGAAGGGCTGGCGAGCAGTCACAGCCTTTGCGAAGATAATGGGAGTATCTGTGAACGAAGGTAAAACAGGTACTGTGCGAATTATGGGCAATAATCAGGGTGAAGGGGCCATTGATCCTTCACTTCCGGAAGGTGACATCCGATGGGGCTTCTTGCATCTCGACCCAATCACTGGCAAATTTTTGATTGATCAGAGTATGCTGGACAAGCACATCAAAGAACTCAAACGACAACTTCAGGACAAGAAAAGCATTTTCGCCTGGATTCAAACGTGGAACACCTTTGCCAGCCGCTTCTTCACTAGCAATTTTGGAAAGCCTGCTAATTGCTTTGGACGAGAACACGTCGATTCAATGCTTGAGAGCCTGAAGCGCATCCAACGCAGCATCTTCTCAGATATTAGCGTTGTTGAGTATTTGAAGAACACAATGAAAGAGCGCTTCGGCATCGAGAATATTCCAGACGGATACCTCTACTTTCCCGCAAGTCTGGGTGGGTTAGAACTTCACAATCCGTTCATTGGTCTTGTTCAACTTCGGGACTCCGTCTATGAGCAACCTGAAAGCGCACTAGACGAGTTCATAGATGCTGAAAAGGAAGAATATCATGAAGCAAAGCAAAAATTCGAGATGGGACAGGTTTATCATCATCCAAGCATGGAGAATCTCGGTGATGAATTCATGCCATTCGATGAGTTCAAGCAATACCGTGAAGAATTTGCTTCTCATTATGAAGGGAATTTGCATTCTGTGTTTGAAGAGTTGCTTCAGCAGCCCACTGCAGAGACCGTCGATGTAATTCAACAGTTGAAGGGAAATCAAAGCTTGACGGGAGATTATTGGCAGTGGGTCAGCCACTTGTATGGTCCCGATATGATAGAACGATTTGGTGGTCTACAGATTGTGGATGCTGGTCTTCTACCCATTGGGATGGTAAACTTGTTCCGCGAGGGAAAGGTCAAGTGGCAGGGATGAGAGGGTTGGTTGATCGTGGTTTACAAGGTCACATATCCCACGTAGCCTCATCATAAAAGTATACGACAAATTGAGCAAGAGTATATACACTTAAGCCATTTTGTGAATTCTTGAAAATGCACGAGATCCTCCACGTCCCATATATAGTCCTTCACTGGCTAGCTTATGGTCAGCGCTCAAGTACGTACTCACCTAAATTTTTAAGTTCGCCTCGATTTGCCATGCCGGATCCAAAGCCGCGACGAAGCGCTTTGCTGATGATGACCAACCAAGAACTTCTTTACCAAATTAAAAACGGAGGAAGCCTATCGCCTGCATAAGACTCTGCAGGACTTCAGCTGTAAGAAGGAAATTGGTAAGACCAGACCTTCGCAAGAAGTAGCACCTGAAACGTCCTCAGTAGCAACGTCGAAACATTTCTACCCGCAAACAAAGCATAAAAGAACCCCTCCTCCATTCTTGGAAAATTCCATATCGTCTCCCAACATCTTATTAAAATTGAGCTAGATAGAATCATCAAAGGTCTTGAAAATGTCTCCAGTCGTTCCTACCCCAACGGTCCCAATTCAATTCGTGCAAGCCAAGGCAGGCGAGATCATCAATCTCGGGTCCATTAAACTTCGAGTAATGGAAACTGGCGAGAACACTGGTACCCCCTTTCCAATTCCTTAATACAAAACCCTCAAACTCAAATCATCATCATCATCTGACAAACAACCAGACAACCGCATCTCCGCCATGGAACTGATTATCCCACCAAAAACCCCAGGTCCACCACCCCACTGGCACGAGATGCACGACGAGACCTTCCTCGTAACCAAAGGCACGGTCCGCTTCCTCGTCCCGGAAGCGCCTGGTCTTGAAGGCAAGGTCATAGATGCGAAAGAGGGCGACTATGTGGTTGTGCCCACGAGAGCCCCGCACACGTTCTCGAATGAGACCGATGAGGAAGCTAGGTTTTTCAATACGTTCACACCGGTATGTATTGGTGATTCTCAGGGTTCTAGGTGGAAAGGGAGAGGCGTTGGCTAATGAGGGGTTGGGTAGGCGTTTTATATCCATTATTTCAAATTGTTGAGTAGTCTTATGGCGGAGGGTGCGGAGATGACGAAGGAGGTTAATGAGCAGGCTATGGCTTATTATGCTACCATTCCTGTTCAACAAACACTTAAATGAGGACATTTCAAAGTTGGTGCATCTTCACCAAAAAACGGTCAGGTCACATGAGGTTGAGCGAGGTAAAATGAGGATTGGGTTAGCATGGCTACTACAACATAGGAATACAGATATTTGAGATTGACACTTTCTTAATTCAATTAAAGCAATGAGCGGTGTACTATATACGCGGTGGATAAAACCCTCCGTCCCAAATAAAGTACGGTATTCACCTAAAATAGCTTTGGGTCTTTTGGGGGACGAGGAAGAGGATTCCAGTCCCAGCACCCTCTATGGCCCGAAAGATCCATTCGTTTCAAACAAGATGGCTGCTCGTGATCTTCAACTGTACCCCATGGCCAGATGGCACAAAAACAGACTTCATCAAACCCACACTTGCCACATTCTAGCCATGTACTCCAATTGAGAAAGCTCATGAGCTTCTTGACAGCTAACCTTACCACTTTCACTGCTGTATCATCAGCAATCTCCGTCTTTACTATGTCACGGGCCTCAAATAAGGTAGCACAGATTCTGAGAGATACTGCTAGTACAGAGGTGTGTATCAGAACATCTTCATCTGTCTGAAGCCGCAAATGCTTTAGGTAATGCCCAGCGCATTTCTCAATAGAACCATTAACATCGATCTCAGTCGCAGAGTCAACGAACATGGTCAGTAGGAAGTTCAACTCTGCTAACAAGTCCCTTTGTGTCACTTCATTGGATGATGCCATGACTCGTAAGCAATCCGAGTAACGCGTGACAATCATGTCGGCCACACCTTGCCAATTGATGCTGACAGGTGTTGATAACTGCCTCCTGGAGAGCACTTGCTGGAGATCTGACTTAACTTGTGCTAATCCAACTGGATCAGATGACGAAAGCCTCGGGAGAGACGACCTCGAAGGGTCAGGGTTGGTAAGGTTGAGGTCATGGAAGTATGCAGATACCATCGAAGAGTAGTCCAGTTCCACTCTTCCGGAAGGAAAGCCCGAATATCTCATAGAGACCCCTCTTAAAAGCCTGGGAGATGGGGGAGTCAGTAATTACTTCTT
>Ga0182030_10015295_pt1 | contig 15051 bp, 15 predicted proteins | sample 812S3MmetaG_FD_121299 | JGI IMG/M metagenome (GOLD analysis project Ga0182030, IMG submission 121299) | Permafrost microbial communities from Stordalen Mire, Sweden - 812S3M metaG (Illumina Assembly) | ecosystem: Environmental > Terrestrial > Soil > Wetlands > Permafrost | place: Sweden... | reverse complement strand
CTCAACTGTCCCGGACTACTCAAAACCCTTACTCCATCACTAGGTGGCTGATCCACTAATTGATAACGAGGTGTCTCGTCCCCAAATGGATTATAATGGCGATCCAGGAAAGGATCTTCTTCGTTTTGTGGCGGCCTCAAATTTCGCATCTCCACTGGGTATCCTTCCATTCTCTCGTTCGATCCACCGACCGGTTTCCGCCTTGGTGCCCCGGTTTCCTTGTCTTCTGCCCCATATAAATCATCATCTGTCGTATATCCGCTATTTCCACGACTTCTCCCGCCCAATCCCCTACTTCCCATATCCGGGAATTGATTAAGTTGGTTTTCACGCATTGGTGGTGATTCAATGTAGCTAGATTGGGGTTCTAATTGTTCCATATGGGGAGTCATTAAAGGGAATGGTGCAGTTGATAATGATTGCGGGGGTGACAGTTCGTACTGATGCTGGGGAGGCGTATCTTCAAATTGTGGAGGTGACAATTCGTATTGATGCTGTGGGGGTGTATCTTCAAATTGCGGAGGCGACAGCTCATATTGATGCTGTGGAGGCAGCTGCTCAAATTGCTGCTGCGGAGGTTGTTGTTCTTCTGGTGGCGGTGGTTGATGGAATGGCTGTCTTGCCGCAAATTGAGATTGTGGTGGGGTAGGAGGTGACATTTGTGCAATTGCTGCGTGGAAAGAATGAGAGAAATTATCGATTTCGGACACGAGCGGTCGTCCTTCCTCATCGGTGGGTGGAGATCCTGGATAAAATAATTGAGGAACCTCAACAGTTGCGTTCTCCCGCATGCGCTCTTCGATGCCTCTGTATTCTGTTGCCGCAGATAACATGTTTCCATTCATTGGAGGTGTAGGTTGTTGACCATCAGTCATTGGAGAGACAAAATCATCAGGAGAATAAGGGTTTACTCTGTCAAAAGTTTGATTACTGCTGCGGGGTGATGGCTTTGGTTCTCTACTGCCAGCGCTTTTGATACTACAGAGTTGTTAGTTAATGCTCTAACTCGCAAGAGAGAAATATTTACCTCATGAAAGACCCAGGACGATCCTTTTGGTTATTTCTCCGGCGCACGAAGAATAGTATTATACCCACCAAAGCAATGACAAAAGCAAATCCGCCAATCACACCCCCTGCAACTGGACCTGCAACTGAGCTCTTGTTTGTGGACTGAGCAGTTGCCGCTGACGTTGTTGGTCCTGAGGTCGTCGCTGATGCAGGACTTGTACTCGTGTGTGATGTCGTAGTAGGGCGTTGTGTCTGTCCAGCTGCTCCTGCGGCTTGGGAAGAACTCGTCGTTTTGGAAGTACTCGAGCTTGAACTTGTCGAACTCGAGCTTGAACTGGAACTCGTGCTCGTACTCGACGAACTGGAGGATGACGATGTCGAGGAACTTGAAGAACTCGATGATGTTGTTGAATGTGTAACTGGGCTGAAGGTCACCCCCGTGAACACAACTTGTAATAACCAATCCGTCGGTTGGCCCGAATATGATGTCTGCACTGTCGTAGCCTGACCAATATTCCCACATCCATATTGAAAGTATCCGCCCGGGTACGTATTTCGGTAACAGGATTGACTTTGCGGACTATTGAAGTATTAGCAACCCATCCGAGCTCACACATCGTGTAGACCGTACCAGGTAAATATTCCATTATTATCAACCTGTGGCCCAGACGCATTGTTGCCGTCCACACAGCTCGTGTATACCCCGGCTGTACATGACCCAGACGTTGTACAACATCCTACATATCCATGTGCCGTATCATGAATACATGATGAACCAGTTGGACAAACAGCTGGATCTGCCGAATTTCCACCTATCCACCCGCAGTAGCTAACATCGAAAGATTTCCTCTTAAAAAGATACCTTGCGTTGACTGCATCAGTTGGTCGCGGCGACCACTCGTCCCTCTTATAAACAGTTGTGGGTTCTGGTCCCGCCCATGGTAGTGCTTCCGATACTCCAAACGCGGCTGAGAGAAGTAAAATTATCGACGATGAGGGCATCGCGAAGATGTTGAAACCCATGGTTGCAAAATGTTCTCATGAGGGAGAGAAAACGTCGATCAAGAGAGAAACGGTACGTAGGAATCGTAGGAATATATGAGAGGAGTGGAAGGAAGAAAGGGTTTCTTTTTGGAAGTCTAGCCATTGTCGTCCTACCGTGCCGTAGAGGCTGTGGGCTTAGGTTTGCAGTGCAGGGCCCTGCACGACGGTGGATTATTGGATAATGTTACAGTAAGAAAGGAAATTACTAGGTATCCAATTGGTTAGAATCGTAAGGATTTCGATGACATGGGGGGTGTTGAAAAACAGCCACTTGGGATCCATCGCGTTGCAGGCTGAGAACCCAGCTCTGAGGTTATCTTGGGGGCTTAGGACAAGAGGTGAGCTTGGACTTTGGGGAGCTTCGCCTCAATCACGAATTTTAGAACACTTACTAGGACTACTAGGACTACTAGGACTAGTACCTAGTAGCGCCAGGGGGCCATGCTGCCTTTTCCACTTTTTCTGCCTTGCGCCGCAACAAGACCTCGAAGAAGAAAATTTGTCGACGCGCAACGGGTAATTATTCCTCTCGGGTTTGCATTCAGGAACGGGGTATGCGGTGAACCGCGATGAGCATGGTCATGAACGGCTACAGAACATGGGACGACATGTAGCAGGTGCATATCTTGGGAGAGAGCACGTTTCTCAGTCGCACAAATATGTATCCTAGTAGTAGTAGTAGTAGTAGTAGTAGTGAAGAACAGCTGGAAAGACTTGGTGGTAGATTTCGTTACTTCGTTCACCAACGCTCCACTGCTGTCTATCGGTCAGTACTGGTACTCGTCCCTGACCACGTAAAGCAATCTTCTCTCCATCTCTTCAGGAAACGCGATCTCAAGTCCTCAATCGGTGACCAATTGCTCTACTCAAATTATTAGTCCTCACTTCGGGAGGACACGCCTCAGTAGGTAAGCTACGATTACTACTAGTAGCCAACTAGTGCTTTCCGCCACGAACCAGCCGAGTTACTATTTCTGTCACCCGTTTTTATCGTGAATGCCGTTCCCGATTAGGTATTGCGTGTGATTTCTTGCAGTAGCAAAAAGTAGTTCCCTTCGTATAAAACCAGTGTGGGCTTTCTCCACCAGTACCATACGTGGCCGAAGAAGAAATGCCTTGGATGCCGCTTTGAGACATCCATGACCCTTTTGACTGGTTTGACTGCTGATCACTGCGCATCTTCATTAATCGGCCGAACGAGAACCTTTGATAAACGTGCTGATCAAGAACTAAGAACCAAAGTTCTGGGACCTGATCTCAAGTCTCCGATTCTTACTTAACTTCGATCCTCAACTTCTTGCCCAGCTGGAATCAATTTCCCAGCCCTCGGTGAGGACACGCTCTGTTCGTATTCAGCAATCACATGATTTGAGCAGGAGCCTCGCCGTTTTTGTTGCATCTTTGATGCGCGAATCTTCTTCAAAAGAATCGTTCCACGCTTTCAGCGGCAATGCCAGGCAAGCTGAGTCGCACAGGAAACCATACATCTATCATCAATTCCCTTTTCTTCAACCGTTACTCTCCACATCTGCGAAATGGCTTGATCCATTTCATAAGTTCTTACAGTAAGCCCCCTCGTGTTGGCTCACACTAGAAATTCCGCCTCCGCGGTGGAAGTTCCGCCGTTGACTTCAATGAAGCTTGAAGGCAGAACTCATACTCCGTATGATTCAAATGTTGGCCCACATTACCTCAGAAAGGTATTGAATTACTACTCCTTCCAACCATTCGATCTTGTCAGATCCTCCAGGAACATATGGTCATGGGATACGAGAACTGGTATCCTGATTACTTACCCACCAGGCGCAGCCACAGTAGAATCTCACCAGAAGTGTCAGCCTCAATCCTTCTACTCCCAAAATAGTCCTAGCGACTCGCAATCCATATATAAGCCCCGCTCCAAATGGAATACAATGACATTGCTTGTCTCGTTCCTATTCTGGTAGACTGACCACAGTTGCTATCGCCAACCTTAGTTGATACTCGGCCCGATCTCGTGCTTTGCTAAGTCATATGCGTTCCTTGGTTCCTGCCTTTGATTATGGCCTTTCTGCTTTTACTGGACTTCCCTTCTCGTCGCCGTGCATGAGGACGTAACTGGGGTCTGCAAGCGCAATTAATAATTCTCCGTCATTCATGAAGACCACTCCCCATTTATGGAAACAGGCCTGAGGCATCATATCAGCCACAAACCTTTGACGCGCGATTAGAAGCGCGGGTCTCCACGAGGCCGCAAATCATCGGTTGGATACTTTTTCCGAGTAGACCTTTGATGCATAATAGGCGTCAAACGTACGGCCTTAGAAGGGCTGCATGATGTAGGTCGAGGCCATTGTCAGCCTTACCTTCGCAATCTACGCGCCTTCAATTCCCGCCTGGTTGGTCGAAGAGTTCCAACGTGACTGCAGAGTTCGATCCGGGCTTCAAATGCCGGAATAAGTCTTCCCACCTTGAAGCAAGTAGTACTGGCGGTTACTGAGTATCACTTCTATTGGAGAATGCTCAAGGTAAGGTAGATCCATCTTGCAAAGGCATCTAGATACTTGCATGATTTATTTGTCCGCGAACTTTACCCTATTATGTTGAAAACTATTGTCTTATCCTGCTCATATAATCAATGCTTAATCGATTCCTTCCATCGTACATGGCACTAAGATCTGATCACTGTCAAACCCTGTAGATTACTAAATTGCAGCGAGGTTAGGCGTATCCAAAGCCAATGAAGTATCAGACACGTGATGTAGATGTGATTCTATTTTTAAGGTAAGAAAGGAGACATGAATGTCAAGACTGTGCTCGATTTATGCGACTGCGTGATACTTTGTTTCTGGTATTTCCAAGTATTTACTCTGGTTTGGGTATTTTAGTTTTGCCTTCAATACCCTAGGGCTACCTTGAACAAATAGTTTGCGTATGATTCAGGTTCCCCAATATACCATGAACAATCACTTGACCGCCTCCCAATTTTGGTAATTCCTCTACCAAGACCTGTATTTGCTGGTCATACCGGAACGATCACCAGTACCACCAGCACCAGGAGGAGCGTATTCCAGAAACTTGGCGAGTATCCATTTGGTATCATCGACGATTTTAAGTTGAACAGGTTGAGGAATTTCAGGTTCCTTTGACATTTTCGCTACCAGTTCGAGGTTGCTCTGCCTAGGCAGTTCACATACCTTGCTTACAGCATCTGCCAACTTATGATCCGCTTCTGTCCCAAACTAATCCTCACCCTATGGTGCGGGTGGAGTCTTGCTTCCCGCCTTATATTCCGCCGTGTATCTCTCCAAACGCCTACATACTATTCAGCTATTATTCCATAGATTGGATTAGATACAGGATACCTCGTACAGTATTTTTTTATATTTGATGGCCTCCTTGATATTTTGAGCGAGTTATGCTCGTTAGCTGCTGGGGTTCACTTTTCCTAATCAGCGTTCGGACCATCTACCAGTAACGAAGGACGACAATTAATAACTGAGGAGAAGAATATAGATATAAGAAGTGAAGAGAGCCTCACGTTTCAAGCATAAAGGATGAGAGTGTTCAACAATTAGTTGACCGAGAAAGAGATTTGATCAATGCTCCAAGAAGTTGAACGTTGTGAAGATGAATTCAATAATGAGAAGGACAGCGAGCTGGACCTCTCGGCCGAGCCGGCACTGACAGCAGGAAATTTCGTAGGGAAATTACAGCATAGCCCAAGAGAGAGTTGAAAGTAATGATATTGAGTGTTGAATTAGAAAAAACTTTCGTTTTGTGATCCCTAGGATCAGGGTTTGCAAATAGGTGCTTCTTTCCCTCTTCCTCACTTTCGTATAGAGCGGTGAACCGTTCTCAGCTCAAATATTGAGCCGCACGGCAGTTGAGAAATTAAAATACCCTATAGGTTATGAATACGGAGGATTGTGGGAAATTAAAGTGCGGCTCATTTTTCAACCACCAAATGGTTTGCGAATAAGCGACCCAAGCTACCTCATAGCATACCTCTACCTTTTCTCATTGAATGGAGCATCATAATATCGGATTCTTATGGAGAAGAAGCGGCTGAGACCCTGGCCAAATCCTCCTCATGCTAACAGCGGTTCTGCGGCGGCCGTCCTATTTTCATTGAGGCGGTGCCATCCTCTCTATATTCCTAACACTTCACGTTTCCAGTCTCCACTTCAATAATTCAGCGAGTTTTGAGGGAATATTTTTCTGATACCCTTATCAGTATGAGATTGTACGATTTCCTCTTTTTCATCTCATTCTTCCTCGTCATCCACTGTCGTCCTTCCCGTTTGGTGGGAAGCGCAGACAATTGGGGAACGCGTGAACGTCCGCGGTATTCCACAGGAATTTCGTTAGTCTCAAGAACTGTAGAGGCTGAACATGGCACTGGATCGTATGCAAAACCTAAGAAGCATCGCGGCGAGGTTGTCATTAGATATTGCACGTACCTAAGTACAACGTAAGCCCAACAAGGGCGAACCTCGTTCTCAGCCCACATTGAAGACTCGAGCATCAGCTAACTAGTAAGCAGAGCTGCCGGTCATGTTATTCGATTCATCGCCGAGGAGCCTGGAGGTGGTGTTTTGCTCGACATGACAAAAAACGCCTGGCCCTGGTTTGGGGGCCAAAAGGGTAGGAAACTCGTGAACGCCGTGACAGAAACATGCAAGAAAGACACCCTCAGCATTATAGACACCATTTATTTTCGAACCAAAGTGAATTCTATTAATGGCAAATTCAAACTTCAATGGAATCTTGGGGGCTACCATATTGCTTGAGTCGGAGTCTGAGCATATCCCTCACATGCCTGGACGATGGCCTGGACCCGAGCCCGGACCAGAACCTCAAGAAGTGTTGACAATGATAGGAGAGGTCATAAAAACGGTAGGAAATGGCGAGGTTTCTAATTTCGTCACCGAGGAAGATTCCACGATCAAAGGACTGTCAAAGGAGGAAAATTCGAGATCAAATTCAGCTCGTCCGGTGGACTCTAGTGATATTCCATCAGTCATTGTTAGCACCCCTTCCAATGCTTCTCCTTCAGACGAGAAATTAAAAGCGCTTGTGAAGCCACCAATTAAGTGGGGTCGTAGTTCAGTCATCATCAGATACGACAGTTCTGAAGACGATTCCTTTCATTTTATCACTGAAGGACCTGAGCGACTCATCTCCCCCGAAGCTGTTGAAGCCGTCTATACCTGGTTTGGGAACAAAAACGGTGACCACCTCGTCGATGCCTTCAATGAAATATGCGAGGAAAATCACATCACTGTTGTCCAGATTGGGTTTCAAATTGATTCAATTCAAGAAAGCCAAAGTGATGACAATGTTGATAAGTATCAATGGAAACTTGGAGGCACATTATCATACAAGAAAACTGGAGATATATCCCAAGAGCATGCGAGAACTCCAGGGGAGGTATTAGCAGTAGGCCAAGACGTTATTAAAATTGAAGGAGGGGATGAAGTCTCAAAAGTTGAGTTCGAGAAGAGCTCTACAATCCAAAAGGTGGAAGGGCCTCCTTTGGAACCAAAAGTCAGAATAGTTACAAATAAGAAATCGAAGTCAAAGGACTCGAAGCTGCAGCATACTTCTCGAAAAGGCACTGCGTTACTGCGACCCGTTGCTCACGGTTTTTCCCCGCTTGAAAATAGCTGACGCACTTGCCTCCGTTTTGGAAAGCAAACCAACGAATCTTGAGCATTGTGCATGAAAACAGCATGCATTGGCGATTGTTCCTTTTGGAATGGGTTTTAGAGAGCTTATCTGTGATTGCTCAGATTCCAAGTCGATTTAAGAATGATGAACTCGATTGCACGTGCAGAGTGGGGAGATGAGATGAAGAATAGATGCCTGGTGAGGAAGTTGAAGAAGATGATGGGCGGGGAAGGTCCCCATAGGCCGCTCAGTGGGGTTGGCGCCATAGGCAAGGCTAGCAAAGGGCCCCAAGTCACGGACCAATTCTTGCTGCCGAAGTGCCTTGCCCCATAGTGAGATAAAGCTTAAAAGTTATTTTTTGTTTGCAGGTCGAATTTAAAGTTTGAAAAAGTGCGCGAGCCGTCACATCTGTAGATGGCTGTGTCGAGCTTATTAGTGCTATGTGTATCAGATCAAATGTATACGATGCGAATTTGAATGGATGATGCTTTACCTTCTGTTGGTGATAGAGATAACGCAGTGGTTAAGAGGGATGTTTTCGACCGAGCCCGTTCTTCTGTCCTGGATCTTGTGAGCCATCTACAGTTTACTGTGTCCGAAGCTGTTGCCTGTTTATTCTCCCTACTTACTGCTATTACAGATTTGCGAGGTCCTCAAGGACTTGGAACTACCTTTATACACAGACGCTAACAAATGCTCTTTCATGTCTCACCCCCTAATTCTGTCTTCGCTAAATAAGCGAGAGCTCTTCGACTTTCACCCTTTTTCGTTGCGACGGAAGTTCCAAGCTCATTCAACTTCAAAGGCACAAACTCACTTTTAGATCCAGGATACGACTTGCGCTTATTAACGCCATCTATTTCCCTCAACACCGAAACGTAACACCCCCCGAAGATGCCCTCATCAACGCAAAAGTAAAAAAAGTTCGATCGTCTTTACGTATTCGCTGCATCAGGACGGTAATTGTATAGAAAATCAACTCGCCGCATCCCGTAACGTCTAAATACCGCCCAATCAAAAAGATAGCAGGCATACGGAAGGCAGCACAAGTGTTTTTGCGCCAATAGATAATCGAGGATTCTTCACATGCTTCCCGAAGTTGCCGGCTGAGATGAGGCTGAAGATCCGGGGAGCAGCCTTGACAGATCCTCGAATTTTGGCCGTAGCATCCAATTCCAACGCCAAACAGCTAAGGATGGCTCAAAGAACACTCATCAAGCTCCTCCAAGCCTGCAAAGATGCCCAGCAGGTTGTTTTAAAAGACTTACCGTCCATTTCCAGTGGAATGTTGACGTATAGAAAAATAATTGATATTACCTACATGCTTCTCTCTAGCCCTCAACAAAACACCATCTATCTAAGTCGAAATTCACGAGATGCCCCCAGTACTTGCAAAAGGCTTTTGAAGGGTGTTACAATCTGTTTCGTTTTACATAGCGCATATTCCCGATTTGTAAATATGGAAACAGGATTCTTCAATCCATCACTCAAGAGGATTGAAACTTGGAAGATATTGCGTTGGTACTCGAATTTATTATCTGCGTAACTAGGGGGTACGGAAAGACATATTATCTATCAACACTCTGCATAGTCTCTGTTGACTCAAAGTCTGCCGGATCGAGACAATTTTCGGCCACGTCTAGCTTCATGACGTCTAAAATCTGGAAGAGCTCTTAAACATTAGAAAGAAATAGCAAGCACCACCAGCCTGAACTCTGAGTGATCCATTCATCTTATTTCACAACCAACCTTCATGGACTGATGAAAGTACTTGAAGCATTCTATGCGGCACGTATGTAGTGAGCTTCTATCACATGACTAACCTGGAATTCCAAATTCCGAGAGACCCCACACCTAATAACGGATACCTTGTTCCGTGTAAATGACCACGCGACGCCAAGAAATAGATCAGATGGTACAACAGTAGTTTATAGTTTCTGCCTGATTGTGTGATTGTGACACGATTCATCCAAGCGATTTAAATGAAGTTATATAACACGGGCCGCCACCCCGCGCATTCTCACTTCATCTTATCTTTTGCTTCTGAACATCAGATATCGATGAAGTCTCTGTGGACATCTTCATCTTTCAAGTGAATATTAATCTCTCATTGTCGGAGGAGGTTGAGATGTTGGAATATCTATGGTGACTGTTTTATATTTAATGCTCTCAAATCTCGTCCCTCCATCTCGGCATCTAACCGAGGGGGCTAAATTCCCCCTTATTTTCCTGTACAACACTCGGTAATGTCTCCGCATCCCCACATTCCTGATTCAGTTTCCCCGTACTATATATTTATCCCCTTGATATATTCATATTGCCGGAGTGTTACCTTTAGGGGTTTGAAACCTTCATTTTCTTCCAGTCAGTTGACGCCTTGACGTAACCCTCGATGTTCGAGCCACCACTGAGGACAGCGCAGTATATAGTGGTCCATGGGTTGGAGGGGGAGGAACATTTATGAGAGATCTGTAAGCAGTCTAGGGCTGGAGAGGCCTGCTATATGTACTCGAGTTGCTATCCTTTAATACTCATCATTTTGAAACTCATTCTTTTTGCCCTTCTAAGTATACACAATTCTGAAACAATGAAATCACTTACTTCTCTTCTCATCGGACTATCTGTCCTCGCTTCACAAGCTTCCGCTCATTGTAAGACTTCCAGTCTAGCCTACAAAACTCAGTAGCTGACACATAACCAGATATTTTCGAAAGGTTCACTCATGGAGGAATAGAATACCCCGTCTACCAATACATCCGTCAAAATAGCAATTATAATTCGCCTGTCATCGATCTCACAAGTAACGATTTACGATGTAATGTAGGTGGCGAGGAGGGGAACTCGACTGAGACTATCACGGTAGCAGCTGGAGATGCATTTGCATTTACCTCAGATGTAGCTGTATATCACGACGGACCGCTCTCAATGCATGAATCCCTCTCAAAATAATCATTACGGAATTCAAATTAACTTCTAAAAGATACATGGCAAAAGCTCCAGGAGCTGCCGTAAACTTCGACGGTTCAGGCCAAGTATGGTTCAAAATCCTCGATATAGGCCCAGATTTCTCCTCTGGGACCGCAGTCTGGAATCTCCTCCGTTTGTCTCTCCCTCCCCCCTTTTTCATCTCTCTTCTCCCATATACCCTCACCCCCCTAACACTTTCATGGTCACGTGATGAGGCTACGCTATGTAGCTCCTACCTACCTTACCTACCTTACCTACCTTAGGTAGCACCTGAGATTTAGATCGAGAGCTTCTCTCTCTTCCCTCCTTAGACGTCTAGAGTACCAATAAACTTGTACTACCTCTTTATTTGCGCCGAATTAAGGCCCATATAAAGCAAGTACTGCGAGTGTGACAAACACCCACTAACTTCCCACAGAAACGTACACATACACCATCCCCCCGGCCCTTCCCTCAGGGGACTACCTCCTGCGCATCCAACAACTCGGCATCCACAATCCGTACCCAGCCGGAATTCCACAATTCTATATTGAGTGCGCTCAAATCACAGTCACGAATGGAGGGTCAGGGACACCGGGGCCGCTGGTCTCCATACCTGGTTTTATTACGGGGACGGAACCTGGCTATGTAGTTGACATTTATACGAATTTCCATAATTATACTGTCCCGGGTCCAGCTGTGGTATGTCTCTCTTTTCTCTTTCCAGCATCCCCTGTCTCCTGCGCTGTGATACCACCAAGCTAACACGCCTCTGAAGTGGTCAGGACAAGGCACTTCCGGCTCCAGCTCCGGCGGTGGTGGCGTTGCTACGACAACGATTACCTCAATCACCACAACCCCCACAACTGTTTCCTCAGGAGGAGGGACGAGTACCACGACAGCGGCGTCGACGGGACCAGTAATTGCGAAGTATGGACAATGTGGAGGACAGGGCTGGACGGGCGGAACGCAATGTGCGGCTGGCAGCACGTGCACGGTGAGTAATCAGTATTATTCGCAGTGTTTGTGAGTCAGTGGGGAGGGGTTGAATATGGCCACGGGCAGGGGTTGGGAGCCAAGGCGCGGTCGTGGTGAAGATTTGGAAGCTGAGTGGTGATGTTGATGGGGACGGGTCAAGGTTTGTGTTTGAGCATGTTTTGAAATTGTATTTGGACGTAATCAAGTGACTTGACCTGTTCATGTATTTATTACTTCTTCGATCTACTTACGTTCCTATGAGCCTCCCGGTTACAAATGCTTTACCAACGGCACAGCACCCCTTTGTCTTAGATCTATAAATAAGTATTTCGGTTTTGCAAGAAATATGCATACCCTAGAAAATAGCTTTTCTTTTGTGAACTTGTCAGTTTTCAAATCTCATCTTAAACATAATGTATCTCGAATTTATCGAAAGGAATAGATGAGGGAGGACTAAACGAGGGGGGAATAGACGAAGGGTCCAAGTAGGTCGACACCACGGAATCCTGCAAGATACACAATGCTCTTAAATACTATCATCATTAAGGTCTATAAATAGAAAGGAAAAGGAAGAATCACGGCAATTTCGACGTAAACCTTAATGCTTGGAAGCGGAAAACCCATCACGGGGTGAAGGGTCATAGAGATGTTGGCTCAAGCAAAAATGCGAAAAGCATCATCCATCGGATGTATTGTTTGCAGATTTTCTAGCTTTAGAAATCAAATTACCTATGCTGACGAAAGATCCGCGAGAATGGCTTGGTATCGATGGCCCACCATGGCTACAACAGCCGCTTAGCCGCTGCTGTTGAGACGACAAGACTTTCTATAAGATTGATTCAGGGATCAAATCTCGTAAAGAAATGAGATGGTGAAGATTTGAGTGTTCCCATCAGCAGCTGTGCATCCCAGTATGGCTTTAACCGCCCTACATAGCTGTTCCAGCCCTGCTGATTTCGGGCAATGTTTAATGGCTAACTCATGCATTATAGGCCGTTGAATAGTCTTCGCTCTTTATCTGAAGCCCAAACAAACTCGATTTATAAAAGATCCTCAAAATAAGTCAGGTTCTAAAGTGAGGTCGGGGTATCAGTAAGTTGGTGGCGCAGCAGCGGCTGAGACCCACAAGTGGTCGGATCCTCCCGACCTCGTGCTCAAAACGGCTCTGCGGTGTGATGAACTATTTCTGATGGGGCTGTACCATTCCTCCTCACACTCCTTTGTTTCAGTTCTCTGACTTTTAAGAAGGTTTTTATGGAAAATTGTCGAAGATCTTCATTTTCAACTTTTTCCCCAGGTCACAATGAAGCTATTAATTTTTCTCTTATTCTCCCAAGTTATCGACTGTCGTCCTTCCAAGATGGTAGGCAGTGCAGTCAACAGCAACAGTAAGATGCCGGAGTTTTTCGTCACTGCAGTTGATGTCAAAGATGTAAAATGGGGCCGCGGCGATGTCATGATTAAATACGACGCATATAAAACACATGGTGAATCTTTCTTTAACTTCATCGCTGAAGGTCCAACTGCCGCCGTTTCGCCCCCAATCAAAGACATCAAAACCATCAATGCCTGGTTCGGGGACAGAAATGGAAATAAATTCATTGCTCTGATGGAAAAGGAGTGCAAACAATATGGCATCACCGCTGGCGGAGATTTTCAATTTTATATGCGCGAAGTTGAAGACGGCACAGACGAGTATCAATGGAAACTCTCAGGTAAACTATCATATGACCCAAGATCTCCTGAGAAGAGGCACGTCAAATCCGCGGAAGTCGTTCTGGCAATAATAAAAAACGTCATAATGACAGAAGGAGGGGACCAGATCTCGATAGTTCAAGTCGAGAAGGTTGAAGGTCTCTTGGCTGACGTTGAAATGTCCGATTCGAAGCTGCAGTTGAAGCAGAAGCCTACGTTTGCGCAAGGGACTCCTCCAAAAGGCCTGAAAAGCAGCTCACTTGCCGTTTCCAATAATCCGATTTTCGAGACTAGAAAACAAGAGCTGCCGGCTTCGACTTCTAGCATGATTCTCGAGCATTGCAAAGGCTGGGCTGGGGCGGTGGCAGTCACCATTATCCTGTTTTGTTTTAAGAATAGACATAGGATGGAAGATTGATTCCTCTGAAGGCGACTACAAGGTCTATTTAGAATGGTTGAGCATGCAAACCGCAAAGTGATTCACTCGAGTTCATAGTCACTTGACTTTGTGCATAGAAAGTAGGCAGAGCCAGCATTGCGCTACAGGGTAATTTTGAGAATGAAATACGAAAGCGTTTTTCTTCACCGTCGGCATCTTCAACTCCAGATTGAAAATTTGCAGGCGGGAACCGGCGGCTTGCTCTCCTTATCTATCGAAGCGATGTATGTGGAGATATCACTTGGATACGGCTTTGCAGATAACTCACGAGCATTCTCCTAATCCGAACTGACTTAACATTCACAATTCACTCACAGCCTTACGAGGAATTAGATTGCAGCAGAATGTTCCAGCCATGCGGCATCCTCACCAAACTGCAATATTCCGGTCAACCCTCACGCTCGATTAACGGTCCCGCTCAGGCACAACATCTGTCCCTACTTTACGCCCCTTTGGAAATATTTCGTTGCACGTCTGAAAACTTAGCTCGAAAGCTAAATTTCCTCACCTTGCAATTCGAAGTTGCGAGAGAAGGCTGTGTAGCATCGCGTGCACGAATCGCATTGAGGAACACTGAAAATAGCTTCTTAAGAACCTTGTATTTTGGGTATGGGTATATATGCAATGCAGCCTATAAATGTTCAACCCTCTTTTCCTGAGGCGTATGTCCAAATTGAGGTTCTGTACCACTCCACGAGCTGCATTTGATCGTGATGGATTTGGGGGCCTCGTTTAGCTGTCTGGAGTGATTCCGGACATTAACCATTATGATCTCCTTTGGTCGTGTGTGCAAAATCTTGCTGAAGATGCTCACATGCTATCCTCCATTCTTCTACTCCTTACTCTCTGCCATGAATCTTTCTCTTTCTTTCCTCCATCTTTCTCCAACCCCATTCCTCTTTCCACCCACTCTTGACTTCCCATCTCACTCAATCTGCTCAACGCTCTCGCAAAAGCAAATCGTTCTTCGTCACCACTAAATATCGATGAATTTTTCAGCATGCTCATGTTCATGCCCAAATCATCCATTAAGTTCCTCATCGTATCATCAATGCCCTCCTCTTCCGCTTGCCCTTTCTTATCCTCTTTATCCTTCTGCACCGATTGCTTTAACTCATCTTTCGACAGGAAGAGCTGCGTCAACGGCACAGCAGTCGTAAGTACCAATTTCGCACGGGACTCATAAACAGCGTCTATAAACGTAATAAACCGTCTCGCAAGATCCCTTTCTCGATGCGTCATTCCAGGTACATTCGTCACAATAAACGAATCATAACTCCTCATCAGCT
>Ga0182030_10015293_pt1 | contig 15052 bp, 13 predicted proteins | sample 812S3MmetaG_FD_121299 | JGI IMG/M metagenome (GOLD analysis project Ga0182030, IMG submission 121299) | Permafrost microbial communities from Stordalen Mire, Sweden - 812S3M metaG (Illumina Assembly) | ecosystem: Environmental > Terrestrial > Soil > Wetlands > Permafrost | place: Sweden... | reverse complement strand
GATCTCGGGGTCAAGTCTTTCATTATCACATACCATCCCGCAAACTAATGTAGCTCAGCCCCGCTAAACATATCACGCCGCATAGCGTTGAATTTCAACTTCCACATGACGATTCGATGTTTCTTCGGCATCGGCGTACACGCGGCTAGCGATAGGTTCGCTCAGGTAATACTCGCCGCAGTCTTCGCAAATGTCGGCGGGAACATCACGAATGACGACCACCGTGTTGTCGCGTTGCAACGTAACGGTAGTGGTGCCGGGGTATGTATGGCCGGTTTTGCAGATGGTGCATTTCATCACGATCTCCTTTTCTTGAATGTATCATTCCAAATCGCTGGATTCGGCCAGTAAATTGTAACCAGATGGCAATCACCGTTTGCCGCCTCATGTGCAACGACTGCATGTATCGGAACGTTCCCATAGAACCCCAATAACAAGGCGCTTGGAAAAGGCTGATCATCCGGGTAATTCGCAATAACTTCGCCACTCGCGACAATCTTTGCTGCTACATCAGGATTGATTCCGCGCTGGAACATGCGCTCGAAAGCGTGGCGAGAAAAGTGTAGTTCTTTACAGTCCATAAGTGACTGTAACGTCACTTAATCAGCTTGTCCAGACGCATTTGTAATTTGTGTCAATACCGAGTTTCAAGGCGATGGTCAACTAACTGTTACAATAGGCACATCGCGACGCCATTCACTTTGGTCCCCCTTTTACAAAGGGAAAAGTTTTAATTGGCTTTCTAATGGAAAATCCCGGTTAAACAGTCGAAGTCTGCCCGAATATTTCGCTGAAGAGTTGTAGCGCTTCCTGAGCTGCGGCATACTCCACCCGCTCGAATGCAAATCCGCCCGCTTGCACCAGCACATAATCGCCCAAGGCCACATCACTGTTAATCAACATCAGACTAACATCGCGCTGTTCACCGAAGCATTCAACAGTCGCCATCTCGCCGTCAATGGCAATAACTCTGGAAGGTATAGCCATGCACATATTATGCCGCTTCTGCTACAGAACTTTTTACTTCGACGCCTAATCTGTGCAACTCAGTAACGACTAATTGCACCAATTCCGGCATCACTGCTTCCACTTGAGGCGAAAGCTTCATGCCGGTGTCCAGAGATACCGGTTCAACACCTATCACTGTAACGCCGCCGGGTTGCTCTCCGAGCAGCTCAAGTGTTGCCAGCACATCGGAAAGCCCGATCTGGTGCGGGGACAGCTTTGTTTTGAAGAACACCGGCACTTGTTCGTCGGCGAGCCTGATAATGGAAGCCGGTGCATTACCGCTACGCACCGCATCAATGATAATAATATGGTCAGCATTCGATAAATCTTCCAGCATCTCCATGCCGGTGGTACCGCCGTCGATAACCACAACTTCGGCGGGCAGATCAAAGTCAAGCTGCAACTTCTCCACTGCCCTCACCCCGACACCTTCGTCAGTAAGCAGGATATTGCCGACACCCAATACGATTATGCGCATGAGGACTTTCTATAAGTTAGGTGAACGTATCCTGAAATTTATTAAAGTGCCTTGACCTGCACAACCGACTTGCCCTCATTATCGAGTACATGTACTGCACAAGCCAAACAAGGATCAAACGAGTGTACGGTACGCAGCACTTCGAGCGGACGCTCCGGATCGGCCACCGGTGTATTCAATAAAGACGATTCATACGGACCGATTGCGTCGCCTTCGTTGCGCGGAGCCGCATTCCAGGTTGTCGGCACCACGGCCTGATAGTTGGTGATCTTGCCGTCATTGAGCACCACCCAGTGCGAAAGCACACCGCGAGGAGCTTCATGAAAACCAACGCCGCGAACTTCGCCCTTGGGGAAAACCGGCTTGTTGAAGGTTGCGGTGTCACCCTTGCCGATATTATCCACCAACAGTTGCCATTGATGTGCCAACTCGTCTACCTGCACGGCACATGAAACCGCACGGGCAGCGTGCCGGCCGATTGTCGAATGCACTGCTGCAAGCGGTATCTTGGTATGTGCTAACGAACCGGCAGTATCCAGCACCCCGGTCAGATACTTCAGTGTGGGCGCGTGATTCTGCGCTGCCATTGCCAACACCCTCGACAAGGGCCCAACCTGCGCCGGCTTGCTGTAGAAAGTGGGAGACTTAACCCAGGAATATTTGCCCTCATCCTGAAAGTCGGTGTAATCCGGTTCAGTTTCTCCCTTGAAAGGATGAAGCACTCCCTTGCCGCCTTTGTACCAGGAATGTTTGACACTTTCTTCCACACCATCGCGGAAGTACTGGTCGTTAAAAGACTTGATCGGCTTGATGCCGGCAAGATCACCGCCCTTGATGTAACCGCCGGGAAGCGCAAACTTGGTTCCCTTGGTATCCAGCGGCAAGTCCGGGACAGACAGATAGTCCATCACGCCCGCGCCGATGTTAGTCCAATCGGCATAAAACGCGCCGATAGCAGCCACATCTACCAGATAAACGTTCTTGATAAAGTCATCCAGTTTATCTATCCATTCCTTGATCGCCAACAGACGTTCTATCGTTAACACCGATTGTGAATCGAGTGCAATCGGGTTGGAAACTCCACCCACGGCCATGTTTTGAATGTGAGGTGATTTGGAACCGAGGATGCTCACGATCTTGCTGGCGTAGCGTTGAATTTCCAAAGCCTGCAGGTAATGCGTTACCGCCAACAAATTAACTTCCGGCGTCAACTTCATCGCCGGATGCCCCCAATAACCGTTGGTAAAGATGCCAAGCTGACCCGTACCGACAAACCCGCTCAAGCGTTCTTTTACTTTGGTAAATTCCTGGCGGCTGTTGCCGCTCCAACTGGACAAACCGCCTGCAAGCTGCGCGGTTTTGGCGGGGTCACCTTTAAGCGCGGAAGTAACGTCAACCCAGTCAAGCGCCGACAGATGGTAGAAGTGTACGATATGGTCGTGTATAGCGTGCGCAGTGATAATCAGGTTGCGGATGTACTGGGCATTAAGCGGCACTTCCAATTGCAATGCATTTTCTACCGCGCGCACCGATGCGACCGCATGCACCGTGGTACAAACGCCGCAGATGCGCTGGGTAATCGCCCAAGCGTCGCGCGCGTCATGGCCCAGCAATATTTGCTCAACGCCGCGCCACATCTGGCCGGAAGCCCACGCTTTGGAAACCTTGCCGTTATTCACTTCGCAATCAATACGCAGGTGTCCTTCAATACGTGTGATCGGGTCTATCGTAATTCTTTTTCCCATTTAATTTCTCCTGATGTTTTCTTAATTACTTTTGGGCTGCAACGGCTGATTGATTAAAATTTCCCGGAAGAATAGGCAGGTAACGCACCAGCACGATGTAGCCCAATATTTCAAGCGCAATCATGCCAATCGAAACCATTATTTCCGGTACAGAAGGAAAGTAGTGCCAACCCGGTCCGGTTTCATATCCGACCAAAAAGGAATTGATGCGCAAAATAAAGCCCGCCAACATGAGGCAAAAAGCCGCAATGAACAGTTTGGACGGATTTCTGCGTGCGGTTGGCTGAGCCAGTATGACAAGCGGCGCGATAAACAATGCCATCTCGATCCAAAACATCACGGCCTCGATACTCGCCTCGAACATGCTGCCCAGCGCGCCGCGCACGGCCAGATCCGCCAGCCGCACGACGAGATAAGCCGCCAGCACCCATATCATCAATTTGGACAGTTTACCCAACAGGTGAAGTTCCAATGGCCGCTTGAAACCGGATGATGACAGGCATGCCTCGAAGATGACAATTGCAAATCCGATAAGTACCGCCGTCATCAGATAAAGCAGCGGGAGTAAAATGGTCTGCCACAACGGGTGAATCTGGTAACCAAACACCACCAGTAATGATCCCAGCGAGGATTGGTGCATGGAGGGCAACAAAACGCCCAGCGCAATAATGAAGAACAGCACCTTGCTGAGTTTGCGCTTTGCATCTTTAAGGCCGAACTTTTCAAGGAAGGCGGGCGAAAACTCAATCCACATCACCACGATGTAGCACGTGATGCATACTGCCACTTCAAACATCACCGAATTAACCTGAGCATAACCGGGCCAGAAGATGTGCCACATGTTCCAGTAGCGCCCCAAGTCAAACACCACGCCTGCCCCTGCCAATGTATAGCCAAACAAACTGGCCAGAAGCGCGGGGCGAACCATCGGATGATATTCACCTTTGTTGAAGATATAGACCAGTAATGCCATGACATAGCCGCCGCAGGCAAAAGCCGAACCAATTACCACATCGTAGACTACCCATACGCCCCAAGGGTAACCATCGTTAATATTGGTAACTGAACCCAGGCCAAACAGGAAACGGACGCCGAGGATAACAAAGGCGATACCAGCCAGTGCGGCCAGAATGATCGTTGTCGGCGTCACCAACGGGCCGCCGAGCGGCGCAGGAGCGGCATGATAAGTATTAGACATCGAAATTCTCCTTATTCACTTTTATCATGTCCCGCCTCATTTTCTTCATCCTTCATATTGCGCTTGGCGGCTAAGCCCAGCACGCCGAGGAATGCCAAGGGTGCAATCAAACCGCCATACAGGGTGTGCTGCAAGGTTTCGGAAGTTGATGCAAAGGAACGCTCGGGTAATTTCGGCATACCCAGCTTTTCAAACGGCACAGCCGCAAGCTTGAGCATCTGGGTACCGCCCACTTCCTTCTCACCGTATATTTGGGGAAGATATTTCGCAGCTCTGGCTGTATGCGGTGACTGGTCATGTGTATTGATATTGCCGCGCGGGAAAACAGCCGGCTCGCCCGGCTTCAGTGCCGATCTGCGTTTCGCTTCAGCATGCAAATCCTTGACCTTGCCGTACAGCGTGGCACCAGTCGGACACACTTGCGCGCAGGCCGCGTATTTACCCTCAGACATGCGGTGGCGGCACAACTGACATTTGCTAATCTGTGGCAGCGGTTTGTCATACTGGAAGCGCGGCACACCAAACGGGCACGCCGCCACGCAATAACGGCAACCGATGCAGATGTCCTTTTCATAGCCTACAATGCCGGTGATAGGATCCTTGGTCATCGCCGATACCGGGCACGCAGAAACGCACGACGGATCAGCACAATGTAGACAGGAGACCTTCATGAAGGCAAAGCCGTCTTTTTCGCTGTCCTTGGTTTCGCTGGTACCTTCCGTATACACCTTGATCACGTTCAGGGTTTTACCGGAAATATCAAGTGGCGTATCCCACAACTGTTCCTCAGTCGAGTACTCCGGCGGCATGTCGTTGACTTCCTTGCACGCAGATACGCAAGCCTTGCAACCGATACAAAGCGTACTATCATAAAGAAGCCCCAGCGCCTCTTCCGGCATCGGCTTGTTGGGACGCGCTTCAACCGTGCCGCCGCTTGCCAATAAGGTGCCTCCGACCAGCGCCCCTTTCAGGAAATCGCGCCGGTTAATGCTCATGATTCAGTCCTTTCTTCTTTCTTGGGCGCTGACTCGCCATCGTCAATTTTGACTCCCTTGCCAAGATTTTTCGCCAACATTGCTCCGGCACCCACTGCTGCACCTGCTATCGCTGCTGTCAACGCGGCGGCCCCCAAAGAAGCACCTTTGCCTTGATCCTCGATAATATTCGGGAAGCCAACCGGTGGTCTCACGGTCTTCAACACGGCCAATTCATGAATCGGCTTGGTGAAAGCGACCCCCTTCTCAGTACAACCGATGCACGGGTGACCTGTGCCGACAGGCCAACTTGCATTACCGACATCTCCAAACAGGATCGCGGGGCAATTTGCATAGGTCTCTGGCCCCTTACAGCCCAACTTGTACAAGCAGTAGCCTTTGCGGTGTCCGTCGTCTCCGAATTCCAAGGCAAAGCGTCCTGCATCAAAGTGCGCACGGCGTTCGCAGTTTTCATGGATCAGACGTGAGTAGGCAAATTTCGGACGACCAAATTCATCCACATCGGGCAGTTTGCCGAAGGTCAGAAAATGCACCACTGTGGAAAGGAAATTGTATGGATTGGGCGGGCATCCGGGAATATTTGGAATCACCTTGCCCAGCACCTCACCCGCGCTCACTGAACCAGTCGGGTTAGGTGGTGTCGAGGGCATACCGCCCCATGATGAACAACTACCGATCGCCACTATGGCACCGGCATCAGCAGCGCATTCCTTAAGGAGTTCAATTGCAGTTTGTCCGCCAATTTTGCAATAAATACCATTATTTTTGGTCGGGATCGCGCCTTCCACCACCAGCAGGTATTTGCCTTTGTTCGCCTTCATCGCAGACTTGCGCGCAGCCTCGACCTGATGACCTGCTGCGGCAAAAAGAGTCTCGTGATAATCGAGAGAAATGATGTCAAGAATGAGCTTCTCCAGCGTCGGGTGCTCGGCCCTCAGCAATGACTCGGTACAACCGGTGCATTCCTGAAAATGCAGCCAAATGACCGATGGTCGCTTCTTGGTGGCTACCGCAGAAGCAATCGCAGCCTCTGCCCCCTTTGGCAGCCCCATGGTTGCCGCCATTGCCACGCACATCTGCATGAAGCTGCGTCGCGAAATACCCAAGCGGTTTTCCAAGGCCAAAATGTCTACTTCGTTTCCAAAGCTATTTTCGTCCATCATCTCTTCCTTTGTTATCATTATCAACACACATTGCAATGCATCTTCTATATGCATTATCACAAGAACCGTGCCAATAACAATACTAATGAGATGGTTTATATCTTTTATTAAACAATATATTACAGGGGTGAGATAATTTACGACCTCTGCATACAGTAAGAAATAATTGCGTTTTAGCTTAAGAACTGGAAAGCAACCTTACAGCTCCTCTAATGATTTGATTAGAAAACCAGAGTGAACTTCACAGTTGAATTTTTGAGACGAATGATTGATCCCAGGGCATCAATCTGACTTGTAAAAAGTCAATCACATGTCAGTCGGTGGATTAGCGCTGTTACTGATACAGTTGAACCGTTACGAACTACAGGACAGCATCGAGCAACCCGGCTTGTCAATTGCCCAATCAGGTCGTTTTGCAGTTAACTCTGCGGGTAAATTTTCGTCATACGGATGGCGGGCTGCCAGCATAAGTTTGTCTATCATGCTTAGATCACCACTCATTGCCGCATCAATGGCTTGCTGCGCGAGATAGTTGCGTAACACGAAACGCGGATTAACCTGATTCATGCGTACTTGCCGAACTTCGTCTGCTTCCTGTTGCACACTCAGGCGCGCGGCATAATTTTTCAGCCATTGCCAGAAAAATGCGCTGTGATTGTCGTAAAGTTCCGCACTGTAAAATGCGCCTCTCAATACTTCCAATTTGGGTACATCTTGTTTGACGTTGGCCAATGAGCGAAAAAAATCCGTCATATCAACTTGGGCATGTGTCATCAGTTCAAAAATAGTTTCCAATAATTCGGCATCTTCCTTCTGCCATTTTAGAAAACCGAATTTTGCAGCCAGCATATTAAACCTCCCTCTCTGTAGCATCGCATCAAATTGAGCGAGCCCTTCATCAAGAATCGATCTTGACGGAGCCACCAAAGAAAGCGCATCTGCAAGCCGTGCCAAATTCCAGCGTGCCATCACAGACTGTTTTCCAAGACAGTAGCGACGCCAATCCGCATCCGTCGTATTCGGCGTCCAGTGCGGATCAAAGTTATCCATCCAGCCATACGGCCCGTAATCGATGGTCAGCCCGGTAATCGACATATTGTCCGTGTTCATCACTCCATGCACGAAACCGACCCGCAACCATTCCACGGCGAGCTGTGCCGTTCTTTCACAGACAAGTCGAAACCAGATAGCAAAACGTTCCGGTGAGGCTGGGCTGATTTCCGGAAAGTCGCGTGCAATCGTAAAGTCGATGAGTTGCTGCAACAGTTCAAATTCACCCCGTGACGCTAAGATTTCGAAATGTCCAAAGCGTGTAAATGTAGGCGCAACTCTGCAAACAATTGCGCCCGGCTCGAGCTGCGGATTTCCATCGTAGAACATGTCACGAATGACTTGCTCTCCGGTAGCAATCAAACTTAATGCACGCGTGGTAGGGATCCCCAAGTGAAACATCGCTTCGCTGCACAAAAATTCTCTAAGTGATGAGCGCAACACGGCACGACCATCTCCTCTGCGGGAATACGGGGTCAGCCCGGCGCCTTTTAGTTGCAATTCCAAGCGCTCACCGGATTTATTAATGACCTCGCCCAGCCCAATCGCCCGACCATCGCCTAATTGCCCGGCCCAATTTCCGAACTGGTGTCCACCGTAACAAGTAGCGTAAGACTCCATACCCGGCACCAATTTATTTCCGGAAAATGCCAGAAGAAATTCTTGCGAACGAACATCGTCATCGGAAAGATTCAATAGCCTAGCAACTTCGCTTGAGTAGGCCAGCAAAGTCGGTTTGGTTACCGGCGAAGGATGAACTTTAGCCCAACACACCCCAAGGGTTTCGCGGGGTTGGCTTGAACCATTCAAATCCCCCGGCAATTCATTGATGAAACGATTATCAAATATTAGCGGTGTCACAAGTTTGGCGTTCAATATAATTCACGGTTTTTATATTACCCGATTGCAACAGTCGGGAATAGACACTTGATAAAAATATCCGGCCATTCGCCACCAAATACCCTACAAAAATACTGGTAATTAACTAACCACTAATACGTTATTAAATTGATTATTGCTTCCATGAAAAAATTTACTTATATCAACGTAATTAGAGCATAGAAACTTGATTTACATAAGCTTATCCAGCATTCCTCTGCGTGGCACGAAAATTGTTATAGCTTTCCGATAACACGTGGAAAACCAAATGGATTTTAGGTAATACCATGGCTGACCGAATGTGTGAGTTTTTATAATTTTCAGTGTGAATGCAACGATATAGGGGAACGGGAATGGAAACCGAAACGTTTTATGAAGTAATGAGAAGGCAGGGAATTACACGCCGTAGTTTTCTGAAATTTTGCAGCTTGACAGCGGCATCATTGGGACTTGCTCCCAGCTTCGCGCCAAAAATTGCGCATGCAATGGAAACCAAGCAACGCACGCCGGTGATCTGGCTGCATGGCTTGGAATGCACTTGCTGTTCCGAGTCGTTCATTCGTTCGGCACACCCGCTGACCAAAGATGTCGTTCTTTCCATGCTTTCCCTCGATTACGACGATACTCTGATGGCTGCAGCCGGACATCAGGCTGAAGAAATTATCGCCGACATCCGCAAGAAATACAAAGGCAATTTCATTCTGGCGGTAGAAGGTAACCCGCCGTTGAACGAAGACGGTATGTATTGCATTCACGGCGGACGTCCGTTCGTAGAAGTACTGAAAGAAACAGCCGCCGATGCCAAAGCCATTATCTCTTGGGGCTCATGTGCCTCCTGGGGATGTGTGCAAGCGGCCAAACCGAATCCAACACAGGCTACGCCAGTGCATAAAGTTATTACCGACAAACCTATTATCAAAGTACCGGGTTGCCCTCCAATCGCGGAAGTCATGACAGCCGTGGTTACTTACATGCTGACTTTTGATCGCATTCCTGAATTGGATCGCCAAGGTCGTCCAAAGATGTTCTACGGCCAACGCATCCATGACAAATGTTATCGCCGTCCGCATTTCGACGCGGGTCAATTCGTCGAAGAATGGGACGACGAAGCCGCGCGCAAAGGTTTCTGCCTGTACAAGATGGGTTGCAAAGGCCCGACCACTTACAACGCGTGCTCTACCGTTCGCTGGAACAATGGTGTTTCCTTCCCGATTCAGTCCGGTCACGGTTGTATTGGTTGTTCGGAAGATGGATTCTGGGATAAAGGCGGGTTCTACAACCGCGTCACCGACATCAAGCAATTCGGCATTGAAGGCAATGCCGACAAGGTGGGCGGTACAGTCGCAGCCGTCGCCGGTGCAGCCGTTGTTGCACATGCCGCAGTGAGCGCGTTGAGCCGTGCACGCAGCAACCAGAATGATCAGAGCAAGGGAGGCAAGTAATCATGTCATCATATGAAACACAGGGTTTTAAGCTCGACAACAGCGGCAAGCGCGTGGTCGTTGATCCGGTCTGCCGCATCGAAGGCCACCTGCGCGTCGAAGTGAATTTGGACAGCAATAATGTAATTCGCAATGCAGTGTCAACAGGCACCATGTGGCGCGGATTGGAAGTGATTCTCAAAGGTCGCGATCCGCGCGATGCTTGGGCTTTTACAGAACGCATTTGCGGCGTTTGTACCGGCACTCACGCCCTGACTTCAGTGCGCGCAGTGGAAGATGCGTTAGCTATTCAGATTCCTGAAAACGCAAACACCATCCGCAACATCATGCAGTTGAATTTGTATGTGCATGACCACCTGGTGCACTTCTATCACCTGCATGCTTTGGATTGGGTTGACGTTGTGTCTGCATTGAAAGCCGATCCTAAGAAGACATCTGAACTGGCACAAAGCATTTCCGACTGGCCGCTCTCGTCTCCCGGATATTTCCGCGACGTACAAAACCGCTTGAAGAAGTTTGTGGAATCAGGCCAACTCGGTCCCTTCAGTAATGGCTACTGGGGTAGCCCGGCCTACAAGTTGCCGCCTGAAGCCAACTTGATGGCAGTAACACACTATCTGGAAGCGCTCGATTTCCAAAAAGAAATCGTCAAGATACACACTATTTTCGGTGGCAAAAATCCGCACCCGAACTGGCTGGTGGGCGGTGTTCCCTGCGCAATCAATATCAATGATACCGGAGCCGTGGGCGCAATCAACATGGAGCGCTTGAATTACGTCAAGAGCATCATCGACCAATCGCGCGAGTTCATCGAAAAAGTTTACATCCCTGATTTGCTGGCCATCGCTTCGTTCTACAAGGGCTGGGGCTATGGTGGCGGATTGTCGTCCAAAAATATTATGTCTTATGGAGATATTCCGCAGAGAGCAAACGACTACACTGCCTCAAATCTGTTGTTCCCTCGCGGCGCGATTATCAATGGCGATCTCGGACATGTGCATGAAATTGATCTGCGCAACCCGGAAGAGATTCAAGAATTCGTTACCCACTCTTGGTACAAGTATGCCGATGAATCCAAAGGATTGCATCCTTGGGATGGAGTGACCGAGCCGAACTATCATCCGGAAGGCCCCAACTTCAAAGGCACGCGCACCAAGATTGAAAGCCTCGACGAAAGCGCCAAGTATTCCTGGATCAAGGCACCGCGATGGAAAGGCAACGCGATGGAAGTCGGTTGTTTGTCGCGTATGGTTCTAGGCTATGTGCAACCCAAACAATTCCCGTTCATCAAGGAAACCATCGACAGCGTATTGCATAAGCTTGACCTCCCGGTCACTGCCCTATTCTCCACTTTGGGTCGTACTGCCGCTCGCGGTATCGAAACACTCTATTGCACGCAATTGCAATCGGAGCAATTTGACAAGCTGATTGCAAACCTGAAGGCTGGCGACACCGCAACAGCCAACATCGAAAAATGGGAACCTTCAAAATGGCCCAAGGAAGCCAAGGGAGTCGGTTTCACCGAAGCACCACGCGGCTCACTGGGACATTGGGTCAAGATCAAAGACACCAAGATCGATAACTACCAGTGCGTAGTACCTACCACTTGGAACGGTAGTCCGCGTGACGCCAAAGGCCAGATCGGTGCATTCGAGGCTTCGTTGTTGAACACCCCACTGGCCAAGGCTGATCAACCTTTGGAAATATTGCGCACTTTGCACAGCTTCGACCCATGCCTGGCATGCTCCACTCATGTCATGTCACCCGATGGGCAAGAACTGAGCAAAGTGACTGTACGCTAACGCGCCCGCAAAGGAGACTATCATGTCCGTCGAACCACAAGTTATAGATCAAACCGCGGCCGGGAATACTGTATTTGTGTACGAGGCACCTGTCAGAATATGGCATTGGCTGAATGCGCTATGTATCGGTGTGCTGGCAATAACCGGTTATTTGATTGCCAGCCCGTTACCCAGTGTATCAGGCGAGGCAAGCGAAAATTTCCTGATGGGATATATCCGTTTCGTTCACTTCTCTGCAGCCTACATTTTTGCAATAGCCTTTTTGGCAAGAATCTACTGGGCACTGGTGGGTAACCATCATGCGCAACAGTTGTTCAAGCTTCCCATCACCGACAAAGAATGGTGGAGTGGCATATTTCAGGAATTGCGCTGGTATATGTTCCTTGAAAAATTGCCGAAAAAGTACATCGGCCATAATCCGCTGGCACACCTGTGTATGTTTTTCGGCATAGCAGTGGGCGGTGTTTTCATGATCACGACCGGATTCGCGCTTTATGGCGAAGGTGCGCAAGAAGGAAGCTGGTCACATGCCCTGTTCACGAGTTGGGTCATCCCCTTGTTTGGTCAAAGCCAGAACGTACACACTTGGCACCATATGGTAGCCTGGGCGATTGTCTGGTTTATCATTGTTCATGTGTACGCTGCCCTGCGTGAAGACATCATGTCGCGTCAAACCATGGTCAGCGCAATCGTCAATGGCACTAGAACATTCAGGGATTAGCCGAGGCATCGTTTAAGCAATACTGCCTCCCCTCCTCAGGCAAAATTGCACTAACGATACTTTAACGAACGCGGGCTTTAGCCCGCGTTTTGTTTTATTCATGCTTCGTTAAAATATTCATCCCCGGCTAGCTCTGCAATTACGAATTTAACGTGTGACCCGGCTTGTAGCAACACTTGCCGGAATTTAGCGGATTAATTTGCAAATCAAAAGCAGCAATTTTTTTGGACTTCTGTTCATCGCACTGCTGTTTTGCACATAAAAACTGTGCGAAAATGTGCAAAATTACTGTGGAAAATAGGTTATTTCAGGTAATACAGGATAATGCAAAATGATGCCAAGTTGTTTATTTACTTGGCGTCCCCAACGAGATTCGAACTCGTGTTATCGCCGTGAAAGGGCGGTATGAATAAACCATAAATGCCTTATGCTACAATGCTTACACAGATTTTTAAATTAATTATGTGGCAGATTGTGGCAGATAAGAAAAGGCGAATATATGTCCAAAAAACCAGTCAAAAAAACTATATCAGATAAACGTAAATGGGTGAAGGTAGACAAAAACATTTGCCAACTTGGCGAGTGCAGTTTTTTAGTCCGTATGGAAGTATCTGGGATGAAGATTTCAAAAGTTCTCGATACACTAGAAGAAGCCCAGACATTCAGGGATAGTCATAACGTTTCAAAAAGTCTGGATGTTCACGAAGCCGCAATTTTCGAAAGCAGAATAAAAAAGAGGGAGTCAAAAAGCTACACTTTCGGCGATCTGATGGCTGTTTACAAAAAAAAAGTAACGCCAACCAACAAAGGGGCTGATCGCGAGATCAGCAATATCAACTTACTAGAACGACTACCGATTGCGTCGATGCCTCTTTATACAATCAAAGCAGAACATATCAAAACGATGTTTGCTGACATTAAATCCGGACAATACCGAAAGATCCGGGAAAACATAAAAGACAAGACAATAAAGCCCGCAACCGACGCGACCGTGAAACGCTACAGTAATACGGTGGGGGCTATGTTCACCTACGCAGTAGAGGAACTGAATAAAATTGACAGAAGCCCTTATGCCGATTTAGCTAAAAAGGATAAACCCAAGGACGGGGAAGCGCGAAAGCGAAGATTGGTTGGAGATGAGTACGAGAGGATTTTAATATATTTTGATGACAAGCCTGAGTATCAAGTCGCTGTAGTCGTTTTTGTTGAGACGGCAATGAGGCAAGGGGAAATGCTTGGTGCGGACTGGCAATATTTAACAGTATTCAAAAGTAAAGATAGCGACCAAAAAAACGAAACAGGAGAAATCTTTTTGCCCGAAACAAAAAATAGCAGTTCTCGCACTGTCCCATTATCACGAAACGCTATGGTCGCTTTGAAGAAACTAAGAGGTTACGGCAATACAGAGGGGCAAATTTTTGAGGGAATTACGGTGAGCAGTTTTAGACATAAATGGGAAGATGCTCTGGAGGATCTTAATATCAAAAACCTCAGAAAGCATGATTTACGGCACGAAGCGACTTCCCGTTTAGTTGAAAACTATGGTTTGAATATAGCAGAGGTCGTAGCAATCACCGGGCACAAAAGAATGGAAATGGTGAGCGAAGTTTATTACCAAGCAAATGTTAAAAAGCTTGCTGACAAAATTAGCACTAACGTTGTTCCTGAACCTTCAGAATCAAATTCGTATACCAAAATCGAAAAGCTCGGCGAACTTTTGGCAAAGGGATTATTGACCAAAGCTGAGTTTAATAGAGAAAAGAAGAAGCATCTTTCAGAAGTTAAATAAAAGGGAGGGTTACACCTCCCTCTTTTATTGCCAATTCAAAAGACGAACGTTCGTTCTAAGTCATTGATTCATAATTATTTAAAAATAAATCACTTCTTTTTATTACAACATATTGTATTAATTGATTAATATATTGACAAATGAGTTTCAATTAAGTAGGATGCGACACATGAAAATTTCAAGCAAAGAAATTTGGAAAGGAATTAGGCAGGATAATCTGGCTGCAGTAGCCAAGTATCGCCTACCTGCTGTGCTGATCGCAGTATCTTTGATGGCATTCATTTTTATCTTTAATGGCACAAGTAAGCATGGACTTGAAGCAACATTGCACTTATTTTGGATCATTTTCTGGTTAACCCTTCCTATTTTTTTCGCATTTTTCACTGATTTTGATTTTGCAGAAGGGTTTTTCGTTTTTAAAAATTGTGGAGTGATCCGTTTTCAAAAACTTTCGCTTCACATTTTTTTAGCTTACCTCCCTCCCTTCCTCCCCGTTCCAACCTCTCCTCCACGTCAACCCGGCCGTGCGCTTGTACGGTCGGGGGTGGCGCTTAATACGGCTTAAAAAATCTTTTAATTTTCCCGGCCTCTAGGTTTTTAGTTTTGGAGGTCACAAAATGCATCAATTTGATGAGAAAGAATATCGTGCACGCACGCTTGAAGCGATCCGCGCCGTTCACCCAACCGCCTTTAATCTTAGCAGAGCACAGTTTGCAGAGATTGCAGGTGTCACTCAAGGTCACATAAGTAACTGCGAATCAGTAAAACGAAAACCTCTTGTT
>Ga0182030_10015292_pt1 | contig 15052 bp, 15 predicted proteins | sample 812S3MmetaG_FD_121299 | JGI IMG/M metagenome (GOLD analysis project Ga0182030, IMG submission 121299) | Permafrost microbial communities from Stordalen Mire, Sweden - 812S3M metaG (Illumina Assembly) | ecosystem: Environmental > Terrestrial > Soil > Wetlands > Permafrost | place: Sweden... | reverse complement strand
GGGCCGTCGATGGCCACCACTACGTCGCCGCTCACAGGCCCACCGCTTTGTACAGTTGCCCGATCTCGTCACGACGCAACGGGCGGATGCTGCCCGGCCGCTGCTTGCCCAGCGTCACCGCACCGATCTCGGTGCGCACCAGCTCCTCCACCGGGAACCCAGCGGCCGCCAACAGCCGGCGCACAATCCGATTGCGTCCTTCATGTAATGTCAAGCGCACCAACGTTTTACCCGGGATCGCGTCCACCACCGCAAAATCGTCGACGCGCGCGGGCCCGTCCTCCAACTCGATCCCCGCCCGCAGTTTCTTGCCCAACCCGCGCGGCACCGATCCGGCGACCGTCGCCAGATACGTTTTGGGGACTTCGTGGGAGGGATGCATCAAGCGGTGCGCCAGCTCGCCGTCGTTGGTAAGCAGAATCAGCCCTTCGGTGTCAGCATCGAGGCGCCCGACGTGAAAGAGCTTCTTGTTGCCGCGCACCCGGTGCTCGACCACATCGCCGATACACGGCCGGCCACGATCATCCGACATGGTCGACTGCATCCCGCGCGGCTTGTTCAGCGCCAGGTAGACCAGCGAGTCGTCGACGACCACCCTGGCCCCGTCGACGCGGATCACCGAGGCAGCGGGGTCTACCCGGGTGCCCAGCTCGGTCACCAATTCGCCGTCCACCTCGACGCGGCCGTCGATAATCAGCTTCTCGGCGGCCCGGCGCGACGCAATTCCGGCCTGCGACAACACTTTTTGCAGGCGAACTCCCTGGGCCTCCCCAGGATCGTGGGTGTCGACCATCAATCCTGGTCCACGTCGAAGGACAGCGCCTGCTCGGACGACCGGCCGCCCGCCAATTTGATGAAACGTGGCTCGCTGTCCAGGGATTCGCTCAGGTCCTCGATGGTGTCGACATCGGGAAGCAGCGGTGCAATATCGGGCAAGTCGGTCAGCGACGTCAAGCCCAAGCGCTCGAGAAACAGCTCAGTGGTGGCGAATGTGACTGCGCCGGTATCCTCGTCGGCGCCGGCCTCGGTGATCAGACCCCGCGCCAGCAAGGTGCGCATGACGGCATCAACATTGACGCCGCGAACCGCGCTCACCCGAGCGCGCGTCACGGGCTGGCGGTAGGCCACAACGGCGAGCGTTTCCAGCGCGGCCCGGGTGAGTTTGGATCGCGCGCCGTCCAGCAGCAGCTTCTCCACGTACGGCGCGAACCGGGCGCGGGTATACATCCGCCAGCCCTCCCCGTTCTTTCGCAGGTCGATGCCGCTGTCGCGCTGGTTGAGTTCGTCGGCCATCACCTGCAGCTTCGCGGTGATCCGATAGACCGGCTGCCCAGTGGCCGCGCCCAGTGCTTCCTCGGCGACCGGGGTGTCGACCACCAGCAGCAGTGCCTCCAGGACGGAACGCAGCTCGTCGTCGTCTAGCGGCGCTACCTCGGCGATGTCCGGGATGCCGGCGTCGAGATCGACGTCAGGCAAATTTTCGGTCATCATTCGTCCCGCACTTCTACCAAGGTTTCGCTCGTGGGACGCTCCCCGGTCCACGAAATTTGGAGCACGCCAAGCGGCTCTGACTGGTCGAATGCTACCGTCCGCGACCGATACAGTTCGAGCAGCGCAAGGAAGCGTCCGACGACCTCTATCGGCGCCCCACAGTCTGCGACCAGCTCGGAAAACGTCGCCCACTGGCCACTGCCGCGGGATTCCAGCATCACCAGCAACCGCTGAGCCTGTTCGGGCACCGAGACCTGCAGCTCATGCAGATGCCCGATGGCCACCGTCGGCACCGGCCGCGGGGTGAACGCGACTGCGGCGATCTCGGCGAACCGCTGCGCGTCTACGCCCAACATCACCTCGGGCAGCAGCTCGGTGAATCGATCCTCGAGCGACACCGAACGTGGATAGCTACGCAGCGCGGTGGCCTCCAGCTCGGCGAACATCTCCGCGACGTGCTTGTACGCGCGGTACTGCAGCAGCCGGGCGAACAGCAGGTCGCGCACCTCCAGCAGCGCGAGGTCTTCTTCGTCGTCGATCTGTCCGGCCGGCAGCAGCCGAGCGGCTTTGAGGTCCAGCAGGGTCGCGGCGACGACGAGAAACGCGGTGGTCTCCTCGAGATCCAGCTGCGCACCGATCTCGCGGGTGTAGGCGATGAAGTCGTCGGTGACCTGGTGCAGCGCGACCTCGGTGACGTCGAGACGATGCGCGAAGATCAGCTGCAGCAGCAGATCGAACGGCCCCTCGAAGTTGGTCAGGCGGACCTGGAAGCCGGTCTGGGGTGGCGCCTCACCATTGACGGTTGCGTTCACGCGCCAAATCGGTCGATGAATTCGCGGGCCAAGGCGCGGTAGGCGATGGCGCCCGTGGACTTCGGCGCCCACGTCGTGATGGGTTCACCGGCCACGCTGGTCTCCGGGAACCGGACGGTGCGACTGATCACGGTGTCGAACACCAGGTCGCCGAATCGCTCCACCACCCGGGCCATGACCTCGCGCGCGTTGACGGTGCGCGGGTCGTAACGAGTCAGCAGGATGCCGCTGATCTCCAGCTTGGGGTTGAGCCGGTCGCGCACCTTGTCGACGGTATCGGTGAGCAGCGCCAGGCCGCGCAGCGAGAAGTACTCGCACTCGGTGGGGATGACCACGCCGTCGGAGCAAGCCAGTCCGTTGACGGTCAGCAGGCCCAGCGACGGCTGGCAGTCGATCAGCACGTAGTCGTAGCGGTCCAGCACCGGATGTAATGCCCGGCCCAGGGTCTGCTCCCGGCCCACCTCGTTGACCAGCTGGATCTCGGCGGCGGAGAGGTCGATGTTGCTGGGCACCAAGTCCAGGTACTTGACCCGGGTGGACAGCAACACGTCGTCGATCGACACTCGCGGTTCCACCAGGACGTTATGAATGGTCTTTTCCAGCTCGTAGTGCGGGACGCCAAGTCCGGCGGACAGCGCGCCCTGGGGATCCATGTCCACCAGCAGTACCCGCCTGCCGTACTCCGCGAGCGCGGCGCCCAGGTTGATCGTCGATGTGGTTTTCCCGACGCCACCCTTTTGGTTGCACATCGCGACGACCTTGGCCGGACCGTGCGAGGTGCGCGGTTCAGGTTCCGGGATCGCCCGTGGCGGACGCCCGGTCAGGCCGACGACGACATCGCTGTCGGGCGATTCGGTCATGCCTGGAGTGTTCGAGAGGTGAACATCGGGGCAAAGTCTAACGGCTCCGCGCGCTTAAACCGGGCGACCCGCAGGTAATCTCACCAGCGATTACGCCTGATGGCCGCCGCTGGCCAGTCGACGGTGATCTCACGTCACACCGGCCTCAACAGCACCAAGTAGACAGGGCTCTCGGTGCATATCGGCGAAGACATAGCCGTCGAATAATTTCCGCGCCGTGCTCCGCACCGCCGCGCAGATCCCGAAATCACTGTCGCCGGCTCGAGCACAGTCGGGCCGGTGTCGAAGGGATGTGCGAGCAGTCTTCCGGCCACGGTGTCACAAAACGCGCCCGCCGTCGCCAGACAGACGGCTCCCGAAACCGTATGACCGGCATCGCGGCGACCCGGCACAAAATAGCGTGACCGCACATCGGCGCAATCCGACTCCGACACCAGCATGACCTTCGGCAAGACATGGCCGCGGGAGTCGCCCAGCCCCATGGCTAATGCCGCGCGCAGACGCAGACGTTCAATCCGATTCAGCAGTTCACCATCGCCGTTGAGTTGCAGCGGCGACTCGCCGCCGGTGATCCCGAATTCGCGGGCCCGGCCGATGGTCGCGCACACACCGGCATCGATTGCCGTGATGGCCACGCCGCCCACGTGGTCGACAGCATGGCCAGTGGGGAACACCTTCCCGGTCCGGCCGCCACAGAAGTTGCTGAACATCAAGTTGATCGGCACGGCCTGCCCGGTGACTCCGGTGATCTGGCAATCACCGTCATAACGGAGGAAGCCACCCGGAGTGGCAACGGAAACCGTCACCGTGGCACCCGTGTACACCAGATGCACCCGGACCGCGGTGCAGAGGCTGGCTGCCTCGATGAGTCCTCGCTCGATCTCGAAGGGCCCGACTCCGGCGAGCAGGTTCCCGCACGTCACAGTCCGGTCCACCCACAAGGTCGCGAGATCAACTTGGGCGTTTCCTCGGGTGTGTATTTGCTGAAGTCGGATCTCGACGAGCCTTGGATCGACGTCAGATCAGGGCAGAGTAGGGATCGCGGTGAGTTGAGTAAGGGACCAATCCGTTCGGCGGGTACTCCGTGATCCACAGCCCTCGGCCGCAGCGCGGACGCCTATCGTGGTTTCCATGCACCTCAAGCGACGGATCCCACTGTTGCGGTGGTCGGTTTTGCGGATGGCCGCCGGAGCTCGCAACCTCACCACGACGGGCCAGATCGGCGACGGACGGGAAGCGGCTGCCGTCGACTACGTGCTGAAAAACGCCCGGGCCGGTGATGTCGACGACGTGCTGGCCACCATCGACAAGTTCGCCTACGAGAAGTCGATGCTCATCAACGTCGGCGACGAGAAGGGGCAACTCCTTGACGCGGCGTTGCGGCGCGCCAACCCTGCACTGGTCCTCGAGCTGGGCACCTACGTCGGATACGGCGCGCTGCGGATCGCCCGATCCGCGCCCAACGCCAAGGTGTACTCCGTCGAACTTGCCGAGGCCAACGCAGTCAACGCTCGCCAGATTTGGGCGCACGCCGGGGTCGCGGATCGCGTGACCTGTGTCGTCGGCACCCTCGGCGACGGCGGGCGGACCCTGGACGCGCTCGCCACTGAGCACGGATTCACTTCTGGGACACTCGATTTCGTGTTCCTGGACCACGACAAGAATGCCTACCTGGACGACCTGAAGAGCATCCTGGACCGGGGCTGGCTGCATCCCGGCTCGATCGCGGTCGCCGACAACGTCCGCGTGCCCGGCGCGCCGAAGTACCGCGAATACATGCGCCAGCAACAGGGCAAGGTGTGGAACACCGTCGAGCACAAGACACATCTCGAATACCAGTCACTGGTGACCGACCTGGTGCTGGAATCCGATTACTTGGGTTGATCCGGCCGCCGAGCGTCGACTTGTTGTGGTGATTCGGGCCCGATCGGCCCAATAACTCGACGTTCGCGGTTATTGGGCTCGGGGGTGGGCTCCGGCCCACACTTCGCGCAGCGCGTGCACGGTGACCAGCGTGTAGATCTGCGTCGTGGTCACCGAGGCATGACCGAGCAACTCCTGAACCACCCGGACATCCGCGCCGCCCTCCAGCAGATGGGTGGCAAAGGAATGCCGCAGCATGTGCGGCGACACTCCCGACGTGATACCGGCCCGCTCGGCGGCGTCCTGCAGCACTTGCCATGCGCTCTGCCGCGACAAGCGGCCGCCGCGCACGTTGAGGAAGATGGCCGCGGTTCCGCGGCCGCGACGCGCCAGTTCCGAGCGTCCGCGCACCAGATAGGCGTCCAGCGCCTGCACCGCAGGACGTCCCACCGGGACCAGGCGTTGCTTACCACCCTTACCGCGCAGCAGCACCGTCCTGGCCTGGGTGTCGATATCGTCGACATCGAGGCCGACGGCTTCAGAGATCCGGGATCCGGTGGAATACAACAACTCCAGCAGCGCCCGGTTGCGCAGCGTCAGGGGACCGTCGGCCGGGCTTTCGCCCCCCGCACCTTCCAGCAACGCCAGCACCTGGTCGATGGTCAGGCTTTTCGGCAGCCGGCGACCCGGCGTCGGCGGCCGCACCGCGCGCGCCACGTCCAGTTCGGCCAGCCCTTCAGCGGCGGCAAACCGGTGCAAGCCGCGCACCGCGATCAGTGCCCGCGCCGCCGACACCGCAGACAAGGCCGTTGTGCCCGAATCGGGATCGCCGCGGCGCAATGCCACCAGGAACTCGGTGACGTCAACCTCACCGACCTTGGCCAGATCATGAATACCTCGGTCGGACAAGTGCTTTGAATAACGACGCAAGTCGCGCCGATAGGAACTCAGTGTGTTGGCCGCTACTCCGCGCTCGATTGTCAGGTGCTCGAGGTAGCCCTGCATTTGTGTCTCCAGGGCCAGCGTCGTCACTGCGCGGCCTTTCGCGCCGCAAAAGCCTTGGGCTTGTCCTGCCACGGGCTGTCCACCGAGCGTGCTTGGGAAAAACCGGTGGCGACCGCTTGGGCAGCCAAAATCCCAGCAACGGCAATGGCATTCACGATTTCGCCGCTGAGCACCTGGTGCGCGGCATCCGCGAGCGGATACCACCGCACCGCCATGTCAGCTTCTTCGTCGTGCGCCTCGGGCCGGTCGATCTCGGTCAACCCGGTGGCCAGATAGACCCGCACCGATTCGTCGCTAAAACCCGGGGTGGAGTCGAGGTCGACAAGCACCTGCCAGGTAGCTGCCTGCAAGCCCGCTTCCTCTTTGAGCTCCCTGGCTGCGGTCAGATGTGCGGGCTCGCCGTCCACGTCGAGCAGCCCGGCGGGCAGCTCCCACAACCGGCGGCCGAGCGCGTGCCGATACTGGTAGACAAGGGGGATCTTGTTGTCATCGTCCATCGCCACGATGGCGACCGCGCCGAAATGCTCGACGACTTCCCTGACGACGTCTTTGCCGCCCGGCATCCGCACCCGGTCACGACGCAGCGCGAAAATCTTTCCGGTGTACAACGTTTCCGATGACGTTGTCTCGAAAACGTGTTCACCCACGAGCAGCAGGCTCAGGTAGCGACCGCCCGGCGCTGTCTCGATGCTGGTTACCGTTGGACGAGTGCTCCGGCATTTCCACCGGCAGCAGTTCGCCCTCTTTGTAGTCGATGGCCGCGCCGACGAATGCCACAAACAGCGGGTGGGGACGGGTAGGCCGGCTCTTCAGTTCGGGGTGGGCTTGAGTACCGACGACAAACGGATGAATGTCACGCGGGTACTCGACGAACTCCACCAGGTGTCCGTCGGGCGACGTCCCGGAGAACCGCAGGCCGCTTTCGGCGATCTTGTCGCGGTAGGCGTTGTTGACCTCGTAGCGGTGACGGTGTCGCTCGGACACATGGGTCGCCCCATATGCTTGCGCCACAAGCGAATCCGGCTCGAGAACAGCGGGGTAGGCCCCGAGCCGCATGGTGCCGCCGAGATCGGCTTCGCCGGCGACGATGTGTTCTTGGTCGGCCATCGTGGAGATAACGGGATCCGGCGTAGCCGGTTCGAATTCGGCCGAGTTGGCTTCGGCGAGACCGACCGAGCGGGCCGCTTCGATCACGATGCACTGCAGTCCGAGGCACAGGCCCAGGACCGGCAGCCCGCGCCCACGGGCATGCCGGATGGCGCCGATCTTGCCCTCGATGCCGCGGATGCCGAAGCCACCGGGGATCAGCACACCGTGCACGTCGCCCAGCGCCGCCGCGGCACCAGTGGCGCTCTCGCAGTCGTCGGACGGCACCCAGACCATCTCGACCTTTGCGCGGTGCCAGAACCCGCCGGCCCGGAGCGCCTCGGTGACCGAGAGGTAGGCATCGGAGAGCTCAACGTACTTTCCTACCAAGGCAATTCGCACTGTCTCGTGGGGCTCATGAACCCGACGCAGTAGGTCGTCCCACTCGGTCCAATCGACATCGCGGAACGGCAGGTTCAGCCGGCGGACCACGTAGGCATCGAGTTCCTCGCGGTGCAAGACCTTGGGGATGTCATAGATCGATGGCGCGTCCGGAGTGGAGATGACACCGTCGATATCGACGTCGCACATCAGCGCGATCTTGTCTTTCAGCGGTTCGGGAACGATGCGATCGCTTCGCAGGATCAACGCGTCCGGGGTGATACCGATGCTGCGCAGCGCTGCGACCGAGTGCTGAGTCGGCTTGGTTTTGAGTTCGCCGGACGGGGCCAGGTACGGCACCAGCGATACGTGCAAAAAGAACACGTTCTCTCGGCCCAGATCGTGACGGACCTGCCGCGCGGCCTCCAGGAAGGGCTGCGACTCGATATCGCCGACGGTCCCGCCGATTTCGGTGATGACGACGTCTGGGCGGTGACCATCCGCGTCGGGTTGCGCCATCGAAAGGATGCGCCGCTTGATCTCATCGGTGATGTGCGGGATCACCTGGACCGTGTCGCCGAGGTATTCTCCGCGCCGCTCCTTGGCGATGACCGTCGAATACACTTGCCCGGTAGTGACATTCGCCGAGCCCGACAGATCGCGATCCAGGAACCGTTCGTAATGGCCGACATCGAGGTCGGTCTCGGCGCCATCTTCGGTGACGAAGACCTCGCCGTGCTGGAACGGGTTCATAGTGCCCGGATCGACGTTGAGGTACGGGTCGAGCTTTTGCATCGTCACATGCAACCCGCGGGCGGTCAGCAGCTGGCCGAGACTGCTCGCGGTCAACCCCTTGCCGAGTGAGGATGCGACACCACCGCTGACGAAGAGATGCTTGGTGGTGGATTGCGGGTGCTTTCGCACAGGCGACCTCCGTGAAGACGGGCAGGGCTTCGTTTTTATCTAGCCTCAACCAGCTGGGCCTGCCGACCCACGGAAATCAACCCTAACATCCAGCACCGACCGGCGCGGTGAACACGCCCTAGCGCCGGACTACTGGGGCACGGTGATCGACGTCGCCCCGTGGCCGGTGCCGTATTGCCCGACGTGGCCGCCGTTGATCAGGTCATGCACGCCCAGGATCGCCGTGATGCGTCCGGGGGCCGAGTCGACATCGTCGACGGTGCTGATCGCGGCGGTGACGGCGGCATCGGCGCGGGCCACCGCCACCGCGGCGCCCCCGGTCGCCGATCCGTCGCGCCCGGCGAGCAAAGTGCCCGAACCGTGTGGCGCCAGCGCGGCGGAGAATCGGGCCACGCTGACTCCTTGATTACCGGCGTCTTGAGGTAACCCGCCGCCGGTGACGATCAGCGCGGCGTTCGCCGGCCCCAGGTGATCGCTGGGTTGATAGGTGACGAAGCCGGTGTCACGCAGTGCCGCCATGACGGTGTCGCGCTGCAGGTCGTCGACCGGCGGGATGGCCGCGTTGGTGTTGATCAGCAGGGCAATGCCCAGCAGATCGCCGGCTTGCGAACCCTGATCGACGAGCTTGGTGCTCAACTGCTGGCCGGCGGGCAACACCGACGAGTTCACTACGGTTCGCAGTTTCTCCGCGGAGTTGGCGTCGACGAACTCCTGGGTCAATGACACCGTGCCGGTGAGCGTGCCGCCGGCTTGCCCGATGATCTTCGAGACCGCGGCGACATCGTCGTCTCTTGCATCCGGCGTGCGGAACACCACCACCGACTTCCCGGCCAGTGCGTCATGAACTATCCGGCCGATCAGTTGGGTATCGAAATTATTTGCCGCACTGAGCTTTTCGTTCAGTACGTTCTTCTGGTCGTTTAGCCCGTTGATTTGGGTGTAGAGGTCGCGCTTCTCATCACGCAGGCTGGACAGCAGGGTGTCGGACAACAATCCGGAACCCAGCACAACTCCCACCGCCAACGCCAAGAAGACCGCGGCGAGTGAGAAAGCATGTTGACGTAACGAGATCATGAACGCACCGTCCTAGGGGAACTAAGCGATCAAGTGCTGTATCCACAGGGAGAAGTGGTTCCAGTAGTTGGTGATCCAGTGCATCACCGCACCATCGGTGCGGGACACCCATAGGGCAACGATGACGGCGATCAGCATCGTGAGGGCCAACAGCGCGATGGCGCCGGCCGAGATGTGGTTGCGGTAGAGAGTAGAGACCGCCTTGGCGGAGACCACCTTCTCTCCGACCCGGAGCCTGGTCAGGAACGTGGACGGGTTGCTCTGGGTTCGCGTCCTGTCGAAGAACGTCTCAATGTTGGCGGTGTGGCCGGCCGTCACGAGTAGCGCCGCGCCGTGGTGGTCGGCCAGCAGCAGCGCCAAGTCGACCGCCGAGCCCGCGGCGGGAAACGTCATCGCTCCCACGCCGAGATCCTGGATCCGCTCCAACCCGGGGGCATGACCGTCGGCATCGGCGGGCAACACCACCTGAGCACCGCACTTGAGGGCTTCGTTGCTGATCTCTTCGGGATCGCCGACGATGAGCTGCGGGCGATAACCCGCCTTGCGCAAGATATCTGCGCCGCTGCCCACACCAATGAGCACCGGCTGATACTCCTTCATGAACGGCTTGAGCGATTTCAGATCATCTTCGGCGCTGGGCTCGTCGGCGACGATCACCACGTGCCGCCGACGCAAGTCGAGGTCGATATCCGGGATACCGATACCGTCGATCAATAACGGGCTCTCACTTTTGATGAACTCAATTGTGTTGCCGGCGAACGCCTCCAGGTGGGCGGCCAGGCCGCTCTTGGCCTCCCGCATGAGGTCGGCGATATCGTGGTCGGTACGCTCGGTACCGCGGATCAGTCGGCGTTCACCGGCGTACACCCCACCGTCGTGCAGGCGGATCTTGGCGCCGTCCTTGACCTTCTTGAAGATCTCCGGTCCGGTCTCGTCGATCAGGGTGACCCCGTTGTTGACGAGGACCTCCGGGCCCATGTTGGGGTACCGGCCCGAGACCGATGGCGATGCGTTGACGACGGCGGCGACGTCGGCTTCTACCAGCGCATCCGCGGTTATGCGGTCCAGGTCCAGGACGTCGAGCACCACGATGTCACCGGGGCACACCCGACGCAGCAGTCGGTCGATATTCCGGTCGACGCGCGCGGTGCCGGTAAGCCCCGGCCGGGAGGTGTTACGCGATAGCAGCCCAGACATCTTCATGGGGGGATTCTGTCCGCGAAGCACGGCTGGGGCGTGGAGGCGCGCCGTAACATCTGCCCCAGAAGTTATCTAGAGTCACAACTGTCACAGACCCATGTCGCTATGGTCTCGAATGTCGACCTGTTGGGCGAAGTGGGCCCCAGCACGCACAACGGGTCGACTCTCGGCGGTTTCGGTGCTCAGATCTCATCGCCCTGGGCCGCGTCGAGCAGCTCGCGGGCGTGCGCGCGACCGCTGTCGGATTCGCCGAGTCCGGCCAGCATCCGAGCCAGCTCGGCCACCCGCTCGTCGTCGGTCACCCGGCGCACCACGCTGGTCCCCCGCGGTCCGGCGCCATGCACCACCAGGTGCACGTCGGCGTAGGCCGCGACCTGTGGCAAGTGCGTCACCACGATGACCTGGTGGGTGCGCGCCAACCGTGCCAACCGCCGTCCGATCTGCACCGCCGCCCGGCCGCCCACGCCGGCGTCGACCTCGTCGAACACCATCGTGGTGCCCGCGGCCGACGCGGCCAGCACCACTTCCAGAGCCAGCATGACCCGGGACAACTCACCGCCGGACGCGCTCTTGGCCAGCGGCAGTTCGGTCATGCCGCGGTGCGCCGCGAAACCGAACTCGACCTGATCGACGCCGTCGGCACCGGCGCGGGCCAACTCGCCCGAGGACAGCGTGAGCGCGGCCGGATCATCCGGGGCAGGCGCAACATCGATGGTCACATCGATAGTGAATTGCGCATCGGCCATCGCCAGCCCGGACAGCTCGGCAGTGACCGCCTTGGCCAGTCGCTTGGCCGCCTTGCTCCGGACGACACTGAGATCAGTTGCGGCCGAGGCTAATTCGACAGCAAGCTGGTCGGCGCGGCGTTCCAGCGCCGCGAGTCCTTCCTCGGAGACGTCGAGCTGGGCGAGCCGGTCGCGCGATTCGGCCGCCCACCGCAGCACTCCGTCGACATCCGCCGCGTACTTGCGGGTCAGCGTCCGCAGCTCGGCCTGCCGGGCCAGCTTGGATTCCAGCGCGCTGGCATCCACCGGCAGCTCTTCCAGATAGGAGCCGAGCTCGTGGCCCGCGTCAGTGACCACGGTCAGCGCCTCGCTGATCTGCCCGGCCAACGCCTGCAGCTTGGCGTCATCCGTCGATTCCAGCGCGGCCCTTGCCCGCCCCAGGGCGTCGACGGCGCTTGCGCCGGCCACGTCGTCGAGCTGTGCGATGAGTTCCGCGCGCGCGGTGGCGGCGGCCTCGCGCAGGGTGTCCAGTTCGGAGAGCCGCACGATCTCGGCGACCAGGGCATCGTCCTCACCGGGTTGCGGGTCCACGGCATCGATCTCGTTGAGCCCGAAGTTCAGCCGGTCAGCCTCCAGCGCGAGCTCCCGCATCCGGCTCCGGCGGTCGAGGAGGTCCCGCCGCGCCGCCAACCACTCATCGCGGACTTTGCGATACCGCTCGAGTGCAGCAGCGGCCTTCGCGAAGCGGTCCAGCGCGCCGCGCTGCTCCTCGGGCCGCATCAATCGCAACTGGTCGTTCTGTCCGTGCAGGGTCAGCAGCTCGGTAGTGAAGTCGCCCAACGATTTCGCGGGCACACTGCGTCCCCCGAGATAGGCTCGCGAAGGCCCGTCCCGGCTGACCGAGCGCAGCGCGATGACGCTGCCGTCCTCGTCTCGTTCGGCGCCCGACGCATCCAGCATCTCGTCGAGTTGCGCGATCGCGGCGTCGTCGAGATCGGTTGTGGTGAAACGACCTTCAACGACCGCGCGTTCGGCTCCCGACCGAACCCGGTTGGCGTCGGCGCGGCCGCCGCCGAGTAGGTGCAACCCGGTCACCACCATGGTCTTGCCGGTGCCGGTCTCGCCGGTGAGGACGGTCAGGCCGCGGCCGAACTCCCCGACCGCGGCGCTGATGGCGCCCAACGACTCGATGCGGATTTCAGTCAGCATTCAGTCAGCACCCGAGCAGCGATGTTACTTCCCGCGCCAACCGGTCACCGGCAACCGGAACTTGCGCACCAAGCGGTCTGTGAACGGCGCGCTGTCCAGCCGCGCCCATTTCACCGGTGTGCCACAGCGTTTCACCTCGAGCCGTCCGCCCGCCGGCAGCAGCATTTCGCGGCGGCCGTCGCAGAACACCAGGGCGTCATTGCCGCTGGCCTCGATCTCGATGGCGATGGTGGCGTCGGGACTGGTGACCATTGGCCGGCCGAAGAGCGCGTGAGCGTTGTTGGGCACCACCAGGATCGCTTCCAAGTCCGGCCACAGCACCGGGCCGCCGGCCGAGAATGCGTAGGCGGTCGATCCGGTCGGCGTCGACACCAAGACTCCGTCACAGCCGAACGTCGAGACCGGACGCCCCTCGATTTCGACGACCACGCCGAGCACACCTAGCCGCGGGCCCTTCTCCAGGCTGGCCTCATTGAGCGCCCAGCCCTGATCGATGACACTTCCGCCCTGGCGCACCAGGATATCGAGCGTCAAGCGCTCTTCCACCCGGTAGCTCCTGGCGACAACGTGCTCGAGTACCGAGTCGAGGGCCTCCGCCTCGGCTTCGGCCAGAAAGCCGATCCGGCCCAGGTTGATGCCCAGCACCGGGATGTCGGCGTTGCGGGCCAGCTCGGCGGCACGCAGGAAGGTGCCGTCGCCACCGAGCACCAGCACCAGCTCACAGCCCTCGGCCGCGTCGGGCTCGGCGTCGACCACCTCGATTTCGACGCCCATTGCCCGCACGTCGTCGGGACCCACGTGCAGCGATCCCCTGTCGACCGCTTCGGCGGAGAGCACCCGAAGCAAAATTCCGTTGTCGCCCAGCACTTTTTGCACACGCTGTGCGGTTTCGGTGGCTTCTTCTCGTCCAGTGTGCACAACCAACAGGACCGTTCGTGGCGCGCCGTGCTGATCACTCATTGCGGGCCCTCGGTGATCGCGCGCTGCACCACATCCACCAGTCGGTCGGCGGACAGTGCCTGATCGGTCTCGGCCCGCAACCACAGGAAGTACTCGACATTGCCCGATGGGCCCGGAAGCGGACTGGCTGTGACATCCACTGCATGCCAGCCCAGCTCACCGGCACGCCGTGCGACGGCCAGCACCGACTCGGCACGCAACGCGGGATCGTGGACCACCCCGCCGGCACCGACCTGGCCCTTCCCCACCTCAAACTGCGGCTTCACCATGGGAACGATATCCGCGCCCGGATAGGCGCATCCAGTCAGCGCGGGCAACACGGTGGCCAACGAGATAAATGACAGGTCAGCGACGATCACGTCGACCTGTCCGCCGATCGCCTCCGGTGACAAGTCACGCGCATTGGTCCGCTCGACCACCATCACCCGCGGATCGGAGCGCAGCGACCAGGCCAGCTGGCCGTAGCCCACATCGGCCGCAACCACCTCGTCCGCGCCGCGATCCAGCAGAACTTCAGTGAAACCCCCCGTGGATGCGCCGGCATCCAGGCAACGACGGCCCGCAATGGGAATCCCGAAGACGTCCAGCGCACCGATGAGCTTGTGCGCCCCGCGCGACACCCAGCTGCGTTCGTCGTCGTCGGCGACGATCAGGGCCGAGGTGACGGCGACGGCAGTGCCAGGCTTGACCGCGGGCATGCCGTCGATGCTGACCTTCCCTGCGCCGATCAGTTCGGCCGCCTGTTGTCGAGACCGGGCGAGGCCGCGCCGGACCAGCTCGGCGTCAACGCGGGCGCGTCGAGGCATCCGGGCACTCAGCCCTTCTCCGCCGACTCCAGCGCCTGCAGCAGCACGTCGTGCGCCTCGGAAAGGCGACGTGCGATCTCTTCGAGTTCGGCGAGCGACGGCCCGTCCTCCGGGTTTCCCGGGTTTTCCGGGCCCCCGGCCTCGGGCAGCCGTGCGAGCAGGGCGTCGATATCGGCGCGAATCTGATCAGGATCGATATTCATGGCGGTTCTACGCTAGCCCGTCAGGCGTCATGCAGCAGAGACCAGCGCTGCAGCGCGTCGCGGGCCGCGCCGTCGCCGGCTTCGATGCGCACCGGTGGCCCGCCGAGATCGGGGCTTTGAGCGCCCCACACCGCGCTGGCGACAGCCCGGACGATCGACAGTCCGTCCGGGTCGTCGCTGCCAATGCCACTGACCGTCACCGCATGATCGCCGACGTCGACCTGCCAGCCCGGCTGCGGACCCACCGCCAGCAGCTTGCCGTCCTGGCGCAACGAGCGCAGGTCATGACCGATATAGGTGGGCCGCTGCTCGGGTGGGGCGAAGACCGCGTCCCGCGCGTTGTTGACTCCGGTGAGCACCATCAGGCTGGGCAATTGGGCGGCGTTGGCGCCCTCGATATCGGTGTCCAACCGGTCGCCGATCACCAGCGGTGCGCGGAACTCGCCGCGTGCC
>Ga0182030_10015291_pt1 | contig 15052 bp, 14 predicted proteins | sample 812S3MmetaG_FD_121299 | JGI IMG/M metagenome (GOLD analysis project Ga0182030, IMG submission 121299) | Permafrost microbial communities from Stordalen Mire, Sweden - 812S3M metaG (Illumina Assembly) | ecosystem: Environmental > Terrestrial > Soil > Wetlands > Permafrost | place: Sweden... | reverse complement strand
CGCAGGGGCTCCCCTGTCGACACTCGCCCAATACGTCAAATCCCAGCGGGAACCACCCTATGGCCCCTCTCGCTTACCTCCCCGGCCTCAACGCCGGGGTTGCTCGCGAGGAACCTGATGAATCTGTAGTCGCCGCGGCAACTTCAGGAAATGTTGAGTCGTGTCCCAGCGGGGAAGCACGAAGTTGTGCCAGCACCACGGCCCCCCAATGAGCCGGAAGAGGCGTCGTTCCTAAACCATGACCATCTGTCCAGCATTCGTGAGATTATTGGCTCGGACAAGCTGGCCCCGCTTCTTCTCAGCTTCGAGAGCGAAGCGAGGCTATTGTTGGATACGCTTGATGCCGCCTTTAAGAATGGCGACGAGCCGATGGCGCGGCGAGCTATCCATGCGTTGAAGGGAATGGCGGGCACTTCGGCGCGAGCAAACTCCAAGCAGCATTGGAATCACTGCGGACCGCACCGGAGAGTTCAGAAAATCACGTCACGGCCATGGCAATCTGGAACGAGTTCTGACCATGACTATCGCCGAATTCGACGCCTATTGCGGAACGAGCTAGACGACTGAACGCCCGTTCCGCAACGTTGCACAGTCCCGATCAGGCTTTGGCGAGTTCGCTTTCGATAGCTTGAACGATCCGCGGATCTTCCGGCGTGATATCGGGAGCAAAACGACCGATTACCTGACCCTGGCGATTAACCAGGAACTTCTCGAAATTCCACAACACATCGGTGTCGTTGGTCGGGCCAAGTCCATGTTTTGCCAAGGTGCGTCGCAGACCGCTGTCCTTATCGCCATCTGCCTGCGGCTTCGCATCGACGAGATAGCGATAAAGCGGATGCTGAGCTTCCCCCTTGACCGCGATCTTCTGGAACATCGGAAAATGCACGTCGAACTTTGTGGTACAGAACTCTTGGATTTCCGCGTTTGTCCCGGGTTCTTGAGCCCCGAAATCATTGGCCGGAAAGCCTAGAACATTGAAACCGCGGCCACGGTACTTCTCATAGACCTGCTCCAGACCAGCATATTGCGGCGTCAGACCGCAGGCCGAGGCAACGTTGACGATTAGCAATACCGAACCCTGAAAGTCCGCAAGCGAACTTGGGGTACCGTCAATACGGCTTACGGGAATTTTATAAATTGGCGCGGTCATGGTTTCCTCTCCAGCGGTCGGGACTTCGGTGGCCCGGTAGGCAACTATGTTAAGCAAGGGTTCGCATTGCGACAAGGCGCTGGCATTGCCTGCAGCACGCCCTGTATTGCTTTTCTCCAAGCCTCGATCGAGTCATGGACATATCTCTTAAAATGAAAACTACGGCGCAGACCGCAATCACGGAAGCAGGTATTCACAAGACTGCGGTAGCGCTCGTGTATTGGGGTCGGCTTGGCGCCGGCGCCGCGCTGATGCGCCAAATCGCCGAAGCAATGGAAAGCGACAAGCGCTTTTTGCTGTATCTGTCGCCGTCACTTCAGAGCGAACTTCCCCCCGCATCGACTACATCTCGAACAATGCCGATCGACACGTTTTCCGGCCCATTGTCATTTATATGGCGCAGCCTTGTACTGCCCTTCACCGTGCGCCGGCTGGTGCGCCGCATGGCCGCCGCCGAAATCCAGGCGACGGTGACGATAATGCCGCATATCTGGGGCTTGGCGCTGCAACGGGCAGCAAGACGCGCGGGCATACGAACTGTTTTGATCGTGCACGACGCCGAGCCCCACCCAGGCGAAGTGCGGCCCCTATTCGACTGGCTGGTGCGCCGCGAAATCAAAGGCAGCGATCGGATCGTTACCTTTTCAGAGCATGTTGCCGACAGGCTGATCGCAATCGGCGACGTCAGCGAAGGCAGATTGGAACGCCTGTTTCATCCTATTTTCCGCTTCGGGGGGGCCGGGGACATGCGGCAACATCCAGCCTCGCCCTTCCGCCTTCTCTTTTTCGGACGGATACTGCCCTACAAGGGCGTACCGATGCTGCTGGAGGCTTTTGCCCGCCTGCGCGCAGCAGGCGACGATATCAAGCTCAGTGTAATCGGGCGCGGCGAGATAGTCGCCCCGGCGGAATTGAAGAGCCAACCAGGCCTTTCAATAAAAACCGGTTGGGTCGCACCGGACGCAATAGGCGAGATCCTCGCCGATGCAGACGCTATCGCCCTGCCCTATCTCGAGGCCAGCCAGTCGGGAGTCATCGCGGCAGCCTACGGTGCGGGCATTCCGGTCGTCGCCACCCCCGTCGGTGGACTGGTAGAACAGGTGACGGATGGTGAAACCGGACTCTTGGCCCGAACAGCGACAGCCGGTGATTTTGCTGCCGCAGTCGAGCGGTTGATCCGTACGCCGGGCCTCTATGAAACCTGTCGCACAGGTGCGGTTCGGTATGCCGAAATAAGGTCACCTGAGCATTTCGCTCATGCGCTAGGTGACGCCGTTATGACAACTATCGCCGCCGACCGGAGATATTAAGACCAGACTGATATCTATTTCCCGATCCCGCCCTAACGGTTATCGTCAGCTCTGGCACAGAGCTAATTTGCAGATGCGACACGCCAACGGGGACCGCTTCCCTTTAGGATCGTCGGCCGGCAAACCCAAAGGGAAGCATGAGATGAAACCTCGCTACCTCCTCGCCGCAGCTCTGTTCCTCGGGTCGATACCCGCGTCGGCCGATCCCGTCGAAGCGCGGGAAAAGCTACTATCCCTACCCCACGCAAATATCACCCGGCTGGTCGGCTCTTGGCAGGTCAAAGAGATGGAGCCGATCAAAATGATTTACGTATTTCAGTCCGCAACCATGGCCATGCATGGGCTGAACAACGACGGCGGCGCCAGTTTCGATATGACGATGGACGCCGACTATCGGACAGCGGGCAACAATGCGATCTGGGTTATCGGCACCAACCCCCGCCCGGTTCCGGATGGGCTGGATGGGACAGGGGGCGACAATCCTTCGATCATCGGCATCGAATTCACCACCGCCGATCAAGTGACGATGACGGTGTCAGCCGGCGAAAGTTTTACTTTGGTCAAGGTTCCCTAAGGAATATCAGGCCTTATCGGTCAAACCTTCGAAACTCTCGCGTTCCTCCGCCTCGGCACGAAGGCGCGAGTGGTCGGTGGCCAGCAGGACATAGGCCGCTGGGACCACGAAGAGCGTGAACAGCGTGCCGATCGACATGCCGGCGGCGATGACCAGCCCCAAATTGAAACGCGATACAGCGCCCGCCCCCGTTGACACAATGAGCGGAACAACGCCGAATACCATCGCCGCCGTCGTCATCAGGATCGGACGCAGGCGAATGCCCGCCGCCAGTTCCACCGCCTCGCGTTTGCTCTTGCCCTGAAGCTGCAGACCATTGGCGAATTCGACGATCAGTATACCGTGCTTGCTGATCAGCCCCATCAGCGTCACCAGCCCGACCTCAGTATAGATGTTCAAGGTCGCCCCCCCGATACCAAGAGCGATGAAAACCAGCGCCCCGGCGAGCGACATCGGAACCGACACGAGAATAATCAGCGGGTCCCGGAAGCTTTCGAACAAGGCCGCCAGGGACAGGAAAATGACGATCAGCGCAAAGCCGAAGGTCGCCAGGAACGAGCTGGATTCCTGGATATACTGGCGCGACTGGCTGCCGTAATCGACCGAATAGCCCTGAGGCAGGGTCCGCTTCGCCAGGTCCTGGAGATATTTCACCGCTTCGCCCATCGACACGCCAGGCATCGGGACGCCGCTGATCGAAGCCTCGTTCAATTGCTGAAAATGGTTGAGCGATTCAGGAATCGTCTTGGTCGTTATCGTGGCGATCGTCGAAAGCGGTACCGGCGTGCCGCTGGCGGTCGGGATGTAATAATTCAGCAGCTGGTCGGTGTTCAGGCGAGAGCGCTGCTGAACCTGCGGGATGACCTTGTAGGACCGGCCGTCCAGGCTGAAATAGTTCAGGTAGCCGCCGCCCAGCAGAGCGCCCATAGCCGACCCGACATCACTCATCTGCAGGCCCAGAGCCGCAGTCTTGTCTCGGTCGATCACGACGGTCGATTGCGGCTGGTCCAACTTCAGGTCGTTGTCCAGGAAGATGAACATCCCGCTCTTCTGAGCTTCCTGGATGAATTTCTGAGAGACGTCGTTCAGCTTGTCGAAGGGCTGCGCCGTGCCAATCACGAACTGCACCGGCAATGCGCCCGTGCTGCCCGGCAGTGGCGGCTGCAGGAACGACACAATCCGCGCGCCCGCGATTTGGCTCATATCTTGCTGCACCAGCGGCAGCATCGTGCCGGTCGTGCGTTTGCGCTGGTTCCAGGGTTTCATCACCATGCCGGTAATGAAGGGCCCGGGGGTGACGATCTGGAAGGCTATATATTCTTCCGGATAGACCGCCAACTTGTCGTAGATCTGTCGCGCATAAATCTGTTTCTGCTCCAGCGTCGCGTCCGGCGCCGTGGTCGCCAGACTGCCGATGAAGCCCTGGTCCTCGTTCGGCGCAAGCTCGGTCTTGGCGCTGGTGAAGAGGAAAAACAGGCTGCCCAGAACGATGGCCGCGAACACCACGATCACCGGCAAAGTCTGGAGCGCGCTGCGCAACAGGCGCTCGTAAAAGTTTCGCACCCGTTCGAAATTATGGTCGATCGCGTCGATCAGCCGGTCCTGCCAGCCCCTGGCGCCGACGACATGCGCCGTCAGCAGCCGCGAACACATCATAGGCGAGAGCGTCAACGCGATGATCGCCGAGGCGGTGACGGCACCGACCAAAGTGAAGGCGAATTCGGTGAAGAGCGCGCCGGTCAAACCGCCCTGGAAGCCGATCGGCACGTAGACCGCGGCCAGCACCACCGTCATGGCGATGATCGGCCCGCCCAGCTCGCGGGCCGCCAGAATGGCCGATGGAATCGGCATTAGCCCCTCGTCGATATGGCGGTTGACGTTCTCGACCACGATGATCGCGTCGTCGACCACCAGCCCGATCGCCAGAACCAGCGCCAGCAGGGTCAGAAGATTGATCGAGAAGCCGAAGATCAGCATCATCACCAGCGTGCCGACCAGCGACAGCGGGATCGTGATGGCGGGAATCAGCACCGACCGGAGCGATCCCAGGAAGGCGAAGACCACCACGGTCACGATCAGCGCTGCCTCGATTAACGTCCGCTCCACCTCTGAAATCGCGGCATTGACGAAGTCTGAACTGTCGTAACCGACGGTGCTTTCCAGGCCCGTGGGGAATTCGGGCTTGATCGATTCATAGGCGTCGCGGCAGCCCTTCAGCACTTCGAGCAGATTGGCGGTCGGGGTCACCTGAATGCCGATGAAGACCGACTTGCGGCCATAGAGATTGGCCTGGCTTTCATAGTCGTCGTCGCCCAGCGTGACGTTCGCCACATCCTTGAGCCGTACCACCGCGCCGTTCACCTGTTTCAGCACCAGATTCTGGAACTCGGTCAGCGTGTGCAGGTTGGTTGATGCGGTCAGGTTGACCTGGATCATCTGGCCCTTGGTGTTGCCCAACCCGGCGATATAGTCGTTGCCCTGAAGTGCTTGGCCGACCTGCGTCGCCGTCAAACCGAGGGCAGCCAGCTTCTGCGGATCGAGCCAAGCCCGCAGAGCGTAGTTCTTGGCACCGACGATTTCAGCGATCTGAACGCCTGGGACAGCTTGCAGCTTGGGCTGCACGACGCGCACCAGATAGTCGGTAATCTGGTTCGGCGACATCACCTCGCTCAGGAATCCGAAATACATCGAATCGACGGAATCGCCGATCCGAATGGCGAGAACCGGCTGCTGCGTTCCCGCCGGCAGTTGGTTCAGCACCGAGTTGACCTTGGTATTGATCTCGGTCAGTGCCTTATCGGAATCGTAGTTCAGCACCAGGTTGACGGTGATCTTGCTGGTCCCGCTTTGGCTGCTTGAGGTCATGTAGTCGATGCCGCTGGCCTGGGCGATGACGTTTTCCAGCGGCGTGGTGATGAAGCCGGCCACAACATCGGGATCGGCGCCGTAATAGGTCGTCGAGACGGTGACGACCGCGTTTTCGGTCTTGGGATATTGCCGGACGGAGAGCGATTCGCCGGCGCGCAGGCCGATGACGAGCATCATCAAGCTGATGACGGTGGCCAGGACCGGCCGCCTGATGAAGAGATCGGTGAAATGCATGATGCCGGGTCCGTTACTTGTCGACCGGGACGGGATTGGCGTCGAATTTTGGGACAATGTGATTATCAACGAGAACGGAGATGCCGTTTCTGAGCTTCACCTGACCGGCGATGACGACCGTGTCGCCATCCTTAACACCGCTTATGATCGACACCTGATCCCCGCGGGTGGCGCCGGTCGTTACAAAGACCTGACGCGACACCAAATTGGGCTTGCCGTCGTCGGTCTTGCCCTTGTCATCGACCAGAAAAACGGTGCTACCGTAAGAATTGTAGGCGATCGCCGTCGCCGGCAATGTGACACGGCGTTCGAGCGCGCCAGTATCGATATTGACAGTCGCATACATCCCCGGAACGAGTGCGTGATCAGCATTTTTCAACGTCGCGCGAATCTGAACATTGCGCGTTGCAGTATCGACTTTCGGGTTGATCGCCGAGATTTCGCCGGGGAAAGCGCGACCCGGATAGGCGTCAATCTTGGCATTGACCTTTTGCCCGACATTGAGCTGCGCAATCGCCTGCTGAGGCAGATAGAAATCGACAAAGATCGGATCAAGCGCTTGAAGCGTGACCATTGGGGTGCCCGGAGCGACATACTGGCCGACGTCGACCTGGCGAATGCCCAACCTTCCGTCGAAAGGCGCTTTAATATTCTTATAATCAACGGTCGCTAGCTGCTCTACGACCTGGGCCTCGGCGTTCTTAAGATTTTGTTGATCGGCGTCGACCGTCTGCTGCGATACACCCTGCACCTTCAACTGCTTCTGATCGCGTTCCAGAGTGATCTGAGCAAGGGCAGCCGTGGCCTTCAGAGCCTGAAGTTTCCCGACGTCGTCGCCGGAGGCAAGTTCGACTAATAGCGTCCCGGCCTTTACATCGGCCCCGGACTCAAAATGTATGGCCGAAACCGTGCCGACGACCTGCGCGCTCAAATCCGCGCCATTAACGGCCCTCAGACTGCCAATACCTTCAAGGTTCGGCTGCCAATCCTGGCTGCCGGCAACAATTGTCGACACCGTTTGCGGCGGGATGCCCATCGAGTGCATGAACTTGTCGCGCATATAGTGACCGAACCCGATGAAGCCGAACACGCCGCCGAAAACCAACACGGCTGCGACCAGCATGATGATCATACGTCTTGCCAACATGGCTCTTTCCTTCAAGGACTGGTGGCTATGGCTATCGGGGCGGGCTTGGCGGCGTCGAACGTGCCGGCCTGCGCATTCCACCAGCCACCGCCCAGCGCGTAGAACAACGCTGCAGTATCGGAAAAGCGCGCTGCCTGAGCCTGAACGCGGGTGATGCGCGCCTGCTGTGCCGTCTGCTCCGCGCTTAGCAAAGTGGTGTAGTTGATTGCGCCCAGTTGATATTGCTGGCGGCTCAAGTCCAGGCTTTTGTCCGCGGCTTTCTCAGCGGCGACACTGGCGGTCAAGGCATCCGCATCCGACTGAAGAGCGCGCAGCGCATCCGCCACATCCTGGAATACCGACAGGACGGTCGAGCGGTATTGCGCTGCGGCCTGATCATATGCGGCAACGGCCGCCCGGCGTTCATGGATCAAAGTTCCGCCGTCGAATATTTTTTGCGCTAAACTGCCCCCGACGCTCCAAACACCAATACCGGGGCTCAAGAGAGCGCCAGCCGGCGAGCCGGTATTGCCGAAGCTGCCTGTCAGGCTGATTTGCGGCAACTCGTTTGCCGTCGCGACGCCGATCTCGGCGCTGGCCTGATGCAATTGCGCCTCGGCCGCCATTATATCGGGCCGCTGTGCAACCAGTTTCGAGGGCAGACTTACCGGAAGTTCCTCCGGCAATTTCAACTGCGCCAAATCGAAGGTCGCGCCGATATCTTCGGAGGGAAAGCGTCCCGCCAGTATCGCAAGCCGGTTGCGCGTTTGGGCCAGTTGCTTCTGCAATGGCGGCAAGGTTGCCCGGACCTGGGCCAAGGTCGCCTCCTGCGCCAAAACCGCCCCGCCGGCGACGCCGCCCAGCGACAGTTGCTGCCGCAGAACCTCGAGTTCGTGAGATTCGATGTCGACGATTTCCTGGGTCGCGGCGATTTGCGCTCGCAATGACGCCTCCGCCACGGCAGTCGTGAGAATGTTGGTGGTGAGCGTGAGATAGGCGACGATAAGCTGATAGCGTTGATAATCCTCAGCCGCATCGGCCGCTTCCACTTGCCGGCGTACACCGCCGAAGACATCCAGCGGATAGGATAAATTGAGCGAGGCAGTGCTGACGCTGAACAGCGAGACCGAGCCGGGAAAGCCGAAAGTTGCGGTCGATACTTTCTCGCGGGTGGCGGAAACATTGCCGGTGATGGATGGGAAGAACGCGCCGCGTTGAGCAGACGCATTCTCATCGGCCTGCCTCAGGGCAGCCTTCGCGGCTTCCAGCGTGGGACTGGCCTCAATCGCACGGGCCATGAGTTTGTTGAGCCCTTCGGACTGGTACAGCGACCACCATTGGGCGGGAATGTCTTTGTCTGGAGCAAAATGCTGAGGTTCGCCGCCTGCGATCGATGCGGCGCTGGTTTGCGATGTCAGAGGATCCGCGGAATATCCGGCAGCCTTTGGTACGGAAGGCGATGTGAAGTCCGGCCCGACAGCGCACCCCGCCGCCACGATCACTGAAAGCGTTAGTGCAATGCCTGGCCCCAGTTTCACCGGTAGCATCGCGCGGCGTCGCGGGCTGGTCGATTCAGGAATCATGAAGAAATTGCCGCCAAACTTGACCGTACAGTACGGTACATTTAATATGATACCGAAGAGTGCGTCAACCTTACGGCATGAACACGTTCGGACAGAGCGAATGACCGATAAGCCATTGAATTATACACGTGGAACGCGGCGGCAAGCGATCCTGGGTGTCGCCCGCGAAGTCTTCTCAAAAGAAGGCTACGCCGCAGCGTCAATGTCACATATTGCAACCCGTCTAGGCGGCTCCAAGGGTACGCTCTATAACTATTTTAAGAGCAAGGAAGAGCTATTCGCGGCTCATGTTCGGGATCAGTGCGAATGTCGGGTAGCCGAAGCTTTCGCGCCCGACCTTGTCGGCGATAACCCGGTGGAAATTCTGGCCGGACTGGCCGAACGAGTTTTGACGGCCATCCTGTCAGATGAAGCGACAGCATTTTACAGCCTCATCGTCTCAGAGGCTCAGCGACATCCGGCGATAGGAAAGGCGTTTTATGAAAGCGGTCCACGCAAAGGCATGGAATGCGTCGCGGAGTATCTGGAACGCGCTCAGGCTGCGGGTCTGACCGTCGTAGACGACTTCACCATGGCGGCGGAAGAGTTTCTGAGCCTGGTGCATGGCGGATTGCACTGGAAACGCGTGCTGAACGTCATTCCACCGCCGTCAGCTGCCGAAATCCGAGCCCAGGCGTTCCACGCTGCACAGACCTTTATGCGGGCCTATGGTGCACGGAGGTCCCCCCCTGCTCAGGCCGGCACCTCCATCTCCGAAATACCTTCAACTTTGATATCCGGCGGGAAATAGCCACCATAGAAGGTGCCACCGAGTATCTTCGTCACCGTGCCAGGCTTCGTATGAAGCGGCAAAAGTAAAACAGCCAACCGCGCCGTCGCCTGCTTATCGAATCGCGATACAATCAGCCGCGCCTGCTGCGTCGTTCTGACCGCATTCAAGGCCGCGACCCAATCCGACTGGCTCGCGACGAACTGCCGACTGAATCCCGCGCGAACCCCAGTCATGTCCTGTCCGGTCCTGGCAACAATTTCGCTGCCGATGAAGCGGTAGATAAAGCCATCGGCAGTCGCATCGATAAGCATCAGATTAGCGACTAAGCGCGGTATTTCGGTTATCGGATCAATATCCTCCCGGGAGGGCGGACGGCCATCAACATGTTTTGACAGCCAGTAACGATAAAGCTGGCGCCAAGGCTCGTTCTTCGCCGACTGGGACGGGGCGGGATTTTCAGACTCTTTATCGCTCATTTGCTACCCTACTTGGCCGAGCCTGCCGGAAAATTTCTCAAGGTACTGCAGCCCGCTGCGCATTGCGGATTTCCTCCGCAGCCTCAGGTGGCAGCAGGAAACCTGACTTAAGCGCCGACGACACGGCAGCCCTGATTTTCGCGACATAAACCTCGTGGTTGGGATAGAGACTTTTCAATTCCGCGGGATCAAAGGGAATCGCAAATCCTTCCAGGCGACACTGATCCGGCGTTCCTATGCCACCATAGCGCGCGACCGGAACTTCGAATTGCGGCAGGCGCAACCCTCCCAAGGCATTGCCAGCGGCATCGCGGTCTATCACCGCAGGCCAAGGTGAGAACGAGATCGGTGTCGCAAAGGCAGGCGCCCTGCCCTCTTTGACCCAGAGATTGAGCGCATGAATTGCGGCGTCGGCTATATGCTGAGTGGGGAGATCATTGACCGGTCGGTCACAGCCGCCGATGCCGCTTACGCCGAGATCGCGCTTAATCTCCGCACCGAAATATGAATCGGCCCATTGATTCTGATGAGCGGTTCCGGCCAGTTCCCACAGCCGGTAGAGCCGACCATCCGGGGTGCGGGCGGGGAAATGGCTAGGCGCGTCGCTCTCGGTTTCAGTGACTAAGACAGGCACTTTCAGGTCGGTGCGAATCTTTGCCGGGTCTGGCATCGGCAGATCGGCAGCCAGTGGCGCGGCTCCGCCGCGCACCCCGATCCGTGAGCCGATCAATATACCGTTCAACAGTTTGGCGATCGGTTGAATCGCGTTTGTATAAGTCACCAGCCGGTTTGCCGACTGAGAGACGCCGACGCCGAGAATGCGACGGACATTCAGCCCACCGAGCGGATCGGGAGAACTGCCGGGCCGACCGGGCGCGAGTAGACGTAGCGCCTGGGTGAAGATGTCGTAGGAAAAATCGTCATTCGGGACTGAAAGCGAGCCATACCGCGCGTCATCCCACAGCGTCAGAGGTTGCGAAAAGCCGGCGCGCAGCGGCGGCCCCATTACCCCGGCGCGTTGCGCAGATACCCCGACCCAGACGAACCCTTCGCGCATCAATTCGGGATAGGTATATCCCCATTCCGCGTCGACATCGAAGCCGCCGCTGACATTCAGCCATTCGGCGACGACAGTGCCATTGAACCTGGCCGGATCTTTAGGACGCCGGACGAGAATCCGGGTCTTATAAGGTTGTCTGCCGGTCCTCTCGACATCCCAAAGGCCATCTGACGCTAACGGCAGGGCCGATCCGTAAGAGACCGCCGTTCCGGTCAGGAAATATTCCTCTTCGACATAGCCCGACGCGGCCAGATCTACTAAAGAAGCGGTAAAGGGACGCCCATGCGCGCCGGCAGAAATCGGCCCGGTAACCTCAGGAAGACCACCTGCCGCGCGTACGGTTAAAGGAAAGAACAAGACCAGGCACAGCAACGCGCGATTCACCGGCGAAAATCTCATGCGCTTTCCCCGATCCCTAGCAAAAGTGCGGTCAGCCGCGCTCGCAGAAGGATTTCAAAGATATCTTCGATTTGCGGTCGCCAGCCGACCCGATTTTTGACATTCCAGCATCTGCGGGTCGGCATTACCAGAGATTTCCGAATGCCCTGCGATCGGCATCAATCCGGCTTCATCGCCACCTCAAGCACCGAAATACCTTCGACTTTTGTCCCCGGCTCAAAATGGCCTTTGTAGAAAGAGCCAACCAATATCTTCGGCGCCTCGCCAGGCGCCACATGCAGTAGCAGCAGCAGTACGATGTTCTTCGCCTTCACTTCCTGAGGGAAGTGAACAAAAACCAGACGGGGGATTTGATTGATTCTGACGAAATCAAGCGCCCCCAGCCACTCAGCCACCAGATGCCCGTATCGTGCCTCGCTGTAGCCGGCACGCCGCCCGGTCATATCCAGCCCTTCATGGGCAACCACCTCGCTGCCGACCAGACGATAGATGTAGCCGTCCATGCCTGCCTCCATGATCATCAGATTGGCGACCAGCTGCGGAATGTCGATGAGCGGGTCGATATCCCGCCGGGTTGGAGGATGGTCGTCGACATGCCTGGACCGTCAGTATCGATAGAGCGTATCCCAGAGTGTGCGTTCCATTCGATCGGTCACCAGTTCTTCCGCGGTCGACTCTCAAACACTGACCGAACGAATTGGACAGCGCGACAGGCAGAGCGTCGCTGCATCAGAATTAGCAAATGTTATTCGACTGGTTTGGTTGGCGTCAGGTAGTCGATATGCTCAACCGGCTCGAAGCGCCGGTCGTAGAATACGCCGACCAAGATCATTTCCGTTTCACCGGCCTTCTTCACCAGTGGCAGGATGACCGTCACTGCCCCGGCGCGATCGGCAATAGCAGCGCCGCTGACCATGATCCTGGGCTTTTGTTCAGACCGAACGGCGTCGTAATTTGCTATCAGTTCGGCGCTGACCCGCTCCAGAAACTTGCTTGTACCGGCCATCTTGCCGGTCATTTCTTCGCGGTGGCGCTCGACAACCGCACTTCCCACCAGACGATAGCGATATCCGCCGGGCACGATATCGGCCAGCAGCAGATTGGCGACCAGCTGCGGGATTTCGATTACCGGATCGATATCGCATCGACTGGGAGGGCGACCGTCCTGATGTTTCGCTCGCCAATAGTCGAGCAGTTCTTTCCACGGGTCCATCGATCGCTCCGGTGGTAAGATCGGAAACCGGCCGGCTTGTCATGTGCCGTCGCTTCTTTTCCGAAAACACCGAAATATTCGCTCAAATATGCCAAAGCGCCGGCAACAACCGACACTTAGATAGTGTATCTCTACGCTATCGCCGGTCCATAGCCAACCGGCGATTCCCGACCGCTCAGGGCGAACGGGCCGCAACTTGTTATCGTATGGAACGCCTACGCCACCGCCAGGATTGTTATACTATTACCGAAGAACGCTATTCCGATAAAATTGCTATGGGTTTATGTAAAAGATTAGATGGTAGCAGGACTTGGAAGGCGGCGGTCAGATCGCCATCCTCGAGAATGGGAGCAGGCGGTCGATGAGTTGCAGCGAAACCAATCTTGGCAACGCGGTGGTGATCAAGGCCTCAGGCCGGATCGACCTGACAACGGCTGAATCTTTTAAAGACTCGATCCTGGCTGCGCTCGCCGCCGCTAAAACCAGCCTAATTATCGATCTTTCGGGGGTGGAATATATCAGCAGCGCCGGTTTGCGGTCACTGATGACCGGGTTCAAGGCCAGCAAAGGTCAAAACAAGACCTTTGCCGTCGCCGCTCTCCAACCGCTGGTTTTGGAAATATTTACGATCAGCCGCTTCAACCTCGTATTCCCTGTTTTCGAAACGCTCAGGAAAGCCGTAGAATCTCTCGACCCAGACGCGCTCCCAGCGTTCGACGCTTCCTAGTCTTCCCGTATTCATCGCGAGGCCGCTTATGCAGGTTACATTTTGGGGCACACGCGGATCGCTGCCGAGCCCGCTCAATGCGCGCACCGTCCGCAGCAAGCTGGTCAATGCCCTGGTCAAGGGTTCGGGCAAGAATCTCGACACGCCTGAAAAGGCCGAAGCCTTTTGCGAGCAGGAGTTGAGTTTTGCCGAAGCCGGAACATTCGGCGGAAACACATCATGTGTTCAGGTCGATACTGGCGGACCTGACTATTTGATCTGCGATCTGGGTTCAGGCGCCAGGGAATTCTCTCTGTCGGCGCTAGGCAAGCACGGCCCGGCCAAACCGCAGACCTATCACATTCTGGTTTCGCATGTGCATTGGGACCATATCATGGGGTTCCCATTCTTCGTCCCGGCCTTCATCCCGGGGAACAAGATCAAAATCTATAGCTGCCACGCGAAGTTCGAGCAGGCCATTCGCGGTCAAAGCCATGAGCCCTGCTTTCCGGTGGAATTCACCTCGCTGGCTTCCAGTATCGAGTTCATCACGCTTCAGCCCGAGACAGAATATGAAATCGCCGGCGCGAAGGTGACCGGCAAGCTACAACTCCACGGAAACGATTCTTACGGGTACCGAATCGAAAAGGACGGAAAGACGGTCGTCTATACGACCGACGCCGAATATAAGACCGGCGACAGAGGCGCGATGGAACGGGCGGCGGCATTTTTTCACGACGCCGACCTGATCATTTTCGACGCAATGTATTCCTTCGCGGAATCAATCTCGGTGAAAGAAGATTGGGGCCATTCCAGCAATATTCTGGGGGTCGAAATCAGCCAGATGGCGAAGGCCAAAAAACTGGTCCTGTTCCATCATGAGCCGGTCAACAACGACGACCGCATCCAAAGCATTCTAGGTGAGACGATTCGTTTCGAGGAAATCACCAGGACAGGCGACCCTTTGGCAATCGTTGCTGCCTATGACGGGTTGAAGATCGATCTCTGACATCTGCGCACCGGGGGTCGCCGATGGCGGCCGAATATAGGGGAATATTCCCAGCCACCGCGCAGGGCATGTTCGAGGCCAACAAGGCGGCTGAAGAATTCTGCATCGGGCGCAATATTGCGCAAGATTTGACGTCACGCGTACAGATCGTGATCGAGGAGTTGTTTTCCAACACTGTAAAATACGGCTATGGCGGCGAATGCGACCGTCCTGTGCGCTTAAGGCTGGGCGCCGACCCGAATCTGACTCTCGTTTATGAGGACGATGCGCAGCCGTTCGACCCAACTGCCTATCGCACTGGCGATCCGGGACCGACACCAGACAACTGCCACGAGGGCAAAGCTGGCATCGCCCTGTTAATAGGACTCAGCACCTCTGTGATCTATCGACCACGCCTAGACGGCAATTGCTTGGAGATGATCTTCGAAGAACCGGCAGACGACCAATGATCCGGCATGGCATAGATCGACTAAATACCAGCGATCATTGAAACCGATACGCCTGTTGCCGTCATGATTTGAGACTTTGGCGCGCGTTCGGCGTTACTTTTGCGCATGGCGGAGGGAGGG
>Ga0182030_10015289_pt1 | contig 15053 bp, 15 predicted proteins | sample 812S3MmetaG_FD_121299 | JGI IMG/M metagenome (GOLD analysis project Ga0182030, IMG submission 121299) | Permafrost microbial communities from Stordalen Mire, Sweden - 812S3M metaG (Illumina Assembly) | ecosystem: Environmental > Terrestrial > Soil > Wetlands > Permafrost | place: Sweden... | reverse complement strand
GGTGGCAAGCCCGCCGAAATGGCCTGCGGCAAGAACAGTGTCGCCGGCTCGGTCAGCCAGCGCGCCTGCGTCTTTTGCGGCTCGCGCGTCGTGCTGTATCCGATTGCCGACGCGTTGCACATCGTCCACGGGCCGGTGGGCTGCGCGGCTTACACGTGGGATATTCGCGGCGCTCTGTCAAGCGGGCCGCAGCTTCACCGCAACAGCTTTTCCACCGACCTTCAGGAAATGGACGTGATCTACGGCGGCGAGAAAAAACTCGAAGCCGCACTGCTCGAACTCATCGCGCACCATTCCCCCAAGGCCGCGTTTGTTTATTCCACGTGCATCGTCGGCCTCATCGGCGATGACGTGAGCGCCGTCTGCAAACGTATGCAAGCCAAGACCGGCATTCCCGTGCTCGGCGTGCATTCCGAAGGTTTCAAAGGAACAAAAAAGGACGGCTACAAGGCCGCGTGCGACGCGCTCTTCAACCTCATTGGCACCGGTGACATTTCAAATATCACTCCGCACAGCATCAACATCCTTGGCGAATTCAATCTCGCCGGCGAAACGTGGATTCTGCGCGACTACTACAAGCGCATGGGCATCGAGGTCGTTTCGTGTCTTACAGGCGATTCGCGCATCGAAGACATCCGCCGCGCGCACGGCGCGAAGTTGAATTTGGTTCAATGCTCCGGCTCCATGACCAGCCTTGCCAAAATGATGGAGCGCGACTACGGCATTCCGTTCAAGCGCGTTTCCTATTTCGGCATTGAGGATATGAGCGCCGCGCTTTACGAGGCGGCGAAATTTTTCAAGGACGACCCGGCGATCATGGACCGCGCGCAAAACCTTGTGCGCGAGGAAGTCGCCGCCATTTATCCCGAACTGCTGCGTTTCAAGCAGAAGCTAATCGGCAAGAAGGCGGCGATTTACGTCGGTGGCTCGTTCAAGGCGTTTTCACTGATGCGGGCGTTGCGGCTCATCGGCATGGAAACGGCCATCGTCGGCTCGCAGACCGGCGACAAGGAGGACTATAAAACGCTTCAGGAAATGGCCGATCCTGGCACCATCATCGTGGACGACGCCAATCCGCTGGAGCTGGCGAAATTCTGCCTGGAGAAAGACGTGGACCTGTTCATCGGCGGCGTGAAGGAACGGCCCATCGCCTACAAGCTCGGCATCGGTTTCTGCGACCACAACCACGAGCGCAAGGAACCGCTGGCCGGCTATATCGGCATGTTGAATTTTGCGAAGGAAGTTTATGCGAGCGTCGCCAGCCCCGTCTGGCAGTTCGCGCCGAGACGGGCGATCGGCGCGCAAAGGATTACAGGCCCTGTCAATACTGAGCCAACGGTTATCTCCGTTGGAAATGAGGAGGCAGCAGTATGAATTGTGCCGCCTGTTCCACTCCCCCGGAACATTGCAGCCGGTGTGATGAAGTTCCAGCTTTGCAATCGCCAATCAGTCAGGGCATCCTCCCGCTGGCGGCTGCGAATGAAGAGGACGAACCGCGCTCGAAACATTTCACCTCCACGCGCAACGCCTGCAAACTTTGCACGCCGCTGGGCGCGTGCCTGGCGTTTCGCGGCGTTGAGGGCTGCATTCCGTTCCTGCACGGCTCGCAGGGCTGTTCGACTTACATTCGGCGTTATCTCATCAGTCATTTTCGCGAACCGATTGACATCGCCTCGTCGAACTTTCACGAGGACAGCGCGATTTTTGGCGGCAGCAAAAATTTCAGCCAAGCGGCGCTCAATATCACACGCCAATACCAGCCGCAGCTTATTGGTGCGGCCACAACCTGCCTGGCTGAAACCATTGGCGAGGACATGGGGCAACTGCTGCATGATCTCACGGAAAAGCACGGTGAAAATGCCGCCGCGCCCATCGTCCACGTCTCGACGGCCAGCTATCGCGGCACGCACATTGACGGCTTCCATTCCGCCGTCCGCGAACTGGTGGAGCAAATCGTGGTGGCCGGCGAAAAAAATAAAAATGTCGCGCTTTTCCCCGGCATGGTATCCACCGCCGATTTGCGGCATCTGAAGGAGATTCTCGCGGACTTCGGTCTGCCCTTCACGCTGCTGCCGGATTATTCGGAGTCCATGGATGGCGCGACGTGGTCGGAATACGAGAAACTGCAATCCGGCGGCACGCCCATCGCCGCCATCCGGGCGCTCGGTTCGGCGCAGGCGACGATTGAATTTGGCCGCACGCTCGAAAACACGAAGACCGGCGGAACGGTGCTGCAAACCAAGTTTGGCATACCGCGCCGGTTGCTCGGCCTGCCGATGGGCATCCGCGAGAGCGACGCCTTTTTCAACGCACTGGCCGAAATCGCCGGCAGCGAAACGCCGGTGAAGTATCAGCGCGACCGCGGCCGGCTGGTGGACAGTCTGATTGACGGCCACAAATACGCTTTTGAAAAGCGCGCCATTGTTTTTGGCGAGGAGGATTTGGTCATCGGCTTGACGGCGTTGCTCTGCGAAATCGGGGTGACGCCGGTGTTGTGCGCGAGCGGCGGCCGCAGCAAACAGCTTGAAAAATGTCTACGTGTCGCCGTTCCCGATCTGCCGGCGGAAACGCTCGTGAAGGAAGGTTTTGATTTTGCCGAAATCGCCGAGGCGGCGCCGGCGTTGAAGCCGGATTTTCTCATCGGCAGCAGCAAGGGCTATTCGATTGCGCGCCGGCTGGAGGTGCCGCTCGTCCGCGTCGGGTTTCCGATTCATGACCGCATTGGCGGCCAGCGCGTGCTGCATCTGGGCTATCGCGGGGCGCAGGAACTTTACGACCGCATCGTTAACGCGCTGCTCGAAGTGAAGCAGGAAACCTCACCGGTCGGTTACGCATACCTATGAACGCGACCAAGATTGCTTTCAGCAACCATCCCTGTTTCAGCCCGGACGCGCACAAGAAATTTGGCCGCATCCACCTGCCGGTCGCACCGCGCTGCAACATCCAATGCAACTTCTGCAACCGCAAATACGATTGTCTGAACGAGAGCCGACCCGGCGTCACCAGCACCGTGCTGACGCCGCAACAGGCCGTGGCGTATCTCGGCAGTGTCGTTGAAAAACGCCCGGAAATTTCCGTCATGGGCATTGCCGGCCCGGGCGACCCGTTTGCGAATCCCGACGAGACGATGGAAACGCTGCGGCTGGTCCGGAAGAAATTTCCAAAAATGATTCTGTGTGTGGCCACAAATGGTCTAAATGTCGCGCCTTACGTGGATGAAATGGCCGGCTTGAAGGTGAGCCATGTCACGCTGACGATCAATGCGATTGATCCGGTGATTGGCGGCGAGATTTACGCGTGGGTGCGCGATGGTAAACGCCCGCTGCGCGGCGAGGAGGCCGCGGCTGCTTTGAGCGCCCGGCAGATGGAGGCGCTCGTCAAACTTAAGGCGTGCGGCATCACCGTGAAGGTCAACACCATCATCATGCCGGGTGTTAATGACGATCACATTCCCGATATCGCGGAAAAAGTTTCCGGCCTGGGCGCGGACATCATGAACCTTATGCCGCTGGTGCCAGTGAATGGCGCGGTGTTCGAGAACGTGCCGCCGCCGGACACGCTGACCACGGCGCGCCTGCGATTGCAATGCGGCCAACGCCTGCCGCAGATGACCCATTGCGCCCGCTGCCGTGCGGATGCGGTTGGCTACATCGGCGAAAACATGACCGCCGAACAGCACGATGCGCTGAAGCATTACGCGAATGCCAGTTTGAATCCGGCGGAGAACGGCGCGCGTCCGTTCGTCGCCGCGGCCACGATGGAAGGCGCGCTGGTCAACCAGCATCTAGGCGAGGCGGAACGATTCATCGTCTATGAGCAGGATGCCGGAACGCCAGGCAATTTTCGTTTGAAAGAAATTCGTCCCGCTCCACCACAAGGTGGCGGCGATGCACGTTGGGCTGAACTGGCCGGCACATTGAAAGATTGCCGCGCATTGCTCGTCAACGCGGCCGGGCCGACGCCGATGAAAATTCTCACGCAGCACGGCCTGCGGGTCATCGAGATGGAAGGCTTGATTGACGAGGGCTTGCGCGCGGTGTTTGCCAGTCAACCGATCCCCGCCGCCATGAAACGACGTTTCACCGGCTGCGGCGCGGGCATTTCATGCAAAGGAACCGGAACCGGCTGCGGCTGATTTTACGTTTAACCCTCAACTCTCAACCAACATATATATATGAGCAAACCCAATCATCACATATTTGTCTGCGGCAGTTTTCGTCCCACCGGCGCGGCCGGCGTCTGCCATAAAAAGGAATCCTCACAACTGCTCCAGCACCTCACAATGGAGGTGCAGGATCGCGGTCTTGACGACGTGATGATCTCGAGCACCGGCTGCATGAACATCTGCGACAGCGGTCCGGTGATGGTCATTTATCCCGAAAACATCTGGTATAAACAGGCGACCATCGCCACCGCTGAGGCAGTCCTCGACAGTTTGGAGGAAAAAGCCGCGTTGCCGCCGGCGACCTTGTTTGCCTGAACATGAACCGGATTCATCTCGTTGACACCACGTTGCGCGACGGTGAACAAGCCGCCGGCGTGGCCTTTTCTCGCGCGGAGAAAAAAGACATCGCCATTGCGCTGGCCCGCGCCGGTGTGCCGGAAATCGAAATCGGCATTCCGATAATGGGTCGGACCGAGGTGGACGACATCAATGCTGTGTCTGATCTCGGCCTGCCCTTGCGCTTGACCACCTGGTGCCGGGCAAAACGCCTGGACATTCTGGCTGCCGCCCGTTGCCGCATCCACGGAGCGCATTTTTCACTGCCGGTGTCGGAACTTCACCTGCGCGCCTGGAAAAAGGATCACGACTGGGTTTTCCGGACGATGGCGGAAATTGCCGCCGAGTTTCGTGGCACGTTCCAGTTCCTTTCCGTCGGTGCGCAGGATGCCTCGCGTGCGGACCGTGTGTTTTTGATTGAGGTCGCACATGCCGCGTGGGAGGCCGGGCTGGGGCGTTTGCGGATCGCGGACACCGTCGGCATTTTGAATCCGCTGCAGACCTGCGATCTCATGGGCGCTTTGCGCGCGGCTGTGCCGGGGTTGAGTCTGGAATTTCACGGGCACAACGATCTCGGCATGGCTACGGCCAATACCATCGCGGCTCTCGCTTCCGGCGCCGATTGCGCGAGCGTCACTGTCAACGGCCTGGGTGAACGCGCCGGCAACGCCTCGCTCGAAGAAGTGGTGATGGCGGCGCGGTTGACCTTGAAGCAGGAAAGCGGCGTGGACACGCGCCAGCTTGGCGGGTTGAGTGAATTGGTGGCGCGGGCCTCCGGCCGGCCGCTCGACCCGGACAAGCCGGTGGTGGGGGAAACGGTGTTCCGACACGAAACCGGCATTCATTGCAGCGGTCTGCTTGCCGCCCGCGAAACCTACGAACCGTTCGCCGCCGAGGAAGTTGGCCACGCGCCCACCGCCATGGAACTGGGCCACCATTCGGGCGGCGGTCTGCTCCGGCACAAGCTGCACAAGTTGAATCTGGATCTGTCGGCGGAATTGCAGGCCGAATTGCTGGAAGAAATACGGCGCATCGCCATCAGCCGAAAAATTCCGGTGACCGACGACGAACTAAAAACCTTGGTGGCAAACCTGAAGAAAAACCATGGGCTTCCTGATCTATAAAAAGGCCGACGCCGGAAACAATGTCCGTTATGAACGAATTCTGCCGCTGAAACTGGGCGGGACGGACGGTTCGATTGCCCAACATGTAAAATTGCTGCCGGCTGATCAATGCGCGAGCTGGAAACTGGACGCCGCCACGTTGCTCAAGCAGGCCGGATACGATGGCGATCATTTCACAGTGTTATTCAACGCAATTGAAGGTGACACGACAGCCGCTTGTTTTTATGAACTGACGCGCATCCACGGCAGTTGCCGCGACACCAGTACGAATATGGCGCTGGATTTCAATGTCGTGCTCGATCGCAAATTGACTGCATCCCGGCCGGACTTCGCGGCGGCATTTGATGCGCCGTTGACGGCGACACCGAAAAGACTCAGTGAAATGCTCGCGCTCACCGGCGGCCCGGATGGCGGCGACTGGAAGTGGAGCAGTTCCGCGCTGCAAATCGGGGCGACGGTGGTGCAACCGCATCGTGCCGGCCCACCACGCCCTAATTGCACCTGCGGCGGAAAGGTGGCGACGGCATGAATGAATTCAAAAACGTTCTGGCGCGCCATGGCTGTCAATGCGGTGGCAGTTGCCATCCTAGGCAGACCCAAACCCTTGAACCCCGTGATTTGTTGTCGGTGGATTTTTCCGCGTCGGAAAAAGTGCATGATTGTGGGTGTGGTGGTCACGCCTGCCCGCGCCGTTACCTTGCCATCACCGGATTCATCTTCGGCACATTCCTGATTTTGCATCTGGCGGTCAACCTGCTCGGTCTGTGGCCGGCCCGGTTTCAAGCGGCAGTCAGTCGCATTCACAACCTCGGCAACGTGCTGCCAGTCTTGGAAATCGGTTTGATTTTCATTCCCTTGACGATTCATGTCGCGCTCGGATTACGGGCGTTACGTCGGGAACTATTAAAGTTTGGTGTGGAGAAACATCACCACGGCAGCGACCTGCGCCAGTGGTTGCAACGCATTACGGCTCTTATCCTACTGGCGTTTCTCGCGTTTCACCTCGCCACGATGCACCGATGGGGATTGCACCTGGTTTTTCGCCTGACGCATTGGCCGGCGTTAGAACGGTACGCCGCAGGCGGATTGTTCGAGCCGTCGTGCGCGTTTTCTTCCGCGCGCGATGGGCTCGGCAATTTTTGGAGCGCGGCGACCGGAAACCCGGCCAATCTGCTCATCGCGGAATTTTACCTGCTCGGCATCGCCGCCGCCGTGTATCACCTGGCCAACGGTGTGGCGACCGGGGCAGAAGTTTTGGGTCTCGCTTCCACACCTGCCGCGCAACAATGGCTCTGGCGCCTCTGCTTGGTTGCAGCGCCGTTGTTGCTGCTTGTCGGCATGGCTGCGTGGTATGCGTTTGCAGTGATGTGAAATCAGATTCTCGCGCCGCCAACAAAGCCACATCTGCGTAGCTTTTCGGCTCAAAACTTCCTGAACGTAGGAATTCTTCCGCCGTTGTTTTTGTGCTGGAAAATTTCAGAAGTGAAAAACCGCCTTGTTTTACAGGGCTTTTCCAAGTTTGCGGGAAGTTATTTTCCGGTTGGCATCGCGGCTGCAAAGGGTGTGGCTGTCCGGCAGCATTTTTATTTGCCCCGGAACGACACGATAATAACCATGAACGACAGAATCATATCATCCAACCCGGTGCTGGCGCGGCGGGTGGCGCGCGAATGGTCGCAGGCGAACCTGGCAGCTCGCGTCGGCATTTCGCGCGCGGCAGTTAGCGCCATCGAAAGTGAACGTCTCTCGCCGTCCGTCGCCACAGCCCTGTCGCTGGCGGAGGTGTTCGAGTGTTCGGTCGAGGAATTATTCGGGCGAGGCAGGGTTCTCAAGCCGCGCGGACCGGAGTGGGCCTGGCAGCCGCATGGCGAATCCAGCCGTTACTGGGAGGCGGAAATCGGACGCCACCGGCTGCTCTATCCGGTCGAGGCAGTTTCGCTGAACCCGATTCCGCACGATGGGATTTGGGAGAATGGCGTTTGTCGCGAACGGGAATCTGCTTCCAGCGAAACAACGTTGACGCTCGCTTCTTGCGATCCTTCTGCGGGATTGCTGGCGGCAGAATACGCGCGGGTTACCGGGTTCCGGCTTCTGGTGTTTCCGCGCGGTGGAAGCTCGGCATTGGAATTGTTGCGGCAACGGCTGGTCCACGTCGCCGCCTTGCACCGTTCCACCGGCCAAAACCCGGAACGCAACGTGTCAACCGTGCGCGAACGGCTGGGGCAGAATTTCCAACTGCTTCGCGCGGCGGAGTGGGAGACGGGCATTGCGTTGCCGGCCAGCAACCGATCGCGTTCGCCAGAATCGGTGGTCCGCCGTTCTTTGCGTTGGGCTGTGCGGGAACCTGGTTCAGCCGCCCGCGAGTGCTTGGACGAATTATTGGGCACCCGCCGTTTTGCGGGCAGGCAAGTGGACAGCCACCCCGCGGTCGCTGAGGCGGTTCGGGTGGGATGGGCGGAAGCGGGTGTTTGCGTGCGTTTCAGTGCTGATGGAGCCGGATTAAATTTCCTGCCGGTGCGGACGGAAGCGTTGGATTTGTGTTTTGCCTCCGATTTGCAACATGACCCGCGCATCCAGGCTCTTATCCGGTTATTGCGCAGCCGCAACCACCGGCACCTGGTCAGCGAATTGCCGGGATACGACGCTCGCCACACCGGCGAACTGGCCACGATTTCATCCGACTTTGCTTCAACTCAAACCAAAAAAACTGAACTGGAAACTAATCATGAAGACAACTCGAACCCATAAACAAATCGGCCTGCGAATCAATCGGATCAAATGGACGATCCTTGGCCTGTGTCTGCTCTGTGCGACTTCCAAGGTCGTGGCGCAGACCAGTTACACCATCACCACCACCACGGCCGATGCCTTTCTGGCCAGCGGTTCGCCCAGCAACCCGCACGGAGCCAATCTCACCAGTTTGAATTTTGGCGGTGCCGGCACGCTTGCTATTGCGCCCGCTTCTTCACCGGATGGCGAGTTTGACAGCGTCATCAAGTTCAGTTCGGCGGCGGCGATTAGCCAGTTCAACAGCACTTATGGCGTGGGCAACTGGACGATTACCGGCCTGACCTTGACGCTGGCAAGCAACTTCGGTGTGCAAGGTTCACAACCGAACAATAACATTTTCAACACCATTAATGCGGGCAGTTTTGGCATTGACTGGCTGTCGTATGACGGTTGGACGGAAGGCGCGGGCAGTGGTAATGGCGAGCCGGGTTATCCCGGCAACAGTGAGGTGAGTTTCAACTCCATTTCCACACTGCTGTCTGGGACAGTGGATTCGCTGGGCACCTTCACCTACGCGCCGCCGGGCAACAATATTTATCTCAACTACACGCTACCGCTGGATGCCGGACTGGTGACCGATGCGGCAGGCGGCGGAGACGTTTCGCTTTATTTTTACGCGGCGGACAATCAGGTGAGCTATCTGTTTAACGCCCGCAGCTATGCGCAAAATCATCCGGAGCTGACCCTCACGGTAGCTCCAGTTCCCGAACCGTCGGCATTGGCGATGGTGGCTTGCGGATTGGCCGGCTTGATCACCATTCGCCGCTGGAAAAATCAAAAATGATTTCACCGAGAAACATTTTTGCCGCCGTCCTCCTGTGCCTCGTCCATGTCGCCGGAGCACAGGTGACGAACAGTTCGATGACCATCGCCGACGCTTTTCTCTGCACCGGCTCGCCGAAATATGAAGGCGGCGCGGATTTGACCGGCGTGAATTTCGGCGCGGCCGGCACGCTGGCGATTGCGCCGGCGTCCTCGGCCAGCGGCGAATTTCAGAGCGTCATCAAGTTCAACCTTTCGAACAGTGTGGCGGCTTTCAACTCCACCTACGGCTCGAATCACTGGAGCATCACCGGCGTCTCGTTGGATTTGACCAGCAATTACGGCGTGGCCGGCGTGCAGCCGAACAACCCCATTTTCAACGTGATCAGCGGTGGCCAGTTCGTCATCGAATGTCTGGCCGACGACGATTGGGTGGAAGGAACCGGCACGCCCAATCTGCCCACGACGGATGGCGTTTGCTACAACTCGCTGCCCGTCTTGCTGGCGCAGCCGCGTGAAATTCTTTGCACGAACACTTATTCGCCGCCAGGCAACAACGTCCACGTCACCTGGCTGTTGCCGCTGACCGTGAATCTGGTTGCGGACATCTCCGGCGGCGGTGATGTGACGTTTCTTTTTCACGCGGCGGACAGCCAGGTCGGCTACCTGTTCAATTCCTACAAATATGGCCGGGGCAACGAACCGTTGATCCACGTTGTCGCCATACCGCTGTTGAAAATTCTCTCTGGAGCTTTCACGAACGGCGCGTTTCATCTGACTGGCATCGGCGGCACCAACGCGACGTATCAAATCCAAGCCAGCGCCGATCTTTCAACAATCCCCTGGCAGACGATTGGAACAGCGACCGCCGACAGCAACGGCGCAATCCAGTTTGACGACTCCGGCGCGACCAATCAGTTGCAACGCTTTTACCGGTTCAGCCAATGAATGCGCGGCCAGTATCTTTGATTCGTTCATCCGGCGCGTTCACGCTGATTGAACTGCTGGTGACGATTGCGATTATCGCCATTCTGGCGGCGTTGCTGCTCTCCGCGCTGGCCCGCGCGAAGGACAAGACCCGCGCCATCCAATGCACCAGTAATTTACGACAGTGGGGACTGGCCCTGCGGATGTATGCCGACGACAACAATGATTTTCTGCCGCGCCGCGGTCAAGGCGTGCAGACACTCGCGCTCATCACGCGGCTGGATGACTGGTTCAACGCGCTGCCGCCTTATTTCAGTTTGCCGTCGTATCTGCAATTGGCCACCGATGGCAAAAAACCAGCTCCCGGCGACCACAGTATTTTCATCTGCCCGGATGCAACTGACCCGGGCGGAACGTATTTCCTGTGCTACGGGATGAACATGAATCTTTCGACTTGGAATCTGCCGCTGGCGACGAAATTTTCCACCGTCGTTCAGCCGGATTTCGTCGTTGCGCTTGGAGAAAGCCCCGGCGCGTATGCCTCGACGTATCCGTCAAAACAGGCTTACAGCATCGTAGCGCGGCACGTTCGGCGCATCAATTTGTTGTTTCTCGCCGGAGAGGTGCAATCGTTCAACGGAAGCCACGTCGGCTGCGGCGTTGGCGATCCGGCCCGCGACGATGTGCGTTGGCTCACCGGCACGCCCAGCGATGCACTGGCACATAATTATTAAACCATGAGATATAAAATCATTCTACTGTTTAGCGTCGTGCTAGCGGTCACGCTCGCCATTCATCATCACGCCCTCACCAAAAATTCCGCTGAACATCGGGTCGTGCGTTGTGCGGTCATCGGCGGCATGACGATGACGGGATTGTGGCCGGAGATTTCAAAAATGTTTGAGGCGGAAACCGGTTATCATGTCGAGGTTGTGGCGACCGGTGAGCGCCCGATTCTTGATAAAGCGATCCGCTCTGGCCAAGTGGACCTGCTCACCATGCATTCCGGTGACATCACTACCGACATCCAGGCAGACGGCATCGGTGTTAACATGCGTCCGTGGACACGCAATGAACTGGTCATCGTTGGGCCGACCAATGATCCGGCGGGGATTCGTGGTATGAGCAACGGCGCTGCTGCTTTCCGCAAAATCGCCGCTGCTCAGGTACACTTTGTGGATTTCCAAGGTATTGGCAGCCGCGAAATGTCACATACCCTCTGGCGGCTGGCGGAGGTTGAACCCAAAGGCGATTGGGTGATCAAGGACGACACGGTTTCCAAGTGGAATATCCTGCAATTCTGTTGTTCCAACAACGCCTACGTGGTGGTGGGCTACATCCCGGCCATGATGGGCAAGATGTATTCCGACGGGATGGAGGTTCTCGTCAAAGGCGACCCCAGCATGCGGCGTCCGTACATCGTCATGGAGGCCAACCCGGCCAAATTCCCGCAAGCCAATCATGCCGGCGCGCGCGCCTTGTCTGGTTTCCTGCTTTCACCCAAAGTCCAGAATTTCCTGCTGGATTTCAGCCGCGAGCCGACCGGAAATCATCCGTTGTTTTTCCCAGTGAATACAGCTTAACCCTGATATAACATTAAAGTTCAAATGAAACGTCTCATTGCCTCAATTCTCACCAGTGCGGCACTGTTCTGCTGCGTCCAAACCGCAAGCCACGCCGCGCAACTCACCGTGTTCGCTGCCGCAAGTTTGACAGATTCGCTCAAAGAAATCGCTGCCGCCTACGAAAAACAGTCTGGCGACAAAATCATCTTCAATTTCAGTGCGTCCAGTACACTCGCACGTCAAATCGAGGAAGGTGCGCCCGTCGACATCTTTTTTTCTGCTGACGAAGCCAAAATGGACGGTTTGGAAAAAAAGGGCTTGATTGACATCAGCACACGCAGGAGCCGCCTTGGAAATACACTCGTCGTCGTGGTTGCCACTGATTGTGCGCTCCAAATCAATTCAGCGAGCGACCTTACCAACGCGGCAGTGAAGCGAATTGCGTTAGCCGATCCGAAAGCTGTCCCCGCCGGCATTTACGCCAGGAAATGGCTGGACAATTTTCAGCTTTGGCCGTCCATTGAGCCGAAAGTTATCCCAACGGAAAATGTCCGTGCCGCGCTCGCGGCGGTGGAATCCGGTAATGTGGATGCCGGCGTGGTGTATAAAACGGACGCGGCGATTTCCAAAAAGGTAAAGGTGGTTTTCGAGGTTCCGGTTGCTGACGGCCCGAAAATTTCCTATCCGGTGGCGATGGTGGCAAGTGCGCCGCAACCGGAGGCTGCGAAACATTTTCTTGGTTATCTGGTGGGCAACGAGGCGGGTGCGGTGTTCACCCGTTACGGGTTTATCGTTTTATCCGCTGGTGGCAAATGATAAGTTTGCGCGCTGGCCAATGGCTGGTGGAACCAAAAGGAAAATTATGAAACTCAGCGCTCGCAATATTCTCAAGGGCAAGATCAAGAACATCAAACGAGGCCCCATCAGCAGCCTCATTGTTTTGGAAATTGCGCCCAAGATTGAAATCGTTGCGACAATCACCGCGGAAAGCACCGCTGCCTTAAAGCTGAAAAAGGGACAGTCAGCCTACGCCATTATTAAAGCCTCCAGTGTGATGGTCGGCGTGGATGAATAATCCCGTGAGTAGCAATCGCCGCGCGCCATGACCTCCGCCGAATGGCAGATTGTCGCGTTCACGGCGGGCATGGCCGTCTTGAGCACAGCTTTGATTCTGGTGCCGGGCGTTGGGCTGGCATGGTGCCTTGCGCGGCTCCGCTGGCGTGGCAAGGCGCTGGTGGAAACGCTTGTCACCCTGCCGCTCGTCCTGCCGCCGGTGGTCACCGGCTTGGTCTTGCTGAAACTGTTTGGCCGGCGCGGTCCCATTGGCCACTGGCTTTACTCGGAATTCCATCTGGACATTGTGTTCACCTGGCGTGCCGTGGCGCTCGCATTGGGAGTGATGTCATTTCCCCTGTTGGTGCGCACGGTGCGTTCGGCCATCGAGGAAGTGAATCCGGCATTGGAACAAATCGCCCGCACGCTGGGTGCCGGTGAATGGCGTGTGTTCTTCACCATCACGTTGCCACTTGCGAAACGCGGATTGATGGCAGGAACACTGCTGGCGTTCGCGCGCGCGCTGGGCGAATTCGGCGCCACCATCATGGTGGCTGGAAATATTCCAGGCGTTACCACTACGTTGTCCACCGATATTTACCAACTCGTACAACTGGGTGAAGATGACCACGCTTGGACGCTGGCGGGTGTTTCGCTGGCGCTGGCGTTTGCAGCGGTGTGGAGCAGCGAATGGCTGACGCGGCGAAAAAAACACTGACATGAGCCTGCTCCTCAAAAACATTTCCCTGCCGCTCACGCCCTTCACGCTGGAGGTGGACGTGGAAATCCACGGTCGTGTCACCGTCATCTTCGGTCCGTCTGGTTCAGGCAAAACTTCGTTACTCCTCCTCGTGGCCGGACTGCGCCGCGCCAAGTCCGCCTTCATTCAACTTGACGACCGGGTGCTGACCGATGTTTCACAAGGCGTGTTCGTGCCGACCCGTCAACGCGGCATCGGTTACGTCCCGCAAGACTTGGCGTTGTTCCCACATTTGTCCGTGCGTCAAAATCTTTTCTACGGCCACAAATCCAGCAGCCATACCAATCGTCTGTTTACCTTCGAGCACATCATTGACGTTTTGGAAATCCAACCACTCGTTGAGCGTGGCATCACGGAACTTTCAGGTGGCGAGCGACAGCGTATTGCACTCGCACGAGCATTGCTCGCATCGCCGCGTTTGCTTTTGCTCGACGAACCGCTTGCCAGCCTCGACTTGAAGCTTAAGTTACGCATCATTCCATATCTGGCCCGTATTCGTGAGGAGTTCCAAATTCCGATGCTTTATGTGACGCACGACCGCTTCGAGACACTTGCCTTGGCCGATGAAATGATCGTTCTGGTCAATGGCAAGGTTGCGCAAATCGGCTCCGTGCAGGAAGTGTTCAGTCGTCCGGCCAACCGTTCGGTCGCGGAACTCCTCACGGTTGAAACTGTCCAGCCGGGGCGCATCGTGAAAGTGGCTGACGGGCTTGTGAACGTGGCGGTCGGTTCAGTCACGTTGACCGCTATGGAACAAAATCTCCCGGCGAACGCGGACGGAGTTTACGTTTGTATCCGTGCCGAGGATGTTATCTTGCTCAAAGGTGGCGACAGCCCAAGCAGCGCGCGCAATCATCTGTCTGCCGTTGTCCAGGCCGTGACCCGCGAAGGCCCGCTTATGCGTGTTGAAGTGGATTGTGGTTTTGCGCTTGCAGCATTGTTGACCAAACAAGCTTGCGAAGAATTGACGGTGATACCCGGTGCCCACGTTGTTGCTCTCGTGAAAGCGCCGCACATCCACCTGATTCCTCGTTGAGTCGCGACTCAACCTGACAAGTGCGAGGCGTATATCAATATTCAATACGGAGAATGCAACTAAGTCCCCGCCAAGTCACTTCGGTATGATGCTGGACGGTAATGGTAAGGGGAACAGCGGGAATAATCCATCGGCCATTTGCTCATATTGACCTTCTTTCGTGGCCTGACCGAGGAATCGTTTGAATTGATTTTCATGATTTCACGTTGCTCTCCAGTTCCGTGCTTTGACGTGCTTTTCCTTTTAACAACGCCTCGAAGCCCGAAATGACATCGAATAGTTCCTCGTCAATGCTCGCCTGACGAATACGATGGAATGTGCCGTGAAGCGTCTCCAGCAGTTCATCTATGTTCTTATCGGCGCGCTCCATCGCGGCCAAACGGCTGGCGTTCTCGCTTGCGAGGGATTCTGCGCACGCCCGAAAAAGCGATATGAAAAGGTATTCGCGGATGAGCGCGCGCAGAGTCACCGTGTCGCTGCACATGACTTCGGGCAACATCTTCGTCGGCCAGGGAACTTTGGCCAGAACTTGCTG
>Ga0182030_10015287_pt1 | contig 15054 bp, 15 predicted proteins | sample 812S3MmetaG_FD_121299 | JGI IMG/M metagenome (GOLD analysis project Ga0182030, IMG submission 121299) | Permafrost microbial communities from Stordalen Mire, Sweden - 812S3M metaG (Illumina Assembly) | ecosystem: Environmental > Terrestrial > Soil > Wetlands > Permafrost | place: Sweden... | reverse complement strand
ATACCAAGACGGGACATCAGCGGTCCGTGCTACATTCATTAGTGGAAAGCCAGTATGGAGGTCTTCGCAGGGCTAGAACTTTTCGATAAAAGATATGCTGGTGCCCTACCGCCCGCTTCAGCGTTGGAACATGAAACCTTTCCCATCGCACCAATTAAATCCTATATTTAGTACTGCCGAGAAGCCTGCCCCTGTAGTTCGAGTCTGGGCACATTCTAATGCTTATGTTCCTTGTCTTATACAGAATACCATGCCTTGACAGATGCAAATTCATCCCGTCCCCTTTAAACGCCAGATTAAAAGCTTCCTAAACAGGTTGACCTTGCGAGTGCCAAGGTAATATCAATCCCATTCAATACCACTCAAGCCTCGTATATTCTCTATCGGGTAATTAATCAATCTATATTGGTTAGATCTTCCTATCAGCATGTCAGATCAGATGAAGGTCAGCCCTGCAAGGCGCCTGCACTGATCTCGACTCTTGGCAGCTAGGTAGCTACAGAGGTGCGATGCATGCCCAACGGTATATCTCACCGCCTTTGCAGGGGTTTACAAAGTACGAATATTTTACGGCAGAATTGAAGGCGGTGAGACATACTTTGTTCATGCACCACACCACACCTTTCCAAACTTTCTACCAATGCAATCCCAAGTGTCACATCACCTGTCAAGCTAGGGCCCTGCTCCTGCATCATGCATGTAAGATTGTTTCATCCCATCCATAGACTCGAAGCAGGGGTTCAAGGTAGAGTTTTTGTGGAGTCAAAGACGACAAGAAGGTGGAGGACCGAAGATATGAGATAGTGGACGGTATCTAAGTGCGCGAGGAAACACTAGGGGATTGGGTAGGTCGGTGACAGCGACAGGGAGGGAAGTGGGCTGTGTGTGGACGGGGGGCACGGGTAGGGACTTGAAAGATTGGGGTATGTGGATCTGGGAATTTTAAGGTTCTGGGATCTTCCTGGGGATCTTGGGATGACAAGGGGAGATGCACGAGTCGCGGAGATGGTTGTATTGTACCGCCGAGTGACGGGTTGGATTGAAACTTATCATGTGTGGAGAGTCTAGACCTTGAAACCCTGTTATTTTCCGGTATACCCAAGACTTTTACGCGCCCCGTGCCTTCCCAATTATGTCCATCGCTGATATCGTACAGGAAATGCTGGCCTATAACACAATTAAAGAAATCCCCTTCTAAATACGAACTCTCACATGACAAAAGAAAGAAACCCCGGCCGTTGAAACATCACTGCCGACTGTTTTCGCCCGGCTTCTTCTCGGAATAGCCACCCCGCCTTCTGGTGGACTTCAAGACTCGTCTTCCTCCATCTCGTAGATCCCCTGCCCTCAAAAAGCCCATTCGAGAGCGTCTGCCAAGCCCGACCGCCAATAGCTCGTGAGCTTGTGGGTCTTGCACGTATTCCTCCAGCGGAGAAGTGCCCTCGGGGATGAGGTCAAGCTCAGCCTTGAGCGGTTCTTCCCTTGGGATCATGTAGTTCTTTGCTGAAGTGAGCTTGATGGAGCCTGGCTTCTTCAAATTGGAAGTAGGGAGAGAAGGTAGAGGGCGTTTGGTGTAGGTTTCTATGACTTTCGGATCATGAACCACGGGTGCGAGGTAAGGGTCTGAATGAATGGACACAGAGGCTTGTGATGGAACAAGTTCCCACTCTTCCTCGGTAGTGTGCGATCTAGCAGATGTTATTGCCGAAGCTCTGGTCGACGAGGAATGAGGGTGTAGAAGTCCCCATTCTAGGAGACATTTGTGTATTTGGGAAACGCTACAAAGTCATTCAGTCAGTCAGCAACCGAATTTGGTACGAAGAATGAGGACACTCACGTGACAATCAGTTGTCGCTCCTGCAAGATTTGGACAATCTCGACTTCTGTCTTTCTGTCTTGGACAAAGGTCTGAATAATCCAGCCTCTATGCATATTTAGAATATCTTCAACAGTCATTTCAAAAGTTTCAAGCTCCATTGTCGTGAGAATGCAAATTTTCGAGGTGTTGGGAATGGGGATGCGGCTCAACTTTGGTTCGGGACGGTCTGTGGAGGAGGACAGACCATATCTTAATATGTTCTGCATCCACAATCAGGTTGGCTTAGCCAAGGATGATGCCTCGAGACGGGGGGAGAGGTGTATACTGTACAAGTTTATCCGATTCCATTAGCAACGCTGAAGCGAAGTTTGGGTTTATGCTCCGAGGCTAGTGAAGTCAGGAAGTGCATTGCATGGAGAATTTAATTAAGATAAGCGGACTGAAGTCGGTGGCTGGCAGATGTCCTTGACAAAGAAAAAAGAAAACAGTAGCAGCGTTGGTTAATACTAAGGCGAACATGCTAGCGACTCGCTAGTAGCGAGTGCGAGTGTGTGCAGCGGTTGGAACCCGAAACCACGGTGTCGGGTCCCTAGCCTTCCGCACCAATTGTGCCGCTGATGGGGTCGGTCGTTGACCCACCTGGGTTGGTGGATAGTGGATGGCGCATAGTATGGGTTAAGGTATTTACACGGAAGTACAAAATAACCCAGGGGTAGAGAGTGAAACGCTTGCAACTCGTACAGGACAGGCGGCCAATGAGGGTGAGGTTGACATTCGAGCTCGTGATACAATAGGTTTCGAAAAAAAAATAGGGGCCAGCCCATCTAGCGGGACCAGGATTGCTTTTTGAGTACTCGTAATGGATGATTGACCAGCAACGAGTATTTAGCCGAGGTGCAGGTAAGAACTTGGACTTGGGATGAAGCGTTGATGCGGGTCGCCTGGACATAATCCGAGATGCGCATTTATCAAGCCACTTTGGCGCCAGCTTTGCTTGATTTATTAATTCAACACACGATGTGACGCTAGGTCAGGAGGGTGGACACATCGGAGCGAGCCCGTGTGCGTAGATCATATGTCGCTATGGCGTTGCTGAAGGGAAGTCTGTGGTAATCTAGTGAGCATGTCCCTATAATAGGCGTTTTTGACGTATAGATATCCACTGTAAGGGCTCGTGCCGATGTTTCCACCCTCTTTATATAAAAGCCATTATGTTTTGTGATCCGACTCAGGGGTATTATTGTAAGGGGGTTTTCCTCCTTTCTGTCAGGGCTGCTTAACCTGGAGGCGATAAGATTAGCTTTACCAATTTTTGTAAGAGATCTACCAATGCGACGCTCTTCTTGGCGACAATCTTCATAAATTCATCAGCGAATGATTTAGTGTTTTGAATGCGCGCAGAAAGACTGACTGTCGCTGCAAAAGATCACAATCTCCGCTTCCATCGACTGCGCCGCATCGACGATTCATGTAGACCATGCAACATTATCGTACTACTGCACCACTCCAGCCTCGAAGTCAGGTTGGAACTTTGATTTTCGGCTTCTTGGAGCAATTCTTGCAAGCAAAATGCAAGACAAACCACAAGCAGGCAGCAGAAGGTCGATCATAATGTTCTTCATGGGAGGGACAATTTCAACTCATGGCGCATTGAGGCGCATAATTAGTGAAGAGCTGGAGACTGCAGGAAGACAAGGGATACACGTGGCATATCCAGGTTCCAAGTTTTTGGTTTCTGGGTAGCATGTGTTGAGTGTTGTTGGTATCGTGGGGGTCGGACTGCCGGGTTGGCACTCACACAACCGGTCCGAATTGCCTCCTTGCATATTCTGGAGTCATGTTAGCTGATGCAAGGCGTCAAATGTGGAAGGATGAGAGAACCCTCTTTTACGTTTCACTTTGATATATTTCCGCTTTTATGTTGTAAACATACGTCCCGTTGAGCCGAAGACGCTTGCTATTCCAGCGTGCAGCGCAATCTTTCTACATCGCATGGAAGTAATTGTGAAAGGGTTCACATAAGGTCCTTATCTCCTTCTATTCCATAAGAGCAACTTAGCCGAGCACTTTGGCCTAACCCAACCTCCTCTCTGAAACGTCATATTTGACCGCTTTTCCTATTTGAACTTTGCTCTCTGGCTAGTATTTGCTCCCGTGTCGTACGTAGGTCCTATTTGGTCTTGTAAAGAGACATATGGTTACACAAGTGGTTACATTTTCAGCTCGCAGTAGCCGCCAGGGATGTATCCCCACGCCAGCAAGTCTTCCGAGCACATACCTCATGTATCGTTTCGTCCCAGTTTCTGCAATAATAGCTCGGCTTGTAATATGCACTGGTAATCAGGAACATCCTAGGGCTGCCCAATACAGTAAATGCTCCATCCGATGACACGTGCCCAATGCAGTTAATGCTCTATCCGATCACACGTTGCCCATCGGTTCACTGAAACTATCGAAAGCACCGCCACATGCTACCCTCACGCTGCATCATTTCTATTTCACAAAAGATAATGTATTAGCATGGAGAAGCCTTCATCCCATCCATGTGCGAATTTACGAACCGATGAAAGCGCCGTATCGCGGTTTGGTGTCGGCGGCGACCGTGCAGCTATGCTGAGGTTGTCTCACTCACTCGATGGGGTGGGCGGCCTGATTTTCGAAATATGCGTAACGCTGCGCGGATGAATTGATCCTTCTCTTGGACAGCTTCCGATAAATGGATCCCGGCAGATCGACTATCGGCACGACGCCGATGACGAGCACGGAAGACGCTTTCCTTCATGCTTGAAATGACAGTGGGAAATACCCGTGATATTCCCGTGACAAAGGCTGGGACACTTGATCCATGCGCAAGCGACTGTGTAGGAATATGAATGAAACCCCAGATGCTTCCTAGGTCAACCAATGGGAACGGCACATGTACCCTTTCCAGTCAATGAAAATGCCCCACTACTCACTCACGGAGCGGCATCCTTGGCGATCTCGATTGATCGGGCACGATTGTCAGCATTGTGATTGAATAACGCAATTTCAAGTCTCTGTCAAGGGCACTATATACCCTACGCAGCATCACGGCATATGTGAATTACTATATGGTGGATAGAGGTCCATGCAAGAGACGCTCAACATCAAGGGAGTGGGGCTCTCCATGACGGGATAGGCCATTGCGCCAATATGGTGCACTTTCAAATTGATGTCCACTTCCAGAAATGCTGGCCTCATGCCCAACGGGTAAGGTCGGACCAACGGTGGCTCTGTGTGCTTTCCATAGCCTTTGCATATCAATAATTGCACGGTCTGTGGGGTCTCCCAAATTACCTGACTCAGTTTGCACATTGTCGATCTCGTCTTCAAGGGTCCCGCACCAGCAGGGCTCACTGGCACGCTAGGATCCGTAAACTCCAAACTTTTGAAGTAGATATCATTGTGGAGCATGTGCCTCAATGATGGCCACCACGTACAGCGCCCACGTCTTCCGTTTACTTGCGGCAAGGTCTCCGACAGAGCGTGTTCCCTTGTTTTGCAATCGGCGATCTCGAAGACGAGAGAAATTTTAAATTTAAAGACGCGTCGGCATACCGGCTTGTCTCCAGAATAATACTACCGAAATGTCTTGCTCGGCCGAACATTGGATGTTCCAAGATTGCCCTTTATGTACCACTTGGCTTCTGAGCTGAAAGATACCTCTCCAATCAAAGCCAGATGGAGATACCGCATTTACTTTGTTGCAACCAAGTCTTATTCCCGCCGACCTTATTTCTGCTTTTATGACAGAAAAGGGAAACTAGTTTTCAGCTCCCAGCTCCCGTCCTATATGCAATCCCAGCTTCCCTACCTCATGAACATAGATGCCGTTGCAGAAAGGTGCGAATGACTAACGCAAATCATCTCTCTCGAAACACACCATTAGGAAGTTTCCTTCGAAGAGATATACTATCAGAGGTCTCTCGAAGTCAGATCATTCCTACTGGAGCACAGGGCGGCCTAGCAGAAACACCACCAGCAGATTTTTCCTCTCAACGTATCCCATTCCCAACTGCCTGCGTTGATTTACATCGCCTTGCAATGACCCCTCTCCTTCACCTCTAAGCGCATTCATTCAGACTTCAGCCCTGTGCATCTCCCAGGCTCTTCATCGCCACACTGGTAGGATGAAAATTGCTGCTCCTCCACAAAAGATTCTCACAAGAAAGCGGTTCTAAGCCCATAGCATCTGCTAATTCTCCAACAATTTGTTTGCAACGCAACTATGATCCAGCTTGAATCACATACACATTTCAACCCTGAGCCAATCCAAACTTGCTCAGAAAGGTTTCTTCTTTCACCACGGACTCGTAACTTGTATAAACCCCGATATCGGAGCTTCCTGCAGAATTCTATCGAAAGTCTCATAAGCTGATCATTTCATTATCATTCCCCTTATTCCAAAATCTCAAAACGAAATGGTGTTCCCTGAGCATTCAGAGCCGCATGTTGTATTGCCGAGTGGGCATTATGAGTAAGTGAAATTATTTTGGTCCATAACTCCTCCTAGCCATTCATCAGACCTTTTCTCTTTTAATGTAGCTGAGTTGGAAAGAAGATACGCTAACTCGTTTCTATTTCTTAAAGAAACATACTCATCCTCCTCCACGGGACATCTCAAACCGGCTCCTCGTTCGCCTCACCGTTCCTCGCCTTCCCATTCCCCTTCCCCTTCCCACAATCCCGGCCTCCTACCACCCTTCTCCCTCAAAATCCATTACCACCTTCCCATCCAAACAGCCCACCACCAAGCGCTCAAACAACACTCTCCCACCTCCTAGCAACTACAAAACTCATCTTCCCAACCGGCTCTCCAAAGCCCACAACCGTTTTTGGTGGTAAAATCACAAACGCATGGTTCGATATCCACACATTTGCTGATCGCACTGTCGGTGAAACCGATTCCATCGCTGGTATCCGGCAGAGCATACACGACCTCACCGACTTGATCCAGCAAGAAGTTGAGCTTTTACCAGTAGGAGGAAAACAGGGGAGGGTTGTGATCGGTACGTCCCCCTTTCCCTCCCCCTCCTTCCCAACCCCCACCTCTGATCTATTCAACTCCACTCCACGCAATTGGACGTACTAGTATAAGAAGTTGTTTTGCAGGCGTGCAAAAAAGGCAAACTGACAAACTCCAAAATAGGAGGGTTCAGCCAAGGCGCCGCAATGACAACAATGCTCCTGTTGAGCGGCGAATTAGATCGTCTGGGCCTCACTCTATCTATCGCCGGATTCGTCGGAATGAGTGGCTGGCTCCCGTTCCGCTCCCAAATCTCTGCTGTTCTCTCTTCCTTGGCTGAAGATACCCCCAGTGTTGAGAAACAACGGAAAGTGGTGGAATATGTGCGTGAGTTGTTGGGTCTTGAACCTCTCGATGCAGGCTTGAGAGCACTCGAGGCACCAATCTGGTTGGCGCATGGGGAGGAAGATAAGAAGGCAAGGTTTGAATGGGGAGTGCAGATGAGGGATGTTTTGGTGGGCATGGGGATGGATGTGAGGTGGAGGAGTTGTGGAGGGTTGGAACATTGGTGGGAGGACGGTGAAATGAGTGATTTGGGTGCGTTTTTGGTGGGGTTGTTGAGCGAGGAAGGGAAGGAGAGAGTCGATGGAGTCGAGAGGTGATTGAGAGATCGTTGACGGGCATGGGAAAGGATAATAGGATGAGGAAAGTTGTGGGAATGAAGAACTCGCGGAATTGGTTATTATGTTGAAGCTGCTGATGGATAAACGATCCTGCTGCTTAATGGATGTGGGACTTGAGAGGCGGACGACACAGGTGATAAACATATGGACATAGGGCTTAAAAGCTGTATTGCACATTAAAAGGCTAAGAAACACTGGAACTAAATAATCCACTTGGGAAGTGGAGTTCTTGATTTCAAAGTAGGGCTTTCAACTTGGAAACGGAAGCTTTAAAATCACTCAACATCTTGCGCCAGGGAACGAGTATTGGGGATCCTCTACAATTGATCCCCTAGCTTCCCACGTTTAGCTGAATGCCAAACGCCTATTGTACAAGTACAATGCGAATACAATACCATCATAGCTCTTCCTCCACGTCCATCGCATCTCCATTCGCATGACCATTCGCACCAAATTTTTCCTTTGGAGCCGAAGCCTCTTTGTCAATCATTTGCCGTGAAACGGACACAATGTTGTCCTCAATAAGCTGTTGTCCAACATCCTCCAAATGTTTCTTTGGATCCACCTTTCCAACATATCTTGTCTTCAATTGGTCTTTCGTCAACTCGGTCTCTTCTTTTACCCGCTTCTCATAACCCTCTGCTAAGCCTACGAGCTTCTGTAACCTCTCTTTGTTTCTTCCTCCTTCGATTCGGAAATCATCCATTTGTAATCCCTCGGTCCAGACGTGCTTATGTAGGTTCATTAACATGTTCTCCTCCAACGCAGACTTCCGGTAATTAATGCCAATGCTGTAGTAATGTCTGTTTAGACCGTGGATCAGAGCTTGAATAGAAGGCTTATTAAGATGCCCCAAGTTCGAGGTACTTTGACGTGGCTCTTGACCGAGCATTAGGGATTGTGGGTTGATGAGACGGAAGGCATCAATTACTACTTTGCCCTTGACGGATTGGATGGGATCGACGACGACAGCAACGGCTCGAGGTGTCAATTGTTCGAAGGATTGTTGAGTGTTGATATCGACGGAAGAGAGCCAGCATCCAAATCCAGGATGCGAATGGTACCAGCCTACAACAGTCTCAGGTCTGGCATTGTCAGTATGGTATTGTGAAGCTGCATTGTCGATCTTACCGTCCTGTTTGCCTCAACATATCCATCATCTTCGTTTGGAAAACTGGATCTACTGCTTCCACACTAACACCAGTGCCACTTTGGGGCATGGCGAACACATCCACCACTCGTACTGTAAAATCATCCACAAATTCTCCTAGCATGAGACCCATAACTTCCATCGGTACTCCTGCTCTGCCATGTCTCAACATCTTTAGGAGAGCGAGCGAGGAGATGTAAACAGTCTCGGAGTTATCGATCAGGTTCGTGTTATCCTAAAGTCACGATCTATCAGGATCTGGGCATCTGCGACAAGGTCAAAAGAGCTTACAGATCCGGGGGCACTGTTGTTGAGGCCACCCATACCTCCTGCAGTCGCCAACATGCGATTAAATCTATCCATCTTGGGCGATCTGTGGTATTATCGACTTCAGAAAGGTATTTCAAGGTGTCGATGATGAGAAGAGTTGTCCAAGTCGCTGCCACAAGATGTTTTGCGTGTTTACAGAGCTTCAAGGCAGCTCATGAACGCGCATTTCAAGCGGTTCCAATTTCTTTAGTTCAGGGTCACGTGTTCTCAGCCTTGTCTTCCGCCTTGTCCTTTTCAAGTCTTCTCAGCCTCACTCCCAGTCCTTATTTCAGCAAGAAAGACCTTGGTGTAGGGTTGCTATTGACCCATTCAATGCTTATTGTTCTTCTCATTGTGCATTCACTTTCTTCAAAAGACATGGTCCAATTTTGGGGCATTTTGCAGCAAAAGCGGCAATAGCCGACGCTACTGAAGAGCAGGTCCCAGGAACAGCTCCCTCTCCCTCGTCATTTTTCCATTAACAACTTCAACAATTTCCAAATCAACCTTTGATATGCTTTCCTAGCATTTCGAAGGACTTCTTACTACTCGTACCTTCTACCTTAAGATCAAAATCCTACGTCCCTTTATTCTGGCGACAATTCAAGGCTCTTCAGGATGAATGCCATTGTCCACGCGCCGCCCGTCGACGCTCCGGTGTTGAACGGCAGCAGTAAGAAGAGAGTTGCTTACTTCTACGACTCCGATGTGGGAAACTATGCCTACGTTGCTGGTCATCCTATGAAGCCCCATCGCATTCGGTTGGCGCACAGCCTGATCATGAACTATGGGGTCTACAAGAAGATGGAAATCTACGTAAGCCCAGAACTCCACCCCTTCCATGACAGAGTCTCCTGCGCATCGCAACCTTGGGATCATCATGGTCTTGTTCTGTTCATATACTAACCCACGTCCAGCGTGCAAAGCCCGCTACCCATCACGAGATGACCCAGTTCCATACGGACGAGTACATTGACTTCCTTCAAAAGGTCACTCCAGACAACATGGACTCGTTTGCGAAGGAGCAGGGCAAGTACAACGTTGGAGATGATTGTCCAGTCTTTGATGGCCTATTCGAGTTCTGCGGCATTAGCGCTGGTGGTAGTATGGAGGGAGCTGCGCGATTGAACCGTGGTAAGTGCGACATCGCGGTCAACTGGGCTGGAGGACTTCATCACGCAAAGAAGAGCGAGGCAAGTGGATTCTGCTATGTCAACGGTAAGTCTCAGTCCCTTGCGCATGGTCTGGTTGGATGCTGACGGTTTCAGATATCGTTCTCGGCATTATTGAGCTCTTGCGATATAACAAGCGAGTCCTTTACATTGACATTGATGTTCATCACGGTGATGGTGTTGAGGAAGCTTTTTACACAACTGATCGGGTCATGACTGTCTCATTTCACAAGTATGGCGAGTATTTCCCTGGCACGGGTGAGCTTCGCGACATTGGTGTTGGTCAAGGCAAAAATTACGCTGTCAACTTCCCCCTCCGAGATGGCATTGACGACCGAACCTACAAATCAATTTTCGAGCCTGTCATTCAAGCTGTTATGGACTACTATAAACCAGAGGCCATTGTTCTTCAATGTGGCGGTGACAGTCTCTCCGGCGATCGTCTTGGCTGCTTCAACCTCAGTATGAAGGGTCATGCCAACTGCGTTGAGTTCGTCAAGAGTTTCGGAATGCCTACACTCGTTCTCGGTGGTGGTGGATATACTATGCGAAATGTGGCTCGTACCTGGGCCTTTGAGACTGGTGTTCTTGTTGGTCAGGAGATGAGCACAGTTCTCCCATACAACGAGTATTACGAGGTAAGTTTGTTCCCTTTCTTGTTGAAGCCATCTCTGACAACGCTTAGTATTACGGTCCCGACTACGAGTTGGATGTTCGTTCTTCAAATATGGATAATGCCAACTCAAGCGACTACCTCGAGAAGATCAAGATCCAAGTCATCGAGAACTTGAAGAAGACCGCTCACGCTCCATCCGTCCAATTGACCGAAGTCCCGCGCACGACTATCACTGGTGGTATTGAAGACGATGAAGCTGCTCTTGATGATCTTGATGAGGACATGAACAAGGATTCTCGAAGCACTCAACGAAGATGGGATAAGCGCAAGGCCCGAGATGACGAATTCGAGGACAGCGAAGATGAGGAAGAGAGTCGTCGTAACGGTGTATCTGCTCAACCCGACCGTCGGAAGCGAAGAAACATCTCGGCCGATCGCCCGTCGAACGTTACCTCGGACGTCGACATGATGAACAGCGGAGTTGCTACCCCAGATGAGGAGGCAGAGCTTGCTGCTGTAATGAAGGAGGCCGCCCAGGCGAACGCAGAAGTCAACGACCAGGTTATGGAGCAGAAGAGCAGAAGCTTGACAGCTGTAGCACCCGCTGAAGCCGGACCATCTAACGCTCCATCACGTTCACATTCGGTCAAACCAGTTGATACTGAAGGTGACGTTGGCATGTCTGAAGCACCAGCTATAGAGCAAGCTGCTGCTGTGCCTTTGTCGCCAGTATCTTCTGTACCCGCTCCACCCGCAGCTGTTGCGCCCGTTGCCCAAGATATCACCGAGGTCAAGCAAGAGGGTGAGGCAGAACGAACAGTTGAGGGTGTCGCCGGCGGCATCAGCATGGGAGCTCAGGTATCGCAGCAATGATCTTTCATAATTTCTTTCTCTGTAACAATAAAAGCACGGCGAAGATTCATGAGCATGGCGGAACGAAAGGCGTTATCGGCGAAAGGGCGGAGGATGCATACCCTACATTTGCATTGCACATAAGGATCGTAATCTTGCACAACGATGGCTCTAGTTCTATAAGAATCCTGAGGATTCTTCACGTAACTAGAACTGAATTGCATTAGATGATAATAATCGAAGAATTTCATCGTATTCCTAGGAAATGTGATGTGGTGCAAATGGGATACTGAAGACTTCTTGTCCCACAACTCACTGTCGCAAAGATGAGATATGAAAGCATCTCCCTTGACCCCGGATTTAAAATCCCAAAGTCCCCAAAGCATCAAGAACCCTCTTATTATTCACCCAATTCTTAAAGAAAAGTTTGTCCCCGCCACAAAATTATTAGTGCGCTCGCTTAAATCACGATTAGGGTTTCCCGCAAAATTCGCAGACGAACATCTTGAATTTTGCGCGACGACGAACATTCACATCTCCATATTCAACGAATAACGTCTTGATACACTCATAATACCGTCAAGATGGCCAAGATATCGTAAGTTTCCTCCCGCTACCCTGGAATTGTGATTTTGGGAGGGATTGGCCACTGGGGTTCAAGGGGAAGGGGGAAAATAACGAAGGTAGATTTGTTGTGCGCTGGGTGCGGGAAGGCAGTTGGAGGTTATGGATGGGAGGATCGAGGATCAAGGACCGACGACATTGATTGGAAAAGAATGCGAAGATTGAGGATATTTGCTAATGTTTCTGTGATATAGACGTGGTGCCCCTGGTGGAAAGCTCAAGATGACGCTCGGTTTACCTGTGTACGTTCCTCCACAATCAGACACACAATTTCCCCTTCCCCAACAATCTCCACGAAAGCCCGAAAATACACAAGATCCCAAATCCCCCAGTCGGAAAAGGACAGCAAGCTAACATAATGCCCAAACAGCGGAGCCGTAATGAACTGCTGCGACAACTCTGGCGCCCGAAATCTCTACATCATCTCCGTCAAGGGTATTGGAGCCCGTCTAAACCGATTGCCAGCAGGTGGTGTCGGTGATATGGTGATGGCGACTGTCAAGAAGGGAAAGCCTGAGTTGAGAAAGAAGGTTATGCCTGCGGTTATTGTCAGGCAAAGCAAGCCATGGAGACGAACTGATGGTGTCTTCTTGTACTTTGAGGATAACGCTGGTGTGGTATGTGGGCTTTCACTTGCTTTGTTTGATCCGGGTGGCTGGAGTGGAGGCAGAGAGGGAGATGTGTTGGGGAAAATGGGGTGGTGTAAAAGTATTAGATTGCTGAGAAGGAACTTGCTAAAATGATGTGCATAGATTGTTAACCCCAAGGGAGAGATGAAGGGATCAGCCATTACAGGACCCGTCGGAAAGGAGGCAGCCGAGCTCTGGCCAGTAAGTTCTATTCTACCTCAACACTACTCCACCCCCTCCCTTTACCCACAACACCACTTCCATGCGCATAAGCTGATTAGTACTTCTCCAGCGTATCGCATCTAACTCCGGTGTCGTCATGTAAGCGCGTCAAAACGAAAGGCTGTTTCTTTAGGGGTTATGGACATGGAAGGGTTGGCATTACACGCTTTGCATGCATTGTGCCGTTTGCACATGAGTACTCTAGCGATCATGCATAAAGAATTGACGCTTCCCATTCATACTTGCTTCCAGGTTTATATCAATACGTGACGAGAATATTACTTTGAGTCAGCAGAAGTGGAATTCTAAGCAGACGAGAAAAAGCTCGAGGTAATCTTTTTAGTCGCATCGGGCTCTAGCAAGTGTCGAGAGCGATTTTCTGCTGGGCATGTTTCTTTATCCTGAACCTTGTTCGGATTTCCCTTCAAGATTCGGTGGCAAATCAATGTCTAAGGAGGATGAGAACCATAGTACTTTCTAACTGATAGAAAGACCGAATTCCATTAATCCTCATCAACATCTACATTTTTATATATACGTCCATTTATTCACGTAAGGCACTGGGAGCAGTAGCTGCCTCTTTTAAAGCATCAATCCCCTCCATTCCATCCCGCTCCATCTCCCTCCTCTCCAACAACTTAACCCACTCCTCCCCCGCATCAGCCACGACCCTACTATCCCACACACACTCCACTCTCCCTCCCATCCTCCTCAAAATCTCAATTCCCTCACGCTGAAAATCTCTATGCGGGCTCACAACAACCATAATCCACAACGGCGGTATAATCCCAATATCAAACACGAAGCATCTACTAAACCGTGGATGCTTAACGACTTCCCACGCCATATTTAGCATCCTCCGTGTCAAATCATACGAAGACTCTACCTCCCCGAACGAAAGACTAGAGCCCGTGCTGGGAGGGATCTCGAAGCCGCCTAACGAGACAAAGAGGGATAGGGCTTGGATATACAGGATTGTGGCTGCCATGAAGGTGGGATGGCCAGAAGGGGTTCGTGAATGGTGGAATAGAGGGCGGAACGCAACTTCCCATTCCCGTAATTGTTGCATGATACGTGGTGTCTCACCACACAGCGCCGCACCCTCAAAAATCCGCTTCGTCATCTCGGCTTCGGCGTATTTCCCTTCATGGCCTTGTGGATACGGGAATGCTAGTTCTTCTTCATTGCTATTTACATAACTTGTTTTTGAATGGAGAGCCGCGACGCCATATCTAGGAATACGATAACGCAGTAACTCATAGCAGTCCCGTGCCTCGGCGATGGTTGTGAATATTGGCGGAATGGTACGGTCAGGGAGCGAGAAATTGGAGTGTCCGGTGCGGTTTGTGGGGCAGTGGATGGAGGGGCATACAAGGGCGACGGCGGGGCGGTCAAGGGAGATGAATTCGTGGAGGATGTCGTCTTCGAGGAGGTGGGGGATGCTTGATGGTAAGGGGATCCGAGATGCATTAGTCCCAAGGGTTGGGTATAAAGGTGAGGTGATATGGGGGGTGGGAAGGGAGGACTGATATCTCGAACGGAGTAGAGAGACCGCGAATTGGATATTGATGAATGCGTGACTGGTATTCCCGTTCATGTTTTCGAAACAGAATATTAGTAGCGCGGCTAGTAATGCAAGTCTTATGTCTCGTTGTGCAGCAACGACTTTCCGGATTCCCTTCAAGGCACGCCCGTAAGATTGGAGTGCGTATGAGAGATGTGGGTTAGCGTCATGTGATGAGCGTAAGGATTGCTTGAGGGCGGCGATGGAGAGCGTGAGCTGGCGGATTGAGGGGTGGACGCATGCTTGGAGTACAATGTGGTTCCAGATCTTGGAGTCGAAGCTGGAGGATAGTTCGTTTGCTATTTCGTTTTGGAAAAAGAGGAAATAGGAGCGTTCGGATTGCGATTGGAAGCGGAATCCGGGGTTGAGGGAGCGAGGAAGAGTGTTTAGTTGGAACATGTGGCGGCGGGTTGTGAGGCAAGGGTCT
>Ga0182030_10015286_pt1 | contig 15055 bp, 16 predicted proteins | sample 812S3MmetaG_FD_121299 | JGI IMG/M metagenome (GOLD analysis project Ga0182030, IMG submission 121299) | Permafrost microbial communities from Stordalen Mire, Sweden - 812S3M metaG (Illumina Assembly) | ecosystem: Environmental > Terrestrial > Soil > Wetlands > Permafrost | place: Sweden... | reverse complement strand
TTTCATCAGTCCCCAAGAATGAGTCGCAATTCTCCTCGATCCTTCGAACTGGTGGAGGTCGTCTAGAAGAAATGTTCATGGCGTCCTCTCATGCGAAATTTTACACTGCGATCAATACGGTATCTATTGCTCCCTGCATAGTTGGCAAGTCAAACATGTTCCGCCGGTCCCACCTTGACCATTTAACCTCCGATGCCTCACCATATTCCCCAGGTATTGATTTCTTCTCTGAGAATATTTGCGAAGATCATCTGATTGGCGATTTGCTCTGGCGCAACAAAGTTCCGGGTCAAGAATCTGGTCAGAAATGGAAGAATCACGGATTGGTGTTTGGTGACCTAGCAATTCAACCCATGGCTGGGATGTCAGTCCGGGAATACATTGCTCGCCGCGTGCGGTGGTTACGGGTTAGAAAGTGGACTGTTACTCTCGCTACGTTTGTTGAACCTGGTGTCGAACCTCTTCTATGCTCAGCATACGGGGCTTTCGCGATCACCACCCTCCCCTGGTTTCACAGCCTCGGCGTCCCCCAGACTTGGTCTACCTTCCTCCTTTTCTGGTTTGCGAGCGTTACTGCCTTCATTACCGCGGATACTTTCGTCTATGCTAAACTCCATTCAGGGGCTTCAATCGAATTGGACGAAGACACACCTTCGTTTGCTCGACCTCGCGATGGAAATGGAAGACGACCTATGGGCGAATGGATATTTGCTTGGCTGGGACGTGAACTGCTTGCATTGCCTATCTGGACATGGGCTTGCTATGGTGGCACTACGGTCATGTGGAGAGGCAAGAAGTTCCGTGTAGGTCTAGACATGAAAGTGAAGGAAATAAAAGAAAGGAAAGGAACAATGACTCCCGAGACCGAGAATGGTCGAGCAAGAAGTAAAGACAGGCAGGACTAGATTCTACGCCATTTGTTAATCCATTCTCTTCACCAAACTGGATTCCATGCGCCTTCGTCCGTTCCGCATTGCCTGCACTTACCCACTTGTTTGACTCTTGTGTGGCATTTCCTTTTTCTCCACCGCAGAAATTGTATATCCTAAGCACTTCCAGTCGAAGCTGCGCGAAAATGGGTCGGAGAAGTCCGTGTTCAACATATGCCCTGCTTTATGATTGGTCTTCCAAACGGTGAACGTCAGAGTTTTCATTCGACAAGGCTGCCTCGTCGTCTGCCTTGTGCGATCTGTCAGCCTTTCCTCGTTAAGTTGTTTTTATCTCGGCCTGCAACAAAACTGATTGGCAGCTTTCACTGGCCAACGCTTGATGCACGAAATATGCACTTCGTGCAACGTGGCAGAAGGCACCCAGTTTAATTCAACAGTTTTCTTCAATGGCTGCCGCAGTCTAGTATTCCCTGGTCTCTATTTATTGAATGAGAGCATCGGACTAATTGTTCTTGGGAGACCAATGCAGCATCAAAAGCACTGATGCAGATGCGGTAGATAAATTGACGTATCGGAGGTAGACTTGGCCCACCACAATATAACCAGTCGATGTATCAGACGAGTATTAGGCTTTTGGGTCGCATTGCATAGTTCCAAGGAGTGGGAGACGGACCATATATCTGGAGCTTACGCCCGTCTTCTTCGTCGTTTCAAAGCCTCACCGAGTAGCATTCAGTTCCGCAAATACACACCGCCAATGCCGCGATCCAAAGCGACCTCAAAATCCAAATCTTCGCACGAAACGGCCCCGAAACCAACAGAGAAACCAGCCCCTCCTCCTGAACCAACAACTTGGTCTAATTGGATCTGGAACGAGGAAGAAAAGTATTATTATCGCGCAAGCCTGGGAAAAGACAGTACGTGAATGACCTTCGCTCTGATAATCCAATCGATGCCATAAACGTCAAATATAGGCATTCTGATGGAGTTATAGAACTATGGCAATACGAATACGCGTTCGGTCCCTCTCCCGCCGTTCTTCAGCCTATCCCCACCACCCCCCTAAACCTTTCCAGGTCAATCCCAACGACACCGATACAATGCACGAAAGAAGATCTAGAGCTGAAAGTTGTCTATGCTCCCAGATACTCGTATCAACCTTCGTATACGAGCACGCCGTATGAATACATGACAATGGGAATGAGAGAGCCTGTCGTTGCGGGGACGGATCTGACGAAGAAAGGCGAGGGAAAAAAGGATACCGTGGACAAAAAAGAAGACGTCAAGGGAGAGGTCAAAAAGGTACCAACACCATGATTTTTGATCGGACTTTGGAAAATTCGTCTGATCTCGAGAATAGGAAGCAGAGAAGGACTCGCGGCCCAGCACCCCCAAGAAACAACGCAGGACCCGTATTCGAGATTTCGCTAGGATAGAGGCGTATATTGAGGAAGCTGAAGAAGCGAGATTAAAGATGAAAATGAAAACGAAAATGAAAGAGAGCCATGAGGAAAGAGGGCATAAGCATAGCGAAGAGAAGGAGAGGAGTCTCTGAAGGAGATAGTGATATAACAAAATCGAGGGACAACAGCACCTCAATCAGTAATGTATGCAGTATTAATAAGTCTACGCTATCTTAATCATTAACTTGAATTCATTTCCTTCAAGGCCTGCCATATATGTCTAAAGCAAAGCTCGTTGGAGCGGCCCCTGAGCACGTGATCCAGCCTTCTTTCCAAATCAGGGGAAGTTTTCACCCACAACTTCCTTCAATCCCAAATATCTTTCTTCGGCTTCGATCCCACCTATAAATTCACCCGGATGTTTCCCATGATCACCCTAACATCTTCAAGCAATGCAATGGGAGTACTCACCCCCAAAGCCCTAGCATCCCTCCATGAACTAACAATGAAGCTCCAAAACTCCATGAACTCTCCAAATGCCGACGAACCGTGCTCCTTGGGATCATTAAAGGAATTAACAAAGTATAAATTCGCCTTTCAAGCTGATGGGCATGAAGTTTGCATCAGGGAAAAGTAGATTAATCTTGAGGAAGAGTCTTGCATTTTCTACACGCAAACCCGAACATGTCAAAACGTAAAGCCTATTAATTCGACCTCCAAAGGAACGGGCTGTACACGAGGGTTCAGAGCTGCGTCGGAACCAACTGTGGTCACAAATAGATGTGGACAACAGATCACAAAAGAGTCCGGGGACTTGCATATAAAGCTCCCTTGTCATTTCCCCCATTCATCAAGATTGCACTTCTCTTTCCAGGTGTGCGAGGTGTGATGCTAATTCGAGGGAGGAGTACGATTCCACGAGGAAAATTGATTGGAAGGCGGTGTAGGCAGTTGAGGAACCCTTTGAGTGGCAAAACGGTGACCTAGTCAATACTTGCGCGATACATATTATGGAGCAGATCTCTGATAGGACTGTCAACAAGGACTTTATGAAGAGAGCAAGAAAAGTGGCTCTCCTAGGGGTGTACGACGTTAATCTCTCAACTTTTGGAACTGGCTTGTGGGATTGTTGCACCTGATCTTGAGTGTATGACCCACTATTGAGAATTTCTGCTTCATTGCATATAGACGCAGGCGATTGAAGAGATCTTGTACCACTGAGATAGTTGCGTGATTCCATAGGAGCACAGTCACTGCTACAACAATGTACATATACGCTCAACCTTAAACACGTACATATGTATTGCCAGACCCGCACAAAACTATCAAACCATCTTCTCCCCCTTCTCCGGGACCTCCCCACCAACTCCATCCCCATCACTCTCCAATCCCTCAATTTCCAACCCCTCCTCCCTCAAAGCCTCGGTCTGTGCCTCCGTAAGCTCTCCCAAATTCAAAGTAATCTTCGGACCCTTAAACCACTTCCTTGCATCCACAAAATAATACAGTAACGATCCACCCCAAACACACATATTAATAACCACCGTATAATTCATATTCTGCTTTGTCGGACCCGGTCCCCCCGTCGGAAACATCGCTAAACAAATCCCAAACACCAAGAACGTGACCGCATGGGCTTACTGAACCTCCCGGTATAAAAGGGCCAGGGTTTGAACTTTTGATTGCCCCAGTAGATACGACAGAATATTGGGGTGGCCCAAGCTAGATTGTTGCCAGCTACACAGAGGGAGAAGAGGGCGTTGGCGGCGGCGGGGGCGGCGGGGGCGATGAGGCAGAGGAGTCCGAGGATGGCGCCGAAAATCGCGCACCCGCAGACAGTGCGTACGGGGGTGTAGGGAAAGCGCGTGCTGATGGGGCGAAAGAATGTGCTGAATGGGAGGGCACCATCGCGGGAGAAAGCCCAGGATTGGCGGGATACGGCGACAAGCTGGGGGTGAGGCTTTATTAGTTTGTGGTAGCGGGGGAGGCGGGGAGGCGCACAGTGGAAAGACCCATTTGAAATTGGCAGATGAAGAGGAGGGCCATGAATCCCATCGCTCCATGTTTACCAAGGGCGTCGAAGTAGATCTGTGATTTTTAGTTGGGTTTTGAGAGTCAGGTGGGGGATACGAACTTGGGCCATGGGTTGCCCGAATTCACTGCTGAGTGTGGCTGTGATATCTGGATTCATACATGAGGAGATGACGATTAGGACGAGGAATCCGAGAAGCCAGGAGGCTCCAATCGCACTGATAATCCCGCGAGGAACAGCTTTGGCTGCATTGTGTGCTTGAAAGATTGATTTAGCATTCTCTCATCTCATTTCGCTGATTTAGAAACGCCTACCCTCTTCAGAAATATGCACGCAAGAATCGAAATCTCCAATAGTCCAAATTGGTGACATCCACGCTAGCATAAACGCCCATCCTGTAGGCCATGTCGTCAAGTTCTCCGTTTGAGTAAATATGAATTTGGCATCGTTACGTGAAACCTGTTTTCCGATAGGCAACGCTATCATGGTTGCAAAAATGAGAACTAGGTTCATGACCACGCTTACTGTCTGTAGTTTATTGATGATACGCTGGAGAGTTGTGGCGAGGAGAGCGTGACAGAGAATGGTACATAGGAAAACGCCCTGGGGTATGATTACTATGAGTTCACAGGATTTTGGTCAATACGTACGTAGATAGTTCCGTTCGATGGCGTCCAGTTTCCATCTCGAGCTATGACGATCACTGATAGAAACATCAAGGAGAACCCATCTAGATCTTTGTGAGCACTTAGATAGGCTGCGGTTAGGAATCTCCTTACAGTCAACCGAGCAAAGACAACCGACTAATCCAAGTGTATTTGAGTACCCAACGAGGAAGCAAAGCGGATTGCGCCACTTAGGTGATGCGAAGAAATGTGTCCACTATATAAATTCAAGATTCGGTCAAACCACTGTGGTTTAATTTCGCATACCCAATATAAACCTCCTGAAGTAGGCATTGCTGAGGCTAGATCTGCCTAGGATTATCATCTTCACTAATAAATCGTGGGTTTAGATATGTTATACCATTGCAATGCCAACAGTCATAATGAAACCTGAAGCAACAAACCAACCCTATCTTCAACATCAATTTTTCACAACCCAAATTTTCTAGCCTGACAAACTCACCCAGACCATGCCCACAGGTCCAGCAGGCATAGACAAAGAAAGCGTTGATGCGATGGAGGGGAGTATAGCTATGATACTAAAAGCGATCCCGAAGACTTCGAAAGTGGAGAAGTTGCGCTTTAATTCTTGTTTGTATCCAAGTTGTGCTACCTCAGTCAGCTACGTTCGTCTCAAACATCGATATATATATATGGTAACCTACCTAGCAACTCTGCGTCTCCCGCATCAACCATAGCGAGGGCTTGACTATGGCTGCTGTGTATCTCTGGTTGTAAAGTCCCCACTTCTGGATGGTCTGAAAATTTGGAAGACATAGCTTCAATCCTTTCTTTCACTTTGTTGTGGTGGTTTCAATTATGTTCCAACTGCCAAAATATGCTAAGAATTGCCAAGTAGAAATCCATAAGCATTTTGGGGAAACCTGAGAAGATGTATCGTTCTCCGCTCACATGTTTTCTTATGATAAGGATGGCCTTATCCAGGTACCAAAGTGCTGGGGGTTGGACTGGGGTAGAGAATGTCATTGGTGCATTCTGGGAAGAATTGCCGAAACTGGTCACATTGTCCCGATATAGATGTTTTGCAGCGAATGAGATATACTTGTTGAGAAGATAAGTTAATCAGTTTGATAAGAAAGAAAAAGTGGTTTGCATCATCTTAGAAACCCAACTGCTTAGTCTAGGTAACAGTTTCTGAACCAATGGAGAGTGGGGGAAATGCAGAAAATGTAAGTCATTGGCTGGAACATTCACACCACCGAGTCCAGTAGCTATTGAGATACTTTCCTATGCATGAAGACGGTTGCCAAACTTTGGAGAGCTAGGACGAGTTCCAACCAATTGCTCGTGTCGGGGAAGGCCGCCGCGGCCGTGTATAGGGATGACACAATACCAATCACTATGGTATCAAGCTCTATTGAACCTAGATGTACATGATCATCTTTTAGCTAAAAATAAATCCCCTCAGCATAAGTATTAGGAAGGAGCGATATGAGCGAGAGTACCACCGTGAAGGGCGAGCCGTCGTCCTCGGTACAAGTGTGAATATTGCTAATGGACGAGCAGGTAATTTTGCAAATGTCGCAATTCGTGACTTGCTCAGTCTTTGGGTTGTCTGGATATCTCTTCTACTGTTTCTGCGGATACAGTATTACCAGCAGGGGGCTATAGTAGGTATTCCTTAGTCCCTTTGCTAGCAGCTCTTTCGAGCATTTAAAGCACTCACACGCTGCCGGAACAACCAAATACCCTCCTATCTGAAACAGGTGACCTCCAGAAACGCAGAAAAACAATAATATTCATTCCACTCAAAGGACAGTTGATTGCGGAAGCTGGAATGGGAATCAAGTCAAGCCCTTAATTGATAGGTATGCTATTGGAATAAAAACGAATTCACGACAGTTCGGATGGATTGCTAGCCTCCCCGAAGGCCCGCAAAACTCCACACGTGACTGACAGCTTCGGAAAAACCGTTGCAATTTTGTTAACACATTGAACACATTGATAAGTTTAAATAACCCAATTTTGAACAATCCAGTCTCATCAAGGACCGCTGGCGCAACGGTAGCGCGTTCGCCTCCAGAGCGAAAGGTGTATGTACAAAAAGTAGCTGATGTCGAGATGTACGCTAACAATCGAAACAGTATCCGTTCAAATCGGGGTATGTAAACCTCTTCACATAAGTTGACATTCCAAATGTTAATTATAAACAGTGTGGTTCAATACCTCCTACTGATGTTCACTTTTTGCCAAATTTTTTTCCCCTTCGTCTCGGTTAGAAGGATTTCCTAGCCAATCGATGATTCGCTGCAACCGATAGACCAAATTTTTTTTACTTCTTTTTAGCTATTATACATCACTCAACATATAAAATTAGAAGAGGATAAAATACATCGATAGCCCTATCCAAGTGTTTAATCTTGGCATCTTTTTTATTAGTTATACTTTAGTAGTTATTTTTTAATTAATTAAAATGCAGCTCTAGATTTTAGATTTTTTTTCATCAAATCTGACTTCAATCCGGAATTGTCACCCCAAAAACTATTTTTTTTTTCTTGAGCAAAAAAATGTATAAGAGACTACATATATATCATTGATTTACTTCCAAGTTTGGAGTAATTTAAATCGTTGTAAGCTACATAAAAAAAAAAGAACTGTTTGTGCTGAAAATTTTAGGATTTTGGTGTTCTTAGCCTGTGCGCAACTTACAAAAAACAGCCTCACTTTTTATGCTTTAAACCGTGATATCTCAATGCGCCCACAATAGATTTTTTTATTTTAAAATGTCATAATAGAGCTTAGACTATGGAGTAATTGATTATGTTCTTAAATGGTTGGCTTAGACCAGTACAGTGGCGTTGTGGTGGATTTTAAAGTCGTTTTGGGGTATGGGCTGCAGCGAATTATCGGTTGGCCCTCACCGCGGCACATCCTCTTCAACATCAATCAAGAGATGCCCACACTGAGATCAGGGGGAAATACAAAATGTACGCACATTTCCCTTTTTGCGTAAGCACTACTCATGATGCGCCATAGGGTCGATTTCAAGAATTGTTTGATGAAGATTCGCATCGAAAGTGAAAAAGTTGATGCTTTCCGCAGGGCTCGAGCGTAATAATATTTAGACTGTAAGAAAGATGACGACTATACGTGACGGATATGGTAGAAGAAAACCAAATTCATATTAAATTCTATCCAAGGGAGGTTCTCCAGAAATAGGAGGAAAATGCAGAAAGTCCAACAAGGAACGACTCAAAGGTTTCGCCAGAATTAGCAAGTCCGGGACAGCCGTCAGGAGAGAACAGTGGAAACAACTCACAAGAAATAGAAAATCCACACGTGAAAGTTAATCCATGGTTCCCATATGACTGTAGAATTCAATAGGACAGAACATGAGCGGCCTGGGAAGTTTTGGAATTGTTTGAGCTGAAAATGACAGAGACAAAACTAATTTAATTTTAATAGCTAAAGACTAAATGAATAAAATTTATAATTAAGACAACTTGATAAATATACTTTTAGTTTTATAGCTTATAAAACTAATAATATTATACTGATTTTCATTTTATTTAGAGGAATGAAGAGTGTTATATAAAAAGTACCTGCTACATTCTCAACTGTTCAAAGCAGCCCTCGATGTGGTTTTCCAATGCCATCTCCTATTTCATCTCATTCACGGACGCAAAGTATTTACAATGGTTATCGTACTCCTAGAAGACGCTTATCTGTTAAAGACTGCCCATGACAGCAGACAATCAAGGGCGGAGGAACTTGAACAATCAAGCGAGGGAGAATCTGGAGGTAGGTCAGTGGTTGGTGTATAATATCTCTTATTTATGAGTTTTTATTTAACTGACCTCGGGTAATGCAGTGGTTCCTACAATATTAGAGGCCAGAAGGGTGTTTTCGAAACGATTGCCAGTAAAGGGACTTGCTACCGCGTGTATACTCCCAAAGGGGGTTCTGCCTTTGATCCACTTAGAAGCATCCTTCTTTCGATGCAATGACGAATGTATTGCATTGAGGACGAAATATGTGGCGGTGCCAAGTTATGGGTTGCACATTCATGTTACGAAACCCAAAAACAAGAAATTCGACCTCCACCTCATTTCTAGACACATTGATGGAGGACTGTGGTGGTATTGTGGTGATATGAAATATCAAACTGTTCCCTCGTTAAAAGTTGAAGAATTTCTGGGGAACTGCAGTTTGAGGTATTCTCAGTACCTCGATGAGTATTGGCAGTCTCAAAATGATTTCAAATTACTCCGAAGGTCCTTCGACACCATGCTTTGGATCCATCTAGCCACATTCGAGTCCCATGCACCCCGACGTTATTATGAAGTCGTTCTCCGTGGCACAACTTCAGTTTGATAATCAAGGTCAATTCGAGTGGAATTATGACGGATGTGAAGCCGAATACGACTGGGTCGGTAACCTCGCTGTCCACTTGCTAGTCCAGCACCAGAAACTTGCTATGACATTCCCTTTCGGTTGTGGTGCCAGCTTTGGCGAGCTTCAACAAGTTGAAGATCACTTTGATAATCAGCATACTAAACTGCTTGCCCCTCAGAAACATGGCTCTGAAGTAAAATATGTCAAATCCATGGAAGAATTCCTCGCTAGCAACGTTTTTCAAATCAGCGACTTCGCCAAGGTAGTTAAAGACAGGCTAGAAATAGACCTTTCAACAGTATTTTTCGTTGACGTTGAAACTACAATGACTTTATGAAGCACCTGCACTCCTACGTGAAGTACACATGATGGGGCTGTCCAGGAAAGAAGTGCATATTTTCCCTGTGTGATAGCCTACTGAAGCGGTCCTGAAATTCATGCATTCGTCAATCTACTCATCTAAGCTGTCCTTCTCATCGTCTTCTAGTCTAGACTCCGACTCCCGTCCTTTTTACCCATCCTAAATATGATAAATACGGCCAAGTGAACTTAAATACAGTACTTTACCAAAGTGTTCGCAACAATTTAACGCCAATCCCGAATCATCAAGTCATGAACCAAGCCATATGTATGTATAACCATCCCATGTTTTCCCACCCACTTACAGCCGCTCTGCCGTCCCCACCTTCTGCTTCAACAACTCATTCCCCACCACCGCGTCCCCCGACTCCTTCATCCCATTCTCCACCTTCCCCCTCGTACTCTCCTCATCACCCACATCCGCAAACTCCTCCACATTCGTATTCAACCAACACCACCCCCTAATCTCCCCCTCCCTCCCAAAAATTAACTTATCATGCTCCGTCTCCGCCTCCGTCGTCTCCGCAATCTCCATATCCGCTTTACTCGTCGCCGAAACCTCTATCCCACTATCCCTCATCAATTGCGTCACAGCCCTAACATTCAACCGCATAACCCTCTCCGGTTCCTCAGCCGCAAAGATCTTCTTCACCGTCCACGGGAACAACATCCCGAAATCAGATTGACTCAAATGGGCCGACGATTGCGCATAATAAAAGTTCGGTTCCGCGATGCTTCCATCTTTGTAATCAAAATCGTTGGTGGAGGGGTTGGGGGAAAGCAGGCGTTTGGTGGCTTTGAGGTGAACGCGCCATTTGTAGAACGCTTGGGATTCGATGGCTAGCAGGGAAGAACCACCCGAGCCCCCCGGTGTGTAGCATGGGAAGGGTTTGTCCCAGAGCCAGCGGGTGGTTGCGGCGCGCAGGGGGAGACACCAGACGTCGAGGAGGATGACGGGTGTTTTGGGTGTGATTTGTTGGGAGATAGGTGAGCGGGAGGAGGGCGTGAAGAGGGGTTCGTATTCGGGAGGTGCTTGCGAGTTTTGAGCGGCGTAGAACGTGGATTTGACGAATTGCGAAACGGTGGCTGCGCCGAATGAGTGGCCGGCAAATGCGATTTTGCCGGGTGTGTGGACGTCCATTTTGCCTTTGAAGATGGAGAGGGGTTCGGAAGTGGTGTTTAAATTCAAAATATCCTTTCCTTCGTCTATGTCCAGGAGCGATTGATGTGCCAAACCCAATTCCCAAAGTCTTGTTCTCAATTGCGTGTTTCTGCCGGCTTCGACTTCTGGACTCGGTGTATGCGAATATCGTTTGTAGCTCGTTGTTCGATTGCCGTATTTTGGGCGAGGTTTCTCCTCTGATGCTTCGCTCATGGGTACATCTCGAATATATGATATTGGTGTGCTCCCGTCTCTGTGTTCTGGCGCAATGACAATCATGCCATGGCTAGCAATTGACCCCACCAAGTGCGAGTAGGCATTTCTTGTTCCACCCAATCCATGCGAGAATACCGTTACTGGCCAGCGGTTGTTCGAGGTTTTTGGAGCGAGAAGAGGTGCATTTTTAATAACTGGAATCGTGATGTAGTACAGAAGACGTGGAAAATATCTGCACTCGATTAGTCTCTCTTCCTAGCCACAAGATCCAATTGGATTGTACCCACGAAATAATTTCTGCCAGCCAGCTCCCAGCACCGAGAAATCGTGTATAAGCACTCACGTATCCTCTTTGTGGTGTTGGAAGCCAGTTGATCGCCTTTCCTTTCGCATCCGGCTCGCATGGATAGAAAATTCTGTACTGAATTGTCGGAACATCATCTACAGGAGCAGGGGATGGCGATTCAATTTTGGACACAGGTAACTCTACATCAATAGTGCCAACTTTATAAGGACCCGTGTAGGATGGAAATCCGGGAACCGGGGATAGTCTTGAAAAGTACGCTGTCATCTTCGGTTTTGTGCGCAATAAATTTTAGGATTCAGGGTTAATTGTCGCTCGTAATATAAATGGAACAATTGAACAGAGAAATTGGGGAGAAAGTGAGTATATACAATGAAAAAGGGTGATGTAAAGAAAGAGGAGAAAAGATAAAAAAGAAAATATTCCAAACGCACCTCGGCACCGTCTCCTAACAAGGCTCAGTTTCATGACCACATCACCAATTGGTACCGCTTGTCGCGTGGTTCTTGCCTGGAGACGTCATAAGTGCGGCGTGGCGTCAAGGCGCCGTTCCCTGCAATGGGTGGCGCAGGTACAAATCTATGCCCAAAGAGAGAAAGTTCATGGACGAAAATAAATATTTTCATTTAACTGTACGTATTCTTTTACCAACGGAACTTCCAATGCTCAAACATGAATGTACACTGAATTGGGATTCGAATTAATTCCTCTTCATCCAAGTGATGAACTGGCCGTGATTCTCTTGTTGGTAAAAAAAAAAGGTTGCTCAACACATTACAGTCACACGACCACATGATCGGCGTTAGAATCGGGTTCGGACGCAGTGCCGGCATAGAGAAACTAGTATGGACAAGCGTCCGTTCTGGGCAGTGTAGAACAAACAATAAAACATGTGACAGTGTTTTAAAAACAGATGATGTTGATTGCTCGTGTGCTTGGAATTGTTTGATTGACTTTGGGAACATCACGAAAGACTTTCACTTGAAAGACTTTCACTTGAAAGACTTTCACTTGAAAGACTTTCAAGGTTACACCACTTGGAATAATTGCTTTAGTCCTCTCTCTGAGCCAAGGAGGGGAAAGTTCTGGTACCTTTTTCTTTCATTCAAAAGGAATATTGCATTATTAGGAACTTTGCAATTGTTGATGGAGAATATTAATTGAGGTTGAGAGGGGATATAAGAAGGTGCGCCTCGCTTAAAACAGGGCCTGGTGATTGCCCCTCCCTTCTGAAAAAGGGGAAGAAGTGGTGAGTCTTCGAAAAGCTTTGACACCATGAAAAGATCCAACCTTTGATACAAAAATTTGAAGAAGGCATGTGATCTTGCTTTAGAGAGGCATTTGTGAATCGTTTCCCCATCTAAGTAACAAGAGCATCTTGCAGGTTCATTCTTCATTCCCCGGTGAATTAGGCCTTCACTATTTCTCAACGTTGGAGAGATTTTGAAGCGAAAATTGATCTATTTGCCAAGCGTTTAAAGAGATCCCACGCGAACGACGCAGGAAATGTGGCTTCTCATTATCCATTCGCTTCACTACCTTAATTATACATCTTACAACGCTTTTAATAACTTTAACAGACGGCTTTAATGACCTGCTCCAAGTCTCAGGAGAAGCTCTCAACTAAGGATCCTCTGACCGATCTTTGGAGTTCGTGTTCTCAGCAATATGGGATTTTCCTCTCAATACCCAGGTGAACACACGAGAATCCTCACTCCTTCATATACAGCGCAACAATCTTGCTCAACTTATCAAAGACAGGCACTTCTGTATCAGGATGAGCCATGCTGTGAGCCTCAATGAAACATGGCTTAATGTCCGACACAATATTGAACTCTTTTTCAGTAGCACCGATCTTCCTAGTAGTCAAATCCTCCCATTTTACTTCCCCATTTCTTGTCCGGGCTTTGTCGCTCACCGAGCTGGGACAAATGTAAAGTTCCTCTACATCGGTACAGCATTCGACTGCCATCTTGAATGAGCATCGGAGACCAGCACGCCACTCCCAGACCACTCGCTTCACTTTGGAACTCTCAATCATCTTCAACACAGAATGACCACACCCGGCGCCACCGCTGCAATCCTTGCGAGCTCTGCACTTGGTATAAATGTAATCGATATCTCGGTTCACATAAGTATGCCCAGGCGAGGAGGCGGTGGCGAATGAGAGTCGATAGGACTTCTTGGCAACTTGTCGCGACTCCTGATTGACATGTAGGATGCTTGGTACACGTGCGCGACAGAAGATTGCTTTCTCGTGCTTCTTAGATTTTTCGAGGTAAAGAACTCGGGCTTCAGGTAGACCTTCCTTCCAGATCATTTCTCGCAGTTCGATTGGGAGTCTACGGAAGGGTTCGAAGGTCTCGAGAGATTCGACCATTGCTGTTGACTGATCGCTGGAAGCATGGCTTTAAAAAAAATTGTTAGTTTGTTTTTATGAATTAAAGGGAGGATTGTTGCCTGCTTACGGTTGTGCGGGGTCTGTGTTTGCGGCTGATGGCAATGGCTGGGTCTCAGCCTGCTTTGATGGTGCTTGAGTTGACATTTTTGATGGAAGGTTGCTATTGGAAAAGCAAAGAGGATTTTGGCTGATGAGGCGATGTCAGGATCAACTCGAGAGCGGCGCGGTATTGAACAGAGATGCTAGATCGCAGTAGGGAAATGCAAGTGCGATTGCAAAGTTATGTTGATGGATGAGAGTCCTGTTCAAAATGCAAGGTAATGCGCCACACATGAACCGTCAGGGGACAATTCAAGGATAACTTTATAGCTTTATCTGTCGCTATCCGACGATTCACCTCGTCCCGAATGGTAAGGCCCAGCTCCTTTTTTATTTAAATTTTTTTATTAAAAAATTACAATAATGATGAATATCCAATATCTCGTGGAATTTCTATACTCAGCTTGGGATGCCAGAGGATGCAATACCCATGTGTTGATTGCCTAGTTGGTTCCAGCTCAAGAACCTAAAAGATCACCTAGAAAATTCCCAAAGATTCTTTCCTCATCTACCCACTTCTCAGGGATCTCGAAGCGAACAATCTTCCGAGCAGCGAATCTGGTCCGAATGTCCCATTATATTCCCAATCTCCTGTAAAACCGCTCCAATAACGCAATGGTATGCTTCATGCCATCACACTGAGCTCGTCCCTACTTTCCTTCAGCTCTGATGCATTTAAAGCACCAAAAACTCCATAAGGTTCATATCACCGTAAATCAGACCTATTCCCTCAAGCACTGGAAATTCCTGTGCAATAGTGTAGAAAGGACAAGTTGCAAGGCTTGACCATTGCTAGATGATCTTCTTGATGTTTCTCTTATCTGCCATGTTAAGGCCGGCTATTCCACAGCGAACCTGCATCTGACAATTGAATTCCCGGTGCTTCTCACACTTGCAATATATATCGTCAGCTCCCAATCAAAGCAGGTATGCGATATATCGTTGTCGGCGAGGGGCTTGGGTGGCCCGTCGCTAGTTGTTTGTGGAGGGCTGCTGCTTGGAAGAGGCCAGAGACTGCATAATTCGTTCAGCCGAAGCAAAATCCATACCTTGTAATGCTGCTTACATCTCCTTACATGATCGGCTCTAGCAGTTGATTCATAGGTCGTAGCCAAATCTTGCGACATTTTCTGTATCGGTTCATGATTTTCCCTTTGCTAGATGTCT
>Ga0182030_10015285_pt1 | contig 15055 bp, 9 predicted proteins | sample 812S3MmetaG_FD_121299 | JGI IMG/M metagenome (GOLD analysis project Ga0182030, IMG submission 121299) | Permafrost microbial communities from Stordalen Mire, Sweden - 812S3M metaG (Illumina Assembly) | ecosystem: Environmental > Terrestrial > Soil > Wetlands > Permafrost | place: Sweden... | reverse complement strand
GTGATCGGGCGCAACCGCTGCCCGATCGTGGACACGTGGTGGCAGACCGAGACCGGAGCGATCATGGTATCGCCGCTGCCGGGCGCCACGCCAACCAAACCGGGCTCGGCGACGAGGCCGCTGCCGGGCATCGCGGCGGAGGTGGTGGACAAGGACGGCAACCCGGTGCCGCCGGGCTCGGGCGGTTTCCTGGTGGTGCGGCGGCCGTGGCCGTCGATGCTGCGAACGATCTACGGCGATCCGGCGCGCTACCAGTCGGCGTATTTTTCGCAGATCGCGGGCGTGTACTTTACGGGGGACGGCGCGCGCAAGGACGCCGACGGGTACCTGTGGATCATGGGCCGCATCGACGACGTGCTGAACGTCTCGGGCCACCGGCTGAGCACGATGGAAGTCGAGAGCGCGCTGGTGGCGCATCCCAAAGTGGCCGAAGCCGCGGTGGTAGGGCGTCCCGACGAGATCAAGGGGCAGGCGATCGCAGCCTTCGTCACGCTGCAGGAAGGCTACGCGGCGACGAACGAACTCAAAGAGGAGCTGCGGCAGTGGGTCGGCAAGGAGATCGGCTCGCTGGCCAAGCCCGACGACATCCGGTTCAGCGAAGCGCTGCCGAAGACGCGCAGCGGCAAGATCATGCGGCGACTGCTGCGCGAAGTGGCGCTCGGCGGCGAGGTGCACGGCGACACGACGACGCTCGAAGACCTCAGCGTGATCACGCGGCTGCGCCAGCCGGACGACGATTAGACCAGACGAAGCGCGGAGCCCGCGCCGGCGAGCCGGATCCTGATCTGCGCGGCGCGGTCGAAGATGTCTTCGCGGCCCACGCCGGCCGCGGCGTACATGGCGAAGATATTGTCGTCAGGAGTTTCGGGCGGAATCGTGTGCGAGGCGGCGAGGATGTAGCCACCGCCGTCGGAGGTCATGCCGGAGAGCAGACGGACCGTGGCGCGGCGGACTTCGGCGGCCGAACCGTTCGGCAAAAGGTCCTGCGTATCGACGCCGCCCATGAAGGTGAGCGCGGAACCGAACTCGCGCTTGAGCTCCAGCGCGTCCATGCCGGGGCAATTGGCCTGGACCGGGTTCAACACGTTCAAGCCCATCTCAATCAGGTCGGGAATGATCGGCCGCAGCGCGCCGCAGCAGTGATAGGCGACCGGGAGACGGTGCGCTCTGCCGGCCTTGAAAACGCGCTTGAGCGGAGGCTTGACGAGCTTGCGCCACAAGGACGGGGACATCATCATCGACGTCTGGCCAGCGACGTCGTCCCCGGTCCAGAACCAATCGAGCGGGAATCGATCGCATGCTTTCTCACCGACCTGGATGGCGAAATCGGCGCAGCGCGAGAGCATCTCCGTAGCGAGTTCCGGATCGGATGCCATGTCGAGCAAAGCGTTCTCCATGCCGCGCAGGCGCCAGTACATTTCAAAAACGCAGGGGGAGACATCGCAACCGATGAAGAAATCACTGCGATCGCTGAGGACGGGGTGCATGAGGCCCAGCAGGAACTCGATGTGCTCCTCGGGGAAGCGGTATGCGAGCACCTGCTCGCGGGTGGCCGAGGCCAGCGGGAAGGCTTCGATCTGGTTAAACGAGTGGCGCTTGACCCACTTCACGCCCCAGAAGTCGAGGTGCGAGTCGCCGTCGCGGCGGTGCACGATGCCTTCCATGGCGTAGTTGTTGTTGACCCAGGTCTGGCGGATGTCGTTGCCCATGGCCTCGGGCACGTGAGCGGCCGGGATCTCCAACAGCGAGGCGAGATGACGGGCCGTGTCGGGATGAAACCACATGAAGATCGGGACCCGATCGGCGGGCTCGCGGCGGAGAGCGGCGTAGACGCGCTGGCGTGAGGTCATGGGTTCCGGCTGCGGCCTTACGGTCTTCCATCATATGCGTTCCACGACCACGGAAGCAGCGGCGGTCCCAAATCACGATGGACGCGCGGTTGAAGCTCACTCCGCGGGCATGGTCAACAATCGGGGTAGTGTAGTGTCTCCGTCAAAGATTGACAACGCCGGTCGAGCGTCGACACGAGTCGACGCGGCAGGCACGAGTGCCTGCGCCACGGTGAATGGCCGGTGATTGTCAGAGAATCTGCGAGACATGACACTAGCCAGACTGCTCAGAGAGGGATTGCCGGCAGAATGGGAAAAGGCCGGGACTTGCGCCCCGGCCTCTTCGTCGAACACGTTGGTTGAGCGCGCTATTCGGCTTCGCCGATGGTTTCGTCGATGGTCAGATCGAGGGCATCGGTGCCGCTGATATAGCCGCCGCGAGTCTCCTCGTCGTAGACCTGGAAGCTGTCGCCGACAATGGCCTCGGGCTCCTGAGCCGGCTCCTCGATGACATCCTCGCCGGCAATCTTGGCGCGGCGATAGTAGCTCATACCGGTGCCGGCCGGGATGAGGCGGCCCATGATCACGTTTTCTTTGAGGCCGCGCAGGTAATCGACACGGCCGTTGATGGCGGCTTCGGTGAGCACACGCGTGGTCTCCTGGAATGATGCGGCCGAGATGAAGCTGTCGGTGGACAGCGAGGCCTTGGTGATGCCGAGCAGGACGGGCTCGCCCTTGGCCGGCCGGTTGCCGGTTTCCGACACGCGGTCGTTCTCGTCGCGGAACTTGAAGCGGTCGACAACTTCCTCGGGGAGGAACTCGGTGTCGCCGATGTCGGTGATGCGCACCCAGCGCATCATCTGGCGGCAGATGACTTCGAGGTGCTTGTCGTTGATGTTGACGCCCTGCAGGCGGTAGACCTCCTGCACCTCATTGACCAGGTATTTCTGGAGTTCTTTTTCGCCCAGGACCTTGAGAATGTCGTGGGGGTTGCGGGGACCGTCCATGAGCGGATCGCCGGCGTGGACGCGCTCGCCCTCCTGGACGTTGATGTGGACGCCGCGCGGGACGGAGTATTCGCGCTCGTTGCCATCGTCGCCCATGACTTTGACCTTGCGCACGCCCTTGACGACGTCGCCGATTTTGACGGTGCCGTTGATCTCGCTCATGACCGCGGTTTCGCGCGGCTTGCGCGCTTCGAAGAGTTCGACGACGCGCGGCAGACCGCCGGTGATGTCCTTGGTCTTGGTGGTGGCGCGCGGGATTTTGGCGAGCACGCTGCCGGCGTGGACGCGTTCCCCTTCGCGCACGCTCAGGTGAGCGTGGGTCGGCATGAGGTAGCGCTTCTCGTCGTGCTTGCCGCCGCCGTCCGGGCGCACGATGATCATCGGCAGTTTTTTCTCGTCCGGCGAGTCGATGACGACCCACTGCGAGAGGCCGGTGACCTCGTCGACCTGTTCGTGATAGGTGGCGCCTTCAATGACATCCCGGAGGTGCACGAGGCCGCTGATTTCGGTAAGGATCGAGAAGGTGTAGGGATCCCACTCGACCAGTTTCTGATTGGCCTTGACTGGCGCGCCCTCTTCGACCAGGATCTTGGCGCCATAAACCACCTGATAGCGTTCGCGTTCGCGGCCCTTTTCGTCGAGCACGGCGATGCGGCCCGTGCGGTTCATGGCGATGATCTCGTTCTGTTCGTTGCGGACGGTGCGGATCTCCAGGTACTTGGCGTAGCCGTCGTACTTGGCGTCCTGCTTGTTCTGCTCGGCGCCCGCGGTGGCCGCGCCGCCGATATGGAACGTGCGCATGGTGAGCTGCGTGCCGGGCTCGCCAATGGATTGCGCGGAGATGATGCCGACGGCCTCCCCTTGTTCCACCAGGCGGCCGGTGGCGAGGTTGCGTCCGTAGCACAACTGGCAAACGCCCCGCTTGGACTCGCAGGTCAGCACGGAGCGGATCTTGACGCGGTCGATGCCGGCGTCCTGAATGGCCGAGGCCAGCTCTTCGGTGATCTCCTGATTCGCGGCCACCAGCAGGTTGCCCTCGTGGTCGTGAATATCTTCGAGCGCGACGCGGCCGATGATGCGATCGCGCAGCGGCTCGATGGTTTCGCCCGATTCGACGATCGGCTCGACGAAGATGCCGTCGGCGGTGCCGCAATCGGGCTCGGTCACAATGACGTCCTGCGCCACATCGCAAAGTCGCCGCGTGAGGTAGCCGGAGTCGGCCGTCTTCAACGCCGTGTCGGCCAGGCCCTTGCGCGCGCCGTGCGTCGAGATGAAGTACTGCAGCACGTTGAGGCCCTCACGGAAGTTGGCCGTGATGGGCGTTTCGATGATCTCGCCGGAAGGTTTGGCCATCAGGCCGCGCATGCCGGAGAGCTGGCGGATCTGCTGTTTCGATCCGCGGGCACCGGAGTCGGCCATGATGTAAATCGGGTTCAGCAGGCCGGCCTCATCGTCGTGCTCCATCTTTTTGAACATTTCCTGGGAGACGCGTTCGGTGACCTTGTTCCAGATTTCGATGATCTTGTTGTAGCGCTCGCCCTGGGTGATGGCGCCTTCCTGATACTGGCTCTGCACCTCAATGACGGCCTTCTCGGCGTCGCGCACGAGTTGCGCCTTCGAGGCCGGCACGACCATGTCGTCGATGCCGATGGAAATACCCGCGCGGGTGGCGTAGGAGAAACCCAGGTCCTTGATGTTGTCGAGCATCTCGACCGTGATCTTCAGGCCGTGTTTCAGGTAGCAGTAATAAACGAGCTGGCCGAGACCCTTCTTCTTCAACAGGCCGTTGACGAAAGGCATTTCATCGGGCAGAACGTCGTTGAGGATCACGCGGCCGACCGACGTGTTCATATCGCCCTTGCGGTAATCGACGGGTTCGGTATGCGTGATGTCCTGGCTGTCATAGGCAGTGGCCAGATCGATCACCCGGCCGGTAAAGCGCAGCGTGATCGGCGTCTGCGTCTCGACCTCGCCCATCTCGAGCGCGATGAGAACGTCGGCGACCGAGGCGAATTTCTTGCCCTCGCCGCGGGTGCCGCGGCGCTGCTTGGTCAGGTAATACATGCCCAGCACCATGTCCTGCGTCGGCACCGCGATGGGCGAGCCGTGCGCGGGCGACAGGATGTTGTTGGCGGCGAGCATCAGCGTGGAGGCCTCGATCTGCGCCTCCGGCGAGAGCGGAATGTGAACGGCCATCTGGTCGCCGTCGAAGTCCGCATTGAACGCAGTGCAAACCAGCGGATGGATGCGCAACGCCTTGCCGTCCACGAGCACGGGCTCGAAGGCCTGAATGCCGAGGCGGTGGAGCGTCGGAGCGCGGTTTAGCAGAATCGGGTGGTCCTTGATGACCTCTTCGAGAATGTCCCACACGACCGGATCCTGCTGCTCCACCAATTCCTTGGCCTGCTTGATCGTCGTGCAGTGGCCACGCAATTCCAGACGATGGTAGATGAACGGCTTGAACAGCTCGAGGGCCATCTTCTTCGGCAGGCCGGCCTGGTGCAGCTTCAACTCGGGGCCAACCACGATGACCGAACGGCCGGAGTAGTCGACGCGCTTGCCGAGCAGATTCTGGCGGAAGCGGCCCTGCTTGCCTTTGAGCGCGTCGGAGAGCGACTTTAGCGGGCGATTGTTAGCGCCGCGCAGAACGCGTCCGCGGCGGCCGTTATCGAACAACGCGTCGACGGCCTCCTGCAGCATGCGCTTCTCATTGCGCACGATCACATCGGGCGCGTGCAGCTCCATCAGCTTCTTCAGGCGGTTGTTGCGGTTGATGACGCGGCGGTACAGGTCGTTCAGATCCGACGTCGCGAAACGGCCGCCATCGAGCGGAACCAGCGGCCGCAACTCGGGCGGGATCACCGGGAGAACGTCCAGGATCATCCACTCCGGCTTGTTGCCGGACTTGCGGAAACTCTCGACGACCCGCAGGCGCTTGGCGTACTTGAGCTTCTTCTGCTGCGACAGCTCGGTCTTCATCTTCTCGCGGATGTCGACCGAGAGGAATTCGACGTCCACCTTCTTGAGCAGTTCCTTGATGCCCTCGGCGCCCATCATGGCGACGAACTTGCCGGGAAACTCGGCGTCGAGCTGCCGTTTCCTCTCGTCGGTGATGACTTCGGCCTTGTTCAAGCCGGTGCCCTCGCCGGGATCGACGACGACAAACGCCTCGAAGTAGAGAACGCGCTCGAGGTCGCGCAGGGTAATGTCGAGCAGGTAGCCGATGCGGCTCGGCAGACCTTTGAAGAACCAGACGTGCGAGCACGGGCTGGCCAGTTCGATGTGGCCCAGCCGCTCGCGGCGGACGCGCGACAGCGTGACTTCGACGCCGCACTTGTCGCAGATCACGCCGCGGTGCTTCATGCGTTTGTACTTGCCGCACAAGCACTCCCAGTCGGCCGTCGGTCCAAAAATGCGCGCGCAAAACAGGCCGTCGCGCTCGGGCTTGAAGGTTCGGTAGTTGATCGTCTCCGGCTTGGTGACTTCGCCGTGAGACCAGCTCCGGATCTTCTCAGGAGAAGCCAGGCTGATGCGGATGGAATCGAAATCCGCGCTCAGGGTTCCACGATCGTACGGGTTGGGTCTGTACACGTTTGCCTCCTGTTCGTTCCGGATCCTTAGTCGGCCGCGTGTGCCAGGTCGGGCACATCCTTCGGCTTCTTCATCAGCTCAACGTCGAGGCACAGCGACTGCAGCTCGCGGATGAGCACGTTAAACGATTCGGGCACGCCGGGCTCCGCCGCGGCCTCGCCCTTGACGATCGCTTCGTAAATCTTGGCGCGTCCGAATACGTCGTCCGACTTGGCGGTAAGCAGTTCCTGCAGCACGTACGCCGCGCCGTAGGCCTCGAGCGCCCAGACTTCCATTTCGCCGAAACGCTGGCCGCCGAACTGCGCCTTGCCGCCCAGGGGCTGCTGCGTGATCAACGAATACGGCCCGATCGAGCGCGCGTGGATCTTGTCGTCCACCAGGTGCGACAGCTTGAGCATGTAGATGTAACCCACCGTCACAGGCTGTTCGAAAGCCTGGCCGGTGAGGCCGTCGAAGAGCGTGACCTTGCCCGAGCCGGGCAGTTCGGCCTTGGCCAGTTCGCCCTTGATGTCGGCTTCCGTGGCGCCGTCGAAAACCGGCGTCGCGTATTTCTTGCCGAGCTTCATGCCGGCCCAGCCGAGGTGCGTCTCGAGAATCTGTCCGACGTTCATGCGCGAGGGCACGCCCAGCGGATTGAGCACGATCTCGACTGGAGTGCCATCGTCCAGATAAGGCATGTCCTCATCCGGGACGATGCGCGAGATGACGCCCTTGTTGCCGTGCCGGCCGGCCATCTTGTCGCCGACCGAAAGCTTGCGGCGCATGGCGATGTAAATCTTCACCAGTTTGATCACGCCCGGAGGCAGTTCGTCGCCCTTTTTCAGCTTGGCGATTTTCTCCTCGGTGATCTTCTCGAGAACTTGAATCTGGCGCGAGGTCAGCTCCTCGACTTCGTCAATGGCTTCGTTCAGGCGAACGTCGCGGCTGGAGAGCTTCATGCGCTTCAGGTCGCGCGCCTTCATTTTCTCGAAGATTTCGCGCGTGAGCGGCGTGCCCTTGGCCAGCAGTTTCTTGTTGGTCTTTTCGTCGTGCAGGTCGGCCAGCAGTTCCTTGCCCTCGAGCAAAGCCGCGAGACGCTTGGCGCGCTCGTCCTGCAGAATTCGCTTTTCGTCGTCCAGGTTGCGGTGCAACTTCTCGATCTGTGTTTCGAGGATCGCCCGCGACCGCGTGTCGAGGTCGGCGCCCTTGCGGGAGAAAACCTTGGCGTCCACCACCACGCCTTCAATACCCGGCGGACAGTACAGCGAGGCGTCTTTCACATCGCCGGCTTTTTCGCCGAAAATCGCGCGCAGCAGCTTCTCTTCCGGCGTAAGCTGCGTTTCGCCCTTCGGCGTCACTTTGCCCACGAGAATATCGCCGGGCTTCACTTTCGCGCCGATTCGGATGATGCCGCTCTCGTCGAGATTACGGAGGAAAGTCTCGCTGATGTTCGGAATGTCGCGCGTGATTTCTTCCGGACCGAGCTTGGTGTCGCGCGCCTCGATCTCGAATTCTTCGATGTGAATCGAGGTGTAGTAATCTTCTTTGATCAGCTTTTCGCTGACCACGATGGCGTCTTCAAAGTTGTAGCCGCGCCAGGGCATGAAGGCCACGAGCACGTTGCGCCCCAGCGCCAGCTCGCCCATGTCCGTGCAGGGCCCGTCGGCCAGCACGTCGCCCTTCTTCACCCGCTGTCCCATGTCCACGATGGGCTTCTGATTGATGCAGGTGTTCTGATTGGACCGCTTGAACTTGGTCAGCGGATAGATGTCCGCGCCGACTTCGCGCGACATCTGGCCTTCGTGGATATTGCCTTCCACGCGCACGATGATGCGTTCGGAGTCGACCGAATCGACCACGCCGGAGCGCTTGCAAATGATCGTGGCGCCGGAGTCGCGAGCGGTCACCTTCTCCATGCCGGTGCCCACGATGGGCGAATTGGCGCGCAGCAGCGGAACAGCCTGGCGCTGCATGTTGGAGCCCATCAGGGCGCGGTTGGCATCGTCGTTTTCGAGGAACGGAATCAGGCTCGCGGCCACCGAGACGAGCTGCTTCGGGCTGACGTCCATATACTGGACCTCGTCCCGATGCACCAATGTGTAGTTGCCGGATTTGCGGGCGTTGACCAGATCGTCGACGATGCGCCCGTCGGCATCCAGCTTGACGTTGGCCTGCGCCACCAGGTACTTGTCCTCATCCCAGGCCGAGAGGTAATCGCTGTGCGCCTCATACTCGGGCGGCGCGGCATCCCGCGCCAGGGACTTGAGCAGCTTGTCCATGTCCTTGCGCGTCAGCACCTGCGAGACCTTCAGACTCGTCGAGCCCGGGTTCAGCAGACGCACGTCATCCTGCACCACGCCATTGACCACGCGGCGGTACGGGCTCTCGATAAAGCCGTATTCGTTGATCCGCGCAAAGCACGACAGCGACGAGATCAGTCCGATGTTCGGACCTTCCGGGGTCTCGATCGGGCAGATGCGGCCGTAGTGCGTCGAGTGCACGTCGCGCACTTCGAAGCCTGCGCGTTCGCGGCTCAGACCGCCTGGGCCGAGGGCCGACAAACGCCGCTTATGCGTAATCTCCGACAGCGGGTTGGTCTGGTCCATGAATTGCGATAGCTGGCTCGAGCCGAAGAATTCGCGGATGGCCGCCATCACCGGCTTCGCGTTCACCAGGTCGTGCGGCATGGCCGTCGACATTTCCTGGTAGACCGCCATCTTCTCTTTGATGGCGCGCTCCATGCGGACCAGGCCGATGCGGAACTGATTCTCCAGCAGCTCGCCCACCGCGCGCACGCGGCGGTTGCCCAAGTGGTCGATATCGTCCACGGAGCCGAAGCCGCGGCGCAGCTTCAGCAGGTAGCGGATGGTATCGATGAAATCTTTCTGGTCCAGCGTGCGCCGGTCCAGCGGGTTGCGGCTCTTGGCCTCCGCGTTATTCAACCACTCCTCGGGCGCGTAGTCGGCGCGGTCATACAGCTTGATGTTGAACTTCATCCGGCCCACGCGCGAAAGGTCGTACTTGCGCGGGTCGAAGAACATGCCCTGGAACAGTTGCGTCGCCGTATCGAGCGTCGGCGGGTCGCCCGGACGAAGCTTGCGGTAGATGTCGATCAGCGCTTCCTTCTGCACCTTGATCGGATCCTTCTTCAACGTCATCGAAACGACGTTGCCGACCTCGTCGCGATCCGGGAAGAATACGTGGATCAAATGAATGCCGGCCTCCATGATCTTGGCGAGCATGGCGGTGGTGAGTTCCTGATTGGCCTCGGCCAGAACTTCGCCCGTCTCGGTGTCGATCACGTCCTGCGCCACCCACGCGCCTTCGATCTCAGCGGTGCTGACCGGAATCTCGTTCTTGCCTGCCTTCAGCAGTTCCTTGACCGTCGCTTCGCGGATCTTGCCTTTGCCGGAGTAAATCACCTCACCCTTGTGGCTGATGGCGCCGGACAGCTTCAGGCCGATCAGATTCTCGTCGGTCTTCCAGAGAATCTCCTTGTCCTTCAGGCGCAGCTCGGTGATGCGGTAGAAGGCGCGCAGGATGTCGGCGTCCGTCTGCAGGCCGAGAGCGCGCAGGAAAACCGAACCCAGGAACTTGCGCTTACGGTCGATGCGCACATGCAGTAGGTTTTTGGAGTCGTATTCGAACTCCACCCAACTGCCGCGGTAGGGAATGATCTTGCCGAGATAGTAGCTTTGGGCCGAAATCCGCTCGAAGAACACGCCCGGCGAACGGTGCAACTGGCTGACGATGACGCGCTCGGTGCCGTTGATGATAAACGTCCCATTGGCCGACATCAGCGGGATTTCGCCGTAAAAGACCTCTTGCTCCTTGAACTCGCGTACGGTGCGGTTGCCGGCTTCGTCCTTGTCGAACATCTTCAGCCGGATGGTGACCTTGAGCGGCGCCGCATAGGTCATACCGCGCTCTTCGCACTCCGCCTGGTCGTACTTCAACTGCAGGCCGACGGGGTCGCCGCAGCGGTTGCAGAAAGTGACGACGTTCTTGTTGAACGTGCCGCACTTGTCGCACAGCACGTCGCCCGGCTGGAACGGGTCGGTCTTGATCGTGGCGCCGCAAAGAGGATTACGGCACACCGTGCGCAGGTGGTTCAGGCCCTTCAGAGCGCCGCACTTGCACTCCCAGTTGCCGATCGAGTAATCGACGAACTCCAGCTCGCTCAGGCCCCGAAAATCGCTGATCGGGAAGACGCTGCGGAATACGCTCTGCAGCCCGATGTCGTCGCGCTCATCCGGCAGCAGGTCCATCTGCAGGAAGCGCTCGTAGCTGCTCTTCTGCAGCTCGATCAGGTTAGGGATCGGAACCGAAGTTCTGATGCGGGAAAAATCAACGCGCTCGATGTGCGTGAAGCTCGACCCAGTGGCCATTGTGCGCTCCTTGGAAGGCGGGCCCGCGCGGCCAGAACGCGCAGGTGGGAAACCCTCCGATCTCCCTGGTCCAAACTGCCAGGCAGCCTAGGCTAGCCCGGCGGAACCGTTATCGTAATCTAGTTGTCTTGGAGATGCCCGGTGCAGGAACGTCTGTCACCAAGGGCGCAATCAAGCCATCCGCTGTGAGCGAAAATGTCGAGGAATAAGGCGCGAACGCAGGCGCAGGCACACCCACGGCGCAGCGCGTACTGAAGGTGGTCTCCGGCAATGTCTTCAGTCGCACAGAGGCTATAATCCCCAGCTCAGCTTCCGGCTCGATTAATTTGAGTTTAACAAAAAGGAAACGGCTACGTCAAAGCCCGGCTCGCCGAGCCCGGACCACTGGGCAATTCCCGACGGCGCGGTACACACCGCTCCCCGCTGCCCACCCGGTCCCGGCCTGTCGCGTCTGCGCCCTGCCCGTAGACTGTCCCTTCCAGCGCGAGCCCAGCCGGCCCGCGCTCATCCCGATTACGCCGCGCCCGCGGAGTAAACTGGCGCTACTTGATCTCGACAGTCGCGCCGGCGTCGACGAACTTCTTCTTGATCGTCTCCGCCTCGCCCTTGTTGACGCCTTCCTTGATCGGCTTCGGAGCGGCCTCGACCAGATCCTTGGCTTCTTTCAGTCCCAGGCTCGTGACTTCGCGCACTGCCTTGATGACGTTGATTTTATTGGCGCCGACTGCGGTCAGAACCACGGTGAACTCGGTCTTCTCCTCAACCACAGCCGCGGCTGCCGCCGCACCCGCGGCCGGAGCGGCCACTGCCACCGCCGCTGCCGCGGCGCTTACACCCAACTTCTCCTCCAGCAGCTTCACCAGCTGGGAGGCCTCCAGAAGCGTCAGGCCCTGGATTTGCTCAGCAATCGAGTTGATGTCAGCCATCTTTGTCCGTACTCCCTATCCGAAAAATCGTCCCACAACGCTCCCGTTCGAGGCCCCGCCCCGGCTAGGAGGAGAATTTGTTTTCCTGCACGCCCTGGTCGAGCACCACGGCCAGATTCCGGCCCACCCCGCCGATCGCCGTCACCAGGCGCTGCGCCGGTGCGTTGATCACGTACAGCAGTTGGGCGTAGATCGCTTCCTTGGACGGCATGTTCGCCAGATCCTTGATGTCGGCCAGGTTGATCACCCGGCCCTCCACCACGCCCGCCTTGAACGCGAACGTTGGATTGGCCTTGCCGTACGCCGTCAGCACTTTGCACAGCGTGACCGGATCGCCCTTGGTATAAGCGACCGCCGACATGCCCTTCAGATCTTTCAACGCTTCCTCGGCCGGCGTTCCCGCCGATGCCTTCCCGGCCAGCGTGTTTTTCACCACTTCATACAAGCCGCCCGCCTGGCGCACCGCTTTGCGCAACTCGTAGTCCTGCGCCACTGTGAGCTTGTTGAAGCCGGTCACGAAGACGTTGGCCGATTCCGCCAGCGCCTTGTGCAGCGCGTCCAGATCCTCTTGCTTCCGCTTTCTGTCTTTCATCTTTTATATTCCTGACTGCGCGCCGCTAGACCACCCGGAGGTTGAACGGGGTCACGTCCAGATGGACGCCCGGCCCCATCGTCGAGCAGATCGTGACGCTTCGCACATACTTGCCCTTGGCCGCGGCCGGCTTGGCCTTGACCACCGCCTGGATCAGCGTGTTGGCGTTCTCGAACAGCTTCTGCGTCTGAAAACCCACCTTGCCGACGGGCGCGTGAATGACTCCGGTCTTGTCCACGCGGAATTCCACTTTGCCGGCCTTCACTTCAGTCACCGCTTTGGCCACGTCGGTCGTCACCGTCCCCGTTTTCGGGTTCGGCATCAGGCCTCGCGGGCCCAAAATTTTGCCCAGTTTGGCCAGCGAGCGCATCATGTCCGGCGTCGCCACCACGGCTTCGTAATCCAGCCAGTTTTCCTGCTGGATCTTGGCCACCATTTCTTCCCCGCCAACAAAGTCGGCGCCGGCTTCCGTGGCTTCGCGCTGCTTGTCGCCCGAGGCGATCACCAGTACCCGCTTGCTCTTGCCCAGACCGTTCGGCAGAACCACCGTGCCGCGCACCATCTGGTCGGCATGCTTCGGGTCGACGCCCAGGCGCATATGCACCTCGACCGTCTCGTCGAACTTTGTGAACTTGATCTTCTGGATCAGCGGAACCGCTTCCTCCAGAGTGTACGGCTTGGCCTCGACTTGCGCCGCGGCGGCTGTATATTTCTTGCCTGCTTTATTTGACATATCGAATGGTCCTAACGGCCCCGGCCCATCCCCGGTCGCCCGGCGAGCCCGGTAGCCTCCCAATGCGAGGTTATGGAAGACCTGAATTTTTAGATTAGCATTTCCAAAGGGCGGGAGCAAAATTCAACCCTTCGGCTGTGCCGCCGGAGTCGCCTCCAGCCGCCACCATCGCACCAAAAACTACTGCACCACCTCGACGCCCATGCTCCGGCATGCACCCTTGACCTGCGCCATCGCCGATTCGAGACTGAACGAATTCAGGTCCGGCAGCTTGATCTTGGCGATCTCCTCCACCTGCTGCATGGTGATCTTGCCGACCTTGTTCTTGTTGGGCTCGGCGCTGCCTTTGGCCAGGCTCAGAGCCTTCTTCACCAGAATCGCGACGGGCGGCGTCTTTGTAATGAACGTGAAGCTCCGATCGCTGTAAATGGTGATCACCACCGGGATGATCAGCCCTTCCTGTTCCTTGGCCGATGTCTTGGCGTTATACGCCTTGCAGAACTCCATGATGTTGACGCCCTGAGGACCCAGAGCGGTACCCACGGGCGGCGCCGGCGTCGCCTTACCCGCTGGAATTTGCAGCTTCACCACTGCGTTGATCTTCTTTGCCATGCTCTCTAACCTTCTACTTTCAAAAACTCTCTCGTGCGCGCGCTGCTAGGCGATCTTTTCAACCTGCAGAAAATCCAGTTCCACAGGCGTCGAGCGCCCGAAAATCGTCACCATCACCCGCAGCGTATTGCGCTCCGAGTTGATGTCTTCTACCTTGCCCGAGAAGTTCGTGAACGGACCATCCACGATCCGCACCGTCTCATTCTTCTCGAACGTCAGCTTCGGCCGCGGCCGCTCCGCCGAGCTCGCCTGGCGGTACAGAATCGAATTCACCTCGTCCGCGCTCAGCGGCACCGGCGTATTGCCTCCGCCCACGAAACCCGTCACCCGCGGCGTGTTCTTCACCTGGTGCCAAAGCTCGTCGTCCATGGCAATCTGCACTAGCACATAGCCCGGATACAGCAGCCGCTTGCTGGTCACCTTCTTGCCGTTGCGCAACTCCACGACCTCTTCGGTCGGGATCAGCACCTGGCCGACTTTCTCCATGAAACCGTAGGCTGATGCGCGCGCCTTCAACGACTCCGCCACCTTGTTCTCGAAGCCCGAATAGGTGTGAATGATGTACCAGTTCATACCCGCCGTGGGATCCACCGCGGGTGCTTCCAGAACTTCTTCCACGATCGCCGCCGGCGATTCCACGGCTGCGCCACTCGCGGCCGCAGTCTCGGCCTCCGGACTCGCTTCCGGCGCCGCGCTGCTCACGGGCGCGCTCTCCGGCGCCGCCTCGGGCGCGCTACCGGCTGCCAGGTCCGTTACCGCCTGCTCTTCGTTGTTCAAATCATTCTCGGACATCATCGATTCGTGTCCCCATGACAGTCCCTCGCGGGGGACCGCCTGAATAGCCCCCTATCGGGTGGCCAATGCGTGGAATATCTTGTTAATCGTGCTGCCCAGAAGGGCATCGACCAGGGCAAAATACGCGGCGAACAAAAACACACTGATAATCACCACGGCTGTGGTCGCCTGCACCTGCACGCGGCTCGGCCAGGTCACGCGCCGCATCTCGGCTCTCAGCTCGCCAATATAGTCCTTGACCGACTTGAACCAGTTCACGATCTGGCCGCCGGGCGCCGCTACTGTTGTGCTCTGTGACCCCATCTCATGCTCCTGAAATCTGCTGGCAGGGGGTGAGGGATTCGAACCCCCACTAGCGGTTTTGGAGACCGCGGGTCTACCCTTAACCTAACCCCCTGTGGTCAGACTCTATTTCTTATCGTAACCCGCGCGAGCCCCCGGCTGTGCGCTTTCCGCCCCGGAAGCCCTTCCCAACGCTGTTCCCAGTCCAACCCAGGCGCGCCCGCGCGCCCCGCCGCAGTCCCCTGGTTACTGCAGAATCTCCGTCACCGTCCCGGCGCCCACCGTCCGGCCGCCCTCGCGGATCGCGAACCGCAGACCCTT
>Ga0182030_10015283_pt1 | contig 15057 bp, 12 predicted proteins | sample 812S3MmetaG_FD_121299 | JGI IMG/M metagenome (GOLD analysis project Ga0182030, IMG submission 121299) | Permafrost microbial communities from Stordalen Mire, Sweden - 812S3M metaG (Illumina Assembly) | ecosystem: Environmental > Terrestrial > Soil > Wetlands > Permafrost | place: Sweden... | reverse complement strand
GTCACCAAACCGATTGAAAACGCCCTGAACGGCGCCACCGGTTTGGCGACGCTGCGCTCAGAGTCGATCCCAGGCCTGTCGGTGGTCACACTGACCTTCGCCGATGGCACCGACCTGCACATCGCGCGCCAGGGAATTGCCGAACGGCTTGGCGAGCTGGGCAGCTCGCTGCCCAGCGGCGTGGGCCCCCCGAAGCTCTCGCCACTGGTCTCGAGCACGATGGACCTGCTCAAGATCGGTCTGCTCTCTGACAAAGTGGATGCGTACACGCTGCGAGATACCGCCGACTGGATCATCAAGCCGCGGCTGCTGGCCGTTCTAGGTGTCGCGCACGTGATCGTCTTTGGCGGTGCGGTGCGTCAGATTCAGATCCGGCCGGATCCACGCAAGCTCGTCACGCTGAACATTACGCTGGCCGAGATCGTCGATGCGGCGCGCGCGGCGCTGCCGTTGCGCGGTGCCGGCTTTGTGGATCTGCCCAACCAGCGCGTCCTGCTCGAATCGCCGACACCGCAACCGGACCTAGCGGTGATCCGGCAGGCGGTGGTCACCACCCACAGTGGAGTGCCCATTCGCCTGACCGACCTCGCCGATGTGAATATTGCGCCGGCCCTGCGCTCCGGCGATGCGCTGATCATGGGCAAGAAGGGCGTGCTGATCTCGCTCGCGAGCCAGTATGGCGCCAACACCCTCGAGACCACACATGCGGTCGAACAGTCGCTGGCCAGTCTCGCGCCGGCACTCAAGGCTCAGGGGATCGATCTATATCCGGCTCTGCACCGCCCGGCCAATTTCATCGAGCGGGCGCTCGGGGACCTGGAGCGCTCGCTGGCGATCGCAACGGTCCTGATTCTGCTGGTGCTGTACGCCTTCCTGCGCGACGTGCGCGCGGCCCTCATCGCCTTTACCGCTATTCCGCTGTCACTGGTGGCGGCGGTCGCGGTGCTCGATCACATGGGCCTGACGCTAAATACCATGACGCTGGGCGGTTTTGCCGTGGCGCTGGGAGTGCTGGTCGATGATGCGATCATCGGCATCGAGAATATCCTGCGGCGCCTGCGGCTCAATAACCAGGAAGCCCAGCCCCGCTCGCGCCTGGAGGTGATATTGGATGCCTCCCTTGAGGTGCGCGGACCGGTGATCTACGCGACCGCCGTGGTCATCGCCGTGTTCCTGCCCGAATTGTTCAGCACCAGCGTGCAGGGCCATTTCGTCGGGCCGCTGGCGCTGGCGTTCATCTTCGCGGTGCTGGCCTCGCTCCTGGTGGCGCTGACCACCACGCCGGCGCTGTGCGCGTTGCTGCTGCGTGCTGATCGCCTGCACAGCGAATCAGCTTGGCTGCAACGCCTCAAGCATTTCCAGCGCGGCGCCATCGAGGCTGCCGCCGCGCATTTCCGCGCGATCGCCATCGTGCTGGCGCTGCTGGTGGCTGCGGCACTCGGCGTGCTGCCCTTCCTCGGCGGCACCTTCATGCCCGATTTCCGCGAAGGCCACTTTGTGATGCAGGTCTCGAGCGCCGTGCCGGGCACCTCGCTCGATCAGATGCTCGAGGTCGGCGCCCGCATCAGCGCCGAGGTGCTGGCGCTGCCCTATGTGCAGAGCGTGGAGCAGCAGGTGGGACGCGCCGAACTCGGCGAAGACACCTGGGGCCCGCATCGCAGCGAACTGCACGTGGAACTTAAGCGCGACACCACGGTGGACCAGGCCGTGGCGCAGGGTGCGCTGCGTGAGATCGTCAAGCACTATCCGGGCATCCAGACTGAGGTCGTGACCTTCCTCGGTGATCGCATCAGCGAGAGCCTGAGCGGCGAGACCGCCGCGGTGGCCATCAAGGTATTTGGTGATGATCTGGATAGCCTCGATAACGTAGGAACCCGGATTGTCGCTGCACTCTCGAAGATCAAGGGCATCGCCGATCTGGAGTTCAAGCGGGAGAGTGGCACGCCGACATTGGCGATTTCGCTCAAGCCCGCCGCGGTCGCCGCCTATGGCCTGAAAGCTCAGGAAGTCCTCGAGACCATCGAGACCGCCTACGCCGGCACGACGGTCGGCGAGACCTTCAGCGGCATCCGCACCGTCGAGGCCGTGGTGCTGTTGCCCGATGCGATCCGCAACCGGCCCGAATCGGTCGGCCGCCTGATGATTGCCACGCCCATGGGCACGGTGCCGCTATCGCGCCTGGCAGAAATCCGACCGACCGAAGATCGCTACAGCATCGAGCACGATGGCGGACAGCGGCGCATCAGCGTCAACTTCAATGTCGGCAGCGGCACCGTCGCCGAGCTGGTCGCCGAGGCGCAGAAGGCGATCGCCGCAGGGGTGCCGCTGCCCAAGGGCGTGTATATCGAATACACGGGTACAGCCGAGGCCGAGGCGCAGACGCGGACGCAGTTGCTGCTGTACTCCGGGCTGGCGTTGGTGCTGATCCTGACGATTCTCTTCATGGCCTTTCACTGGCGCGCCAACAGCTGGCTGGTGCTGCTCAACCTGCCCTTCAGCCTGATTGGCAGCGTATTTGTGATAGGCGTTACGGGCATCGGCTTGTCCATCGGCACGCTGGTGGGCCTCGTGACCGTGTTCGGTATCAGCGCACGCAACGGCATACTGCAGCTCGCGCACTACGAGCACCTGGTGCTGGTCAATGGCCAGGCGTGGAACCGGGCCACCGTGCTCCAGGGCGCCAATGAACGGCTGATTCCGATTCTGATGACCGCTGCCGTCACGGCCCTCGGTCTTATCCCGCTGGCCCTGGGCAGCAGTCATCCGGGACAGGAAATCGAAGGCCCCATGGCTATCGCAGTCCTGGGGGGGCTGCTCTCCTCAACCTTGCTGAACCTGATCGTGCTGCCCGCCATGGCCCAGCGCTTCGTGCACACCAAATCGGGCTAGTGGTCAGATCGATGCAAAGTAGCGCTTTCGCGCGGGGCGATACCGTGGTTGTGCTCATCGGGCGGCCAAAAAGCGCCCATGATCGCCGTTCCGCCAGTGTGGGATAGACTAAAATAAGGGCCAAATTGAGATGGGCTTGGCCGTTACATCGCACTTACGGACTCAACAGCCGCTTGCAAGCATATGGCCGGCGTGATTGTGGTGACGCGCAACTCATGGCAGACTTCACACGTTTTCGAAGCTGTCCTGGGGGTCGCGCAACTGCACATCAAGCGGCGTGGACGGGGACGCTGGCGGAATTGAAGATCACTATACGTTGACCACTCGGCTTCTCCCTCTCGCCGGCAACTTCAAGAGGAACCTATCATAATATCGGCATCCTTTTCACTGGTACGCCATTCAGTTGTCGGTATCGCAGCCTTTGCAGCGATAGGTGTTGCGCCGGTGACGCCGGCGCAAAGCGCCCCGAACTATCAGGTGGTGCGCACGGTGGCGCTCGGAGCGCCCGATCGCTGGGACTATGTGGTGTTCGACGCCGGCTCGCATCACGTCTACGTGGCGCATGGCGACCGCGTGACCGTGGTGGATGGCCTCGACGGCACCATCGTCGGGCAGGTTGAGGGGTTCCCGGGTGGCACCCACGGCATCGCCATCGCCGCCGCTGCCGGCCGCGGCTATACCGATGATGGCAGAAAGGGCACGGCGGGCTCGTTTGATCTCAAGACACTCAAGGTAGTCCACACAATCGCCGCGCAGGAGGACGCTGACGCGATGGCCTTCGACCCGAAGAGCGGCCACGTGTTCGTGGTCAACGGCGATGCCGGCACGCTCACCGTCATCGATCCAAAGACCGATACGGCCATCGCCACCATCAACGTGGGCGGTAAGCTCGAATATGCAGTAGCCGACGGTCGCGGCGCCTTGTACATCAATGGCAATGAGAAGAACGAGATCGTGCGCGTCGACACAGCCTCGAATCAGGTCGAGGCCCATTGGCCGATAAGCACGTGCAAGGCGCCCACCGGGCTTGCAATCGATGCGCAGTCACAGCGGCTGTTCTCCTCGTGCCGCAATAATGTGATGGTGGTCGTGGACGCCACCAACGGCCGTCTCGTGACCACGCTGCCGATCGGGCGTGGCACCGATACTGCCGCCTTCGATCCCAAGCGCCATCTCGCCTTCAGCTCGAATGGAATGGACGGCACGATATCGATCATCGAGGAGAAGGACGCGAATACCTTCGTGTCCGCAGGTACCGTCAAGACCGCGATGAGCGCACGCACCATGGCCGTGGATCCTGAATCCGGCCGACTGTATCTCGCCGCCGCGGATATCGACCCCAACGCGCCCCCCATGGCACCCCCCGGCGACGCACCTCCCGGTCCGCCCCCCGGAGGAGTTGCCAATGGCCCGCCGGGCCCGGGCGGGCCCGGTGGACCGCCGCGCCGCCTGCCTTTCGTGCCAGGCTCGCTCGAGCTGCTATTCCTCGATCCAGTCCCGTAAGGCAGGCCGGCTGCCCGTTTCAGCGAGAAATGCGGCCCTCTGCACTTCTTCGCTGCAACGGGGCTTCTCTGCTCATCAATTGAACGGCGCTGAGACCTGTAGAGTGATAACGGGCGTCGGCTCAATACCAACCCGCCATAAGTTCATGGAGCAATTTAAAGGTTGACTGTGTGCATGGTGCGCGCGGGATAACGCATGCCAGCAGCGGCGCCAACGGGCATGGCCTGGGCAATGCGTTGCAGTTCATCGGCACTCAAGCTGATATTCAGCGCGCCGATATTCTCGGCCAGGTAGGTCCGCCGTTTGGTACCAGGAATCGGCACGATATCGGGGCCCTGTGCCAGAACCCACGCCAGCGCAAGTTGTGCCGCGCTCACCCCTTTGGCATTCGCGAGACGTTCAAGCACCAGCACGAGATCCAGATTCTTCTGGAAATTCGCACCCTGAAAGCGCGGCGAGGTACGGCGGTAATCGTCAGCTGCCAGATCATTAATGGAGCGGATCTGCCCGGTCAGAAACCCGCGACCCAGTGGACTGTAAGGCACGAGGCCAATGCCAAGTTCGCGCAGCGTCGGTAGCACGCTGTCCTCGGGTTCGCGGCTCCAGAGCGAGTATTCAGACTGCAACGCCGCAATAGGATGGATGGCGTGGGCGCGGCGGATGGTCGAGGCAGCGGCCTCGGACAGCCCCAGATACCGCACTTTGCCAGTTTTTACCAGCTCAGCCATGGCGCCCACAGTTTCTTCAATCGGAGTCGCCGGATCCACGCGATGCTGGTAATACAAATCAATCGTCTCAATACCCAGTCGCTCGAGACTCGCTTCGCAGCACTTGCGGACATAGTCGGGAGCGCCATTGACGCCGAGGTATTCCCCGTGCGCTCCGCGCGCAAATCCGAACTTGGTGGCGATGACGAGCCCGTCACGACGCCCGCGGATTACGCGGCCGAGCAGCTTTTCGTTTGCGCCTACGCCGTACATGTCGGCGGTGTCGAAGAAATTGATGCCATGATCAATGGCGTATTCAATGGTCGCGATCGACTCGACTTCATCAGCGCCACTGTAGAACTCGGACATTCCCATGCAGCCGAGACCCAGGGCCGAGACCATCGGACCGTGGCGGCCCAGCTGACGTGCATGCATGTGTTGCTCCTTGAACTAGATCGCAGTGCCATTCGTCGCAGCGCGGCCTGCGGCAGCTCGGTGCACTATACCGGAGCCGCATCCTGGCCTGTTTAACAACTGAGAGGGTGCAGCACTACGCGTGCCTACACGGCGGAATTATCGCTTTCCCAAAGGGGCGCCCCACCGCAGTGCTGATTGCAATGTGCACTCCGTTCGAGGTGCATCATGCCGGGCGCAGTGGCCGGCGCTGCCAGCGGATAGCGGCACGCACCCAGCAAAGATTAGCGTCAATCCGCCGGGCGCCCTGCGGCGCGGGGCTTGGTTCGTTACCAGGCGTAGGCGTGGACGGTCACGACCGGCGGTGGCACAGCCACCACGGCTCCGGCGCGGTAATAACCGTGGGCTGGCACCACCACACACCCGGCAAGGGCCACGCCACTCAGCGGTATAAGCAACATGAGCACGCGTTTCATGAAGGGTCTCCTTGTAGTCGCACCTCGGTACCCTTGTTGTTCAGATTCTTGATGTACAAACCGGCGCCAATAGCCGAAGCCCGAAACCTCATCGTGGCGCGGCCCAGGCCAACGCGTAACTTGGCGACCGGGGGCAGCCCGATGCCATCGTCGCGGACCGTAAGAGTAACGCCGCTCGGGGAGTTTTCGAACACCACCGCTACGTGTTGGGCCTGCGCATGTTTAAGGGCATTGGCGACGGCCTCTTGCGCGACCCGCAAAATGTGGTGCTGAGTAGCTTCCGCCAGCGTCAATGGTGTCCCTCCTTTGATGGTCACCTCGAGTAATGGAGGCCCGTCGTGCTGAAAGCGCTCGGGCAGGCTGCGCAGGGCCTGGTACAGATTGCCGCCCGTTTCACCGAGCGCCGAGAGACCGTGGGCGATGTCCTTGCAGGTTGCAACGGCTCGCTGAGCCAACTTCTCGATCATTTCAAGCGAGTCGGCGCTTGGTCGCTCGCCCCGATCAATCTGCGATCGCAGCGCACGGGCGAATAGCGACAGGGCCGCCAAGTCCGGACCGAGCCCGTCATGCAGTTCCCGGCTCAGCTGTCGTTCCGCGCGATCCGTCGAATCCAGAAAGGCGCTTCGCAGTCAGTTTCGATCCGTCACATCGTGACTGAACAGCAATTCGGCATCAGCCTCACCAAATTCGATGGGTTGAGCCCAAAGCTCTACCGATATCTGCTCGCCATCGCGTGTCCTATGCAGGTACTCGCCCCCATCCTGAATCAGTACGTCCCCATCGGAGGACATAGGGCGCTTGCGGCCTGAAACCTCAAGGTCAGCGAGCGACATCTGCGTGTACTGTTCGCGCGAGTAACCGTAGCGTGTCACGGCCGCCTGGTTAACCATCAGGATTTTCCGGCTCTGTCGATCCTGCACCCATAGCGGCTGGGGGCTCGACTCAAAGAGCGTGCGGTAGCGTGCCTCGGACGCCGCCCTCAGACGAGCTGCTGCGTTTCGCTCGGCAAGCAACGAAGTAATGAACAAGCCCAGCACCGCCATCATGATGATAAAAGCCCACGCATTGGCCAGGCTTTCTTCGTGATGCGCCCCAGGGCCGCGACCAAACATGTAGGCGGCGCTTGTCACGTAGGCAAGCACCAATGTCATCAGCGAGGTCAGTGTCGCGCCGAATCGAATCGCAGGCCAGGTGACCAGCAGCAGGCCTACTAGAGCCAGCGGCATACGCATGATCCACGGCAGCTGCGCAAAGGCGCACACGCTCCAGGCCAGTGTGATCGCCACTAATATGCCAATTTCTGTCGCGCGCGCCCCGGCCAGCTCGCGGCGTGCGTGCACCAGCCCGTAAAGGCACGGCACAACCAACGCGACACCGGTACTCCAATTCAGGCACCAGCGACCCGCGAGCTTGAGAACAGCGGGGGACAGCGTGGGAGATCCGGTCGGACCGAGTACGATGCCCGCGAAAGTTGCTTGGAGGTGCGAGGGTTCGAGCCAACCCGAGGCCAGCGCGCCAGAAACGCCCATGGTCGCCATGCCGAGGGCACCGATCGCCGAAGCGGACCAGAGCAGCAGCGAGTCCTGCCAGCGTTCGATGGCCGGATTAAAGCGCCAGCGACGAAGCAGGGCGTAGACCGCCATCGCGCATAACGCGCTGCCTGAGGCCTGGGTCGCGATCATCACCGCTGGCATGTGCGCCATTGCAGTGACGATCAGTGAGCCCACAAAGGCCCCCGGCCAGCTGCGCACATTCCCACAGATCAGCATGACGCCGACCGCGATACCAAGAGGGGCCCATGGCATCAGCAACCATTCGACAAAGACCGGATCACTGGCGCCAGTTGCGCGAACCAGCGCGAGCTCAAGAATGCCGGTAACGACAAAGGCAATCGCCAGCAGCAGCGATGCCTGAATCCATCGCCTGTCAGGCGAGTTCTTGTCGGAATTAGTTCCGGCCAAGCGGGTCGCGGATTCGTTGCCCGGATCCGGCACGCGAATATCCCTATGGGTTATGGAGATGATCTGGCCCGAGTGTACACGCACTCCCCATTGCAGTCGGAAGGCACAACTGCGCAGCGGCTATGGCCCTCCTGGCATCTTCAGTCTGGAGCGGTTGGCTGGCAAAGACGAGCGCATTCATTTGTTTGCCGACTGCACAAACAACATCATATATGGTAAGTAACTACTTGATAAGTATTAGAAGATATAGGGATGCGCCTGCGAAATGGTCACTTCATGTTAGTAAACCTCACGATGCGCTTGTAAGCTCAAACCATCTCCGAGCATCGGGTGCTAGGAAACAAGAACAATTCAGGGGAGAGAGCATGAACGACGATAAGAGCTATAAGGGCAGCTGCTTCTGCGGTGCTGTGAAGTTTGAAGTTTCTGGCCAGCCGGCAGCGATGGGATATTGCCACTGTGAATCCTGCCGACAGTGGTCGGCCGGACCGATAAACGCTTTTTCTCTGTGGCCGGAACCGGCGCTCAAAGTTACGCAGGGCGCTGAGCACGTTGGTACCTACAACAAGACACCGGCGAGCTTCCGTAAGTGGTGCAAGCAGTGCGGAGGTCACCTGTTTACCAATCACCCGGGCTGGGGTTTGGTAGATATCTACGTAGCGCTGCTCCCGCAGCTGACGTTCGCCCCGGCAATTCATGTCCATTACCAGGAGAGCGTGCTGCATATTCACGATGGAAAACCAAAAATGAAGGACCTGCCTAAGGAGATGGGTGGCTCGGGTACCGCCGTGCCGGAATAGCCTTGATCAAAGAGACTGCAGCGGCCTGGAGAAGCAGTACATGTCGACAATCGGCTATGCGTTCTGGGCATTCGCCGCCGGCGCCTTGATACCTCTGATGGCGATTCTGAACGCGGGTCTGGCGCGTCCGAGCGGCGGCATTGTCCAGGCCACGGTTATCCTGTTCGCAGTAGGGCTAGTCGCCGCCCTGGTACTCGCGCTGCTCATGAACGCACGCATCGCGGGCGCCCATACCTTCACAAGTATTGCGCCATGACAATATGCTGGGCGACTCATTGTCGCTTTTTATGTCCTGAGCATTACCTTTCTTGCACCGCGCTTCGGCGTCGGCAATGCCATTTTGTTCGCCGTGACCGCCCAGTTGGTCACTGCAGCACTTATCGATCACTTTGCGCTGGCAGGTGCGACGCTGCGCCCAATCACGATCATCCGGGCCATCGGGCTGGGCATCGTCGTGCTCGGCGTCGTAATTACGCAGGCAGGGGACCGCTTGTGGGGTTCGGTTCGCTAACAGCAGATTTCGGGTGGGCAGCCCTCGGGCCTGGAATGTACATTCTGGGCATCGCCCTTCACCGAGGCTCTGCCTATGTTTCGCATCTCCGGGCTGTCCTCCGCACCGTTCCGCCCTCTGTACGGGCTCACTGATGATGAGTTGGCCGCGCGTGGGGTCATCCGATACCTTGTGGACAAGCACCCGGGATTTCCAGATCGTATCGAAATGCGCGATGCGAGCATCGGGCAAACGGTACTACTACTTAACCACATGTGCCAGCCTGCTGAGACGCCGTATCGCGCCTCGCATGCGATCTTTGTTCGAGAGGGCGCGGAAACAGCCTACATCGGATTAGACGAAGTGCCCGAGTCGATGCGAACGCGAGTGTTGTCGCTGCGCGCCTACGATGCTCACGGCATGATGGTCGACGCCGATATCGTCGACGGCTCGCATGTCGAAGGGCTGATAGCCGGCTTATTTGAAAACCCCGATGCGGCTTACATTCACGCCCACAATGCCAAGCGCGGGTGTTACTCGGGGCGTATCGATCGGGGCTAAAGCGAGCTGACCTCTGCAGCTTGCAGTGGCTCCCAGCCGCGCAGGTTCCTGAGCGAATTCTCGATCCCTCAGACGAGCGCGCGACGCGGTTTCAACTCTGGGGTTTATGGCATACCACTTCGATATTGTGCCCGTCGGGGCCAATTACAAACGCACCGTAATAGTTGGCGTGATAGTGCGGGCGAAGTCCTGGAGGCCCGTTGTCCTTTCCGCCTGCTGCCAGCGCCGCGCGGTAAAACGCGTCCACCTGCATGCGGTTATCAGCGCTAAATGCCAAGTGCAGGTGTGCCGGGCGTTCTTTGGTCTCGCTGATCCACAGCAAGGGCTTGTTGTCGCGGCCCAAACCAACACCGTACGGACCCTCCATCGCCACCGTGACTCCCAGTGGTTGAAGTGCCTTGAGATAAAACTGTTTGCTCGCCGAAAGATCTGTGACTCCGAACCCTAAATGATCAAACATTGCAGTCCCCTTGGCAGTTTGCAGGCAAAGTCGGGCCGCCCGTGAGCGCGACCAATCTTTGCATTGGGTCCGGCATCGTATCAATAATGGGTTATCCGGATAGTTAAGGGGCTGATCGGCATTAGATGAATCCGAGACGACAGCAGGAGGTGAGCGCGATGGTACAGGTGACGACAGACAATCCCATGACCGTGGTAAGCGGGCACGATGTCGTGCTTCGTTCAAGAAGTACGTGGCCGTATGTCCGTCGCGCGACGCCATAGCATTAAAGCTACATCAGCAATGCCCGCCCGCTACATCGAACGTCACCGCACTGGACGAATGGGCTGGCTTCGGGCGGCGGTGCTGGGTGCGAACGATGGAATCTTGTCAACATCGAGTCTGCTGCTCGGTGTGGCCGCGGCGCATGCAACGCATAGCAGCGAGTTGATCGCGGGGGTCGCCGCTCTGGTATCCGGGGCAATGTCGATGGCAGCGGGTGAGTATGTGTCCGTGCAATCCCAGAAGGATAGCGAACAGGCCGACCTCGAACGCGAGCGTGTGGAACTCAAAACAGACAACAAGGGCGAGCACAGGGAGCTCGCGTCCATCTACGTCTCTCGCGGGCTCGACCCCGCCCTCGCAAAACAGGTCGCAGAACAGTTGATGAATCATGACGCGGTGGGCGCGCATGCGCGCGATGAGCTGGGCATTTCTGAGACGTTGCGCGCGCGTCCGATTCAGGCTGCGTTGGCATCAGCCGCCAGCTTCACCGTTGGAGCAGCCATGCCGCTTCTGATCACCGTCATCGCTCCTGCGGGGGCTTTGGCCTTTCTTCTTTCCGGGACCTCATTGCTATTCCTTGCAGTTCTGGGTGGGTTGGCGGCGCGTGTCGGTGGTGCCGGAGTCATCAAGGGCACCATGCGCGTCACCTTCTGGGGCGCCCTCGCCATGGCGTTGACGGCAAGCATCGGCGCGCTGTTCGGAGCCCTTGCATGAACGGGCCAATTAAGGAAGTGACGCACAGTCAACACGATGCGCCGCGATGGCCAGAGTGAAACAGGGCGCCATAGGTCCAGTTCGCCAACTCGACACCGAAGGAGAAAGAAATATGAGCGAGGAGATGAAATGAACGCAGTCAAGATTGCGGCCATCATATTGATCGCGGGTGGCGTATTGGGACTTGTATATGGTGGCTTCAGCTATACCAGGGACACCCATGAGGCCAACATTGGACCCATCGAGCTATCGATAAAAGACAAGAGGACGGTTGATATTTCCGTATGGGCTGGCATAGGGGCAATACTGATGGGCGGTGCGCTCTTGTTCTTTGCTAGCAAGAAGAGCTAGCCGCACCAGCCGCTGCAACTGACGCCTGACCCGCGAACCGTACGAGGCCAGAATTGTGACAATTAACCTGCCCAAGCGTCTGCTTGCGGCCGAGCCGCACAAGCTCCCAACGATTCTCGTTTCGCCAATCGTGGCGGAGTCGGCGGCCTTGGACGCAGCGCATGTCTATACGAAGCTGAACACCCGCCCCGAGGGGCTGACGGCGGCCGAAGCGCAGGCGCGTCTGGGGCAGTACGGGCCTAATGTCCTGGCCAAGGACCAGCGCCCGGGAATCGGAAAGCTGCTTTGGCGAGCGGTTCTCAATCCACTCGTACTGCTACTTGCCGCGCTGGCGACGATCTCGTTTGCAACCGAGGATCCGCGCTCCGGGATCGTGATGCTGTCGATGATTGTCCTGAGCGTCGGCCTGAAGTTGATGCAGGAGGCCAAGGCTGGCACGGCCGCGGCCAAACTCAAGGCGATGATCTCGGTGACGGCTTGCGTATCGCGCGATAGCGCGGCACAGGAGGTCGCTGTTTCGCAGCTGGTTCCGGGTGATGTGATTCAGCTCGCCGCCGGAGACATGGTTCCCGGCGACGTCAGAATCGTTAGGGCGAAAGACCTGTTCGTGAATCAGGGATCGCTGACCGGCGAGAGCTTCCCGGTGGAGAAATCCGAACTCCAGACGAGTGTCACGGACGCGGCAACCGCGCCGAGCGCGCTGCGCAATGTCGCATTCCTTGGCACGAGCGTCGAAAGCGGTGCGGCGACCGCCGTGGTCGTAGCCACAGGCAAGAATACCTATCTGGGCAGCATGGCCGAATCCCTGCAGGCGCCGCAAGCTCCGACGGCTTTCGATCGCGGCATAACTCAATTTACCTGGCTCATGCTTCGCTTCATGCTCGTGATGGTGCCGTTGGTATTCGTCATCAACGGCTTGACTAAGGGTAATTGGATACAGGCCTTCTTCTTCGCGTTGGCCGTGGCGGTCGGCTTGACGCCAGAAATGCTGCCGATGATCGTGACCGTGTGCCTATCGAAGGGCGCGGTGGCGATGGGGCGAAAGAAAGTCATCGTCAAGCGAATCAATGCTATCCAGAACTTGGGTGCGATGGACGTGCTGTGTACCGACAAGACCGGGACATTGACGACGGACCGGGTCGTTCTCGAGCGCTGTTGTAATGCCATGCTTGGCGAGGACGACGGCGTGTTCGTGCTCGCCTATCTGAACAGTCACTTTCAGACCGGACTGAAGAATGTGCTCGACCGCGCCGTGCTGGCGCACGCGCAAACCCAAGCCGACATCTCGGCATTCGCCAAGGTCGATGAGATCCCTTTCGACTTCCAGCGACGCATCATGTCGGTGGTGGTCCGTACGCCCGACGGCAAGGACCGTATCATTTCCAAGGGTGCCCCCGAATCCCTCCTGCCGAAGTGCAAGAGTGCGGAGATCGACGGCGCGCGCGTGCCGCTGGACCCACAGCACATCGAGACTCTTAAGAAAGAGCACGAGCGACTGAGTACCGACGGATTCCGAGTGCTGGCCATCGCCACTAAAGACGTCGAGGCGCGTGGCCCCGTGGCGGCGGGCGCGACGCCTTACGGCAAAGCCGACGAGTGCGAGCTGATCCTACAGGGCTACTTGGCATTCCTCGATCCACCCAAAGAGGGTGCGAAGGCCGCGATCCAGGCTTTGCAGCAGCACGGTATAGGGGTCAAGGTCGTCACCGGCGACAACGATCTGGTGGCCCGCAAAATCTGTAAGGAGGTAGGACTCACGTGCGAGTTCGTCTTGATGGGTGATGAGATTGAGAAGATGGGCATCGAACAACTCGCCGACGCCGCTGAGAAGACCTCGCTCTTCGCGCGCGTCTCTCCGGCGCATAAGCAGAGGATCATCCAGGCGCTGCAGTCGCGCAAGCACGTAGTGGGATTCATGGGCGACGGTATCAACGACGCCCCCGCACTGCACGCCGCCGATGTGGGTATCAGCGTCGACACCGCCGTGGACATTGCTAAAGAGGCGGCCGATATGATCCTTCTGGAGAAATCACTGCTTGTGTTGGACGAAGGCGTGATCGAGGGCCGCAAGGTTTTCTCCAATATTATCAAGTACGTCCGCATGGGAGCGTCGAGCAACTTTGGAAACATGTTTAGCGTGCTCGGGGCCAGTATCTTCTTGCCGTTCCTACCGATGCTCCCCGTGCAGATTCTCGCTAATAACCTGCTGTACGATATCGGACAGACCACTATACCCACCGATGCTGTGGACCCTGAGCGGATCCTCACGCCGCGCCGCTGGAACCTGGCGGAGCTCACTCGATTCGTTCTTTTCATCGGCCCCTGTTCTTCGGTATTCGATTACACCACCTATTTCATGATGCTGTACATCTTTGGCTGTTGGGACATATCCACGCCACACGCCGCAGCGCACAGCGCAAGCCTTTTTCAGACCGGCTGGTTCGTCGAGAGTCTGTTGACGCAGACGCTGATTATTCACGTGATCCGAACCAACAAGATTCCGCTGCTGCAGAGCCGTTCATCCTGGTCGGTGCTCGCAATGAGCCTGGTGATCATGGCTATCGGAATAGCTATCCCGTTCTCGCCCGTGGGCCCGTACCTAGGATTCTCGAAGCTGCCAAGCCTTTACTGGCCGTTGCTGGCGATCACCTTGCTGTGCTACGTGCTGCTGACGCAAGGAGCGAAAGTGTGGCTGCTGCACCGCAAGTGGATTTGAAACCGGACGTCTTTAACGTCCGTCGTCGAGACGCGATTCCATAGTCGGGCAATGATGGTTGGCACTGGAGCGCCTAGTGGGGCGAATCGCCCGCGCATCAGCTGTGCGCCGTAGGGGCGGCGCGCTCTGCTATCAGAAACCGCTTAGCCAATTCACGCCGCGGACCGTCTCTCAGATCGCCACGAACGCGACAATGAGAACAATCAGGGCGGCCAGCAGAGCGATCAATAGCAGCAGCCGGTCCTCCTCCAGATAAGCCACGGATGATGCCGAAGGCTTGATCAGCGATCGCAGCCTTCAGCCGGTTGTTGCTCGGTCGGTTCCTATGCCTAGAGATCAGCCCCACAGGTCCTTCCTGGGTGTAACGCTTCGCGAGCCGCCGGGTCTGGCGCGTCGTCAGCCCCAGGCGCTCAGCGGCCTGGTAGAGCTTCAGTTGTTGATCCACAACCCCTTGAATACGCTTGAGCCGGTCCAGTTCGCGCATTGTCATTGTCACCCTTGTTGTGCGGACCATGGCCAACCTCCAGCTCCCCAAACGGGCCCTCAGGTTGGTCCCATGCTTACTAAAAAGGGGACATTTCTACTTGGGAGAAACAGGACATCTGTACTTAGCTATCACACTTCACTTCACTTCATGCCATAGCTTAGTCCAAATGTCCGCCCTGTAGCTAAGTTGAAATGTCCGCCTGAACTCTTGCTCCTTTGTTGATCCGTAGGGCCTTCTGGCTCTTTCCCACAGCGTGATCTGAGC
>Ga0182030_10015281_pt1 | contig 15059 bp, 11 predicted proteins | sample 812S3MmetaG_FD_121299 | JGI IMG/M metagenome (GOLD analysis project Ga0182030, IMG submission 121299) | Permafrost microbial communities from Stordalen Mire, Sweden - 812S3M metaG (Illumina Assembly) | ecosystem: Environmental > Terrestrial > Soil > Wetlands > Permafrost | place: Sweden... | reverse complement strand
CGTCCGCTGTTCAGCGTGGTGTTGGTTCCATCCGCGCCGATAAAGGAAGACAAACTCTCAACCGCTGGATCCTGAAGGACGACGCGAGCCAGTTGTTGCTGTTTTTGCTCCATGGCCGCAAAGGAAATGGTTGCCGGCGCTTGCGAGATGCCCTGAATCTCGCCCGTGTCCTGCGTGGGAAAAAATCCCTTGGGGATGACGATGTACAGGACAACCGTCAGCACCAGGGTGGCGGCGGCTACCAGCAACGTGATGGTCTGGTACTCGAGTACAACCTTGAGCGTGCGGCCGTAAAATGCGATGACGTTCTCGAAGACGCGCTCCGAGGCCTTGAAGAAGCGGCCCTGCCGCTCTTTGGGCGTGTGGTGCAAAATTCGCGAGCACATCATGGGCGTGAGCGTGAGCGAAACCACGGCGGAAAGGATAATGGTGACGGCCAGCGTAACCGCGAATTCGCGAAAAAGACGGCCGATGACGCCGCCCATGAAGAGCAGGGGAATCAGCACTGCAAGCAGCGAGACGGTGAGAGAGATGATGGTGAAGCCGATCTGCTCGGCGCCCTTCATGGCCGCCTGCATGGGCGAATCCCCGGCCTCGAGAAAGCGGGTGATGTTCTCGATCATTACGATCGCATCGTCCACCACAAATCCGGTCGAGATGGTCAGCGCCATCAGCGAAAGATTGTCCAGGCTGTAGCCCAGCGCATACATGGCGGCGAAGGTTCCTATCAATGAGACTGGCACGGCAATGCTGGGGATAATGGTCGCGTAAACATTGCGCAGAAACAGAAAAATGACCATCACCACCAGAGCAACGGTCAGCATCAGCTCAAACTCCACGTCGGAGACGGAGGCGTTGATGGAGGTCGTGAGGTCGGTAAGAGACGTCACTTGAATCGAAGCCGGAAGGTTTACCTCAAGCTGAGGCAGGATGGCCTTGATGGCCTTTACGACTTTGATGGTGTTGGCGCCGGACTGCCTCTGAATGTTGACAATGACCGCCGGGGTCTCGTTCATCCAGGCTGCCTGCTTGTTGTTTTCAATGCCGTCCGTCACCTGCGCTACATCGCGCAGCATGACGGGCGCTCCATTGCGGTAGGCAACCACAACCTTTCGATAATCGCCGCTGGTCGCCAACTGGTCGTTGGCGTTGATCTGATAATCCTGATGCGGCCCATCGAAGTTGCCCTTGGCCTGGTTGACGCTGGTCTGGGTAAGCGCCGTGCGCAAATCTTCGAGGTTCAGTCCATAAGACGACAGCGCCGTAGGATTGGCTTGAATGCGCACCGCCGGCTTTTGCCCGCCGCTGATGCTCACCAGGCCCACCCCGCTCAACTGCGAGAGCTTGGGCGCCAGGCGCGTATCCACCATATCCTCAACCTGCGACAGGGGAATTGAGCTGGAGGTGACGGCCAGCGTAAGCACGGGAGCATCGGCTGGATTGGTCTTGCTATAAACCGGCGGCGAGGGAAGGTTCGAAGGCAGAAAGCTCTGCGCGGCGTTGATCGAGGACTGAACTTCTTCTTCGGCAATATCGATGTTCAAGCTGAGGGCGAATTGCAGCACGATGACAGACGATCCGCCTGAGCTGGTTGAGGTCATCTGGCTCAACCCCTGCAATTGGCCGAATTGCCGCTCCAATGGAGCGGTCACCGTGGTGGCCATTACGTCCGGGCTGGCGCCTGGATAAAAGGTCAGTACCTGAATCGTTGGGTAGTCGACCTCCGGCAAGGCGGAGACCGGCAGTTGCGTATACGCTACCACCCCCACCAGCAGGATTGCAGCGATCAACAGCGCAGTAGCGACAGGACGCTGAATGAAAGGTCCGGATGGATTCACGGGGCACGGCTCCCAACGGTATTTTCTTGTGGCACCTGTTTTGCCACCACGACTTTACTCCCGGCCTGCAACTTGTCGAAGCTGCTCGTCGCCACGACCTCGCCGGGATTGATTCCCGTGACCGAGGTCATGCCGCTGTCCGCGGTCCCCATCTTGATGTTGCGCACGCTCGCCACGCCGTTTGCAATCACGTAGAGAAACGCGGCCTGCCCATTGTGTTGAATGGCGCTCGTGGGAACCAGCGTGACGCCATTGAGGGTGTTGACCAGCAGCCTTGTATTGACAAACTGGTTGGGGTACAGCGCGCCGTTCTTGTTGTCGAATTCAGCGCGCAACTTGACCGTCCCCGTGGTGGTGTCAATTTGATTGTCGATACTCTGCAACTTGCCCGACGCCAGCTTGGCGGACTGGGCGCGATCCCAGGCATCGACAGGCAGCGTGTGCACCTGGCGCATCCGCGCCTGCACCTGTCCAATGCTGTCTTCCGCCATGGTGAAGATCACCGTAATGGGTTGCACCTGTGTGATGACGACCAGCACGGTGGTTCCGGTTGCCTGCATTACGTTTCCGGGGTCTACCAGCCGAAGGCCAACCCGTCCGGCAATCGGCGCGGCAATGTGACAGTAGCCGAGCTGGACTTGGTCATAATTCACCGTGCCCTGATCGTTCTTTACCGTGCCCTGGTCCTGGAGCACGATCTTCTCCTGGTCGTCCAGCAGTTGCTTGTTGATGCCGTTGCCCGCCCACGCCTTGCGATAGCGTTCCAAATCCATCTGAGCCTGCGCCAGAATATTGCTGTCGCGCTCCAGCGTCCCTTCGGCCTGAAGCAACTGTGCCTGGTAGGGGCGCGAATCGATGTCGATCAGCGCATCCCCTTTTTGAACGAATTGGCCTTCGCTGTAATGCACCGCCGTCAGCACTCCGCTAGCCTGCGCGGTGATGGAGGCGGTATAGATAGGAGTTACTGTTCCGATAGCATCGAGATAGATGCCGATGTTACCCTTCGCGGCCGTGGCGACGGTGGTTGTGACAGAAGGCTTGACGGCCGCCAGCGCCAGCTTGGCAGCCGCGGCCTTGGCGTCGTTCTTGCGGATGATCGCGAAGGCGATTGCAGCCAAAAGCAATAACACAAGCAGGCTCGTCCAAAGAACCCAGCTATGGTCGTACCAGGGACGCGGCGGCGATAATTGGTGGGCCGCGCCAATATGCTGATGATCCGATTGATCTTTGCTTCCAGGCATGCAGAACCTCTGACTTGAGCGCGAAAGGCAATCCGCTTCTCGCAGAATTGCTGAATTCTGAGGCAATTGTACACAACGCTGCTCATTTCAGGTAACAGCGCCGGCACGTTCCATTCGATTTGTGCTGGCCCACGGAACTGCCGATCCAGCCGCTTCAAAAGATAAGAGAATCTCATTCAAGCCGCGAAGAGGGGCCCCTGCGGCAGAATTTTGTTGCCGGGATGGTGAAAGACGCGACATGACTATTTCTATGCGGCTTGCAGTCTATTTTTATCAGATCGTCGCGGTTTGGACCTTGTTTTCCGTTGTGAGCTATTCGATACAGACGCGCGCGTTAATAAAGGCGATGATGATAAGGGTCAGGCTGTCTTCTCCCTCCGGTGCTGAGGGAGTCTGTCCCTATAGTGACGCCGATTTTCACAGCAGCGACTCGGGACTGCTTGGCTATTGACGGATTGCGCGGAGTGCTTCGCTTACTTGATCTGAAGTCTTTTCTCCGCGGCCCTCGACGGATTCGGCGCAAAGGCCTTTTTCGAATTCACGTTTGTTCTATTTGGCATTTATCGACCGCACCGGACAAAACGCAAAAGACGAGGCAATATATGAAGAAATGGGGAAAAGTTACCACATTCGATCCTGCTGAATTTCTTGCCAAGGCGGGCCAAGGCAGGCAACAGATTCACTTGGAGCCCAAAGAGATTTTTTTCTCCCAGGGAGATCCGTGCGACTCCATCTTCTTTCTTCAGACGGGTCGAGCCAAGCTTGCCGTCGTTTCAGAGCGTGGCAAAGAAGCCACGATTACGTTCTTCTCTCCCGGCGACTTCATCGGCGAGGGAGCGCTGGCGGCAATCCCTGGGCAGCGACTGGCAACGGCTTCCGCTGTGAACACCTGCACGGCGATCAAGATCAAGCGGGACGAGATGGTCCGCTTGATGCATGACGACGCCGAGTTTTCTGACCTCTTCATGAAGTTTTTGCTCGTCAACAGCATGAAGACCCAGGCCGATCTTGTCGATCAGTTGTTCAACTCCAGCGAAAAGCGCCTGGCCAGGGTTCTTCTGTTGATGGCCGAATTTGGAATGCCTGGAGAACGGGCAACTTTCATTCCACCTGTCACGCAAGAGACCTTGGCAGAGATGATCGGCACCACGCGCTCTCGCGTAAGCTTCTTTATGAATCGCTTTCGCAAGCTCGGCTTTATCAGTTACAACGGGCGCATCCAGGTGCATAAATCCCTGCTCAATGTGGTTCTTCTCGACCAGTTGCCGGAGCACAACGCGGAGACGCCTGCGATTCCAAGCCTCGGAAGTATTCTGAAGCCTGTCCTTCCGATCGTTGGAGCAATAAAACGCAAACTGGCAGTAGCGGAACGTGAGGCATAAGACTCATAAGTCGGACCCGCACAGTTCATGCCGCCGGGAGAGTATCCTCGAAGCGTATGAATCGAACCTATGAATCCGATGCGGCACGGCTGAATTTTATCGACGCCGGGGCGGGTCTGCCGGTGGTCTTTCTGCACCCCACGCCGTTCGATCATGATTATTGGCAGCCTCTGACCGAGATCCTTGCCGGCGTGCGAGCGATCGTTCCCGATCTGCGCGGTCATGGCAGCTCGGAGTTGGGCCAGGCGCTGCCGGTGGGAGGCTTCGCGGCGGTTCCCGACGCTCCGGTGCTGACCATGGCGCAATATGCTGCCGACGTTCTCGCCCTGCTGGACCGGCTCGAACTGCCGGCGGCACTCTTTGCCGGATGCTCGATCGGCGGTTACGTTCTTTTGGAACTGTGGCGCATGGCTCCTGAGAGGATGCGCGGCCTGGTCTTCATCTCTTCCAAGCCCCAGCCCGATACCGAGGCCAACCTCGCCAAGCGCGCCGCCACCATCGCCCAGGCGCGAGCCGGCGAAAGCGCGGCGCTCTACGATGGAATGGCCCAGTCGCTGATCGGGGCGACCGCCCGCCAGCGGCATCCTGAGATCGTGGCCGAACTCCGTGCCCGCATGACGGTCACTCCCGAGGCGCTGGTCGCCGTGCAGGCAGGATTGGCCGCGCGCCCGGATTCTGTGCCCACCGTCGCCACCATCCAATCTCCGATCCTGGCCATTGCCGGCGGCGAAGATCCGGTCGTGACCCCGGTGGAGATGCAGGTCTTTCACGCCGCTCCCGGCGGATGCGAGTTCCATCTGCTGCCCGATGCCGGCCACCTGGCCGCCTATGAGCAGCCGCAAAAAGTGGCTGTATGGATGGCCGAGTGGCTGCGCCGGTTCAAAGCATGAGGCAAGCCGAAGCTGCGGCCCTCGAAAGACGCCGCGAAATGCTGTAGGCTCAAAGGAAAGACTCTTCCAGGGAAGCCAACTTTGACTGCATTTGCAAGCGTAACCACAGCCTCTTCGCCTCGACCCTTTCACTATCCCCAGCCGGAGAGCGCGCTGTACTGCGGAAAGGTTTCTCTCGAATTGCTGGCCAAGCGCCACGGAACCCCTCTCTACGTCTATTCGGGCGACCAGATTATGGAGCGGTTGGGGCTCTTTCAGCAGGCGCTCGAAGGCCGCGAGCATCTGATCTGTTATGCGGTGAAGGCCAACTCGGCGTTGGGGATTCTCAAGCTGCTGGCGGACCGTGGAGCGGGCTTCGATATCGTCTCGGGCGGCGAGTTGCGGCGCGTGCTGGCCGCGGCGCCCGAGGCTGCCGGTCGCGTCGTCTTCTCCGGCGCGGGCAAGACGGCGGCGGAGATCGACTTGGCGCTCGATGCCGGCATTCTCGAATTCAATGTCGAGAGCGAGGCCGAACTAATGCTGCTCGCCCAGCGCGCTGCCAAACTCAGGAAGAAAGCGCGCTTTGCTCTGCGCGTCAACCCCGACATCTTCGCCGAGACTCATCCATATATCTCGACCGGCCTCAGCGAACACAAGTTTGGCGTCGATATCAAGCAGGCGCTGGGGATTTACAAGCGTGCCGCTGGGAACCGCTGGCTCGAAGCCTGCGGGGTCAGCGTCCACATTGGCTCGCAGATTCGCTCGGCAGAGCCCTTTGGCGCGGCGATAACCAGGGTGAGCAAACTGGCGCGGCAACTCCGACGCGAGGGCATTGCGCTCAAGTCGATCGACGCCGGCGGAGGTCTGGGGATCGACTACCGCACGGGCAAGTTCGATGCGGCGGCCAAGATTCAAGAGTACGCCGCGGCCATTGAGAACGGACTGGGAGATTTCGAAGGGCGGCTGCTCGTCGAGCCGGGCCGCTTCCTGGTCGCGCAGTCCGGAGCTCTGGTGGCTCGGGTGCTCTATGTGAAGCGCAACGGCAAAAAGACGTTTGTGATTACCGACGCGGCGATGAACGACCTGATTCGCCCGGCGCTCTACCAGGCTCACCACGAGATTGTCCCAGTCATGCCCAGGGCAGGGAAGCCGAAGGTCGTGGATGTGGTGGGGCCGATCTGCGAATCGGGAGATTTTTTTGCCCACGGCCGCAAGCTGGCCCCGCTTGAGGCGGGCGATCTGGTGGCGATTCTCGATGCCGGCGCCTACGGCATGGCGCAAAGCTCGAACTACAATACGCGGCTGCGTCCGCCCGAGGTGCTGGTCGAGGGAGCGAAGGCGCGGCTGATTCGCCGTCGCGAAACCATGGCCGACCTGCTCGCGCCGGAGATCTTTGCTGCCGGCGACTGAGCCTTTTCGCTTTGTACAAATCGGTAGTGCCCTGATACTACAGTTGTGGATCGAAGATTCCGGAGGGAGCAGAGGGCTTCAGCCCTCTGAATGAGGGCTAATTTGCAGGGCCTTCAGGCCCGGAACATCGCCGTTTTTTCAGGATTTGAAAGAGCTGCAACTGTAGTCCTAAGGAACCTCTGAATAGGTCGATGTTTTGAAAGGGCACGGCTTTAGCCGTGCCGCAAAACGCCCAATAAAACTGCGGGCTTTAGCCCCTGAGGGACGCTTTCGATGATCGGTTGACATTTATGAGATGACTTCTAACCTCTTACGGTCACGGCCAGCAACGAACAAATAATGCACGACCGCAACTCGTGCATATCTCACCCCATCCAATAAAATAATCAGCAGAGGATTCACGATGCGTATTGGAATGCTAGCGGTCTGTTCTCTTGCAGTTTTGGTATTGCCGCAGGTTCTGTCGGCGGCGGCTCAGGGTGAATCGATGACGGTAAGAACAATGCAGGGCAACGTGCAGGGCAAGACGCTGAACGAAGGCAAGGTGCGGGCTTTTCTGGGACTGCCGTATGCGGCCGCGCCGGTGGGCGATCTGCGCTGGCGGGCGCCTCAGTCCGCGGTCAAGTGGAAGGGCGTGCGCGATGCGACGAAATTCGGCGCGCACTGCGCTCAGAATCACCTTTTCGACGATATGATCTTCCCGGACAACGCGAATAGCGAGGACTGCCTTTTTCTGAACATTTATACGCCGGCCGAGGCTACCAAAACGAGCAAGCTGCCGGTGATGTTCTGGATTCATGGCGGAGGTTACGCGGGCGGCGCCAGTTCGGAGTTTCGCCATAGCGGCGATTTTCTGCCTACCAAAGGCGTGGTGCTGGTCACCATCAACTACCGCCTCGGGGTCTTCGGCTTTCTGGCCACTTCGGAGCTGGCGAAAGAGGCGAATGGCGCGGCGGGAAACTACGGCCTGATGGATATGGTGGCAGCGCTCGAGTGGGTCAAGGCCAACATTGCCGGCTTCGGCGGCGACGCCGGCAACGTGACAATTTTTGGAGAAAGCGCCGGCTCCTTTGCGGTCAGTACCTTGATGGCGGCGCCCGCTGCCCGGGGCCTGTTCCACAAGGCAATCGGCGAAAGCGGCAGCGCATTGGGCGCGGGTAAGCCCGCCACTGAGGCGCTCAGCATTCACGAGAAAAGTGACGATCTGTGGGTTGCCGCGCTCGGCGTCAACTCGCTGGCTGAGCTGCGCGCGCTGCCGACGGACAAGATCCTTGAGGCTGCCCAAAAAAAAGGCGTCGTCTTTGCACCGGACATCGATGGCCAACTGCTCACTGAATCGGTGAGCGATGTATTTGCTGCCGGACGTCAGGCGCAAGTCCCGCTGCTGGCTGGTTGGAACCGCGATGAAGGCAGCTTCCTCGCCATCCGCATGACGGTCGAGAAGTGGAAGGATTATGCGGCTAAAAACTTCCATGAAAGGGCCGCCGAATTTCTCCAGTTCTATCCCGGTGAAACCGATGCGCAGGCGGCGGATTTGGCCAGCGACTATGGCGGTGACGCCTTTATTGCCTTTGGTACCTGGCAGTGGCTGGAGGCGCATCGGAAAACAAGCGAATCGCCGGTCTACCGCTACCGCTTCGAACTGCGAGCGCCGCCCAGCAAATATCATCCCGGCTCCTTCGCCTTCCACTCCGACGAGATCGAGTACGTCTTTGGCACGCTCGATACCCGGCCCGGCGTGGTTTGGCGGCCCGAGGACCGCAAGCTGAGCGATGAGATGATGAGCTACTGGACCAACTTTGCGAGGACCGGCGATCCCAATGGCGCGGGGCTTCCTGTGTGGCCGAAGTATGGCAAGAACGATGAGTTGATTCACCTGGACAGCACCATCACCTCCGGCCCGGATGCGGCGCGCCCGCGCTATGAGTTTCTACTCAAGGGGATGCCCCCGTTCCAGTTCTGAGTTGCGGCAGGGCAGGGAAGAGGCAAGGCGGGCATCCTCATGTGGGCTGAAGAGGAACGCGGAGACGGATATCTTTTGTAGATTGCGTATTCAGCCAAGAAAGATTCAGGAAGAGGGCGAGGCCCCGGCATCGAAGATGAGCTTATCGGGGCCAGCCGGATCTTCAGGAAATTTCTTCGTGAACGGCGGAAGGTAAGCCGGTGAGACGGAGGACCAGCCTGACATATCGTCCGCCAACGCCTGCGAGCGATAAGAGAGAGCCTCGATCTTCCAGATTCCTCCGGCCTTCACATATGAGATTTCATAAAGGCCGTGTTCCCACCATTGCAATAGTCCCTGCCCCTGCGCGCGTGCCAGATCCATCATCGGGTACTTCGTGGTGTCGCGGGCAGCGACCCGCATCAGACAATGGAAGCGAGCCGTAGCGGTGAGCCCATCCGGGCCCACATCCACGGCGTCCTCAGGCTGAATCCAATCAACCTGAAGGAGATGCACAGGCCCATCCTGGACCTCGCTCAACGCATGTCCGAAACGGCCGGCGTACAAGCGGCGAATGCCTTTGTCTCGCCCGTAGAAAAGGCCGCCGTGCAACGAAACTCGTCCATCTTCGGCGAAGAGCTTTATGATCTCTTCATGCATTCCCTTGCCCAGATACTCGCCGTAGAGCCGGTGCAACTGCTGAATGGCGCGCGCGTCCTCGAGAGTGCCCACCCGGAGGGTCAGCCCTTCCGCGTCCTCTCGCATCCGCGGCGCCTCGCTTGCCGCTCCGGGGACGCTGGCGGCAAAGAGCACGGAAAGAGCGGAGCCTGCTTTCCGTAGGAACGACCGGCGGCCGGAGTTGGCTTGTTGCGCATCGATGGAGGGATTGTCTACATTGCCGTTCATTTTGCGCTCCTCGCCGCGCGTTCTTTCCGCGGCCCCAGATACTTCCTCACGTCGTAGTAGCCGATGTTCCTTGCGAGTGCGCCAACCAGTCCTAAGTTCACCGTCTTTTCTCCGCCTTCGAAGCCGAATCCGCAGTCGTGCATGGTCCGCGTGTTGATCACCACGCAGGTTTCCACGCCGTTACAGGCTTCCTCCACCAGATTGAAGAGGTAGACGCCGTCTCGCAGTTTTACATACTGGCACGGCGCGGACCAGTTCATTCCCAGTGCGCCGCTGTCGAGGTAGATCGACCATGAGGCCGAGTGCGGTGTTGTGTAGACGTGCATCGAGGTCATCGCTTCCGAGTAATTCCAGGAGAAGGCATGACCCACCAGTTCGTCAGTGAAGGTGTGGCGGATGTACCGGGGCGAATCCAGTCCCTCCATCTCCATGGCGCCGAAGACGATCTTGTAGCCGACCTCGTTGGCCAAGTATGCCGAACCCATTTTCGAGTTGACGCAGGTGGTCAGCGCGTTGGCGAAGTCCAGAACGATCTGCACACTTTCGGCGGGCCGTGTTCCGCTATGCATATGGCCAAAAAAGATCAGCGACTCGTCGGCCTCGAAGGCGCGGTACTCTTCGTCGTGCCATTGCTCCTCGCCCTCCTTGCGCCAGCGGAGTTCTTTGCCGTCGAGGAAGCGGTAATTCCAGGCCACGCCGTTGTCGTAGCGCACGGTCAACTCTTTGCCGGCAAGAAAATCGCTGAAGGGCAGCTGGTGGCCCGCCATCATCTGCGGAACGGAGCCGTTTCCGCCGAAGAGCACGGTATTCTTCCGCCCAACCTCGTAAACCTGCTCTTCGGTCATGTGCGCCAGAGTCCGGCTCGGACGGTAGACGGGCCGCCCGCCCTTTGCAAGGGATTGCGGCATCGTAGGGCCGAAGCCGATCTTGTCGCCCTGGTCGCGGAATGGCTCCAGAATGGCGAGTTGGCCCAGCACCTCGCCGTCTCCCCGGAAGATGTAATATTCGAGCTCATCTTTCTCATTGAAGCCCAACCGCACGCCGACCTGCTTCATGACAAAGAGGTCGAAGACGTACATCGTGTGGATGCCGGAGAACTCGCATTCTGTGCGGTCGTAGACGAAGGTGTTGTCGTCGACCATGACAAAGTCGGAAGGGCTGCAATAGCCCAGATCGTCGGCGTGGCGCGTCAGCTCGACAAAAGAGGAGGAAACGATCGATGGGTAAAGTTCGAGTGTCTCGATGCCGCTGTCCTGTTTCCAATAAAAACCCTTGCCCTCCACCCGGTTGGTCAGATGGTGGCGCGCCTTCGGCGCTTCCTTGCCCGCCTCTTCTACGTAGCCGTAGTAGATCTGCCGCTGCACCTCCCGGGCGTCGAGCGGCTGACCAGAACCGTCTTTCCCGCCACTGAACCAGATCTCGAAGACCGTGGCCAGGCCGGTTTTAAGATCGACGACGACGTTGTAGCCCTTCTGCGTTCCGGGCACCAAATGAGAAAAGAAGACGATGCGCTTGAGCGTCAATGCGCCGTAGCCGCACTCCACCGGCGAACCGGAATCCACCGTCAGACGGAGCTTGCGCGTGTCAGGGAAGGCATACTGCAAAACGGGGCCCCCGTTGCCGGTGACGATCTTCAGCGATTTTCCCGCGACAGCATTGGAATACTCCGACGCACAGGCCGGACCCGTTGCGGCCGAAGCCAGCTTTTGGCCGATTTGATTCTCGGTAAGATGCGTGTAGCTGAAGCGGTGCATAGGCACATTCATTCGACTCTCTCCATAAATCCGATGGAACACCGGTCGGTAATATCCTCTATCTCTGAAACCGAATCGCGGGCAGATTCAATCACCGAGCGGTGGTTTGACGTTACCATCCGCTCCCGACGGCTCGGCCCGCACGGGACAAGCAACTCACGCCCGCCGGCATTGGTGTGGATCGCAACCTTACCTTATACCACATTGGCTGTACAAAGAAGCTAGGGAACCTCTGAACAAGTCGCAGTTTTGAAAGGGCACGGCTTCAGCCGTGCCGCAAATGCCGCAAAATCAGGGGGGCTTTAGAGGCTGCGTAAAAAATCAATCCGGAGGGAGGCGGGGGTTTAAACCCCCGCATAAAGCGAGCAGAATCAAAGAGGGCTTTAGCCCCGGAGAGACACTTTTCGCCAGTTTCACCCGAAAGTCAGAGTTTTTCCGCAGCCTGTTTAGCCCCTGAGGGAACGGGAGGCTGTGATCAGGAACTGATTCAGAGGTTCCCTGGGTGTGTGCCGGGCATGGATTTGTGACGGAGCCGGCAGCGTGGGCGGCAGATTCTGTTTTAAGTTCGAGCCATGGGCCAGAACTTCATTTCTGGCACGGTCAACCAGACGCTGCTGTTTCCCCCCTCGCTTCACGATTGGCTTCCCGAGGGCCACCGCCCGCTTTCTTTTGGATGTGGTCTCGGCGCTGGATCTGAGCGCCATCTGCCGCGCACCTTCGAGGACGTGGCCTTCCGCTATCTTTCCGGCGGCCAGCACCCCGGCCACGCCACCATCGCCGAGTTCCGCAAGCTGGCCCGCTCAGGCAATAGCAACAAGAACCAACGACCCTGAGGAATGAGATTCTACAGAACATTTAGGACTTGACTTTCTGCCGATTGAGTCCGTAGAGTTCTTCTAATCACCAGCAGGATAATATTCTGCCTTTAGGGCGCAGGGATCGCTATCGCTTGTATGTATTGAACGGCAGCCATAACTGAATTTGGCAAGGAAATGGTAATCGGGGCGAAGCAGGAGCTGATTTCTGGGCGATCTGTTTTCCCAACACCGTGCCGGATTTCAGAGCGCCAGTTACTAAAAGCTTTGGTGCGAAAGGACACTATGAGTAGTCAAGGGGTTGTACAAGCAAGTCAGCCTGAAGTATCCACTCCGGCCGGCGCCTGGACCGTTGTGTGGTGTTTATTCCTCGTGGGCGATGTGGGCTGTTTTAACTTCATGAAGGTTCCGCCGCTCATGCCGGTTCTTATCGACTACTACAAGTTGAATCTGGCCAGCGCGGGATTGATGATGTCCCTTATTGGCGTCACTGGACTGCTGCTGGTGCTGCCGGCAGGGGTTGTCGTGATGAGGTATGGAATTAAAGTCGTCGCCCTTATCGCCATGGCCTTCTCCACTGCCGGATGTTTGCTGGGAGCGATGGCTGCCAGCTACCCTGTTTTTTTGGTGAGCCGCGGACTTGAAGGAATATCCTTCAGTCTGCTGGCCGTTGTGGGGGGCACGGCTGCCGGCATCTGGTTTCCCCCTCGGAAGATCGGGATGCCAATGGGGGTCATGTGCTCCAGCATGGGAGTGAGCGGAATTCTCGCCATGGGGATTGCTCCGCTGATGGCGCAGAGTTTTGGCTGGCAGTCCGTTTGGTGGGTCACCGGGTTTTTGTCGTTTTTGTCGTTTGTGGCCGTCGCGATCTTTGTGCGTATGCCTCCCTGGATGAGTGCTGCGGCGGCGGTGCGTACGCCTCCCTGGATGGATGCCGCGGCGGCGGCCAGAGAAAGCGCAAGGAAGAAGCCGGGTCTCGGTGAGGCCTTCACTAATCGCAATATCTGGTTGGTATCGGCGGCATTTCTTTTCTTCTATATTCCCAACAGCGCGCTGGGCACCTATTACGTTGACTATCTAACTAAGATTCAGGGCTTCACCATGGTAAGGGCCGGGCTGTTCAACTGTTTCAGCATGGTGGGCCTGCTGATCGGTGCTCCGCTGGCCGGATATGTGATCAACAAAGTCAGAAACTTCAAACTGATCTTTACCGTGAATGGTTTGCTGCTCGGCTTGCTGTCTCTGCTGCCATTTCATATCTCAGGGATACTGGTGCCGATCTGGTTGTTGCTGTTCGGCGTCTTTGGCGCGGGTTTTGTCTCCACTCTATGTTTAGCTGCGGTGCCGAAAGTTTTGGTCAAGCCCGAGTTGGTTGGAGTCGGAATGGCGATTGCCGGATTCGGAATGAATCTTGCTGGAATCGTCGCCGCGCCGTATTTTGGCGCAGTCGTGGATTGGGCAGGGTGGAATGCCGGAGCGTATGCCTTGATTCCAGCGGTCCTGCTCGGGTTCATCGCAAATTGGATAACGAAGTATGGGAATGGTACAGAGCATTTTTAGCCGGGCGGTCCCGCGTCATCGTAGGCCCACAAGCTTGTCGCCGGATTCTGAAGCGTCAAATTATCTGTTACGTAGAGCATTTCTCCTAAAGGTGTAGAGAGTCATGGGTGCCCCACCCTCGCCGCGCTTTTGTTTTTGCGGCTAGGTCTTTGACCGCTTGATTTTGTACCATCATTGGGTGCCCCAGGTCTCGATTTTGAGACCTGGGAAAGCACGAACTCAATGAAAATTCTTCATCCGGTCACAAACCTAGGGTGGGATACAAGTCATCTATACAGCAACAGGAGAAATGCTATAGCTGAGGGACTGACCCATCGAGCCTCTGTCGCTGGAACGCCTATGGACTGCTTCACCGTTGCCGATATCACCGTACACCGTGTGGAAGAATTCGTCGATCCGAATTGTGATCCCATGGCCTTTTTCCCGGATTTGACGCCAGAGATAGTCGCCCGGAATTTGTCCTGGATGGCGCCACAATTCTGGAATGCCCAGCGCAATACCATCTCCATCACCATGCAGACCTGGGTGCTGAAAACACGGCACCACACCGTCCTGGTGGATACTTGCAACGGCAACCACAAGCCTCGCCCCTACTTCCCCTTCGCCGACCAGCTCAACACTGCCTATCTCAGTCGCCTCGCTGCCGCCGGATGCAGACCCGAGGATGTTGACTTCGTGCTCTGCACGCACATGCATAGCGACCACGTCGGGTGGAACACGCGCCTCGATAACGGCCGCTGGGTGCCTACGTTCCCCAACGCAAAATATCTGTTCGCGCGAAAAGAATACGAGCAGTATCTGCCGGAAAACTACATAGACGGCAAAGCGCCTTTCTTTGCCGGCGTTTTCGAAGACAGCGTGCTGCCCGTCATTGCGGCGGGCCAGGCGCAAATGGTCGAGAGCCGTTACGAAGTGAACGACTCGATCGTCATCGAGGCCGCGCCCGGCCATACACCAGGGCATTACATGGTGCGCGCGGGTTCGCCGGGCGACTTCGCGCTGTTTGTTGGCGACGCGCTCCACCATCCGATCCAGATCGCCGAGCCGCAGCTAAGCACAGCCCTCTGTACCGACGGGAAACAGGCCGCGCGGACACGAATTCAAATCCTCGAAGACTGCGCCGAGCACGGACACCTTTTGGTGCCGACGCACTTCGATCCGCCCCATATCGGTCACATACGACGGCAGGCCCAGGCCTTCAGCTTCATTCCAGGCCGCTATAGCAAATGAGATTCTTTATAAGATTCTCTCTTCTACGTCAAGTGTTTTCGGAGTGTTGGGATTGGATTTTCAAGGCATAGCGGGTCTATCCTTCGGATGTTTTTCTGGGCCGGGCGAGGAT